>JADMIO011101892.1_pt1 | contig 77186 bp, 61 predicted proteins | sample 8958161 | NCBI WGS metagenome assembly JADMIO01 (sample SAMN16585339, study PRJNA669376) | soil metagenome | isolation source: Crop rotation soil | place: USA: Cullars Rotation, Alabama | collected 2011
GCGACAACTTGTCCACGTGGAATTCTAAGCTTAGGATCCCAATGTGCTGGAAAGCCAACCTCGAGCTGACTCGACTGCCTTCTTGGCGTCAGAATTCTCTTCTACTTTCTGGACCCATTCAATACTTGCCGCTATCGCCGTCTCTACCGCGAATTGCTGGTGTGCGAAATTGGAGGCATCGTCCCCGTGAGCAGGCACGGCACCGGTATTGTGATACTGCGCTTGCGAACGCAAAGGCTGCCCATTTTCCGGTTCCACATACATCAGACGCGAGTTGTCGTGGTTCATGTGCGTATGGCTATTACGGACTTCAGCTGTGGGAGGGTAGATGCCGGATTGCACTCGAAAGGGCCACTTGTTCGGATCCTTGTGCTTGCTGCGAAATTCGAACCAAGTGGGCGCACGCAAGCTGCCTGTCGGAAGTTTGACTGTTTTTACGTCAGTCTTATCAAAGTCGTTGTGGATCCAATCGGAATGGCTGTAAAAATCCTGCACACTATGAAGTGACGCACCGAGTGTAACCAAGGTGAGAGCCTTGCGAGTCCGCTCATCAACATCCAGCTTGTTATAACTCGCGAGAAGCCGCTGCGTACTTTGCAGCAGATGCGCAAAAAGGTAGTCGAAGTCAGAATTCCGCCGGAACTCATTATTTAGGTTGTCGAAATGTAGAAAAATTGCCGCGCCTCGGACCTGCGGATGGTCGGCCTCGTATTGAGTGAGGCCTTGCAATTGCGCACTGCTCAGGCTCTTCGATGCATAATCGGCAACGGGTCCGAAAAAGTCCGGCGAGAAGTTCCCCAGCTGCATGATCTTCCAGGCATCTTCGGCGAAGCCGAAGCGTTCACCAACTCTCTGGACGCATTGGGAGTGCCAGTAGCTATCGAAGCCTCCAGCCGGCGACACCAACGATCCGGCAAGCGCTAATAGAGCCGAGAGTCTTCGCAACATTTGACTTCGCCTTATCACCAGCCGAGCATTGTGCGGACGGCAGGAGCAAAACTTGAGGTGGCCGTCAGTTCATTTGGCCGTGGATAGTGATGCAGTCGAGGTATAAGATGTTTTCCGTCCAAGCGAGACCCGCCCCCGTACCGTGAACAGGCCATTAAAGGTTGGATCCTGTTCTCGGGAAGTTGCCGGATTCCCAGCTACTACAGAGACGCAGCGAATGTTCCGTTCAACCTGACACTTTACGACCATGGAGAGCAGGGAACACCTGCACAAGGGCAACTTTGGCTCCACCGAGTCCGGCAATTGAGGACAATGAACTCGGGCGCGGGAAGGAGAACAACGTTATATGACGGGCCGCTATCTTGTGCACGAGGGAGCAGAACAAGTCCTTCCAGAACGCAAGTAGAACACAAAGGAGGTGATAATCATCTCACAATTACTCTTGCCCCGCTTGCCATTGCCTCGACTTACACATAGTTCACTCCCCAGGCTGCATATGAGTGGGCGCGCTGGAGTTCATTGTAGCTTCCGCTTGGGCAGCCTGCGGCAGGGAACAAGAGTATTGCGAAAATTGCTGTTACGAAAGATCGAAGCCGTTCCACGCAAACCCTAACTCCCCTCAGGCCGGTAGGTAGGCAATACTAAAGGCGCTTTTTAGAAAAAAGCGATGGTTTCTGTCACTTGGACGTGCGGAATTGCTGGTGCCGGAGGCTTTAGCTTTCGCGCTGCCCCGCGTCTCTGATGTGCATTGAGTTGACGGTAGGTGTTGTGCGCAAGTGGAACAGCGGCAGCTTTGTGTGCGCCGCTACAGCGCAGCGCTAGCGCTGGTGCCTGCGGCCGCGAAAACGTCGGCAGCTTCCTGTTCGGCGATGGGAATGAACGTCTGCACTACCTCAGAATCAAATTGCGTATCGCTGCTCTGCACCAGGCGTCGAACAGCTTCAGCGTGTGGCAGACCTTTGCGGTAACAGCGATTGGAGACCATGGCATCGTACGCGTCGATAACCGAGACAATTCGCGAGACAAGCGGAATGTCGTGTCCCTTCAGTCCCGCGGGATAGCCTGTTCCGTCGACATTTTCGTGATGATGCAGTGCGTAAAGGCTTGCGTGCTCCAATCCTGGAAAAAGCCGCAGAATCGACCAGCTGTACTCGGGGTGACGATTGATGAGCGCGCGTTCCTCGGTTGTCAGCGGGCCATTCTTTTTCAGGATGGCATCGGGCACGCCGATCTTACCAATATCGTGCAGCAGAGCCGCGACCTCCACCTGATACAGATGTTCTTCCGGAATATTCAGTTTGCGCGCGACTCGAATCGCCCACTCGGCAAGGCGCGTGCTGTGGACGCCTGTGCTGATGTCCTTCAAATCCAGCAGCTGATTGAAAGCGCAGATCAAGGAGTCCCGGAACGCCACGTGCTGTTCCTCCAACTCCTTGACCCGCAGCATCAACCCGAAAACTTCTGAGGCCGGCTTCTGATCTTGCTCGCGTAGGGACGGTTTCATGGGAGCAAATGGCAAGTCAGCACAGCACGATAACTGTTCAATCTTCCAAAGCCGAGATCGGGATCGCCAATGAAGTCAGCATTCGCCAGAGCAGGCGGAATCTGCCAACTGGAACAGCTTCCGTTAACGCCCAGCATTACGGCAGCCGTACCTGCAACGAATGGAGTGCTGAACGAAGTGCCCCAACCCGCAGCATAGGTTCCCCACGGATAAGTCGTGACCACTCCTTCTCCAGGCGCAGTCAACCAAACCGGAGGAAATCCATAGTTGGTGAAGTCTGACTGCACATCGGAGTTTGAGGTCGACGCGACGTCAATCACACCGGGCAGACCGCCGGGATAGACGACTTTGCGCTGCCCATCGTTGCCCGCAGACGCCACTGAGACTACGCCCTTGCTGTTCGCGTACTTAATGGCCGCCGCAAGTTCGGGCGAATACGTAGTGTAGTCAAAACTCATGTTCATGACTCTGGCGCCGGTCTTTACCGCATAGTAGACGGCGCGCAGAATATCGGAGTTGTAGCCGGTTCCATCAGCGGCGAATGCCTTCAATGGCATGATCTTCGCCTGTGGAGCAACCAGGTGGACTACACCCGCTGTCATAGTTCCGTGGCCAAAGGCGGCGTACTTCGTGCCATCGAGCACCGCAACGGTGCGCTGATCGAGGACGGCAACGGTTCTCTGGTTCACCTCCGAAGTTTGTGCCTGGTTGCTGTTCGGAGACGCACTAACGTCAAGCTTTTCCGATCCGCCTTTTACATTGCGCGTGAAGTCATAACCACCGACCAGAACTGGCTTCAACACGGCATTGTCGGGATCGACACCCGTGTCGATTACTGCCACGATCACGCCGGATCCCGTCGCTCTAAAAGTTGCGTGCGTCGCGTCGCTCTGGACCAGGCGATTACCCGGCTGCGTGAGGTAGCCACGCCAGACGGTCGTGCCGTAGTACGGGACCGGGGTCTCATCCGTCAGGTACGAAGGAGCTGGTCCCGCGAAAGCCTGCTGTGTATTCACCTTCTGGTCGATTTCTACGCCCACGATGCCAAGCTGTAGATTGAGCCTCAGCAACGCAGTGACCGGATCGAGAATCTTCGGGAAGACAACAACAAACAACTGGCCCTGCGGGTCACCCAAATTCTGGATGACATTGCAGCCCAACAACGCGCAGGTCAGATTGATGCCTGGTAGACCCAGCGAATCCCGCACCACCAGCCGACTCTGGGCGTGGGCGGCAGGGGCGGCAACGGTGCTGATGATCAGCAACAAACCAACCATGATTCCCCGTCGCCAAACGGCTGGCTGTGTATTGGCATTCTTCATGACTTCTCCTCAGCGGGGGATCGCTCGTGATTGCGATTCTAATGTGATAAATCGCAACACTCTACTTACAGCCGTAATCTCTCGCTAGTAACCGTTTCCGGTTCCCTTCGTAACTCGATCCGAAACGAGATCTCCTAGGGGAATGCGCACTGGGCGCTCCCCCGAGATATGGATCGAGAGCCGCAAGTGCTCCTGAACGTCGAACTCCAGGTGAAACTCGCCGAAATCGCTGGTCTTTGTCGTCAGGATGGGCAGGCCCTTTTCGGTCCACACAATCACTGAGGCATCGCGAAATGAGGAGCGAGGAGCGCGCTTATTCAGAATTTGCCCGATCGCGCAAACCTTGCTTGACTGAGGTTGTGTGTCCAGGCGCAGGTCAACGGTGAGTCCGTCTGCTTCGTAGACCAGTTGTCGCGGAGTTACAGCGCCAGCACGAATGCCAGCGGTCAAGGGCTGCATCTGCGTGTCGAATACCAGCATTCCATCAAGCGAGCTCTGCGGTTGATCCAGATTCCGAATCGCAAATTCCATCTTTACCATTCGAACGACGTCTTCGGGAGCCATAACGCTGGCTTCGGTTTCCGCCACCGTTCGAACCTGGTTCCACATATCACAGGCAGCTTTGCAGGTTGCGCAGCCGGTCGCCAAGTGTGCAGCGATGTTGTCGCTGATTTCGGCCCGATTGATTCCACGCACAAAATCTGCCCAGTTTTCTTCGGCGACATGCTCCATCAAAAACCTCGCGCAGGGGGATTTGCCATGAACTCACTTGCGATCCATGGCATGTTGCATCTGGTAAATAAGGGGAGTTTCAGGGTCAGAAAATATAGCCTGGGAAAAAATAGTTGCTCAGGTGCTTACCCCTTTCCTATCAATGAGAAAGAAGCCCAGTAATAAGGATGAGGATAGCGCTCTCTCAGTTCCATCATTGCTCGTTGTACCGCCGCGGACTTGCTCATGCCCTGCTGTAGACGGCTATAGAACGCGACCATGAAGTCTCGTGTGCTCTTATCGTGGACATCCCACAGGCTCAGCAACAAGGATTGCGCTCCTGCCTGTAGGAGACCCCGCACCAATCCGATCAACTCGTCACCGGGGGTGACAACATTCAGGCCAGTTGCACATCCGCTCAACACAACCAGTTCTGCGGGCAGACGTAGATGACACAAGTCATACAAACTCAAGTACGAACCACCCAGCCGAATGGAGGAGAACATGGGATTGTCCTGTCGAAAGTACCCGTGAGTAGCAATGTGCACGGTTGAACTGGACGGCCCATATGTTCTCAAGACTTCTTCGCTGGCCTCAGTCCCTAAAAACGTTCTGGCATGCGGCAGTATCTTTTTCAAGGCTTCGATTTCTCCCGCAATGGCGGGTGCCTGCGCATCCGGAACCCCCAGGATCAGAGAATCTCCCGACGCATTCACTTTCTTGTCCTGACAAAGAGCGAAGATGCTCGCGCTGGGAGCATAAGAAATCGAAAAAGTATCGATCAAGTAGCGTTCGCCATCATGCAAAGCGTGGAAAGGCACATAGTGCAGAGATCCATGCGGCACAAACACCAGGTGTTTGGCCGTGAGCAACGGCCGTAGAGGAGCAAGCAGTTCCTCGTAGAGGTTCTTCAGATGCGCTTGTGTCGATTCGAGCAGCAGCTCACCAAATCTGCTCACATATTCCGGATCGAGGCGAAACTTCGATAGCTGAAACTGAAGCAACTGGAGCAGTTTTCTTACGCGCGCCTGTACGGTCACGGGCAAGATCTGCAGGTCGTCGTGGGTCAACACACAGGCCAGATCTCGGTCCTGCAGCCGAAAATATTCAACTATGGCAGTATCGGCTGGGAGAGCCGCCCGGATCTGCTCCAATCCCACGTTTATGGGGACTTGTACTCCAGCCTCGTTGGCCTCGGCTATAGTCGCTTCTTTCAGCGCCTTTTTCAGGTCCGATTCACGAACTCGAGCCTGTTGTTCGAGACTTTTGATCTTCTCCTGCGAGCGCTCTTCGGGACGCAGTTGCTCGCGCTCAATCAGGTTGTAGTACCAATTCAACTCCTCGCGCAGGTTTCGAATGGAACGCACTAATTCGCTTTGTCCAGCATCCGCCTCAGCGGGAACGTGTACAGGCTGGCTAAGGATATCCATCAAGCTACGAGACTTGGACTGCTCGATATAAGCGAAAGCCTCTTCAAATCCCTGTGGCCGCCGCAAGCAGATGTCTACCAGGTTTTCGTATACTTCAAGCTTGTTCTCGAAGAATGCGATCTTCAATTCTTCGCCGCGAATGCTGCCGCGCAGTTTCTCCATCGCCTCGCGTGCCCGCTGATACGCCTGGTAGGCATGATCGTCGTTGCCAGTCGCACGTTGAATCTGCCCCATCAGGAATTCCGCCTGGTAGAGAAGCATGGGCGAGTCCAGGTCGATAACTTCCTCAAGCGCAGCTTGACACTGCTCTCGGGCGGATTTGTGGTCGTTCATGAGCAAGGCAATCCGAGACAACAGCAAGCCAGCTAAAATCGCCTTTCCTCTGAGCGAAGATTCGTGAAAGAAGTCGTAGGCCGCGGAGCACAACCGCCGCGCCTCGAACAATCGGCCCTCATTAAAGAAAACCAAGGCTTGATAGAGATCGATAAGCGAGGGCCAAACCAGATTGTGGTCACGCACAAACAATTGTTTTGCTTGCGCAAACAGCTTGATGCCTTCAAAGGCCTGCCCCTGGCGGCTGGCGGCAATGGCTGCAAATCCGAGTGCTTTCGCGGCTTCGTAACCAAATCCCAGTTGTTGAAAACCTTCGTGAGCGGCATGCGCGAGGTCGCCCGCCTCCGCGCTCAGGTTCAACTCCAGGTAAATTTCCGCAAGATCGAGATTACAGAGTGCAAGTTGATAAGCGTCTGGAGCCTTCTTCGCGCTTTCCGATGCGTCGCGAAGCATCTGGATGGCACGCCCGTACTCGCCGCGAAGGAAATAGAGATAGGCAATGTTGTAGTCCGCATAAGCCACCAGAATGGGCATGTTCTTCTGCTCGCACTGCTGGCGCGCCTTCTGGTACATCTCCAAGGCCTTCGCGAACTCATTCACGCTGATGTAGCACAGCGCAAGGTTGCTTAAGACTGCCGCCAATCCTTCGGCATCATCGTGGTCTAGCAGTTGAGGATAGGCATGCTCGTAGCAGGCGAGGGCTTCGGCGAAGCGGTCCTGGCGGTGATAGATGTTGCCGATGTTGATCTCGAGGCGAGCGAGTCGGCGAAGATTGCCTTCTTTCGTGAAGATGGCGCGAGCACGATCGCCTGCCGCCAACGCCTCCTCGTACCGACCGAGTAGAAGCAGAGGCTGAATGGACCCGCTTAAGGTTCGGGCGAGTTCGCCTTGATCTCCAGCCGCCTCGAACTCCTGTGCTGCGCGGTGATGAGCCTCAATGGCTGCGGCATGCTGATCGAGGGCATAAAGCGCATTTGCCTTTGCACGATAACTTTTGCCCAATGACGAGTGGTTGCCGGCCGCCGCCGCAACGCTGATGGCGCTATCGGCGTGACGTTGGGCACGAGCCGTGTCAACCCGGACTTCCTGCCAGACGCGCTCCGCTAGTATGTTTACAATCGCATCCCAATCGAGCGATGGATTCTCCGTCACCAGGCGTTGCCGCTGAGCGTCATCATCCAGCCCTAACAGTCGCTCGATCATCGCTGTGGATTCAGACTGCTGCACCGCCTTGACGGTCATTTCAGAATCCCATCTTTTCTAAGTGCTTTTTCAATCGATTGAGGCATCGCCCGCGAATAAATCCGATGGACCCACTTGCAAGCCCTAGCTGTTTCGCGACGTCCTGGTAGGGACGAGGTGGAATCTCAAAGAAGAGCATGCGAATCATCTGGGCGCAGCGTGGCGGCAACTGGGACAATACATTGCGCAGCACCTGTTCCCGCTCAAGCTGCGCCAGCATCTCTTCAGGCATCCTGGGATTGTCATTGGCTAAAAGCTTGTTCTCGCCCTCGTCTTCGCCAAACTGGATCTGCCTCTCAGCAGTTTTCTTATAACGCAGGCACTTGTGATAGCACGTCTGCATCAGCCACTTGGGCAAAGCGCGAGGCTCGCGTAGATTGGGCAGTTCCTTTAACAGTTCGAGGCAGACCGCCTGGAAGATGTCGCCTGCATCCTGGTTCATTTCCATCTTTACGGGAATCGAATAGATCAAATTTTTGTATTTGTCGATCAGCGCCGACCACGCCTCCTCATTCCCCTTGAGGCATTGCGCAACCAACTGTTCGTCGGATGAGCGCTTCGGTTCGCGCTGCATTCTGGCTGCGGTTCCGGTCATCGTATCCCCGCCCGCTCACCCGTATTTCGTACGTACAATTCATCGGCATTCCACAGGGTGTAAGGCTCCAAAACGGCTGGGCGGAAATTTCCTACGCGAGCATCCGCTCCGGCCAGAATGTTGGGTGCAGCTAGGAAGACGAAGGGAACGTTTTCGGAGATGACTTCCTGCACCCGGTCGTAGAGCTGTTTTCGTTTCCCATAATCGAGTGTCACCATTTGTTCCTGCATGAGCCGGTCAATTTCGCGCTCCCATGATGTGGCCGGCTCGGTTTCGCCGAGTTGCCATAGATGCGAGCTGCCATTCGATAGCCAGACATTCATCTCAGGGTTGGGGTCGGCATCTCCGCCGCCCAGCGCCATGATCGCAGCCTCGTAGTCGAAGCTCTGGAAGACTCGGTCGAGCATGGCACGAAAATCCATGGCCACAACATGCACCTGCATTCCAAGGTGCGACAGGTCATCCTGGATCAGGGTTGCGATCTTCATGCGTTGCGTGTTCGACGAGCTGGTTATGATCGAAAACTCGACCGCCTTGCCCGATGGGTCGAGCAGTTGCCCCGAGTTGCTCCAGTTGAATCCCGCGGACTTGAGCAGTTGTCGCGCAGTCTCCAGCGACCTTTTGGGATGTGGAACGTTCTGGTTAACCCAGAGCTTGTTTCCTGGCCCTACATTGCCCCAGAGAGCCGTGCCGCGTGAACCATAGACCAAACGCACCACTGAATCGCGATCGAGCGCAGCGGAAACAGCTTGCCGAAACCGTGTATCCCGAAACCACTCCTGTTTACGAGTGATTTCGCCGACTTTCTTTTGACTCAGGTCATTCAAATTGAACAGCAGGAAGTTGTATTCGAGGCTGGGTCCTTTATCGACCAACTGTAAGCCGGTGCGCCCCTGGTCGCGCGACAGCATTTTGTAATTTTCTGCGCTAAGCCGGCTGATGATGTCGGTTTCGCCCGCTTCGAATCGCATTATCTGCGCGTCTTCCGTTCCTACAAAAATGAAAACAAGCTCATCAAGGTAGGGGAGTCGCTGATGATCGCGATCGATCTTCCAGTAATAAGGATTTCGCTCAAGCACAATCCTTTGCCCCGGCATGTACTGCTCCAAGCGGAAGGGGCCAAGACCTGCAATGTCTGAAGCTGGCACGTTCAATGACCAAGTTTGCGCAAAGTGTCCTTCTCGGTAGGGTTTTTCGAGGAGATGCCTGGGCAAGATTGCAAGGCCATCGAACAACCTTTCTGCTGCCGCGTAGGGCCTTGGTAGCGTGAATCGCACGGTGTATTGATCCAGTTTTGTGACCACGATTGGCTTGCCGTCGATGATCAACAGATCGCGTTGCGGCGAATCAATCTTCGCGTCCATGTAGACAGCGAACGAGAAAACCACATCATCGGCATCGAAGGGATGGCCGTCCGAAAAGCGGATGCCTTTGCGCAGAGCAAGCGTAAAGACACGCCCATCGGGTGACATCTTCCATGACTTTGCCAGGGCAGGCTCGGTCTGTTGCGAGGCACGATTGATGTCAATCAGGTCAGCCATCATACGGCCGGTCACTTCACGCGAGATCGCGTCGGTGGCAATGACCGGGTTAAGTGTCTTCGGCTCAGCACGCTGCCCGACAATCAGGTGTCCGCCGTATCTTCCCGAGACGTTGGTGGATTCCTGGACTTCCTCACCAGAACTAGCGGGCTGCGCAGCAGGTGCAGCCGCAAAGCATGCGCAGGAGAGCAGACACACGAATAGGGCTAGGCGAGCTATGTGCTTCATAACACCCCTTACCCACAAAACTCATTTGGAGATTGAACGTGATTGTAACCAGCCATGGAGCGAATCGGCCAGCCGCCAATAGATTACGGAGGTAACTATCAGCGCGCCGGCGGGCGCGAGAAGCCATCCGTAGGAAACCAGAACGCTGTACTGCTGCAATATGCTCAGCATGTTTCCCCAGCTGGGAGCCGGCTCATTGACGCCCAAGCCGAAAAACGAGAGCGTTGCCTCAGCTGCAATGAACTGCGGGACCAGTAGCACCGCTTGGGTTAAGAGCACGCCGGAAGTCTCCGGCAGAATGTGGCGGCGAAGCAGGTAGAAATCGGAAGCCCCAAAACCACGGCCCGCGAGAACATAATTGCGATTTCGGGCACTGAGGACGACACCGCGCACCAGGCGGGCCGGTCGCGCCCAACCAATCAATCCGATCACACTGATAAGAAGAAGAAAGGTTGCTGCCGGGCTCAGGTGCAAAGGGAGGTATGCCCGCACTCCAATCAAGAAATATAGCCACGGTAGTGATAGGAACAGCTCTGCACTGCCCATGAGCGACTCATCAATCCAGCTTCCGTAATAGCCGGAGACAATTCCGATGACACTCGCTGCTAGGAGCGCGATAAAGGTCGCGACCAGGCCTGATGCTAGAGAAATCTGCCCGCCTAGTAGAAGCCGTGAGAACTCGTCGCGTCCGAATGCGTCCGTACCAAGAATCGAGATCCGCCCAGGGGCGTCGACACCAAACAGGTGCACGTTCGAATGAAATACCCGCAAAATGTTGTAATCAACTCCTCTCACGAAGAAGCGCACAGAGAACTGCTGCGATTCACTCTCCTGATATCCGCTATCATTGGGAATCCAGCCACGGACAAAAGGTCTCCAGTGAAAACCGCTGCCATCCTTGAAGTGCAGCGGAACTGGGGGCGCATAGGGCAGTTCACGATTCTGCTCCGCGGCGCCATAAGGCGCGATAAAGCCCGCCAGTAAAATGGTCAAATGCAAGCCCACCGCAAGTATCATCAATACGGCAGTTCTAGCTCGCATCGGACTCTCCCATACGAATCCGGGGATCGACCAGCATGAGCAACAGATCAGCAATAAGGTTGCCGCCTAGCATGAATAACGCAGAAAGAATAATTCCACCGATTACAAGATAAAGATCGCGCGACAGCGTCGCTTCCAAAATCAGCGGGCCCAATCCCGGCCAGCCGGTTACAACTTCCACTAGCAACGATCCGCTCAACAATCCTGCCAGCGACAATCCAAAGAGTGAGATTGCTGGATTCGATGCGACCGGCAGAACATGCCGGAATAACAACCGACTTCGACTAATTCCGAGCCCGCGTGCCGCTTGCACGTATGGCGCGTCTAAGATCTCGAACACGCTCGCGCGCACATGTCGAATCACGACGGCAATGCCCCCCAAGACCAGAATTGAAGTTGGCAGAGCCATTCGTCGCACGACATCATGAAGTTTGTTCCATCCGGAAAGCTGTTCAAATCCAACCGATGTCATTCCCCCGATCGGCAAAATTCTCCAACGCACAACCAATGCAAGCAGAGCGACCGCGATCACTATTTCAGGAACAGAGACGAGGAATGCACTACCCACAGTGAGCAATTTATCCATCCATTTGTGCCGCGAGGCTGCTGCCCATATTCCGACCGGGACTGCGATGATCCAGGTGAGGAATATGGCCGTCGCCGTGAGCAGCAGGGTATTGCTGGCTCGCTTCCATAGCAGTGGCGCGACGGGTCTGTTGTAGGCAATCGAATAGCCGAGATCTCCGTGCGCTACCGACCCGATCCATCTGCCGTAACGCACGATCAGCGGCTGATCGAGTCCATAACGCGCGCGCAAGGCCGAGATAGTTTGGAGCGAAATCTGCGGGTTCAACCGCATCTCATCGAAAAAGCTCCCCGGTGCCATCTCGGTGAGCAAGAAAGACAGCGCCGAGACTCCCATCAACAGTGCGATCGCGCGAAGGAGTCGTCGCCTCAGGTAGCTCAACCCGTAACTCCCATTGCGGTGTGAAGATTGGAAGCGGATGTCTGGGCTGATGCGAGCAGGCCCTGGGTAACCGGGTGCTGTGGATTCGACACAAGTTCCTGCAGAGAGCCCTGTTCTGCGATGCGTCCATTAACCATAACCGCGAGTAGGTCAGCCATTGCGGACACCAACGCCAGGTCATGCGAAATAAGGAGGTATGTGAGCGAATGCGCTGCTTGCAGATTCCGAAGCAGGTGAGCGATTTGTGCTTGCGTAGACAGATCCAATCCAGAGACCGCTTCATCCAAAACCAACAACTTTGGTTGAACTGCAAGAGCTCGCGCAATGGCCAGTCGCTGCTTTTGGCCGCCGCTGAAATTGGAAGCTAGTCTGTCCGCCCAGTCAGGAGAGAGACCAACTTCTGCCATCAACTCGCAAATGCGCTCGCGTCGCCAAGCCTTATCCCCGAGGGCAGCGATTAGCATTGGTTCTTCGACAACCTCGGCCGCTGAGAACCGTGGATTCATCGCAGTCGTGGGGTCCTGGAATGCCATCTGAATTTCGCTGCGAAACGCGCGCAACTCGCGCGACCGTAGCATCGCGATATCCGTTCCGGCTAGAAACACCTGTCCTGCATCAGGTCTCTCCAGTCGTGTCACGCAGCGTGCCAGGGTCGATTTCCCGGATCCAGAACTGCCCACCAGGGCTAAGGTTTTGCTGGCGGGAATCTCAAAGTCGACTCCATCTACTGCCGCAATCTTGCGCCGCTTCCCCCAGTGATTCCCGTGCGGTGCATAGTGTTTCCTGAGTTCACAGACGCGCAGCAAAGGTTCGACGCTCAGTGAGGTTACGTCAGCTGTCATATCTGGAGTGATCGACCTCTTGCCCATCGAGGCCCTCAAATTGCATCGACCGATTTGTATTGCCGACGATTGATTCCCTGGCAAGCCGGAGCAGCGATAGTGTGTAGGGATGATGTGGGTGGCGAAAAATATTTACAGCGACATCGTCTTCCACAACCTTGCCCGCGTACATCACAGCAATCCGGTCGGCAAATCCCGCCAGCACGGTCGGATCATGAGTAATGACAAGGAAAGCTGTGCCATGACGGTGCCGGATGTCGGCCATCAGGCTAATGATTTCCGTCTGTAGGGTAGCGTCTAGCTTACTGGTGGCTTCATCGGCAATGACAAGAGCAGGACGGCATGCCATCGCTTGTGCAATTGCCACTCGCTGCCGTTGTCCGCCGCTCAGTTCGTGAGGGTAAGCGGAATAAACATCGCGGGGCAGGGCAACGTCTTTGAGACCCGCTTCTACCAACGCCCGACGGTCACCAGCTCTCAATTGCGTGTGTGCTCGGAGGACTTCCGAAATCTGATCGCCAGCTTTCATCACCGGATTTAGATACATGGCCGGGTCTTGTCCGATCAACGCAATATCACGTCCACGAATCTGACGCAAACCCCGCTCGCCTAATGTCCGCAAATCTTGCCCGCGAAACCAAATCTCTCCGCTCTCGTAGCGAGCATAAGCAGGGAGAAGCTGCAACGCCGCGCCCGCCAGGGTGCTTTTGCCTGAACCAGACTCGCCGAGCACCCCAACTATCTCTCCCACATGAATCGCGAGATTCGCACCGTCCAATGCGCGGATAGCTTGTCCGACCGCAGACGTGTAGCTGACCGTCAACGCGCGGATCTGTACGAGGCTTTCCGTTACACTTTGCATGCGGATTCTTTCCCCAGCAAGCCAAGTTTACGTAACTGGGCCACTCTGGCAATTATCTAGAAAGGACCGGGACAGCCGATCGAATCGTGGTCGCATCAAGTAAGGCACGATGGCCGCGAGTAGTTGAAGCGCCGCCAGCAAGGTGCTCTCCTCGCCTGTCGCTAGCGCGAACTGCGTCAAGCCGCGGCCAGAACTAAAAAATTCCCAGCAATAAAAATTTTCGACGTTTGTAGAATTCCGATCTGGCCGTTCGTCGCTGTAGTGAAGGGCAGGTTGCGCGTCATCGAGGAGCAACAACTTTCTCCATAAACGGCCTAGATTCAGGGTGCAAATTACTGGATTTTGCTGAATTCGACCCGCGCCTGCATCGCGAGCGGTAAATTGCGGTCGGCATCTTTCCAGATGGAGAGCAGATCTGCGTAAGCCGCTTTCGCCTTCGCTTCCTCTCGCATCTTCGTATAGGCGCGCGCGAGTTGCAGGCGCGCGATGGCTTCGAGGGGATCGACCATGAGTAGGCCGCGATGAATGACGATCTTGTTGAACTCCGCGGTTGCTTCTGCTGGCTGGCCCGCAGCGAGCAAGGCCTGCCCTCGAACGTAAACCGGATTAAAATTGCCGAAGAAATAATTGAAGGCGATTCCTGAGGCACCGAGTTCGTAGGGCGCAGCCGGTTCCAAACTATGGATAGCGTTGACCGGAGTCCCGCGCCCTAGTGCCAAGAGTCCGTGTAACGCCGGAAGGTAATTAAACGTCACTGAAGTGTCTTCGGGAAACCGCTTCTTAAGATCATTGGCCAGCTGCTGCGCACGCTGGGTGTCGCCGCTAACAGCCAATGCGAAGGCGGCAGTGTAGTCCGTGTCGCGGCCGTTAGAAAGTTGCACAGCTGCATTAGCTTTGGCATGGGCGGCGGCTGAATTTCCATACAGAGCTTCCCAGACCGCTACTGCAGCTTCGTAGGTAGCCGCGCGCTCACGCTCGCCGGCGGTCTTAGCCAACTGCACCGCGTGTTCAGCAACTTTCCGCGCAGCCATCAGTTTTCCTGATCGCGCCAGGGTCAAAGATTGCGCGTGCAGCAGCCAGTCTTGCGCGCCGGGCCTGCCCTCGCCTGCCGCGATTGCCTGCTGCATTCCCGACTCGTCGCTTCTTTCATACGCGAGGAGGTACTGGACCATCAGAAGCTCGGGAGTCTCCAGCTTGTGTGCGAACGCCTGTTGCACTGTGTTTTGGGCGTCCTGTGGACGATCAAGGTAAAGTTGGCTGAAGGCTTGGTTCACATATGCAGGCGTGAAGTCAGCGTCGAAACTGAGAGCAAGCTTTGCTTCATCTAGCGACAGTTGGTACATGCCTAAACCTTGAGACATGAACCCGGACAGCAGGCTATGTGCGAGGATATCGCGTGGATAGGTCTGCGCCCACAACTGGAGCGTTTGGAGCGATTGCTGAAGGTTGCCAGTAACGTTGCGATGGTAAACGGCTGTGATGAAGAACCTCTCACGCTCACTGACGCGGTCACGCAATTCATAGGCTTTGCGATCACTCTCGAGTGCCAGCTCCGATTCCCCGCTCGCACCGTAGAACAGACCCAGATGAGAGTGGGCTAGAGCGAACTTGGGATCGATCTCGACGGCCCTCTGCATCAGCGGCACCGCCGATGGAAATCCCGAGGTGAATGCAACCTTGACGGCTTGGCTGTAAAACTGAAGAGCCTCCAGGGAACTAGTAGTAGCCTCCTCCAGCGGTACCGAATATCTTTCCACGGTGGCGAGCGACTCGCCGACTCGTTTTCTGAACCGCGTCGCGATTTGGCTCAGAGCGCTCAGGACGTCTTCTTTTCTTGCCGCCTGGATCTGCTCTTCATCCAGCACTTTTCCTGAGCTGCACGTCTTCGCCCGCAATCCCAAAACGTACGTGCTGCCCAGGCTGTGGATCGAGCCTTCGAGGACTCCGGTGGCACCGCTCCGCAGGCAGATCTCGCGTGCCACCTCGGGTGTGAGCTTGCTATTGGCTGGCCGCCCCATCAGCTGCAACGTTCGCCGAATTCGGTCTTCCGGGAGCAGGCTCAGATATGGCGATTGCTCGAGCTGCACCGCCAGCCCTTCGCGCGGCGTCTCGTCAAAGACGGGATCGCCGGTGGCGTTGGTGAAATCCGCAATCACCACCGTGTCTCTTTCAGTCAACTTCGAGTCGCGAGGCCAAAGTAGCCAAACCAGCATCCCTCCAACTACCGCCATTGCGACCACCGCAAGCGTGATCCATCGCGGTCGCATTACATCTTCTACCCGCAACTGGATACGCGATTCGCGGGTCGCGACAATCTGAAGATCGTCTGTCTCCTCGGCCGTTTTTTCCACCAGCTCTCCCGCGGCCGAAACCAATTGCACTCTTTCCGCCAACCGATATCCACGGCCGGGAACCGTGAGCACGTAGCGATGATCTTGCGGACCTTCGCCCAGCGCCTTTCGCAATAAGAAGATGTTCCGACTCAGGTTGGCTTCTTCTACGAAGGTGTCGGGCCAGACCGCCTTCATCAGCTCATCCTTGCTGACGAGTTCTGGTCCTTGCCGAATCAGCACTAGCAGAATTTGGAAGGCTTTAGGTGTGAGCGGGACCGGCTCACGGTCGCGCAAGAGGATCTCCTTCTCCGGATCCACGCGGAAAGGGCCGAACTGATACACCACCTGTGATTGCTGCTTGCCGAGAGACATACCGAAAAGGTGAGGGGAAGGCAGCGAAATTCTAGCATTGTTTGATGACCCCGCCGGAGATGGGTCTGATTATCGCTTCAGTCCTAACCAACACAATCTCAGCAGCTTACCCCTTTGCGAGAAATTATCAGATTTTTTTCGATGGGCCGAAAGGACTTGGCGGTCAATGGTCAGGCAGTCTGCGGTGCATTGGACGGACGTATTGCTGTGGCGAAGCTCATAACGATCACGATCGAGACTAATTCGGTGATGGTGTTACGCGCACGCAGCGCGGGGCGCCTGTGGTGCACCCTCTGCCGTAGTGAAGGTGAGCTGCTGAAGTTCGACCCTCGCAGTAAAGATTTGGGGGCGGCCTTCGCCGCATTGCAAGCTTTCATTGCCTCGGGTGACGTGCACCAGCACCAAGCACCGGACGGTTCCATGCTGATCTGCCTGAATTCGCTGATGGCGTTCATTGACGACCGGACCCAATCCCGAGCCCAAGGCTTGCGGGCAATCGATACAACCGTGGAGGAGATATGAAGTTAAGAATCTTTGTACGTGCGTGCGTCTTGATCGCGCTAGCGGCTGCCCCCGCAACAGCGGCAGCACAGGAATCGCAGGCCAAGGTGCGATACACGATCACCGATTTAGGAACGTTGTCGGGCGGCAATTTCAGCCAGGCAACGTTCGTCAACAACAATGGACTGATCACTGGAATTTCGACGACTGCCGAAGGCACACAGCATGCGGTCGCGTGGTATCACGGCTCGATTTTCGATTTCGGCACTCCCCTGGGAGGTCCGAATAGCGGCGCCTTCGGCGTGAATGAGAGCGGATTGATTTCGGTTCAGGCGGAAACTTCGGAAATCGATCGCAACAACGAAAACTTTTGCGCTTACTTCACGGGACTGCAGTGCCGGCCATTCGCATGGCATGACGGCGAGATCAAACAATTGCCGACACTCGGCGGGAACAACGCTACAGTGGGCCCGCCGAACAGACGCGGGCAGATTCCTGGAATTGCAGAGACCAGTATCGCCGATCCAACCTGTCCGGCTACACCTGCGGTCAATGGCACTGGCCCGCAGACGCTGCAGTTCAAACCCGTGATCTGGAACTTCAAGGCAGATAACGTCCGTGAGCTGCCTCTCCCTGCAGGTGATAGCGTCGGGATGGCGTTCTGGGTGAACGACAAGGGGCAGGCGGTCGGAAGCACAGGGACCTGCGCCAACACCATCGTGCCACCATTCGCCATCGGCGCGCATGCAGTCATGTGGGACGAGAATGGAGCCGTGCGCGATCTCGGCAACCTTGGTGGTGCTGCAAATCCAAACGTGCTGGGAACCGGCAATGTCGCCTTCGCCATTAACAATAAAACGCAAGTAACGGGAGTCTCGGTTTTGCCGGACGGTATGAACACGCATGCCTTCTTGTGGACTTCAGGCACAGGGATGCGCGACCTGGGCACGCTTCCAGGAGATAACATCAGCGCCGGCCTGGGGATGAATAACCTGGGGGATATAGTCGGCGCCTCGATTGCCGGGCCTGACCCACTCACTGGTGTGCCGAAAGCCGTGGTCTGGCATGACGGCGTTATTACCGACCTGAACACCGTCGTGCCGACGGGGACGTCGCTGTTCCTGCTGACTGCGTTCATGGTCAACGACAGGGGACAGGTGGCGGGCTTCGGAGTTGACCTGAATACCGGCGAAGTGCACGCATTTCTAGCCACTCCACAGCATGGCAACAGCGCTCCACAGGTCCGCGGACCGATGAAGCTAGAGGGCTTGCCTCCGCTGAAACGACTTAAGCGAGGCCCGTATTTTTGATTCGAAGAAGAGACGGAGCCACTGCGAAAGAGCGCTCCACCAGTGGCTCCAATCCCAAACAATACCTGAAGCCGGAAACGGCCGGAATGAACGCATCCTCGTCTATGCATTGCATGGTATCGCCGATCGCCGTTGCCTTACCGGATCAGGTAAGAGTAGCCCGCTAACAGGGACTAATCGCCGACGCCTTCTCACAAAGCGTGCACCGCCCTATTTTGTCGATCATGTCTCCTCGACGGTAGGCAGGATTGCTCTGATAGTACGAACCGTCTCAGAAGGTGAGCTTCATCGCAACTTGAATGATCCGGGGACTCGAGCTGAAGGTGAGCACTTTTCCAAAATCGACGGTACTGATATCGCTAACGGGATTGTCTCGGTTCGCGTGATTGAAAACGTTGAAAACATCCGCACGGAACTCAAGGGCTGTTCCCTCGCGGATTGAGAACCGCCTGGCAACCGAAAAATCCACGTTCTTCTGACTTGGTCCACGAAGAACGTTTCGACCCACGTTGCCGATATCAACGCCACCTCCGGATGCTGGATCGACGATGGCTAGTGGGTCCATCGCGCTCGGAATCGGCTGGCCTGGCTGCACTATCGCTTGAGAAAAAGCTGAAGGATTGAAGTAATATCCGGCGGGCACATTGGTTTTCGCGGTTTTCACGCTTGCCCCTGGCGCCCAGTTGGGACGTGCTCCGAACAACCCGTAGAGTAGGCCGCCCGCGGGATCAAAGATATCAGTCGGCAGCCCCGAAATCAGCATTACGATCCCCGACAGCTCCCAATTGGACAAGACAGCCCTTGTCATTGATGAGCCAGCAAATGAGGGCTGGGGTAGATCCCAAACGTAGTTGAACACAAAATAGTGAGTGCGATCGAAATCGGAAAGGCCGCGATTTGCTCGGTGATGTAAATTGTTGTCCCAAACGTTTCCGGTATCGAGTCCTCCGCTGCGGTCGAGAGTGCCGTTGATGTTCACTCCGCCCCCGGGGTTGGACGCGTCATCGATGGACTTGGAAAAAGTGTAAGCAGCCGAGAATTGCAACCCGCGAGAGATCTGCCACTTCAATGTTCCCTGGAGAGAATCATAGGACGATTGTGCAGTCGATTCATTGAGACTGAAAAAGGCTGTACTCACTCCTTGCAATGGCACACGAAGCTGCGCATTGTCGATCGAGTTGGCTGCTATTAATTCGCCTGTCACTTCGTTCCTGAGTGGACGGTCTGAACTGGCAATTCGCGCCTGGTTGATCGCGACACCACGAAACAGTTTGACGCCCCGGGAGCCCACGTAAGCAAGCTGGAGCGTGGTGTGGCGTAGCAGTTCGTATTCCGCGCTGCCGTTGAACTGTTGTATGTAAGGTGTACGGGCATTGCGATCGATTACTGTTCCAGTGACGTAGCTGCCGCTCTGAAGTAAAGGGAAGCTGCTCTCGGGTGGAGCAGTAGCGAAAGGATTGTTGAATGGCTGCCCGGAGGTATCCGAATCCAAAAAGAAGGGAGGAGCAAAATACTGAAGTGCGAGGTAAGAGAACGACGGACGTGAATAAAAGATTCCATATCCACCGCGCAAAGCAAGGCGTCCGGAATCCCATGGGGCCCAAGCCAGTCCGATGCGTGGTCCAAAATTATTTGGATCGATGCTCTTCACCATCCGCTTACCGACTCGGAGCACACCGGGCAGACTGAAGTTGGAAGGCGCGTTCCCGGCTTCAATGATTCCTGACAGTGGCGGCCCCAGGGGAAAACCACTGCCGTCCACCTGCATACGAGCGCGATAGAGCGCGGGGTCAAAGCCTCCGATGCGCCCCTGGGTATCGTAGGGAGGAGGATCGAGCTCATATCGCACGCCGAGATTAACCGTGAGTTTTGAAGTAAGTCTCCAATCGTCCTGTATGAAAACGTGGTAATCGGTCGTACGAAAATCGCGGTGAGTCAAACCGGTGCCGAGATGAGAGAAACCACTCGTCCCAGCGATGAACTCGGACGGCCCCGTGTTTCCCAGGAGGAAATCGCGGAAGGTGGGAAACTCGATATCCCCGTACGAGAGTACTGCGGCTTTAACGCGCCATTCGGAGTGAAGAATTTCGCCGCCAATTCGAACCGCGTGCCGTCCTCGCTGTAGCGAGAGAACATCGACCAGTGACAACGATGGCATGCTGCCTCGATAAGTGATATCAGAAGAACCGATCGACGCGCCTCCCTCGTCGCGGCCCAACATAATCAAAGGCAAACCCGGGTATTGGTCCGACGTAGAACGCTCGATCCCGATGCTTGCGTCGTCGAACGATTCCTGCGGCGTCTCGTCATGTCGAATGAAGCTGTAGCCGAAGCGCGCTTCATTGAGCGTCCGTGAACTGAAGGAGTGGATCTCCTGCACAGAGAGCACTCGGTTATCAACTTCGACCTGCGTACCGAAGCCCGGGAGGCTGGATGGAGAGCCGAAGTTCGATCCTGCTAGCGCACTAAACAACGGAGCATGCGCCAAAAAGAACTTGGCGGTGAGCGAATCTTTGGAGCCGAGCCGGTAGTCGAAATTTGTATTGAGCTGTTCTTCGTGATAGGTCGACAGCGCTGTGCCCGTGATTCTGCCGCTTGGAGTTTGCGGCGTTGGAATCAGGAAATGTCCATCAGGAAGCTTCAGGTTCAAGAGTTTCAGGGAAATCGGGTCTATCGGGCTTACGCCAAACGTGTTGCTGAGGGCGATCGCAGAGCGATCGTCAGTCAGTCCCTGAGCAATCAGCACACCTTTATATAAACTTTGAGCAGTTGCGCCATTCGCCTCCCGCGAGCCTTCATAGGAGACGAAGAAAAACGCGTGGTCCTTCTGCAGCGGACCACCCAGCGTGGCTCCGTACACGTTGCGCCTCATCACGGGCCGGCGCTCGCCCACTGCTTGCAAGTTGGGATCATTGGCGTTGAGCGATTCATTGCGAAAATACTCGTAGGCAGCTCCGTGCACCACGTTGGTGCCACTTTTTGTGATCACCTGTACGCTTCCTCCCGCACCGGAGGCCGACGCGTCATACAATGAGGTCTGCGCGTTCACCTCCGCGACACTCTCAGGCGCTGGGACACCCACATCGGCAAAAACGTGCAGTGATGTGTCAGTCCCATCCACTCCGTTGATCTGGTAACCGTTCTGCGTCACGCGCGAGCCGTTGACGGAAACATTCGGGGAATTCCGTCCAATGGCGCTGTTGTTCGTCAAAGGAGAAGTTACACCCGGGGCCAGCGTAAGCAACTGCAGGAGGTTTCTCGTGGGCAGTGGAAGTGTTTCGAGGCTTCGGGAATTGATGACTGACGAAAGCGCAGAACTGTCGCTGCGGACGAGTGGCCATGCATCACTCACTAATATTTCGACGTTGCTGTGTGCAATCTGCAAAGTCGTGTTGAGTCTGGTGGTCTCAGCCAGGCCGATTGCGAGTTGGCGCACAATCGCAGGAGTGAATCCGGGCGCGCTTATCCTCACATCATATGTACCCGGTGGGAGTTGGAAAATGGAGTAGTTGCCGGATGCGTCCGTGGTGACGGTATGTTTATCAGCAGTGACTGGGTTTTCAACATTCACGATCGCGCCGGCGATTGCCGCGCTTTGCACATCTGTCACGATTCCCGCGATTCGACCGGTGGTCTGGGCTTCAGCAGCAAGAGCCAGAGCTAGTAACAGCGCACAACAAACAAGTAATAATGTACCGGCATTTTTGCTGGTCAACTGAGTACTCTTCGTCTGGTGCGAGCGACGTACTAACCGCGCCCCAGAGCTACTGCGGCAAACCGACCCGCCGCACCAGATCTGCAAACCGCGGGTCAGAGCGCAAAGGATCCCACATTGGATCGGCCAAGTCGTTCATGTCATCTCTTGCCTTGTATGCTTTTTCCAAAAATGCGAAGGCCTGGGCTTTATTGCCCAGGAATCCATGAATTGAAGCAATGTACCAGTCGGGAATGTTACTTTTGATTGAGTATTTCTGTAAGCGTGCTGCATACATTTGTAACGTCGGCTGGTACCCTGCTGAGCGGTAGGTGTGCCCGAGTGCTGCCGCTAATTCCGGATACTCGAGAATCGTGACCATCTTTTGCAGTTCGGAGATTACTTCAGAATACCGGCCGTTGAGCGCATAGATGATCGATAACTTCCAGTGTGGCCAGAAATCATTGGGGGCTATGGCGGTGATGTTCTGGTATAGGTCAATAGCGCGATCAAACTGTCGCGTGAAGTAGTATGCATCGGCCATGTGGTCGTTACGTGGATCCAACCCCTGCGCCAACTCAAACTCCTTCATCCCTTCTTGAGTACGCCCCGTTTCCAAGAGAAAAAGACCGTAATCCAAATGCGCATCAATGTTGCTGGGCTGAAGCTGTATGGCCCGCCGATACTCTCTTTCTGCCCCCATCCAGTCCCAGTCGGTTTGGAGAAGCGCAGCCATACCGCGATGCGCCTCCGCAAAATTGCCATCTAGTTGTAGGGCTTTGAGGATCATGGGCCTCGCGCGGGATGCCCAATCTCGAGGAGGCAAGGGACTGCGTACCCAGGCCTCCCAAATTGCAATATAGGAAGGAGCCCAGCTGGGGTCTGCCTGGATTGCTTGCTGGAAGTAATCGACTGCCCTTTCTGCCTTTCGCTCGGCAAATGTGACCTTATCTTTTTTATAGGATGCATGCTGGGCCTGTTGCAGAGAATACAATCCCTTGAGATAAGCTTCATGTGCCTTCAAGCTGACCGCTCGGAAGGATTTTATTTGTGCTTGCTCGCTGGGAGTCATTTGCACGCGAATCGCGTCGGCTACGCTAATAGCTACCCTGCTCTGCAACGACAGCAGATCTTGTGCGTTCTCTTCATAGCTCTGAGCCCACACATTCCTGTCGTCGGGAGCGTAGATCAATTGGGCAATGATTCGGACGCGATCTCCCACACGCAACACTGAGCCTTCGATAATCCCTTCCACGCCGAGTTCGCGCGCGATCGAGGCAAGCGGCTCATTGGAGTTTTTGTAGCGCATAACCGAGGTGCGGGAGATTACTCGCAGGGAACCGAGATGGGAAAGCTCCGTAATCAGCTCCTCAGTCATTCCATCCGCGAAGTACTCCTGGGACGGGTCGCCGGAGAGATTTTGAAGCGGCAGGACGGCCAATGACCGGATTACCGGCGCAGAACCACTGCCGAATACCCGCTCTCTGCTCCTGCCGATGTTGAACGCGAGAAGCAACCCGGATACAGCTACGACAACTGCGAGTGCCGCCAAGGCAATCCGCCATATCGGGATTGTTTGTTGCACCGCCAGCGGCTCTGCCTTGATCGCGGGCACTTCGGTCAGATGTTTCGGCACACCCCCGTTAGCCGGCTGGGCTTCGACTACTAGTCGATAACCCCTTCTCGGGATGGTTTCAATGATACGTGGTTCACGCGCGTTATCCTCGAAAACGTGGCGCAGCTCGGAAATCGATCGCTTAAGCACGTCGTCGGACACGAATGTGTCGGGCCATACGGTCTGTAGAATCGTGTCCTTGGGAACAACCTCACCCTTGTGCTCGGCGAGGCAGACCAGCACCTGCATCACCTTCGGCTCCAAACGATTAGAGGTGCCGTTTTGAGAGATGTTATTCAGGCTGGGTTGGACCAGCCATGGCCCCACTTGGAAGTCGCCGTTCAAAACTCCTCCGGCGCGCGTAAGTAGCGGAATTATATACCTGAAAAAGCAAATGCCAACTCTCATTTAGGAAGGGTCGACGGCGATTCTTCACCGCAATCTCGCCCAAAACTCACCATTAGCTCACGACTTTTCCGGTCCTCGCGACCTACAGTAACCGACTCAAGCGCGGGGGTCTCGAAGTGGGGGGAACGTGATCTAAGCCGCCGCCTCCGCACAGCGACAAACTGCAGATCAGCCAGGAGAATTTATGAAATACAGCAATGGAATGACAAGACTTTTCGGTCTATTCGCCGCGGGATTACTGCTCGCGGCGTCGGTGTCGGCGCATGCCGATAATAACCATCGCTGCTCGTTAGCATCTGTGGCGGGGGCATACGGATTTACCACGAACGGAACCATACCGGCTCTGGGGCCTGTAGCAGCAACAGGTACTTTCAGCCAGGACGCGTCCGGCAACCTCACGGGCAGTCAGACTCGAAGCCTCAACGGCGCTATTGCTGACGAGACCTTTACCGGGACGGCCACAGTGAACTCTGACTGCACCGGTACCGACACCATCCAGGTTTTCCAGGACGGAACCCCAGTTCGCACTTCGACTCTGCATGTCGTCTATGACGACAATACGCGGGAAGCTCGTGCGATTTTCACCTCGCTGGTGCTGCAAAACGGTCCCAGCCTCCCCAGCATCCTCACAATTGAGGCACGAAAGATATCTCCTAAAGATTAGTCCACTAGTGCGCGGCAGAAGGTTCTTGGCGACTGATAACAGTCCAGCATCGGACATCTGCCGCGCTTTCTTTCAAAGGAACCCCCACATAGGAGCTTAGCCATGTCAAGGCCTCGAAGATCGCTAGCGGTGATGCTGTTGTCTCTATGCCCGCTCGGCTCATGGGCAGCTACAACTGTTGGCTTCAGGCAGGCCCAGTCATATGCGGTCGGAACAGCTCCACGTCGGGTCGCGATCGGAGACTTCAACGGCGATCACACGTTAGATCTTGCCGTGTGCAACTTTGGCGATCCCACCACCAGTCAGGCCGGCAACGTCAGTCTTCTTCTCGGAAAAGGAGATGGCAGCTTCGCCCCGGCGGTCAACTTCATCGCCGTCAATAACTGCACCGGCATAGTGGCGGGAGACTTTGACGGCGATAGCAAGTCCGACTTACTCGTACTTCGGACTGGTGATGCAACGGTAGGCGACCCCGGGGATGTAACCATTTTCCTCAGCAATGGCGATGGCACATTCAAAAAAGGACAAATTCTCGTTCCAGGCAAAAATCCTGCCGACGCTGTTGTCACTGATCTGAACGCGGATCACAAGCTGGACCTGATATTCGCAAACCAAACTGATGGCACCATGAGCGTGGCGCTAGGTAATGGGGATGGAACTGTTCAAGCGGCGGTAGCCTATCCCGTAGGAGCAAGGCCGAATGTCGTCAGGGTAGTTGATGTCAACGGAGACGGCACCGGAGATCTCGCAGTTTTTCGACCACTCGGAGCTGACTTCTTGCTAGGCAACGGTGATGGTACCTTCCGGCAGGGTTCGAGCATAGGCCTGGGTTTCTATTCTTCAGCTGCAGTTGCAGACTTCAACGGAGACGGTTCACCGGATCTGATTGTCAGGGCTTGCAGTATTTTTCAGCATCCCAATTCGTGTGGTACCACACTCAGGCTGGGCGATGGCAGCGGCGGCTTCCAATCCGCGACTTCGATTTCTGATAGTCCCGGAGCCGCTCCTGCGGATGTCAATGGCGACGGCGCATTGGACTTGGTTGGATCAACCCCGGATGGCAGTCAAGTCGCCGTTCTGTTGGGAAATGGCGACGGCAGGTTCCACTCACCTTTGAATTTTCCTGCGGGTACAAGCCCCGGGATCGGTGGCATAGCGGATTTGAACGGGGATACGGCGCCCGACCTGATCGCAATTAACGCCAGCTCGAACTCTGTCACTGTGTTACTGAATACAGGCACCGACTTTTCGATCTCAGCCTCGGCGCCAAGCTCGAGCAACCTGAGTCCCGGCCAGAGTGTCACCTCGACTATAAGCTTGATCTTGCTGAATGCGTTCAACAACCCCGTATCACTCGCTTGCTCCGTTCAACCAATACAAGCTGGTTCACCCAGTTGCTCCCTCAGTTCCAATTCGGTCAGCTTTGATTCCAGTGGAAAGGCAAGTACCACGCTCACCATTACTGCAGGATTACTGAGCGCTGCAGTTGTAAGGTCTCGGGCTGCGCCGTCACGACCGCACTCTCGAGCCTTCGTGTTTTTAGCAATCATCGGCTTGGTTTTCGGAGGCATCCGAATCGTGGAGAATCACTCGCCGAAAAGCAGAGCCTTGCTTTGTGTGATTGCTTCATTCATGGCATTAGGCCTCATTTCACAAATCGCATGTGGAGGCAGTAACAGCAAAGCTTCCGCTACCTATGCGGTTCAGGTGACTGGGACGTCCGTCGTGACGCAGCACTCCACGACGGTGACGATTAGCATGCAGTGAATCGTTACCATCTTGCTCGCATGCGCATTGTAGTTATGTTGGGGAGGGCGCCGTGAATGAGCAGGAATGTGATTCCTGGCGGAACCATTGCAGTGGCCAGCTTCACTTCATGAACTTCGAAAGGACCTATCAATGAAGAATGTACTTATGGTGGCGGTGGTTGCATTCGCCCTTGCGAGCGCAGTATCGGCTCAAAGCACCTTTGCCTTTAAAACCGTTGACGTGCCGGGTGCAACGTTTACGCGATTGCACAACATCAATCGCCGAGGTGACATTGTCGGACTATTTCGCTCCGGCACTAGCCTTGGACATGGCTTTCTCCTGCACGGACGCAGCTTCCAGCAAATTGATTATCCAGGAGCGATTTTTACAAGCGCGCGAGGAATCAACTCGTCTGGCGAGATTACCGGTGGATATGTTGATACCAATGACATAGACCATGGCTTCCTTCTTAAAGACGGTCAATTCACTTCCTTCGACTACCCTGGCGCTGCATCCACGGACGCCTTCGATATCAATGATTCGGGTGACATCGTTGGAGTTTATGTTGACGATGCAGGTGTGCAGCACGGCTTCCTGCTCAGAGCGGGCACCTTCACGAACATCGACTTTCCTGGTTCTTCCAGCACAGGAGTAAGCGGAGTGAACGACTTTGGAGTGATAACCGGTGAGGCGACTCTTTTGGAAGGTACAACTGAGGCATTCCGACTGACGGCAAACCGCTACAAGGTCATACGCTTTCCGGGCGCGACAAGCACCTCGGCAGGTGACGTCAGCAATTCCGGCCGGGTTATTGGTATCTATGTCGACGCCCGCTCGCTTACGCATGGATTCCTCTGGACGGCCGCCGGATTCCAGGCCATCGACTTCCCCAACTCCATTCTCACCGTAGCGCTGGGAATTAACGCCAGTGGAAAGGTTGTTGGCGATTACCAGGACAGCTCAGGGGTGACGCACGGGTTTTTAGCTGTGCCTCAGTGATTCTCGTTTCAGGTGCCAGCGAATCTCCCTCTCGGTAGTTCGTGCCTCCCGGGCCATGACGCTTTCGCAAGAGCTTTCATTGATTTGCGCGTCCGACCTTTGTAAAGACGCCTGAAAACCTCTAAATTGGACGACGGCGGCGATTTCTCTCCGCACATTCCCAAGCCAAGGAGGCACTATGCGGCGGCGAGATCTTCTCAAAACCGGAGCACTCTTAACAGCTGCAAGTAGTTTCATACGTCCACGACTGTGGGCAGATGTACCTGATCATCTTTGGGAGGGCTATCCTTTTGGCTCTCCTCAAGTAAGTAATCGACTAAATCAAGGGCCGTTTGGCATTGAGCAGGACCAGGGTTGGTTTACGATCTTTGCCACCCAGCCTTCGCGCGACCACATCCGGAATTTTGGTGGCGGTCTGGTCGGCTACACCTGGGAGGAAAACGGGCCCGCTCTCGGCGTGCAGTGCGGCAGGGATACGCTTGAACAAGGTGTCGAGAAAATGGCGTCGTTGCCTTTTGTCGACGTGTTGTACATCCGCTGCGACTGGCGGGACGTGCAATCAGCGCCCGGCAAGTTGAACTTATCCCCCATCTGGGACATTACCTTCGATGCCGCCAAGCGCCACAATCGGGGAGTTGCCTTCCGAATCCAACTTTCCAGCCCGAACATCCAGCCGCAGAAGCTCTCGATGCCGGATTTTCTTCACGACAAAGTTCCCATCGTAAATATCGGCAAAATCTCTACCGAGCACCGCTCGAATACCGACTTTCGCGAGCCGCGTTACGATTCTCCGGAATTCCAGAAGGCGTTCGCCGAACTCAATAATCTGCTGGTTGCGAAGTTCGGGGACGATCCTCGTTTGGAATACATGGATCTGATGATGTACGGGTTTTGGGGAGAGGGTCACACCAACGATATTCCCGGCCCGTTCCCCGATTATGTGACAGCAGAAAAGACGTTCCTCAAGATGACGCAACTTCAGATCGACACCTGGAAAAAAACTCCGCTGGCGGTGAACACAGAGCCCGATATCAGCCATACCGGCAACCGCGAAGTTCAAGATCTCGCCGTGCGTTCCGGTTGCTGGCTCCGGTCGGATAGCCTAATCATGGATGAACCTATTCAGATAGAAGAACTAGCGCACCGGCCACCATGGCTCGCCACCGTCCTCGAAGATGGCTCCAACCGGCACTATGTCCTCCCCGAATTCGCGGCTGAGGAGCAGGCATGCTTGAGTAAGCTTCCAGCCAACAAACTGGCATTCGTTGGTCACGACACCGAAGATAGGCCCACCGACGACTACCCACACCAAATAGGCGGCCCAATCGATCGCCCATACCGGGAAAGCGCAGGGTTTCATGCTCTGGACATTGGTGCCAGCTACTTTGGGCTCTGGACCGAAGCGGATAACGTTCGCCGTTATTACGAGAAGTATCCCGATTCACTCCGCGCGATGGAACAAAGGCTTGGCTACCGCGTGCGGCCATCCTTGATATGGCAGCGCAAACGCTATGACACGATGGAACTGATTGTGGGTGTCGTCAACGACGGTGTCGCTGGTGTGCCGGGCGTTCTTGGGATTTATGCAGAGAGCATGGACGGCCGCATGAAGCTGGGTGGAAACCTCGATGCAGGCCAACCGTATGCGGGGCAGTTCCGTCAGGCCTCCATCATCCTGCCGAAAGGAATGGACGGGCAGCAGATCAAACTGCGTGCTGAATTAGACGTCAAGGGAGTAAAGCGTCCCGTTCGCTGGGCATGCCACAACCCCACAAACCCTGATGGCTCGCTAACCATTCGTCTGAAAAAGGGCTCTGACACGAATTGGAGAAAAGGCGTTTGAACGAAGCAAGTGTTGCCCCGTCGTTCCCGGCTGATGGGCTTGTGTTTTAAGCAACTGTCTTCGGCTCGGCCTTCTGACACGCACTAAGAGCGGAGGCAGCATCAGATCGTCTACGCAGTCTTCTCCTCCATGGCTTCGATATTGCCCGTGGCGACGTCATGCGGAGCCCCAGAGTAGCCGGCGAAAGCTCTCACCGTCCATAATGGGTACGGGGGTGTCAGCAGTGTATTCGCGAATTATTGAGGGGTTCCGTATGTCGCCCGTGGTGGCCAGGATAACAACCTGCATCGTAATGCTTTCATCTCTGTTAACTGCTCAAACAGCGGCACCGGCCGCCGTTAAGGCGGAGATTGCAGGAAAGAATCTGCGAGTCGAATTCGATCGCATGCTGCGCAGTCGCGTGGTAGCGCGTTTCGACAGTCGAGAGACACGCCTGGGCCCTTATACTGCCAGCGAGAGTGTGACAACCACAGGAAAGATCGTAAAGCAGTTCACCTTTTCTTCACAGAACACCGAGCGCGTCAATGACAGCATTGGAGCCGGGCAGAAGCTGATCGTAGTCGGCAAAGCCGGAGATTTGACCAAAACGGTAGCGGTCACGATCTATGACAAATTTCCCGCGATGGCCTTCTTTGATGTTCAGTACACGAATTCCGGAACGGCGAATATCTCGATTACAAAATGGATCAACAACGCTTACACGGTCAACGCTCAAAGTAAGGCGGGCATTCCTGCGTTTTGGTCCTACCAGAGTGGGTCCTATGAAAAGCGGCCAAACTGGGTCGTGCCACTCAAGGTGAACTTTTCGCAAAAGAATTATCTTGGCATGAATGCCAACGATTACGGTGGAGGCACTCCGGTCCTCGACATTTGGCGCCGAGATGTAGGAATAGCCGTCGGGCATGTTGAATTGCGGCCGAAGCTGGTGTCTTTACCCGTATCGATGCCTGATTCCAATCACGCGAAGATAGCGGTGGAGTTGGAACGCACCATCGTGCTGAAGCCGGGCGAAAACTTTCATACCCTACGAACGTTTGTCTCGGTTCATCAGGGCGACTATTTCCGCACCTTGGTGGAGTATCGCCGCTTCATGCTCGCGCAGGGCTTGCGCCCGGCGACCCCGCCCACAGATGGTAAAGGCGCGATCTGGTGCGCCTGGGGCTATGGGCGAACCTTTCGCCCGCAGCAGGTCTATGACACACTGCCAACTGTAAAACAACTTGGATTCAAGTGGGTCACTCTCGATGACGGCTGGCAAAACAATGTCGGGGATTGGGCCCTCGATGTTAAGAAATTTCCGAACGGTGATGCCGACATGCGGGCGCTTGTGGACCGAATTCATCAAGAGGGGTTCCGGGCACAACTGTGGTGGTCGCCGCTCAGCTCCGTTTCAGACGCGGAGTTGCTGAAAGATCACCCCGACTATGCGCTGCTGAATAAGAATGGCTCGAAACAAAAGATTTCGTGGTGGAACTCATATTACCTATGCCCTGCCGATAAGCGCGTTGTGGAGTACCACAAGGCCCTGGTACGCAAGATCCTGCTGGACTGGGGATTCGATGGTCTGAAGCTCGACGGCCAGCATATGAATGGAGCGCCTGCCTGCTACAATCCCGCACACCATCACGCTAAGCCCGAAGATTCTGTTGAAGCCATGCCGGACTTCTTTCGTGAGCTGTACGACACCGCCCAATCCATCAAACCAGGAGCCTTGATAGAGTTTTGCCCATGTGGTACTAGCTTCTCCTTCTTTACTATGCCGTACTTCAATATGTCGGTGGCGTCGGACCCCACCAGTTCGTTCCAGGTGCGCTCCAAGGCCAAAACCTTGAAAGCGCTGATGGGAGATGATCTGCCATTCTTCGGGGATCACGTCGAGTTGAGTGATGGTGGAAATGATTTTGCCTCCACGGTGGGTGTAGGCGGAGTGGTAGGGACCCAATTCGTTCTTCCGAAACTCACGGAGAAAAGAAGCAAATCGGACCTTACTTCGGCACGAGAGGCAGATTTCCAGAAATGGCTGAGCATCTATCACAACAAAATGCTTTCGCGCGGCCAATACCTCGGCCAGCTTTATGACATCGGGTTTGATGTTCCCGAAACCCACGTAATCCGCCGCGATCAGACGATGTATTACGCCTTCTTTGCCAAACACTGGAAAGGCTCACTCGAACTGCGCGGCCTCGAAGACCGCCAATATACCGTCTACGATTATGTGAACGGCCACACATTCGGTACTGTTAATGGTCAAAAAGCTCGGGTCACGGCTGACTTTGATGGCTACCTGCTCTTAGAAGTCCAACCCGAGTAGGGCACGGGCTTACATAAATATGTCCAACACAAAATCACGCTATGCTGAAGTCCTACTTTCGGCGTTGTTATGCTGGGCCACCATGTCGGCAGCGCAATCCATCAAATCTCCTGAAGTCCATTCGGACGGGAGCGTTACGTTCCGGTTGCTCGCTCCCGCTGCCACAAAAGCCGAGGTTCATCTCGAGCTCGCATCCGGCATGAGTACGCTGCCTATGAGCAAAGGCGCGAGTGGCCTGTGGACGGTTACCAGCACTTCGCTTCGCCCAGACGTCTACAGCTACACGATTTTGCTGGATGGACTGGAGGTTATCGATCCTGCCGCCCGCGAGTTTGTGCCCAACCTATTCGATCAGGGTGGATTGTTCACCGTTCCGGGATCTCCACCTGAAAGTTGGGAATTGACAGAGGCACCGCACGGCAGCGTATCCCATCGTTTCTACAACTCGAAGATTCTCTCCCGTGAAAGCGACTTGTACGTGTACACGCCTCCGAATTTCGACAAAAGCGGCGAGACACGCTACCCGGTTCTATATCTCCTGCATGGCTACAGCGACACGGCTGATGCCTGGACGGTGATGGGGCGGGCAAATTTCATTCTGGATAACCTGATCTCGAAGGGTAAAGCGAAGCCGATGATCGTGGTTATGCCTCTTGGGTACGGCGCTCTGAAATTACTCGATAAAGGCTGGAACATCGGCCATGACGAACTTTGGCGTTCCAACATCGAGCGTTTTTCTGATGTACTGCTGACGGAAGTCATGCCTCAGGTCGAGCGTGATTATCCGGTGCAGAAGAATCGTGATGGCCGGGCGCTTGCGGGCCTGTCGATGGGTGGCGCTGAGTCCCTGTATGTGGGCCTCAATCATCTGGATCAGTTTGCCTGGATCGCGCCGATGAGCGCGGCGATCTTTGATGATCCTGCCGCAACCTTTCTTAAACTCGATCAAACCCAAGCCGCGACTATCAAGCTTTTGTGGATCGCCTGCGGCAAGGAAGACAACTTGATCAAGAGCAATCGCCAGTTCAAGAGCTGGCTGGCGTCCCGGAATATCAAATTCGAAAGCGTCGAAACCGAGGGAGCGCACACCTGGCAAGTATGGCGGCGGAATCTCACCGATCTTGTGCCTCTGCTATTCAGATAACCAAATTCGAATACAGAAGGATCACTCGCGCCTGATGGCGGAAACAGCGGAATAAGAGAGTGCGATAGCTTGATGACATGCCGGCAATGGATGCCAGCCGCTGCAACGGAGTTGAACTCTTATGCGCAAGATTATGTCGATATCGGTCGCTTGCCTCCTTTTTCTTGCGTCCTTTGCTTGGCCGCAGGCCACCAAAACGCAGGTCACCCCGCGGGGACCGAGTGTTGTCGCGGGCAGTCAGGGCGTGGTTGTTTCCGGCAAGCCCGCCGCCACTGCGGCCGGCATCAAGATTCTGGAACAGGGTGGAAACGCCGCTGATGCAGCCGCCGCCACTCTGCTTGCATTGTCCGTAACCTATGTAGGCGCGTTCTGCGTGGGAGGAGAGATACCCATTCTGGTTTACAGCGCCGACCAGAAAAACGTAAAGCTGCTCGAGGGACAAGGAGAGGCTCCTCGCGATCCCAAAGCCATCGCGTGGTACATGGAACATGGAATTCCGGACGGTGACGTGAAGGCGGCCGCCGTGCCTGGCACCATCGATGCCATAGTCACTCTGCTGAAACTTTACGGCACAAAAAGCTTCGAGGAGGTCGTGCAGCCGACACTGACTATTCTGGACGCTGGCGGCCCTAGTTGGTATATCGATACCGGCAGTGAAAAAAGAATCGAAACCGGCGTGCACTGGCAGGCCGATATGGCGGTGACCTTTCGCAAATTGGTGGACTCGGAAAAGTCTGCCAAAGGTACGCGACAGCAGAAACTACAAGCCGTCTCGGACCGCTTCTATCGTGGCGACATCGCGGACGCCCTGGAAGCCTGGTACACCGAAAAGGGCGGTTTTCTTCGCAAGGCGGATTTGGCTGCTCACAAAACTCCCGTGGTGGATCCGCTCAAAAGCACCTACCGTGGCTACACGGTCTACAAGACCGGTCCGCTAACACAGGGTCCTTATCTCTTACAGACGCTTCGGCTGCTGGAAGGCTTCGACCTGAAGAAGATGGGCTTCAATTCGGCGGATTACATCCACACGGTGATCGAAGCAGAGAAACTGGCGCTGGCGGATCGCGACGAGTATTACGGCGATCCCAACTTTGTGAAGGTGCCGATGCAGCAGTTGCTTTCCGATCAGTACACCGAAATGCGGCGCAAGCTGATCGATCCGAAAAAGGCATCTCTCGAGCTCCGGCCGGGCGATCCGTACAATATGAAACCGACCAAGCCGCCCACCATCACCGGTCCTTGGCATGGCGGAACCACCGTCATGTGTGTGACGGACAAGTTTGGGAATGTCATCGTTGCGACTCCCAGCGGCCTGTCGAGCACAGCGGGCGTGGCCGGACGTACGGGCATTATTCACGGAAGCCGACTCACCAGCCTCAACACGTTTGCGGGAACTCCCAACGTCATCCAGGCCGGCAAGCGGCCGAGAATTACTCTGAGTCCCACGCTGCTTTTTCATGACAACCATCCCGTGATGGCGATCTCGGTAGCGGGCGGCGACCAGCAGGATCAGGCAGCCATCCAGGTCATCCTCAACTACGTGGAATTCGGCATGACTCCCGAGGAGGCGTTCAAGGCACCGCGCTTCTCCACCACGCATTTCATCAGCTCCTTCGGCCAGGACCGTGCAGAACTGGGCAGCCTTTCTGTCCCCAACACCCTGCCCAAAGGAGTGCAGTCGGAGTTGAAGGCTCGCGGACACGTGGTGACCGTCAGCCACAGCGGAGTCGGCGGGGTGGCGCTGATCGGCATCGACCCCAAGACCAGCTACGCGACCGCTGTGGGTCCGGCTGCCGGCAAATTGCAATAGACTCCGAACCTCGGCGTAGCGTTCTTAGCGCCATGTTATTTACATGAGCAAGAGAGAAAATTATAACCATGGTAAAATGACCATGATCAAGGAGCTGCGGGAATGAAGACAATGGCTGCAGGTTCATTCAAGGTTCATTGTTTGGCGGTCATGGATGAAGTTCAGGCTAAACGCCAGACCGTTGTGATCACGAAACATGGCAAACCCGTAGCGAAGCTTGTCCCTGCTGATCTAAGCTCAGACGACATCTACAACTTTCTCGCTGGCAAGGGCTCTATTACGGGCGATGTCGTTGCTCCTGCTATTTCAGGGGGAGACTGGGGCGAACTAAAATGATTCTTGTCGACACGCATGTTGTCGTCTGGTTGGCGTTTGACCAAAGTCAGCTCTCCAAAAACGCAAGAGCGGCCATCGACGATGCGCGTCTGAAGGGAGACGGATTGGCTATTTGCGATATTACTCTGCTGGAGTTGGCTGCGCTCTCGAGCAAAGGACGTATCCGACTCAACGTCAGCCTCGAATCCTTTCTGCATGAGATCGAGGCGCGCTTTGTGGTCCTCCCGATCAGCGGCCGTGCATGCGTGCGCGCTCTGGAACTTCCGGCAGCTTACCCTAAAGATCCAGCGGATCGCATTATAGGAGGTACCGCGTTGGTCGAAGGGCTGTCTCTGCTCACGGCCGACCGCGCGATCCGGCGCTCACGAGCGCTGCGCACGATTTGGTGAGCAAAAGCGTGTTCTGGTATTGGTCGCCACCCCGCCTCACGGACTACTAGTGGCGGCGGTGACTTGACGAATGGCACTCGGAGAATAACGTGATCACGTTTACGGAAGTTGGTCCCTAAACGACATGCAGCGATTTCCACGGCTCAATGTACAGCAGCAGCACGCCGCATCATCGGTCCGTTAATGCGGCAGCGAAAAGCTGAAGACTTCGCTTTCGGCCGACACAGCCACGTATTGGACGCCATCGACTGCATAACTCATCGGGGAAGCATAAAACGTCTGCCCGGTGTGGAAGTGCCAGAGAGCGTGCCCGGTTGCGGCATCGACCGCCTCCAGGGACCCGGCGTCGTCGCCAAAGAACACTAGCCCACCAGCAGTAGTTAGCGTTCCGCCCCAGGAATCGCCGCGGCCGATCTGGGGATAACGCCAGACCAACTTGCCGTCCGGCAACGAGAAGGCTAGCAGGATTTTTTGTGCGTGCTCATCCGCTGGACGCTTCGCGCCCGTAGCGTAGTAGGTCTCACCTCGCGTAAACGGTTTCGGGCTTGCGAACAATACGCTGCAGCTCTCAAGGGCCATCACATAGAAGAGGCCGGTGTCGGGATTATAAGAAGGCGAAAACCAGTTTGTGGCTCCATCAATGCCAGGGCAGATATACGTGCCTTCCTTCGATGGTATTCGGCCCGACGTTATGGGGCGACCGGACACGTCGATATCCGTGGCCCAGTTAAGCTTCTCCACGAAGGGAGTCGCGTGCAGAAACTTACCACTGCTGCGATCGAGCACGTAGAGAAAGCCGTTACGGTTAGCTTGCACTAACAACCGACGCACGGTGCCTTTCTCATGTACATCGACCAGCACTGGCGTCTCATTGGCGTCATAGTCGTATAAATCGTGGGGTGTGAACTGAAAATACCATTTCAATTTTCCGGTGTCAGGTTCGATTGCCAGTACACAAGCTGTATAGAGATCGTCACCGGGGCGGGAATCTCCCACAAAATCGGGTGCCGCGTTGCTGGTGGTCCAGAACAAGGTGTTAAGCTCCGGATCATATGTGCCGGGCATCCAGGTTGTGGCGCCTCCGTGCAGATAGGAATCACCGGGCCAACTGGAGGATCCGAATTCTCCCGGCCCAGGAATAGTCCAGAGACGCCATTTCAACTTTCCAGTCACCGCATCGTAGGCGGCAACGAATCCGCGCACGCCGGAGTCTCCGCCGGAGGTCCCGACGATCACCGCACCGTTCACAACAAGGGGAGCACTGGTTGCTCCGTAATGCTGGGCCTTCTCGGCATAGGCAACGTCCCAGCGCAAGCCACCGGAGCGAGCGTCTAGGCAAAGCAAGTGGGCATCATCGGTTTCCATGTACACAGAATTTCGCCACACGGCAACTCCACGGCTCTTATGACCGGCCGCATCGTCGAGCAACCCTGAGCTGACCGGTCTTTGGTAGTGCCACAACATGCGTCCCGTTCGCGCGTCCAGCGCGAAGGCATCGTTGGCCGAAGTGATATACATAATGCCCCGGACGACCACAGGGGTCGCTTCGATCCTCTGCGAGTTGCCGGGATGGAATACCCAGGACGCACGGAGCTGAGCCACATTTGCGGCATTGATTTCACGCAAAATGCTGTAGCGCCGTCCGCTGTAGTCGCCGTTGTAGGAAGTCCAGTTGGCGCCGGGTGGCTGTGCAAGCAGGTCCTCTTCGCTCACATTGGTAACGGCAGCTACAGCAGATTCGCGTCTCTGCCCCGCAGTGGGTATTCCCGCTAGGACACAAGCTGCGATAAAGAGCAATACCTTATGCCCCAAGTTCATCGGGCATTCTCGGCAGCACCTACCTGAACTTCCTGAAGAGGACCGACGTCCAGCCCCTTCCTGTCTTCCAGGTGAAGAGAAACTCGCGTTGTTTTTCCGGGAGGAGTGATTTCCATTTCCAGCGAGGCCAGCTCGGTGTGCGTCACATTGGTGACATGCATCGTTCCCAGGCTTGAACCATGTTCATTGTAGAAGTGCGCGACCAAAGATCCAGCGAAGAACACCCCAAACGCACCTGACAGCCTGATCTTACCGTTCTGCTGAACAGTTGCCCGAAGAGGGCGCATGATGATGCCTGCATCGGTCACCCCGCGCAATTCACTGCCGCCTCGCGTTGGGAACCATTCTGTCTCAAGAGCGCAGGTCTCTCCCGGATTCAATCGGCAAAGCGGGCTGTTGATCTCAGCTTCAAGGTAGTAAGGCGGTTCGCCCTCTTCTCCTCCACTCAGAACGGCGTGCCCATTAGCATTCACTTTCACCTCGGGACCGTTCGTCCAGAAAATCACCGACGCTTTGCCCGGATACGATTTGTCGTTCTCGTACCGGAAGCGTTCGACCATCGCGTAACCCGTGCTCCCGTCGATCACTGCCAGCCAGCCTTCGCTTGAGTCCAGCCACAATTCCGCCGCCAGGTGCACATAGTGCAAGGCAAACAGGCCATCATCTCTTACCGAAACGGCGGCGTTTTCGGCGGGACCGAAGCGCACATGATAGCGGTTCAGATAACTGCTGGACCGGTTGGCTGGGGTGAATGTCCAGAAATTATTGTTGAGACGTGAAGGATCACCCGCATCGCCGGTGTCGTATTGCGATACCGACTGCATCGACCATTCGATGGCATGTCCGCTCACGTTCTTCATAGAGGCGTGGAAGCGGATCCGCGCAGAATCGGCATCCAGCCTGATCGTGCGCCGAAACTGAACTCCCGTCTGGGGATCCGACGGACCCGTAAGTTCTACCTCGCAGTGCTGCCCCTGCGAAAGCGTTCGAAAGGAATACGGCCCGTCATCGAGGATGTCAGAGCCGCCCGCCCAATGTTGTTCGTCACTATTCCCCTCGGGTAGAAGCCATAGCTTATCGCCTCCGTAGTTAAACCAGTGGCTCGGGTCGGGGGGCAGATATTTGCCGGCATACTTTGGATTGACGAACAAATATGAATGTCCGCCAAAACTCACCTGCATCAGGCGTCCGCCATTCTGCGGCACCAAGGTCGCCTGCACCCATTGGTTCGAGATTCGTTGTGCGTTCCAACCCCGGTAATTCACCGCCTCCACACGGCAGTCTGGGCTTGCTGGGCCGCTTGATTCGTTTTTCGTCTGAGCGTTGACTGACGTCGATGCCAGCGCGCTCAGCAAAATCATCAGGACGAAGACCCGCCGCTTCTCAAGAAATAATCCCAGTGCCATGATTCTGTCTCTCCGGGGATGTGGCTGGGTTGTGAGGTTAGCACGCACCTGCGGATGTTCCATTTCTTGCCAGGCCTCGCTTTCGGAAACGAAACGAAACTCAATAAAACGAAAGATTTCGATTTCAGTCAACCCCATTCTGTGCTATACCAACGTCGCTCGGGAATGCGTGTACCCGGAGCGGCGTGACCAATGTTCAAAACCTTGTTGCTGCTATTGCTGATCCCGTTTGGGGTCCTCGCTCAGGAGGCGAAAGTCGATGCCACATGGTTGCACCGATCCATTTCTCCGCCCAACAACAACAACGTGCAGGCAGGGACCTGCCACTACAAACCAATCTTCGGCGAGGGTGATCCTGACAGCGGCATCCTGCGAACCGTGACGCGCTTCGGAGAATTTACCGTGGCTGCAAACAGCAAATGCCGGGCGGCGCTCTATGACCGTCAGGAGGAAATTTATTTCGTCGTCGAAGGCAACGCAGTTCTTCACTACGCTGACCAGACCTACCCGATGCGCACGAATGATTTCACCTACTTGCCTCCCGCAGTATCGCACTCGATCGCAAACGCTTCCGGACAGATGTTGCGAGTCTTAGTCATGAGCTTCAAAATTCCGGCACGAATATCGATTGGCGCGGCGCCACCAGCTCCGAAAATCGTGAACCTGGATGCCGTGAAAAAACAGACTGTCGAAGGTCACCCAACATCCGTTCAATACAAGCTCTTGCTCGGACCTCGAACAGCAACTCGTGACGCAATTGACCAGGCCTATGTCGTCACCAGTTTTTTCTGGATGGACTTCGTTCCTGGAGGCACTAACTTCCCGCATCATCACGAGGCTGCCGAAGAAATCTATGTGGTTATGGACGGACGTGGAGAGATAGTGGCCGGGGGAGGAACCGATGGCATCGAGGGACGTTATCCCGCCGCAGCGGGAGACGCTTACTACTTTCGCCCCAATTGTACCGTCGGGTTCTACAACCAGAACAAGCCCCGCGCCACCGCCGACATCTTGGCGGTACGCGCGCGCATTCCGCCACCGGATGAGGACGACTAACATCGTGATCGCTTTTGAATTACAAGACCTGACTAGATGAATTGAGAGAGGAGTTTTTGGAAATGCCAATCCGGAGTTCCAGCCGGCGATCATTCGTGAAACTCGCAGTGGCCACCCCTTTGCTTGGACAGATTGCCGCACGCAATCTCTATGCACAAGCTGCCACAGCCATGGGCAGGGATCCGCGGCAGAATGTATACACGCGTCTCGGAGTGAAGACGGTCATCAATTGCCGAGGCACGTGGACATATCTGAGTGGATCTTTGGAATTTCCAGAAGTTCGCCAGGCCCAGGTAGAAGCTGCGCAACACTTCGTGAACATGCTCGACTTGCAACGCGCGGTAGGTCGGCGGCTCTCGGAATTGACCGGAGCTGAGTCCGGGATCATCACTTCGGGAGCCGCGGGCGCGATGGCCGCAGCAACCGCTGCGTGCATGGCCGGAGCCAATGACACATTCATCTGGCAACTGCCCGATACCACCGGGCTGAAGCATGAAGTCATCATGGTTGGGGGCAGGAGCGCTTTCGATAGCGCTATTCGGCTCACCGGGGCAAAGCTGGTCCTCGTGTTTTCTGAAGAAGAACTGGCCAACGCGATCAATGAAAACACTGCAATGATCTACACCACAGATCTCAGAGAAAAATTACAGCGTGAGTTGGCGATCGCCAAGGACCGCAAGGTTCCGATGTTACTGGATGATGCCGCGGGTATCCCTCCCGCGGACAACGCCAAGCTGTACGCCCGGATGGGAATCGACCTGTATTGCTTTTCGGGAGGGAAGGGATTGTGCGGCCCGCAATGCAGCGGAGTGCTTCTTGGACGAAAGGATCTGATAGAAGCAGCGTTGCTGAATTGCAGTCCGCGTGAAGGCGCCGTATGCCGCCCGATGAAAGTGGGGAAGGAAGAAATCATTGGTTGCCTCACTGCAATCGAAACGTGGCTGAAGATCGACGAGAAGAAGCTCTATGCCGAATGGAACGGGCGAATCGAGCGCATTCGAAAACTGGTGGAGACGGTGCCCGGAGTGAAAACCGACACCTTCATTCCCGCCGACGGAAATCGCTATCCAACGCTGAAAGTCTCCTGGGACCAACAGGCCTGGAACTATAGTCTCGACGATTGCGTGCGAGAATTGCGCGCGGGCGACCCCGTCATTGAAGTCCTGGGGACAGACAATCCAAGTCTGGTCACAAGCGTTCGTGAAGGCAAACCGAATCCCAAAGAACGCAAGCAGCCAGACCACATCGAACTGGTTTCCATGACAATCAAGCCGGGAGAAGAAATCATTGTGGGGCAAAGATTGCGCGCTCTTCTCGCTGCCGCCCAGAAAAAGTCTAAGGCTTAGGCCGGGAAGGGAACCGATTTTGAGGGTTCGCATGCAATTACTTTGGGGCGGTCTACTGCTTTTGTTAACCATGGGAGCACAGGCGCAGCTGCGAGCTGTCGTTCCCAAACAAACGCCTGCTCCGGCCAAGCGGGTCTCGTCGCCTGCGGTTGATGCAGGAGACTACGTCTACATCTCCGGGCAGGGACCTCGTCGAAGTGACGGCAGCTTGCCGGCCAACTTTTCTGAACAGTGCAGACAAGCGCTTGATAATGTGAGGTCGGTGCTTGAAGCTGCCGGCTTGAACCTGGAAAACGTCGTCTACACCCAAGTCTACTTGGAGGACATCGGCCACTACGAAGAAGTGAACCGAGTCTTCGCCGGATACTTTGGGAAAACACCTCCTGCCCGGGCGGTGCTCGGTGTTGCCAGAGTCCCAGACTCTCCCATTCAGATCAACGCGATTGCCGTACGCAATCTGGCCGAAAAGCGCGCTGTCTATCCGCCGAATTTCAAGCCGGATACTTCCATCGCGCCGGGCATTCTCACGCATGACCGTCTGTTTGTTTCGGCCATGACGGGAAACGATCCGGCTACGGGCAAAGTGCCGGATGATCCAGCGATGCAAGTCGATCTTGCGCTCGATCGTATGCAGGCGGTGCTGAAGGCCGCTGGCCTGGAATTCAGCCACATGGTTTTCGTCAACCCTTACCTGACGGCAGAAATCCCAACGCGGGTGATGAATGAGCGTTATGCCCGGCGTTTTGAATTCGGCAACACTCCTGGGCGAGCCACCATCCAGGTTGCAAGCCTGCCCGGCGGCGCACACATCGAGTACACCGGAGTTGCGGTGCGTGATCTCAAACAGCGGCAAGCGGTTCGCCCGAAGAACATGGCCCCCAGCCCGACGGCGAGTCCCTGCGTTTTCGCCGGAGACACTCTGTTCTGTTCCGCAAAGAGCGGGTTTATTCCGGGGCCGCACGGCGGGGAGTACGCCACGACTACACCCCATCAACTTCGGCAGACCATGCGCAATCTCCTCGACAACCTCGAGGAAGCCGGCATGAGCTTCGATGAGGTTGTGGCCACGAATGTGTACCTCGACAATTTGCAGGATGCGTCCGCATTTGACGAGGTCTACACGCAATACTTCGGCTCTGTGATGCCGGCACGAACCACTGTCCAGCAAATCGCTCCAACCGAGCGCAAAGCGGACAAAGACGACCACTACCCTGATCTCGAGCAGGTATCGCTCATCGCCATCCGAAGTCACCACTGACCCACTTATTCGGCCGTACACGAGCGCAACTCGGCGATTGGGCTCAGGCATGCGGAGGCCGAACCTACCCCCCCTCCCCCTGGTCTATGAAAACAATGGAGTTGCAGGCGCGTGGGCATCAAAATCTCTGAGTTATAAGGACTTAGAGGTAAAATCTTGAGCCGCAAAGACTTAGGATGATATGAATGCATTTTTCTATGAGATATATTCAAGTATTGCGCTATGGCTTGTAGTTAAGTCAAGAGAGTTGGGTAGAGAATCGCTCGGCGGTTCCCGTAGTAGGAATGTGTGTTCGTAGGCTCGCAAGACGATGGGCCGGGCCTAAAGGCCCATCGTGATTAGGCGATGAACGCGGCCCTGAAGGGCCGCTCTTCCACGGTTGTGCACAAAGCGTGCTCTTCCATTGTCTTCGAGAAAGGCGCTCTTCCACGGTTTTCACGAAGGCAACCTTCCACGGTTGTCGAGAAGGCGTGCTCGTTGGAGAGGGCTCGTGGCGCGAACGGGGCACTCGGCAGGGCCTAAAGGCCCCTACGTATTTGGGGCGATGAACGCGGCCCTGAAGGGCCGCTCTTCCACGGTGGTGCAGAAAGCGTGCTCTTCACGGTTTTCGAAAAGGCGCGCTTCCACGGTGGTGTAGAAAGCGTGCTCTTCACGGCGTTCGGAAAGGCGCTCTTCCGCGGTTTTCACCGAGGCACTCTTCCACCGTTGTCGGGAAAGCGTGCTCTTCCACGTCTTCCAGAAAGGCGCGCTTCCACGGTTATTCACTTAGCGCGACTGCTTGCGGAATCCGGCGGCCCGGCAAAAGACTTAACAGGCTAGATCAGCAGAGTTAGTACGCTGGTGAATACTAGCGCTGCGGCCCATACGGCGTCGAGATTCAGCCAGGCCTTGCGTAGGATCGCGAGGCCGAACCTGCTATACACCAGCCAGGCGATGAGCCCGGTTACCGCCAGATAGGCGATCGTGTGGACGGCTGTGGCGACCAGTGCTGCAACAGGGGTGGCGGCGGTTGTGTGATGGTGGCGTGCCATATGGTCAGCCGCTTCGACCGTTCCACTGCCCAGCAGTACCGGCACTAGCATCAAACCAGCGCCGTGCGCGGTTGCCATCAGAAACGACCAGAGCGTCAGGTCGCGAAAGCCCACCCGCATGCGAACCCACCGGGGATGGTAGTGCCGCAGCAGCGAGAAGATTCCAAGACCGAACAGAAGTGCGGCGACAAAATAGCGGATCGTCTCCTGCGGCAATGCCATCCCGAGAAACGCCGCAGCCAGGACTACTATTCCAATGGACAAAGCGTGGCCAAGCGCAATGGGGACGAGCGCCCTCGCCACCGCACTCCCCCTCTGCTCCTGCATCCCCAGCGCCACCGCGAACAGCCAACCCATCCCAGGGTTAATTCCGTGGTAGGCGCCGAGGAGGAGCATCAGCCACAACGCCGTTGACATCATCTCGTGCGTCATTTTGCCTCGGAGTAGCAGTAAGAATCAGAGGAAGCGTCCCCGCCCTCCAGTCTCACCTGATGTGCGCGCAGCCCATCGAACTCGACGAAGAATTTTTCGTCGAGTTTCATTCCGCTGTTCGGGTCAACATCAAGCTTTACCATCCAACTCTTCAACCCCTCAGGATAGATTTGCTCATCCCACGGTGCGTAGAGCGAATTGGTGAAATAGATGCGTTTGCCATCGCGGCTGATCTCAACCATCTGGGGACCGCCGTTGAGCGGTTGCGTGGGGTTCCTGGGATGAGCGGCACGGCGCACGATGCCTCCGAGATGGACCGAGCCCGTCTTCTTGGGGTTAACCGGGTCCGAAACGTCGTATTGGATGAACTCCCCAGTTCCCCAGCACGAAACATAGAGGAAGCGGTCGTCGAGCGATAAGTTGATGTCAGTTACCAGTGGAGGCACGGCCTTGAAGCCCTTTAGCAGCGGCGGCAGTTTTTCCGGATCGGCGGGCTCGGCAGGAATTTCAATAAGCTTGCGGACGGCCCAGTTTCCGTTCTTACCGCCGTCTTCGCGGTACCACATCCAGATGGACGACGACAGATCTTTGAGCGAAATGCCGACTCCGACAAAACCGTAAGCCTTGTTGGGATCGTGTGAGGGTCTCAGCTCGAGCACCCACTGTTGCTCCGCACCCAGATCGATTTCCTGCTGATGGCGTCGCTTGTCGAGGTCCCAGATATGAATCTTGTGTCCGTACTTGCCAGCAAGGAGCAGCTCCGGATTGACGCCGTCTTTCACCATGTTCGGCGTGCCCCATTCCGATGTAATCATCGTGTCGTGCCCGAGATGCCACCAGAAGTCGTACGCCAACTGCTGGGGGCCGCGATCGCGCTCCCACTGGCCTTTCAGCTCAAACGTGTTCGCGTCCATCAGGAAAATGCCGCCGGGGCCGTCCCCAGTGGCGGATCCGAGCGCGCTCCCATAAATGCAGTCGGGGCCGCAATGAATCGTGTGGGGCGAGGTGTACCCCGTCTTCTTGATGAACTCTTCGGGCTCGATCACTTTCACGATTTTCGGCTGCTTGGGGTCCGGCTTGGTATCGAGGATGTAAATCCGCGAAGACCCAATGCCCGGCACGATCAGGTAACGGCGCTCCATGTGCGGATGCGGGGCCTGCGGGCAAAGACACGCGCTGCAGGCATTCCAGCCGAAGTGATGCAGTTCATTGTCGCCGCGCGGAAAATCTGTTTTTCCCACGAGTCGCCCATACTCGGAGGAACTCGGATCAAGATCGATGACTCCCATGGCATCGCGCTGTCCATTGTTGCCCGCGTTGAGCAGAGCAACGTAGGCAAGGCGTTCGGCCGGGGCTTGCATTGCCATGGCTGGTGAAGGGTAAAAAGTTGGATCCGGACGCATTAAAGCCATATTTGTGCTCCTGTCATGCAAAGATTCGCGGCGAGTCAGAACCTCAGGCTTTCACCGCGATGACTTCCAGATATTCCGCTGAGACCACCGTGAGCCCGTCCCCTCCCCGATTGTGCGCGGACCACAATGCTTCCAAGTCAGCTCGCAGTTTCTCCGCATCGGACTTGCCCAACGAAGCAAACGCGCGATTGGTAGGCCCATAATACTGCCGGAAAAACTCAACCACATCCGCGGGCGGGAATGGATAGTTGAAGCTATATTGGCGACGCGTCATGGAAAGGTCCGAAACTCCATGGCCCAGTCTCTCGCGTACGACAGCCTCATCGCCCCACAGTACGGGAGCCGGCATGCCGGAGGGAGCGATAAACTTTGCGAAGGTCTTAAACATTTGTCCGATGAACCCTTCGCGCGTCCAATTCCCCATGGCGATGGTGCCCCCAGGACTACAGACTCGGAGCAGTTCGCGAGCCACCAAGTCCGGCCGCGGAGCAAACATGGCTCCCACCAAGCTTATTACGACGTCGAAGCTCGCGTCTTCAAACGGAAGAGCCTCGGCGTCACCTTCAATAAAACGAGCCTTGAGGCCTTCTGCGTCGGCGCGTGCCTGCGCACGCTGCACCAGATTGGGCGCAATGTCGACGCCGGTTACCTGCACACCATCCCGCGCCGCCCACAGCGCGACCTGACCCGAACCGCAGGCCACATCGAGCAACTGGCATCCAGCCGGAACATCGAGTCGCTCGTAGAACATGCGCGCACCCTGTTCCATATAGCGCGAGAAGCGATCGTAGTCTCCCGCCATCCACGTATCTTTTAGTCGTGCCTTCAGATCGCCGACTTCCGGTGTAATTGTGATGGTACTCATGTTTCCTCCGATGTTTTTTTATTTGCCTACACCAAATCCAAGGTCACGTCGCCCGGCATGCCCGACCCGCCGATCTCCCATTCAGGGCCAAGAAGGTTCTCGATATCTGCCCAGCACCAAGAGAGAGTGGCAACGGTCTCCGTCTCGTCTGTCGAGGTAAATGCTTCTTCGATCGGCTTCACTGGAACAACAGACATCTGTCTCCCCTCCCATTCGGAGAAATCCGTTCACGGTTCGATTTTCGACGGCCTTGACCATTTCCCTGTGGAGCAGCGTCCCTACCGGTTTGTCCCCACGGTCAAGCAGCGGGCTGGACTACCTGTTCAGCGCTTCGGGGTAATCTTGGCTGCAAAGGACTGCGCCACGATCTTTCCGTCCCGCACAACGAAAGTGTCGGTAGCAGCTTCGTACGAATTGTCTGCCGTTTCCGCGCTCCACAATATGTATGCGTATTCACCGTCAACGTATCGCTGACGCATCGAAAACGACGCGCCAGGCTTGGCAAACTCCGCAAGAAAAGCCTGGAAAAAAGGCTTGATTGCGGCCGGTCCTTTTAGCGGCCTGTCGGGTACAAACAACACGGCATCCGATGAATAGTCAGCGACAACGCCATCCAGATCGTTCTCGCCAAAGCACCTCAGATGTTGATCTAGAACATCGGCTGTGGTTGGCATTTTTCATCTCCTTTAACTTTGAATTGCCGTGAAGCGGTTTTCACATCTGCAAAGGCTTCAACGAGGCTTACTATGCGCCGATACGGTGGCTGACACTTACCCGCGCGTCCGGCTTTCTTGCTCACGGCAGAGTTCCCGTATGATCATTTGCTCTAAAGTCCGGAGAGGTTTGCAGGAAGTCCGCAGGAGGGCATATGGATGTGCTTTCCGAAGTACTGAAGGTGGTAAAGCTGCAGGGTGCCTTGTTTTACAACGGAGAATTCTCGTCGCCGTGGAGTTTTTACTCGCCGCCGTCGCGCACGGTCGCGGCGTACGTAGCGCCGGACGCGAGGCACGTTATCGTTTATCACCTACTGACAGAAGGTCGCGCCTCAGCCCGGTTGGCGGATGGCGAGCGCATCATGCTGGAAGCTGGCGATATCGTGATCTTTCCGCACGGCGACGCACATTTCCTGGAAAACGGGCCTCCGGCGAAGTCTGTGGACATGGGGAAGGAACTAGCTCGAATCCTTTCCCAGGGTTTGAAGCGTTCGACTCTGGGTGGCGGAGGAGAAACCACGAAATTCGTCTGCGGCTTCATGGCCTGCGAGCCACGACTCAGTCAAGTTTTTCTTAGCGGCTTGCCGCCCCTGTTCAAAGTCAGCATTCGCAACGATGCTTCGGGCAGATGGCTGGAAAACTCGATCCGCTTTTCAGTGAACGAGGCCGACGCTCCTCGCGCGGGCGGAGAAGCGGTCCTGGCCAAACTGTCGGAGGTTTTGTTTGTGGAAACACTGCGGACCTACATTGCGCACCTTCCGCCGGAGCAAACCGGCTGGCTGGCCGGCGCCCGCGATTCCGAGGTCGGAAAGACTCTGGCGCTAATGCACCGGAATCCTGCGCATCCGTGGACCATTGCTTCCTTAGCAAGAGAAGCGGGAGTGTCCCGCTCCGTGCTGGCGGAGCGATTCCGCCATTACCTCAGCGAGCCTCCCATGGCTTACCTCACTCGCTGGCGACTGCAACTAGGAGCGCAGATGCTCGCGTCGACCAGTTATTCGGTGGCACAGATTGCATCCGAAGTTGGCTATGAGTCCGAAGCCGCTTTTAACCGCGCTTTCAAACGCGAGTTTGAAACGCCTCCTGCACGTTTCCGGACGCAGGCGAGATCAGCTTATGCGACCAGCCCGGCGAAGAAATCCCGGTCGCATGACTGAATGACTACGAGAAAAAGCGGCTGCAACTGTCGTCGGATTCGTGCCGATAAACGCGGGTGTTTGTGAAGGTCCAGCCACCTCCCAGTAGTTGGCCAGCGCGGAGTAATCGAGCTTCCGATTCGCCGCCGTTCAGGCCAAACTGCGAGCTCCAACCGGGTGGCTCGTTCTCGCGTACGTGGCCTTGGTGACGCCGGTTCTCACACCTTCCAGTGACGGGGCTCACGGTGAGGTCGTTAAGGGCCATACATACTGCTGGTTGTGCTCCTGATGGGCGTCTGGCCTGTGGCAGGGAGGCTTGATGCGCAGTGATCACATTGCTGCATCTCCCATTTGCGATAGTTCTCCATCCACCGCAGACACCGGAACGGTCGCCAATCACGGTACAGCCGGGCGAGTCCAAGCCTTCAATCCTCAATCCAGGGAGAAACCCTTGTGTTCTCGCGTGAGGCTTGAACTTACGTCGGGGCGATCTTGGTTGAGATAGCTGGGTTGAGATATCTGGATGGTCGAGGCAATTTCAATGAAGGATACAGTTATGACGGACAGCGCCTCAAGCCTCAGTGAAGAGCGGATTGCTTACCTGGAAGGACTGGTCAGTCAAGCCCGAACCGCCGCCGCGGTTTTTACACAGTGCACGCAAGAGGATGTCGACCGCATTGTGAAACCGATGGTCCTGGCTGGACTGGAACAAGTGCAAAATCTGGCGCGGCTGGCAATTGAGGAAACCAGACTTGGAGTTCTCGAAGACAAGGTTCTGAAGAACCTTGTGGCGACGGAGTTCGTTTACAACTACGTCAAGGATAAACGCACGGTCGGCATCATTCGCGAGTTTCCGGAACGTGGTCTGGTGGAGCTGGCGGAACCGATTGGAGTCATCTTCTCGCTCATACCGATTACCAATCCGACTTCGACCGTCCTCTTCAAATGCATCATGGCGATCAAGACGCGGAATGCGGTCATTTTTAGTCCGCACCCCAAGGCCTGGAAATGTTGCTCCGAGGCTGTACGGATCATGTATGAGGCGGCGGTGAAGCACGGAGCGCCCGAGGGCATTTTCACCTGTCTGGAATCGCACACTCTGGAGGACAACGCCTACCTGATGCAGCACAAGGACATTGGTTTGATTGATGCCACTGGTGGGCCAAGCGCAGTCAAAGCCGCTTACAGCTCCGGCAAACCGGCCTTGGGAGTCGGCCCAGGGAACACGCCCGTTTATCTCGAGAAGACGGCGGACGTCAGCATGGCAGTGGTGGACATCATTACGTCGAAGACCTTCGATAATGGGACGATCTGCGCGTCGGAACAGACGGTGGTCATCGATGATGAAATTTACGACGTCGTGTTAAAGAAATTCGCGGAGTTGGGGGCGCACATCTGCAATGAGAAAGAGACAGAGCTGCTTGGCCGCACGGTGATTGATCCTGGCACTGGATTCATGCAGCCGCTGGCAGTGGGTCAGAAAGCCACCGATATCGCCCGCATGATCGGCCTTCGAGTGAAGCCAAATACCAAGCTGTTGATTGCTCCCATTCAAGGAGTTGGTCGTGGACATCCGCTGTCGGTCGAGAAGCTGTTCCCCGTGCTTTCGGTGTATCGAGCGAAATCGGTCGATGAGGCGCTTAAGGTATGCGTGGATGTGAATCATGCCGGCGGCCTTGGACATACCGCCGTCATTTTCTCGCGTAACGATGAAACGATCCGAAGATTCGGTGAGGTAATCAACGCGGGGCGCGTCATTGTGAATTCGCCAGGATCGATTGGCGCGCTGGGGGGCGTCTACAACGACATGGTGCCCACGTTTTCGTTTGGATGTGGGACGGGCGGCGGCAACAGCACCACGGACAACATCAATGTGTATCACTACCTCAACATCAAACGCGTGGCTCGGAGGACACCAGCGCATATGTGGTTCCGCGTTCCCAGTCAAATTTATTTCAACATGAATGCGGTGGAGAATCTGAGGCGGCTGCCATCGCAATCGACCATAATCGTTACCAACCCGCCTTTGGAGCAATTTGGTCTGGTGGACATCGTCCGGCGCTACATTCCGCCGGAAACTCATGTTCATGTCTCGGTGATTCCGGATGCGGAGCCCGAGGTTTCGGTCGTGATGCAGGGAGTAGAGGCGCTGAATTTCTACAAAGCGGATCAGATCATCGCGCTGGGAGGCGGCTCGGTGATCGACGCGGCGAAGATCATGAAGCTTAAGTACGAATCGCCCCAGGCTGACTTAGAGGAACTGGCCGCGCCGTTTCTGGATCTCCGCAAGCGTGTGATCGACTTTCCAACCGAGAAAGTTAACCGGGCGCGCCTGATCGCGATCTCCACCACCAGCGGAACTGGTAGCGAAGTCACTCCATTCGCGGTACTGACCGACACAGAGCGGGGGCGCAAGGTGACGCTCGCCGACTATTCGCTAAGTCCGGATGTGGCCATTGTCGATCCGCAGTTTGTGATGTCCATGCCGAAGGGACTTACCGCCGACACCGGAATCGATTGTTTGACCCACGCGCTGGAGGCCGGAGTTTCGATTTACGCTTCAGCCTATACCGACTCCAACGCCATGCAGGCAATCCGACTGGTATTCAAGTACCTGCCCATTGCTTATGAGCGACCCCAGAACGAGGAAGCACGCACCATGATGCACAACGCGGCGTGCATTGCGGCGATGGCGTTTGCTAACGCGTCAGTAGGCGTGAATCATGCGCTGGCTCATGCGTTCGGCGCACGGTTTCACGTGGCGCACGGTCGAGCGAATGCGCTCATGTTGCCCCATGTGATTGCATACAACGCCGCTGTACCCAGCAAGTTCATGCCTTCTCCGAACCAGCGTGGGTATACCGCACATCAGAAATATGCGCTGGTTTCGGACTTGCTGGGGCTAGGCGGCCATACCATTGAGGAAAAGGTGAGCAACCTGGTGACCGCGATAGAACAGTTACTGGACGAGTTGGCGTTTCCACGTTCTATCGCGGCGATGGGAATATCCAAAGAAGATTTCGCGTTGGCCATGCCAGAACTTGTCAAGAATGCTTTTGACGATCCTTCGGGACGGTCAAATCCACGCATGCCGCTGGTGAGCGAATTGGAAGAGCTGTTTTGGAGCGCTTATAAAGGCCGAGGCCTGGCAAAGGTGGCCAGTGCGTCTCAACAACAAACGTCGTGATGGATGGTCTGAATATGGCAACGATTGCGGAGTGGGTAAGAATTGATGCCGAACGCGTGATCGAAGGATTGGAAGACGCGCGAGAGATGCTGGATAGCGCCAATGGCGAACTGGTGTTGGATTTCTCTTCGGTGCGCCGGATCGACGCTGGCGCGGTGACAGCGCTGCAGACGCTCGCTGCAACAGCCGACGAAAAAACGGTTAAGGTGGTCTTACGCGGCGTGAACATCGAGATGTACAAAGTGCTTAAGCTGGTAAAGCTAACGCGGCGCTTCTCCTTCCTGACCTGAGTTAAGAAGAGTTTCGCGGTAGCGACTGGACCAGCAGCAACGCATTTGCCGATACTAATCCCTCATAAAAACGAATCATGTCCGCCTGCGACGGTCCGGGGAAGATGACGAACGACAAGTCGGACTATATCTCCGATCCCGCCTTCAAACATCTCTGAGCTGGTGCGAAAGTTAGCGTCGATCCCTCCTGCGGGTTAGAATCCAATTCCTGCGTGGCGATGTGCGGCTGCAAGGCTGGGCGCCAGTCCGCGCATGTTGTTGCCATGGTGCAAATGGGCTATGTTGTGCCGACGTCTGGATCTCTGGATTCACATAGATGGATCTGCCGAACGTTTCCTACAAGCGCCGCTGGTCTATCGTGGGGCTGCTGTTCACCGCATCGTTAATTAATTATTTAGATCGTGCCACGATTTCGTTCGCCCTGCCCTCGATTTCCAGGGAGTTCCAACTGACACCGGAAGGCAAGGGCCTGCTGCTTTCTTCTTTTTTCTGGTCCTACGCGCTGATGCAAATCCCTATCGGATGGAGCGCCGATCGGTTCAATTTACGCTGGCTGTATGCGGGAGCATTTGCTCTGTGGTCGTTCGCACAGGGACTTACGGGCTTAGCGGGCAGCCTTGCCGCTTTAATTGGGTTCCGGGTTCTTCTCGGGATTGGAGAGTCGATCTACCTTCCGGGAGGGACGAAAATTGTAAGTTTGCTATTCACGCGAAAAGAGCGGGGTTTGCCATCAGGACTTTTCGATTTCGGTACACGAACGGGATTAGTCCTGGAAGGCATTTTGGTGCCCTGGCTCTTAACGCGTTACGGGTGGCGCCAGACTTTTATTCTGTTAGGCTTTGTGGCTCTCATCTGGATAGTCCCATGGTTTTGGTTCTTTCCCCGGCATTTGCCGGCGGCGGAGCGTGCCATGGGCTCGGGGTTGTCCACAGTGCCGCGTGCTGGCTGGACGACCCTGCTGAACCGCAATTTGCTGGGGATCTGCCTCGGATTTTTTTGCTTTGATTACTACTGGTATGTGCTGGTCACGTGGATGCCCGACTACCTGGTGACAGTTCGCCACCTCAGCATCGTACAGGCCGGTTTTTATGCGTCACTCGTATTCTTCACGTTTGGTATTGCAGAACCGATTGGCGGGTGGATGGTTGACACACTGATCCATCGCGGTTGGGATGAAACTGCGACTCGCAAAGGAATTGTGACCGTGGCTTTCGGTATGGGTTTGTTCCTGATAGCCGCGATGCGTTCTGCGCATACGGATGCCGCTATTGGGTTGTTGATTCTAGCTTCGCTGGTAGGGCTTGCTACGGGCAACCTGCTCACAATCCTTCAATCCTGCGCGCCAGCGGAACACGTCGGCATATGGACCGGGGCTGAAAACTTTGCAGGTAATCTCGCGGGAATCATCGCACCACTCGCAGTGGGATTCCTGATCACCTCGTACGGCTCCTATGTTCCAGGCTTTGAACTCGCCTCGATCGTTCTTCTCGTGGGATTGCTCGCCTATTGGTTCGTGGTTGGTGACTTGAAACCGCGAGTGTCTTAAGTCGGCGCACGATAAAGGCAACCGTAACGGGTAACGTAAACCGAGAATCACGTTGTACGGGCTGGCAGCCGATCCGAGGAACGTTTAGTCAAGGCGTCTCCGCGCCCTGTGTCTCGACATAGACCGCGTAGAGGGACTGGCTGGCAGCCATGAACAACCGGTTCTTCTTGGCGCCACCGAAGCAGAGGTTGGCACATGTTTCCGGAAGGTGGATTTTGCCGATTAGCGTACCGTCAGGTGCGAACACGTGCACGCCGTTAAAGCCTTCTGCTGCCCATCCGGCAGCGGACCAGAGATTGCCGTCCACATCGCAACGAATGCCGTCCGATGATCCTGGAGACATGTTGGCAAACATCCGGCCATTTCTCAGTCGCGCACCATCGACAACGTCATACACGCGGATCGGACGCGGATCGCCAGGACGTTTTGGGATACCCGTATCCACGATGTACAGCCTCTTCTCGTCGGGAGAGAAACACAGGCCGTTGGGCTTGTCCAGGTCAGTGGCAACGACCGTCGCATCGCCCGTTTTGGGGTCCAGCCGGTAAACGTTGGCGGGCAGCTCGAAGGAAGCCTTGTGGCCTTCATAATTCGACATGATTCCGTAACCAGGATCGCTGAACCAGATGGCCCCGTCAGAATGCACCGCCAAATCATTCGGTGCGTTGAGCTTTTTGTCGTGAAAACGGTCTATCAGTACGGTGATGGTACCGTCGTATTCAGTTCGCGTTACCCGCCGCGTGTCGTGCTCGCAGGTGATCAGCCTACCCTGGCGATCCCGACTGTTGCCGTTGCTGTAGTTCGACGGGCTGCGGAAAACGCTGACCTCTCCGGTTTCCTCGAGCCATCTCAGGATGCGGTTGTCAGGGATGTCGCTGAAGAGGAGATAGCGCCCGTCGGCAAACCATACCGGCCCTTCCGCCCACCGCGTGCCTGTATATAAGCGTTCAACGGCAGCGTTGCCGACCTTGTACTTTGCGAATCGCGGATCAATCACTTCCACCGCCGGATCGGGATAGACCACAAGACTTTTACGCTCTTGCTCGTTCCCAAGCGCGCAAGGTTTCAGCGCCAGCGCCGCAGCGGCGCCGATGGTAAGGTCCATAAATGTGCGTCTCTGCATTCGTGTGTGCCTCCGGCAGAAAACACTATACGACGGAAGCTATCGCGGTCTTGCGGGAATGAAATAAATCGCTCAGCAAACGCCTGGGCGTCGACTGGACACGGTTGCCATGGGTACGCGATGCTATACCGCTTGCGCCGATTCATTGATGCAATCGCGTTCTCTTCATGAAAACCACCACCATGCTCGTTTTGTCGGATCCTCGCGAGCCGCAACTCTCCATGCTGGCTGCTCTAAGCGATCATGCCAATGTTGTGATCGGTAACTCAGCGGAAGCGTTCGCAGACGTCGCACTTGATGCGGCGATCATTCTCAACTGGTCGGGTTCACTTGGCTTGCTCCGCGACGTGTTTCGGATGTCCCCTCGCTTGCGCTGGATGCACTCCCGTGCGGCTGGGCTGGAGCAGACGCTCTTCCCTGAACTCGTTACAAGTAATGTGATCCTGACAAACGGCAGTGGCGTCTTCAGCCCGTCGCTTGGCGAGTTCGTCCTAGGTGCAATCTTGTACTTCGCCAAGGGTCTTCGGCGCATGATTCGCAACCAAATGGCTGGATTGTGGGACCCCTTTGATGTGGTGTCTATTTCGGGTGAGACGGTCGGAATCATTGGCTATGGCGATATCGGACACGCTGTTGCCGCCAGAGTCAAAGCGGTCGGGATGAAGGTGCTGGCGGTCAAGCGACACCCATTCCAGACGGGCGAGGCGGATCCGCTCGTCGAACAGATATATGGCTCGAATGAACGGATCGAGATGCTGCGTCGCTGTGACTACGTGGTGGTAGCTGCGCCGTTGAATGATGAGACACGCGGCCTTATTGGTGAAGCAGAGTTCGCGGCGATGAAACCGACGGCTGTGGTCATCAACGTCGGCCGGGGTCCTGTGATCGATGAAAGCGCAATGATCAGCGCACTGTCTAAAAATAGAATCAAGGGCGCTGCTCTGGATGTGTTTGATCAAGAACCGCTGCCCAAGGGCCACCAGTTGTACGCGCTGGAAAACGTCCTGCTGTCTCCGCATTGCGCTGACCACACGCCTGACTGGCTGGACAATGCCATGCGTTTCTTTATTGCGCAATTCGAACGATTTCGTTCAGGCGAACCCTTGCTCAATGTGGTGGATAAGAAGTTAGGGTATTAGTCTCTGCTGGCGTGTCGCATTTTGCTGGTCGGCGGTTGATCGCGAGAGGCGCGGGTTGGAAGGAGCGCAAGTGACGCGAGAGAGTCTGCTAGGGTACAGCGGCCAAAACTTCGTTGGAATAGCCGCTCTCCGCAGAGTTCGGGGCGACGGCTGTGACGACGTAGTAGTAGACCTGGCCTGAAGAAACCCAACCGTCGTTGTACGCGTTTCCGGGCACCAGGTCGGCGATCCTCGAATATGGTCCGCCGGGATGAACTCCCCGATACACATTGTAGCCCTTGATAATCGAAGAACTCGGATTCCATGTAAGCAGGACTTTGTGCCGGGTAGCATCTTCGCTTGAGTTGCTGGTGTGGGAGATTCCGCATGCCGCAAGCAGCAGCGAGGCAACGCAGGCAACGATGAAACGAGCACACATAGGGCAGGGAAGCAGGCACTCGCCGTTGATGTCATTCTATCGGAGTCGAGACGGCGTGCTACGTTGTGCTCTCGATATTTGTGGCGCGTGTTCGGTAGCCTAGGTGTGAGTGCCGGTGCAGAATAGGCTTGCAAAAAGATGCACAGTCTGCAAAAACTTGCTTGTCGGCGGACCTGCACGGGCAAAACAGCTATGCTCAGCGCTGAGCAATGTCAATACACGTTACGCATATTTCTGCTGTGACAGTGCAGGACACAGTTTCACACGCGGCCTTTATGCTTCTTTTGTCTGCCGGAGGATGACATGACGCTTACTCGCGTGGCAGTGTTACTCGTGCTCTGGGGTGTCGCGCTCAGCAGCCTGGCGCAATCTCAAGCAACGGAGAACGCACGGTCGCAAGAGGCCGCTGAGCGCAGCGATGACGTTCCCAGATCCATCGCAGAAAGCGTCAGCGGCACGCTTCAGTTCGCCGAGGGGAATTTTCTCGCTGTAGCGGAAGCCATGCCCGACAACAAGTATTCGTTTGTGCCCACTGCCGGCAAGTTCGATGGGGTTCGCAGTTTCGCGGAGCAGGTGAAGCACGTGGCCTGCGCACAGTTCGCCTTCTTCAATGAATTCGAAGGGAAGACGCCTCCTGATGACTGCGAAAAGGGAGGACACGATGCGGCAAAAACGAAACCGGAATTGATTAAGTACCTGAAGGACTCATTCGATTATTCCAATCGAGTGCTTGCCAAGCTCACGGCACAGAACGCGCTTGACCGGGTTGAAGGGCGGTACGCCGGGCCGAACACCAAGCTTGGCATCGCCGTTGTTGCGGTGTGGCATATCACCGACCATTACGGACAAATTGTCGAGTACCTCCGCATGAACAGCATCGTCCCGCCGCAGACGCAAAAATACGGGCTCAAGGTACGGTGAGTTTCTGCCGCGGCGCCTTGTGCCTCTTCCAGAGGAATACGCAGTATGCTCGCAGACAGTAATACGTAGAGCTAGCGGACGTTTGACCTGGAGATGCGCAGTTGATCCTGTTGCGTAACGCCGGCACGCGGGGGAGAATTCGCTGCCAAGTGTGGTGGAGTTGCAATGACCGGCAAGTCGTGGCTGAGCAACTGCATCATCTTCAACGGGTGCCCGTGTCTTCAAAGCGAGTTGGGACCCTGCCGAGTTCCTCGACTGCCGATCCCACCGACTTCTTTGTCACCTTTCGCGGGCCGCTGCTGGTCGCTGATTCCAGCGCGGAGCGAAGCTCCTCTTTGAGGGTCTCGGGCAAAGTGTCGACTGCGCCCAGCAGACGCTTAGCCGCCAAAATATTGCTGAAACCGTCCCTGACGTCCTCGTCCGTGACAGAGGCAAGGTTCTCTGCAACTTCCAGCACTTCGATGACACTCAAGAACCCGTTCCCCTGTTCCATTGATTTCGCTATGTCGGCAAGGGTCTTTTCCATGGGATCGAAGTTGGTCCACGCCTTCATTTGCACTTTGTAATAGCGCTCTTTAGGTGCGGTCGTTTGATTTGGTTGCGGCACTATGCTTGATTTCCACATTCGATGCTCTCCTTGAGTGCATAAAAACTGGGGATAAGGATCGTCCAGCTACTCGCGAATTCGCTTTGGAAGCGCCATCCCCCGGGTACATAATCTACCGCACATTCTGTTCATGCAATCGTGATCCCCTTAGAATTTTTCAATTATGCAGAAGAACGCAGCCGAACACCTCGATTCCAGCAGCTCGACTAGTTCAACAGATTTGCTCAATAGAGAGTTGGCGACATGGGTTGCCGAGCACGGCTGTGCCTGGTCTGGGACAGCAAGCGAACTTTTGAGGGCGCTGAGCGGCGGCCGCAATGTTTCCCGCGAGACATTGCCGGCGACGGGGAATGCGCTCTACGCGCATCTCCGGGAAGAGAGCGAGGAGCTTCGGTCCTATGGGATCGAAGTTGTTCTGCCCGCAAGCGGTGTTCGAATGGTGTTACTCAAAGCGTCTAAGGAGATGGCCGAAGAAGCCACGCCGCTGGTCCGGGAAAGTCAGGTGAGCAAAGAAGATGCCGCTCAGGAGGCGGATGATCTTGATACAAAGGGTGCGACTCCGATCAGCCACTCCTGGAAAAGGGAAGTTGCCTCTGATACACCCCCGCTCGAAGACGCAATGGGAGTGCTTTCGGCCATCACCGACATGCAGGAACAGATCAAAAAGAGACTCGAGCGGCGTGACGGGGAATCGTCCAACACGCGAAATTCTTACCTTGGGAATGGGGATGCGCCACGACCAGCGATTGAGCCACACTCGACTGAGAGCACCGGAGACGCCCTTTTTCTGATTAATGCGGTTGAGGAGCGAATCAGGAGACGGCTTCACGAAAGTGGGAGTGACTCTTTCAGTGACAAGGATGCGCACCCTGAGAACGCGATTGCGAGCGATGATGCAGCCGAACAGGTGGAGAACGAAGAACGGACCGACGCGCCAGCGACAATAATGGGGGCCGCAACTGGTGCTGAAGAAAGTTTCTATCCTGACCGGCTTGAGGAAACCGCTGAGAAAACCAGCGATCCCGTCGAGATCGACGAACCGATTTTTGAAAGTACGGGGGAAGCGCTCGTTGCCATTTTGGAGGTGCAGGAGCAACTCAAGAAGCTGTCCCGTCAAACGAGCGCGATCATTGACGTTGCGGCAAGAACAACTCAACAACTATCCAGAGCGAGTGGTGTTGCAATCGCGTTGGCACGCGATGGTAAGGTGCTTTACCAGGTTGAAACGGGGCTTGCGAGCAAATTTAGAGAAGTACAGGGTGATTCCAGCTTTCTCAAATCCTGTCTCGAAACAGGTGAAACTTTGCAACTGCAAGGCTCGGAAGCAAGCGCCGCTCGGGACTTTTGCTTACGCGAGGGTATCAAGTCCCTGATCGTCTCACCGTTTCCGGTGGGCGGAGGACTCGTGGGGGCCATCGAATTCGTTTTTCAGGAACGGCGAGTGCTGCAACAAGCGGATCGCATCACGATCGAGGCTGTGGCAGACGCGGTTAGCGCAGCTATCATTTAAGTGGGACCAGCGCCCTTAGTTTGACCGCGATTTCAATTCTGATCAGGGCATTGCCACGAAGCCAAGCGTAAGCTTCGTCACATTCGGTGCCGTCGAAGCCAGGTGAGGGCCTCGGCTGTGGCATCAGCGACTTGGGCTTGGCTCATACTCCTCGCCAGATCAAGTTTTGCCTTGGTACTGTCTTTCTCACCGGCAGCTTCGGCCAATACATACCAGACATAGGCGGTCCTTTTGTCGGCGCCAGTTCCTATTCCTTGCCGATACATTTCCGCCAGGTTGAATCTGACGCGCGCCATCTCGGACGGGCTCAGCTTAGGTGTGAGTTCCCGAAGAGACTGTTCAGCTTGCGTGTCGCCGTTTTTCGAGGCCAGGGTCAGCCAGGTATATCCCTCCACGCTGTCCTGGCGAACGCCTCGACCTAACATGTAGGCCGTGCCCAGTTGAAATTCGGCGCTTGGGTTTCCGCGTTGTGCCGCTTGCCGGAACCAGGTTATGGCGTCAGCCTCATTGGGCGGCACGCCATCACCTTGAAGAAGTTTGAGGCCCAAGATGTACTGTGCTGCTGGGTCGTTCGCCTTGGCTCGTTCGTACAGGGCTGAAATGTCTGGCGAAGTCGAGGGTGACGTCTGTTGCGAACTTCCGGAGTTGGGATGTGGGGTCCCGTTGCCGACAATTTCACGCGTTGATTCCGGCGCGGGTCGCGCCACCAATGACTTGAAACGGGAGCCAATTCGGCTGGCAAGTGAATTGATGCGGTGATTGGTCATCGCAACCGCAAAAAGTAAAGCCAGGACGATTAAAGCTTTCCAGAGAAACTTGCCTCGTTGAGCGTCGGCCGCATCATCGACGGGCGTGAGCGCCCCCATGACAAGTTTGTTGCGCCACTCACTATCCACAGCTTCACCCGGATCCGCGCTCGCGGATAAATCCTCGGTTGGGGCTTGGGATTTGTCCTCCGCAACGTTCTCCGGTGCGGATTGCGCGTCATTGGAGTCGGGGGCGGCGAGGTTCTGCGAGGGAGCTGTGTCGTATGGAGCTTTGGGGTATGGATTTGTGTCGCACGGATCTGGGGAGAATTCGCATTCATCGCAGATTTCTTCCAGGCGGCGGAGACAAATGACGGTTGGTAGCCCCGGCCGTTTACACACGGATCCAGCAATTCCGGAAACCAGGAGAGTCGCAGACGCGACTTCTATCGCATGCACCAGCTGCTCAGTTGGGCAACCGAGGATGCCGGCAAGTTCAGCAGGAGTTCCGGACCATGCGACTCCATGCTGCGCGAACCAATGGGAGACCTTCTCCAGCACAGCTGCATCGGCCGGGTCGGCTGTCGAGATCGCTTTCGCTGCCTCGTCGGATGCGAGCGTCATGGTGCGCCTGGAAACTTCGTCGATCACTTCAAATCCGTCATTGGAATAAACACGGCGAGTGTGAACGCTTGATCGCGGCTTCTGCCAACGTAACCCGCTGTGCTGCGCTCAACCGAAGATTGAGCCAAGTATAGCTCACTTCGACAGCCATTCGAGAGCCGTTCGGGTAACAAAAAGCCAACGGGCCAGCTCTGGAATGAATCGAAAGCAGACGAGGTTGAGGAACTTGCGCTGCTCCGCTCTCAAATTCACGCCTCTGTTGGTATCGTTATTACTACTGGGCTGCACCCATCGAACAAAGAGCCCGACGGGCGCGAACTCAGGCCAGGTGAAGGACGCAACTGCAGCACTCGATAGGGCCGCCCACGGCCCCAATACCATTCCTGATGCGGTGCTAAATGCAACAAAGTGCATCGTTACCGTTCCCTCTTTGCAGGGCGGCACAGCTACCGTGAACGGGGCCGGGGTTGCGAGCTGTCGGGATGCCTCGAATCAATGGGGCGCACCTTGGCCGGTCACGTTTGAGGGGAACCGAAGTCAAGCACAGGCAGTTGATCTGTTCGTTCTAGTTCTGAACGACACTGGAATGCGGAACTTGCGATCAGGTCGCCTGCAGATTAGCCCATCACCATCTTCCCTTGCACCTCTGGTGAGTACCGCGCCGGTCCCGACGCAAGTCGACGTGTCACGGGAGTCAATGAGCTACGAGGCGGTCGGCGGGGTCCTTAGCAGCGGTCAGGCGAAGGGCGCTATTGCCGGCCCCGCCCCGGCGACAGCGGGCGCACCGAACGTCCTGGAGACCGGGCGGGGTCGCGCGAGCTATGAATCGGCGCTCATGTCGCTGTTCAATCGCATTGTGCCGACCGGCATTGTGATTCACCATACAGCCGTGCTTCCCATGGCAACGGCGCCCCCGGCGAACACAGGCGAAGTGGACCGCTATCACGAAAGCCGTGGATTCGAGATCGTCTGCGAGGGGCGTGTTTATCACGTGGCTTATCACTACTTGATATTGCCTGACGGCCGCGTGCAGGCGGGCAGGCCGGAGCGTTGCGAGGGGGCCCACGCCAGAGGTTACAACTCGTATCTGGGGATTTCCGTTGTAGGTGATTTCAGCAGCCGCGACAATCCTGGTGGGAGCAAAGGCCTGATTCGACCAAGCGAGGCGCAGATTGCCTCGTTGATTCGCCTCTGTCGCGAGCTGAGAACGCGGTACCGAATCCCGTTGCAGCACATTGTTCGGCACAGCGACATTTCCAGTACTCAGTGTCCCGGCGACCGCTTTCCCTTTGCCCCGCTGCTTGGGAAGCTGCAGGATCAATCGATTGCCGTACACAAGAGCAAGCGATGATGCGATGGAAAGTGATCCTGAATTCTGTTCTTCTAACAACTTTGTTCTTGAGTCCGCTGGCGGGCCAAAAGAGATCCGCGCCCCATTCCGCGGCGACAGCTTCGCGGCTTGAGCCATTCCGCTCATTTGCAATCCTGGATGGAAAGCTGTCGCTTCTTACCAGTCAGCAGGCGTCATTGGAAGCGAGTTTGAATGGACGCGCGCCAGAGTCCGGTGCGAGCACTCCAGCGCAGAGCCGTGCCAAGTTGCTCAACAGCATGCGCGTGACGAGCGCAGATATAAGGAGGCTCACGGCCCATCTGCAAAGCCGCTATGCCAGGCAGCATCGAGCTTTCGGCGTGAAGATACTGAAGCTCCTTCGAGCCAGAGCAAATGCTGTTCACCGTGACATTTACGTCCTGCAACGGGCACATACCGAGAGCAGTGCGCGAGTTGCCGACGAACGACTGGGAAAAGGGATCGTCGCACTGGTGCTGCAATTCCAAGCGGTCTCTGGCGGTTATGCGACAACGAAATGTGCTGCACAGGAATGGACCTGCTGCGAGCCAAAGCGAACGAAGGATTTAATGCCCGGCGTACAAGCTGCTTGCAGGTGGACGTGTTTACCGAATTCGAACAAGTGCACAGGGCTCCTCGGGCCGCGAATTCCAAGGAGCCCGAGATGAGTTAGTGCACAACAATTAGAACCGGATCAGATCAGGCAACGCGCAGCCAAGGTCATGCGTAGTCACGCGTGATGTCAGCTTTGCTCCGGCTGGCGAGTAAGGCTCGTTTCTTCTTGGTACCGCGAAGCACATTGCATGTAGACCATCAGAGCCAGCCCTTACATCGTTTGTGCCATTTACGAAGGGCAATGGGGAGCTTAGTGTTGTGCTTGAGCAGGAAAGAAATAACTGCTGTAGGCGGCCTTGGACTCTTTCGGGGGAGGGAGATCCAGGGCCGCTTTTCTTTTGCTCGAAGCCTGCCCAGAGTTCAGCCATGCAAAGCCGTAAAGCTTCTGCTACTGGACCCTCGATGGCGGCAGGAGCTGTCGCCCGATTGACCTCGTCGGGTACGGCACTTGTTGGCCTGAGTACTAGCACGATCTGGCCATTTGGTTCGCCAGCCAGCACTGCTCTAATGTTCGATGCATGACGAAGAAGAAAAACCCCGCTGCGGTACAGCTGGGCCGCAAAGGGGGCAAAGCTTCTGCCCAGAAGCTCACAGAGGAACAGCGCAAAGCGAAGGCCCGGAAAGCCGCGCGAGCGCGATGGACCAAGCCACCGAAATAGCAGCTTCTTACGTTAGCTATCGCCAGCTAACTTCCCTAGCAGATAGTGTCCCGGCGCGCGGCAGCAACACCTAATTGTTGTCTTGCGGCCGGTGGAACGTAGGCGTCACGCATCGCGCCCCACTGCTGCGCGGCGCCCGCTAAGATCACGCGCGGTACGTTTGGACTTCGCTCTTTTCAATACTCACCCACGAAAACAGGTGCAGGACCCTGGGGGAGCGTTCGGGCAAGCCGACAACGCGATCGGTGTAGCCCGCGCACGTCTCGCGGCGGTCCTGCACGCGCAAACATTATGCTCAGCGCTGAGCAATGTCAATGGCACTGCCATTATTTTCTGCTGCGAACGTGCAGGACACGCATATCGTTTTGCCCCGTTTTTATGCTGTTTGCTCGCTAGATGAATAGTGCGGACGTCTTGAGACGCAGCGCGAGCTTTCATACAATCCGCTAAACGTCGTATCAAAGGAGTTGCTTATCGTATGAATTGCGCCGGGTGCCGTAATGATGTGAATTCAGGTCGACGGCGTTAAAGCTCGGTCAGAAGAAGTGGTAATACAGACGGAACCAAGGACTGTGGCGGTGCCGCCAATCATGCGCCCGATTAGTTTCGAGAAGAACTTCCTGTTCGGCTCTTTGCCACTTGGCATCCGCTTCTTCGGGCGTCATGGGCGCAAAGTCGACGCCTGACATGCGCTCGACCACATCCTTGCGTGCCCGAGCGAAGGCCCGAACTAATGGTGACGTTTCTTTGCCTTCCATAGGCGATACCCAACTTCGAAAGCTGGCAGACAACAATACACCATGTCCATTACAGCCCGGCGTCGGAGTCAGCACATGCTTTGCTCGCGACGGATATCTGGCGATTGAGAAACGGATGGGGTCACTCCCGGAGCCAGATAGCCTTGCGGACGTTCTCGAGCCGCACATCGGGTAGAAAATTGGCACTTCTAAGCGATGTGCAGTCGGCGTACCATCTCGAACATGTCCTTTTCTCGCCGTTCATTCCTGACTGCGGCAGCCATGATTCCTTGGGCATTCAGAGCCGGTTCGTCCGTGCGCATTCCAATCGGACTGGAGCTGTACTCCGTACGCGACGCACTCCAGAAAGATCCCGAAGCTACGGTGCGCGCGGTCGCTGACATGGGATATGAATGCGTGGAGTTCTACGGTCCTTATTACGAGTGGACCGAACCCCAAGCCAAGCAGATGCGCAAGCTTCTCGATGACCTAGGGATCCGCTGTAACTCGACGCACAACGATGAGGAATATTTCAGCGCAGAGAAGATTCAGCATGCGCGCAACCTGAACCTGATTCTGGGCAGCAAGTATCTTGTGATGGCCAGCGCTGATCTGGGCAACGGTCCCGATAGGTGGAAAGCCCTCGCACATTCGCTGAATGCCGCCGCCGAGCAACTTGATGCTTCTGGGCTGAAGGTCGGCTACCACAATCATGAGCCCGAGTTCACAGCTTCATCGGGTACACGGCCGATCGAAGTGCTCGCCAAAAACACGAAGTCGTCGGTCATGCTGCAACTGGATGTCGGCACCTGCCTCAAAGCAGGTTCTGATCCGGCGGCATGGATTCGTGCCAATCCTGGCAGAATCCGCTCTCTTCATCTAAAGGATTGGTCGTCGGATCCAGCGAAGGGATACAAAGTTTTGTTTGGAGAAGGCGATGCCGACTGGAAGCAAATCTTTGCTGCGGCCGAGAGCGTTGGTGGGGTCGAATACTATCTGCTGGAGCAGGAGGGCAGCCGCTTTGGAGAAGTTGAAACTGCCCGACGCTGCTTGCAGTCCTTCCGTGCCGCGCATGCCTAAGCGCGCTATGTGAAAATTGCCGCGGCAAAAATAGTGACGCTTACGTTCCTCTGCGAAGCGCGTTAGCACGCGGCGTCTTGTTCCCGGTCTCTACTTGTGTGACTCAAAGCATGAAGCGCTACAAGACGCAGACTCTGCTGCACAGACCTGCGCACCGTACATCGCAGCAAAGGCACATAACACGTCCGCGACACCCGTAAATGACCGATGGTCAGCCAATTCCATAATTCGTGAGGCTTGGTAGAACAACTCATGTCTGTTTGTTAGCATGCAAGGTCCGCAAGAGAAAGCGAGCCTTAATGCACGGAAAGCTGACCCTGCAAAACCTCCTCACGCCCAAACAGTTTCGGGTAGCACTGCTGGTGACTTCGGGTTTAAAGAACGCGGAAATCGGCATCATTCTGGGCACCACCGAGAACATGATCAAGAACATCCTGCGGGATATCTACGACCGGTCGGGTTGTTCGAACCGTGTCGAGTTAGCCCTATTGATGGTCCACGAGGCAGAAACGGGGATGTACGACGGACGGATCCTGGGCCAGGATCTGGCCACGCTTCGCAAGTTAGTTCGAGAACTCGACCGAGAGCTTTCGATCATCGAGCTGAGTTCCGCCGGGGGTAACGGCAACTCCAGCCAAACCAGATATGCGGACGGCGTTGAGCATAACCGATAAGAACCGACACACCGACGTCTTCGTCCGTATACAGCATTCACTCCGCCATACGTAACAGAGTTAAGATGTTCGTAATCGAGTCGGGAGTGATTTCCCATATCTTGTACGGACTCGCTCGCGCTACATTCGGCTGATCAATGCACATTCTTCATGTTGTCGGCGCGCGACCAAATCTGATGAAAGCGGCTCCTGTTTTGCGCGCCCTGGATGAGTGCGGGCAAGCGAAACAGACGCTGGTTCATACCGGGCAACACTACGATGTAAACATGTTCGGTGCATTTTTACCGCAGCTGGGAATTGCGTCGCCCGACGTGAACCTTGAAGTGGGTTCCGGCAGCCACGCCTGGCAGACGGCCGAGATCATGAGCCGCTTTGAACGGGTTGTGCTGGAGAAGAAACCTGATCTTGTCCTGGTGTACGGCGATGTTAACTCCACGGTCGCAGCTGCGCTTGTCTGCTCGAAGCTGTTGGTTCCGGTGGGGCACGTTGAGGCCGGACTTCGGTCTTTCGACCGTACTATGCCGGAGGAGATCAACCGCGTAATTACCGATCAAATTGCTAATTTGTTGTTCACTCCGTCCGAGGACGCGGATATCAATTTGCAGCGAGAGGGCATCGCGTCCGCGAAGATTCATACGGTGGGCAACGTGATGATCGACTCGCTGGTGCGCTTGCTGCCCTCAGCTGAGAAGTGCAAGGTGAATGGACTCTCGGGTCACCGGTACGCTCTGGTTACGCTGCACCGTCCGGCGAATGTCGACAACAATCAGGTCTTGCAGGCACTCCTAGAGTCATTGCGCGAAGTCAGCCAACAGTTGAAGGTCGTGTTTCCGGTACATCCGCGTACGAGGCAACGCATTGCTGATTTCGGAATAGATGTCGCCCATCTGCAGCTGCTGGAACCTATGCCGTACATCGAATTCCTGGCGCTGCAGCGTCGAGCGGCAGTGGTCATCACGGACTCAGGCGGAATCCAGGAGGAGACCACGTACCTGGGAGTGCCGTGCCTCACGATGCGAGACAATACAGAACGGCCTGTGACGGTGACGCTGGGTACAAACACTCTGATTGGACAAGACAAGAGCAAGCTTCAGACGGAACTCTCGAAGATTATCGAGGGCAAGGGGAAGTCGGGGAGGGTTCCGCCTCTCTGGGACGGCCACGCTAGTGAGCGAATTGCCCGGGTCGTGCACAGAAGCTAGGTGACGGAGGGAAACAGACCTGCCAGCAAAGCCGGGGTCTGCTCATCCGATATGATGCATCATGATCTCTGGTTATCGCCGATGGACTTGGATCGTGTGGGCACTCGTGTTACTGGGGGCGGCCTGCATCGGTTTCTATCTCATGCGACGACCAATGCTGCGCGCAGCCGGACGTTTGCTCGTTGTCAATGAGCCTGTCGATTCGGCCGATGTCATTGTGCTGCCTGTGGACGCTGATGGTGGCGGGGTGCTCGAGGCTGCCGATCTTGTTCACAGCGGGCTGTCGGCGCGGGTGGCGATTTTCGTAGAGCTCCCGGACACTATCGTAGACCGGGAGTTCATGCGACGTGGCGTAAAGCATGAAAACGCGGCCGAGCGCTCCACTCAAGAGCTGAACGCACTTGGCGTAAGCAATGTGGAACAGATCCCAACGCATGTATCGGGAACTGAGGACGAGGGTCCGGCGCTTGGTGAGTGGTGCGAGCGGCACAGGTTTCGCTCCGTCGTGGTGGTGAGCAGCCCGGACCATTCGCGACGGCTCCGCCGAGTACTGCACCGCGCCACAAAAGATCATCCGACAAAAATCACGGTTCACAGCACGCGCTATTCACTCTTCGATCCAGATCGATGGTGGGAAACGCACGATGGGATTCGCATCGAGATCGAGGAATCTGAGAAGTTAGTGCTCGATTTCCTGCGGCATCCGCTTTCGTAGATGACTCGCAATCAGTGGGAAAAACGCTGCTTCAGTTCCATCCTGATTCCGTTTTTCGGTCGCAGGGTAAAGCTGGGCACGGCGACGATGGGGTGATCGTCGAGTACCCGCAAGCGAAAGCATGTGGCGATTGTGGCAAGCAGAAGCACAGCTTCCATCATCGCGAAGCCCGCTCCAATGCACTGTCTTGGGCCTCCGCCGAAGGGGAAGTAGGCGAAGCGGGGCAACTGCTGAGACGCTTCACTGCCCCAGCGCTCGGGTTCGAAGTTATCAGGATCTCTGAAGAAGCGGGGGTCTCGCTGCAAGATCCACTGGCTCATGACGAGGTTTGCGCCGGCTGGAATTCGATATCTCTCCACCTCGAACTCTTTCGCCGCTTCCCGCGCAAGACTCCAGGCTGGTGGATATAGCCGCATGGATTCCTTGATGACGCGCTCCGTGTAGATCAGCGAGGGCAGGTCGGCAGCATTCGGCGCTCTACGGCCAAGCACGGTGTCGAGTTCCTGATGTAGTTTATTTTCGACCTCTGGATTTCGGCTGAGCAGGTACCAGGTCCAGGAGAGGGCCAGCGCAGTGGTTTCGTGGCCAGCGATCAGAAATGTCAAAACCTGATCACGAACTTCAGTACCGGTCATGGTGCTGCCATCTTCGTCGCGAGCCGTGATCAGCATGGACAGGAGATCCTTTGAGTCGTGTTCCGCACGCGCCTGGCGCTTGCTGATGATTGCAGATACCGACTCGTTGAGTTGCCTGACGGCGCCACGGACTTTGCCCATGCCGGGCAGCGGCAGTTTGCGGGCAATGGGCGGAAGGAGCAGTCGAACTCCAGCCGTATGCCGCATCATTGTGTTCAACGCGCCTGAGATCGTCTCGGCATTTCCGGCTTCCACGCCAAAGAGTGTGCGCACAACGATGCGCAGAGTCAGGTTCATCATCTCCTGATGTACGTCGAGAATTGCTCCGTCACGCCAATGCGAAAGCATCTGCTCCGCATAGTTGGTCATGATGGTGTCGTAGGATGCGACTCTTTCGCGGTGGAAGGCGGGTTGGGCGAGCCGGCGCTGTCGCTTCCATTCGTCGCCCTCACTGGTCAGCAGGCCGTTACCGAAGAACCAGCGACTATTCCGTACAACGTGGTCCTTTAGCAGGTTTGAGTGGTTGCGAACCAGAACCGTCTCGATCAAGTCCGGCCGGTTGAAGAAGTAAACGTGAATCCAGCCCGCTCGATAGTAGAAGATGTCGCCGTATTCTCTTGCCCAGCGTGTCATCACCGTGAGCGGATCACGGCTCGCGAGCGGCATATTGCCAATTAAGAAGTGGGGCTTAGGACCAGGGGGGCGTTGCATGCGTTTGCACAGTGCCGATGACTGTAGTGTATCGCAGCAATTAATGATGTCATCGCAGTTGCGGCGCTAGCATGCGAGCTACTTTCTTTAGCTATGAGTTCTGCCTTAGTTCACGTCGCGGAAGATACGCGACGCAGGGTTTTTGGGAGCGAACGCGGCAAACTGCGGGATCGCGGACCAATCGCTCAGCACCACAGCGCTTGTTAACGTGCGCTCAGCACCGCTTCGACAAACCCGAAATTACGGGATGTTGGCGATAGCTTCGTTCGAGTAGGCACTCTCGAGAGAATTCGTGCCCAGCGCGGTCACGACGTAGTAGTAGGTTTGGCCTGAGGCGACTGCGGAATCGTTATAGGCCGTCGATGGCTGCAGACCGGAGATTCGGGCGTAAGGACCCCCGGTTTGTGCTCCGCGATAGACGAAGTAGCCCTGAACGATTGAGGTATCCGGGTTCCAGGTGAGAGCCACCTGGTGTTGACCGGTTTGAATTCCGCTTCCGCTCCACTGCTCAACGGACGGCGAGTTCGTAGCGTTGCTAAGAAACGATACGGCCCCGGGTACAGTTCCAGAGGCTTGGGGTGCGAAGGTCACAGTGAAGGGTACACTCTGCCCCGCCGGGACAGTAATTGGGAAAGTGATGCCACCCAGCGAGTAGCCAGTACCATTCCAACTCGCACTCGAAACTGTGATAGCGGACGCTCCGGCGGTAAGAGTTCCCGGCTGGCTGGTGCTAGCTCCAACGTTGACGCTGCCGAAGGTCATGTTGGCGGGGCTTACGGCTAGTTGGCCCGCCGACGGGGCCGGACTCGGAGAGCTATTCATCTTGGTCACAGCGCATCCTGCTGTCAGCATAGTAGCTGTCAGCACGATGCCAATCGGCAGCCATTGCCGACGCAAGCGAAGACTGAATTCCCCACGACAATCTTTCATTTTGTCGCGCGCTCCTCGAACGTATTGAAAACAAGGTCTGTGTATCTGCAGTCGATTGTTTCAAGCCTGGATTGAGGCGGACAAATAACCGAAGACGGTGCCCGACAAGCAGATATTCAGGCGCTAACGGGTCCAAAGCACGGCCGAGGCTTTGGTAATGTGTCCAACATAGTGAGCTGGAGCGTGTGAGTACCAGTCTCGGAAGTACATACCTTAAGCTTCTGAATGCAAGCGGGTTAGAAGCTGATTATTGGCCAGCAGCGTTGCCGGTCCTGAGGCTTGTTCTGAAACGGGAACAGGTTACCAAAGGGTAGTGGCCTACGAACTGTTGGGCCATGTTCTTTCGAGTGGAAGCGCAGTACATTTCCAGAGTACCTCCCCGCATGCTGGGTCCGTCGCTTCAGACCGGCAGGCGTAAGCCTAAGTTTCCAAGCCCAATCGAAGGGGCCCCAAGGGGGATCTATGAAGTTAGGGATCTTGTGTGTCGCTGTGGGTCTATTTCTGCCGTGCGCGGCCAAAGCGCAAGAGTTCGTTACTTCTCCGCGCTTGCCGGACAGCCCCAGTGCGCATAAGTTCTGGACTCTGGAGAACAGGGTCAACTTCTCTATTTATTCGGGCGAACTTGCAGCGGATGCGATCACGACGCAGATGGGACTCAGCCAAGGTATGAGAGAGACCAACCCATTGGCGCGTCCTTTAGTGACCCGGGGTGCTGCGGGGCAAGCGGTTGCGTCGGGGCTAGGTCTGGGAGCAGGAGTGGGACTGACTTATCTGCTGCACCGTACACAGCACCACAAGGCGGAACGGATTGTCACACGTTTGATGATTGCAGGTGAAGGTGCGGTCGTGGCCCACAATATCGCCGTCCTCCGTTAGGCAATAAACTTACGGCATCGCAAAAAGATTGCGCGGGTCCGAGATTGCGACCCGCGCGGAATCCATCCATGCAGCCTGCGACTAGGGAATGACTGCTTGCACCTGGTTGGAGAAAAGGCTCTCCCGTCCACTGGAATCCACAGCTGTAACCACGTAGTAGTACGTGGATCCGCTCTGAACGTTAGTGTCCGTATTGGTTGTACTCGGAATTAATGAGGAATTGATTTTCGCGTAAGGTCCACCAGACTGCCCGCTGCGGTACACGTTATACCCAACCACGCCACTGGAGGTGCTGGCATTCCAGTTGAGGGCAACGCTGTGTTGCACCGGTGTTGTGCCGGATCCACTGAATGCTTCGGAGACCGAGCCGTTCGAGGCATTACTGGCAAGAGTCAATGTTGCCGAAGCGGCGCCGGAAGCTTGTGGAGCGAAGGTCGCAGTGAACGATGCGCTTTGTCCAGAGGCGATCGTAACGGGGAAAGAGATGCCGGTGATCGAAAACTCCGTTCCGGTGATGCTGCCGGAAGAAATCGTGACCGAGCCATTGCTGGCGGTCAGGGTTGCGGTTTGGGTCTTCTTGGAGCCGGTTGGCACGCTTCCGAAGTTGATGCTGGTGGGACTCACCGCCAGCTGGCCAGCAGGGGTCGTTCCGGCCGAACCGCTCAAGGGTATCGAAAGTGAGGAATTCGCCGCATTCGACGTCACCGAAAGGGCTCCGGTTGTGGTGCCCGAAGATGCCGGCTTGTAAGTCACGGTGAACGTGAAGTTTTGACCCGGACTCAAGGTGACTGGCGGGTTGATGCCGCTGAAGCTGAAGCCGGCACCGGTGGGCGTAATCTGCGAGATCGTAAGCGCGGCCGAACCCGAGTTGCTAAGGCTTTCGGACATACTCTTGCTCGATCCCATTGCGACTGACCCAAAACTAAGGCTTGCTGGTGTGGCGGAGACTTGTCCGCCTGTTGCACCGGCCGCGCTCAGGGGGATGTTCAAGAGCGCATTTGGGGCGTTGCTGCTGATTGCGAGATTGCCGGTGACACTTCCACTCGACGTCGGCGCGAAGGTAATGCTGTAAGTCGCGCTTTGCCCCGGATTGAGTGTCATGGGTGCAGTCAATCCGCTCATTCGGAAGCCGGTTCCAGTAACCGTAGCTTTCGAAACGGAAACGGCGTAGTTTGCGGAGTTCGTCAACGTGCCCGTGGCGCTCTTGCTCGTACCGACGGAAACGCTGCCAAAACTGATACTGGTTGGATTCGATGCCAGCTGACCCGAGGCAGTCGATCCTCGGCCTACGAGATCCACATCCAGAACCCCGTGCGTGGCGCCCGACGTCCAAGTCAGATACAAATCACCACGCTGCCTTGCCGTGGAAGTTGGGCTGAACTTGACAGTAGCGGTTACGCTCTGGCCAGGCGACAACGTCAAAGGCAGGGCCCAAGACGTGGTTGCGAAGCCGCTTCCGACCACACTCACGTTCTGAATGGTTACCGCGGCAGCCCCTGAGTTCGTGATCGTGTCCGTTCGGGTCTGAGTCGTGCCCGAGGGGACGATGCCAAAAGAAAGGGTCCAAGGATTGGGACTAAGGTGTCCTGACTTCGAGGTTGCAGCGTGAACTGTGAGTGAAAGGACCGTGAATGCTAATAAATATGAAAACCGGCTGAAGTTCTGTCGGGAGAAAAACCTTGTCACGTACAACCTCTCTAGCGTCGCATAACTGCTTTATGCGACCGGGGGATCAGAGACACTGCTTCCCCACTTTTGCCGGAGGACCGTACTGTGACCAAAAGCCGTCATTGGGGGAAGTGCAGCCGAGTTCATTCTCGGGGAGGGCAGTGATTCTGGGGAGGTCTCAGAAGTACACCGGGGCAGTCACGAAAGGACACGTCCCTCTAAGGTGGCGCGGGCAACCTGAAGGCGAGTGGAAGGTTCTTAGCTTCCGTATAAGTACTCTCGAATGCAGTACTTTGCATAGTGCAGCCTCGAATAAGCGAGAAATCGAGGGAACGACACCGAAAACTTAGGTACTCCGAGTGCAAGAGATCATCGCTAGCTCCATTCAATCATCGGTATCGAACTTAAGGTTGAGACGCCTTAACGGAGGTTTCATGCGTCGCTGGTTAACTCTCCTGGTACTACTTTGTGGCGCGACAAGCGCGGCGTGGGCGAACAGCGTCACGATCGGACAGCTTCAATATCTGGGGACGAATGCCCAGCGCATTAGTGCCTTCAAGGTGATTCTCGATCCAACCGGTGTAACCAGCGCACAGCTCAATTTGACTAATCTCACGCTTGCGGTGAAGGGATCGTTGCAAAGTGCAGGTGCAATCATGACCCCGACGACTCTGTTGTTTTTGGGTGGACCCGGATTGGCTCTTCCATCGTGTCCTTGTCAGGTCGCGACGCTCAACATTTTTCTTTCCAACAACAACAAGCCGATCAGATTAAGCCTGGCCAACGGACAGTTTCTTACGGTTCCCGGACTCACTACCATCGCGCTGACCTCGCCGGGCGGAAAGAATTTGGAACCGGGAGCGACGGTGCCGGTTACGCTTACCGCTGTTCCGGAGCCGGGAAGTATTGCTCTCATGAGTACCGGGTTGGGATTGTTTGGTTACGAACTTCGGCGGGGGAGAAGGCTGGGGCGGCGTTCCGCGTCCAGTTTGTGAGCGATAACGTTGCGTGAGAGTACGTTGTTTAATGCAGCGCTTAAGCGCTGCTTCACCCAAGACGAAATTGCGATAGTTTAGTTTGAGCATGCACAGCTGTTGCTCAGTGAAGCGGAATGGGAGAGGTTGATCCCCACGCCTCGTGAGACATCGGCACCTGCAAGTACCGCTGGGGCTGAAGCCCCTCTGTTTTTTCGTCCTTAATGGCACGACTAAAGTCGTGCCCTCCCAACTCGAGCGAAAATCGTGGGCTGCCTGGAGACCGCAAGTACCGCAGGGGCTGAAGCCCCTCTGTTTATTCGTCCTTAACGGCACGACTAAAGTCGTGCCCTCCCATCGGAGCGAAAGTTGTGTCCCTGCCCTGGAGACCGCAAGTACCGCAGGGGCTGAAGCCCCGCTGTTTATTCGTCCTTAACGGCACGACTGAAGTCGTGCCCTCCCCACCGGAGCGAAAGTTGTGCCCCTGCCCTGGAGACCGCAAGTACCGTCAGGGGCTGAAGCCCCGCTGTTTATTCGTCCTTAACGGCACGACTAAAGTCGTGCCCTCCCGCCGGGAGCGAAAGTTGTGCCCTGCCCTTGAGACCGCAAGTACCGCTGGGGCTGAAGCCCCGCTGTTTATCCGTACTTAACGGCACGACTAAAGTCGTGCCCTCCCACCGGAGCGAAAGTTGTGCCCTGCCCTGGAGACCGCAAGTACCGTCAGGGGCTGAAGCCCCGCTGTTTATTCGTCCTTAACGGCACGACTAAAGTCGTGCCCTCCCGCCGGGAGCGAAAGTTGTGCCCTGCCCTTGAGACCGCAAGTACCGCTGGGGCTGAAGCCCCTCTGTTTATTCGTCCTTAACGGCACACGACTGAAGTCGTGCCCTCCCACCTGGGCGAAAGTTGTGCCCTGCCCTTGAGACCGCAGGGGCTGAAGCCCCGCTTTTTATCCGTACTTAACGGCACGACTAAAGTCGTGCCCTCCCAACTCGAGCGAAAATCGTGCGCTGCCTGAAGACCGCAAAGTACCGCAGGGGCTGAAGCCCCGCTGTTTATGGTCCTTAACGGCACGACTAAAGTCGTGCCCTCCCACCGGAACGTTCGTCCCCACGTGTCGCAAAGAACGGCGAGACATCGGCAGCCGCGCGTACCGCAGGGCTGAAGCCCCGCTGTTTATTGGTTATTAACGGCACGACTGAAGTCGTGCCCTCCCATTGGCTAAAGTCGTGCCCTCCCATTGGAGCTAGTCGTGACCTCCCACTCGTGGCAGAAATAGACCCAACCCTGCAATTCTGCCTCGCATCTCATCCCGACTACTCTCCTGCCCACGGAGGCCCAAATGCCCTCGGATAAGAACGTCCGCCATTCGCCTGTCAATGAACGTAAGCATGGTTCCGAGAAGATAGACATTTTCGTCAGTCGCCGGGAATTCTTGAAGACGGCGGGTGCAGCCGGTGGCGGTGCACTCCTGCTGGGCTCCGTGGGATCTGTTTTCGCGAAGACCACCTCGCTGCCAAGGCCAAACAAATCCGGCATTGATCACATTGTGCTGGTCACAATGGAGAATCGCTCGTTCGACCACTTTCTTGGCTGGTTGTCGGGCGCAAACGGAATGCAGGGCGGCCTCAGCTTCACCGATAGTCTTGGCAACACGTTTCCCACCTATCACCTTACCGACTACCAGGGCTGTGGACACGCCGATCCGGACCATTCTTACGCCGGAGGCAGGGTGCAATACGATGGCGGGAAGTGCGATGGGTTTCTCCAGACTGCACCACCGGGCGACACATTTCCTATCGGCTATTACACGCAATCTGACCTGGGATTTCTAGGTCAGGCTGCTCCCGGCTGGACAACGTTTAACAGCTATTTCGCCGCGATCATGGCAGAAACATTTCCCAACCGCATCTACCAGCACGCCGCACAGACGGACCGTCTCGCCAATTCCACTGCGATCTCGACCTTGCCGACTATCTGGGACCGCCTGGCTGACCATAGCATCAGCCGGCGTTATTATTTCAGCGACGTACCTCTGCTGGCATTGTGGGGCTCGAAATACCTGTCCATCAGCGCGCCGATAGCGCAGTTCTTTGCCGATTGCGCAGCCGGGACTTTGCCGCACGTATCGTTCGTTGAACCTCGCTTTCTCGAGGAGTCGCAGGGTACGTCCGGTGACGACCACCCGTTCGCCGACATCCGCAATGGAGAAGCATTCCTGAATTCCGTGTACGCTGCCGTGACATCGAGCCCTGCGTGGCAACATACAATTCTGGTGATCAACTTTGATGAATGGGGTGGGTTCTTCGAGCATGTTGCTCCCAGCACCGCACCCATCCCGGCAGCGGATGCGGCCGCCGGCAATCAGGACGGACTGCGCGGATTCCGGGTTCCGTGTCTGATTATTTCCCCCTGGTCGCGCCGGGGCTACGTTGCGGGCGGCATCTACGACCACACATCTGTGCTGAAGATGATCGAGTGGAGATGGAACCTTCGCCCGCTCACGATCCGCGACGCGTCTGCACGGAATCTCGCGCTCGCCCTCGATTTCTCGGTTGTGGATCTCGCGGCGCCGCAGTACGTGGTGCCGCCAGGGCCATTCGGAACAGTTTGCAGTTCGGGAGTGCCCACGCCGTTTACTCACACGCGCTCCGCCGGTGAGAATTGGGATGGTCTACGGGACGTCGCGTTGCAGCGCGGCTGGCCTGCCGGATAGGTATCTCTACCTGCACGCGCTTTCGCTTCCTCATTACGTTGGAAGCTCTTGCGTGTGCGCAGTGCGCGTGTGAGGGCGGTCCCCTGATTTCGCCAAATATACATATTGCCTATGCTGCACGCGACTGGGATAGAATCGCTGGGCGCAATCGTAAGGAGCTGTATATGAGATCGGTGCTAATTACTGGAACAAGTAAAGGAATCGGTTTAGAAACGGCGCTGGCTTTTGGCCGGGCCGGCTACAGGGTCTACGCCACTATGCGCACCCCCTCGCAAGCTCCGCAACTGGCGCAAGCGGCTGCGAACGAAAAATTGCCCATTACTGTCACGGCGATGGACGTGGACTCCGACGAGTCCGTGCGTCAGGCAATCATGGCTATCCAGCAGGCTCACGGGCCCATTGACGTGCTCGTCAACAACGCCGGTATTGAGCGATCGGGGTCAGTGGAGGAGCTTCCGTTGGCCGATTTCCGCGCGGTCATGGAAACCAATTATTTTGGCGTGATCCGTTGCGTTCAGACGGTAGTTCCGCACATGAGACAGCGCCGAAGCGGTTGTATCATCAATGTGAGTTCGGTGGCCGGGCGCATTACGAGTCCTCCATTGTCATCCTACATGGCGTCGAAGTGGGCCCTTGAGGCGTTAAGTGAAGCGCTGGCCGGCGAAATGAAGCCGTTCAATGTGCGGGTAGCCATCGTCGAACCCGGCATCATTGATACCGCAATGGCGCGGCGCATCGGAGTTCCTCTGTCACATTCGCCTTACCCACAGCAGGCGCGCTTCGCATCACTTTTCGAGGCCTCGCTCAGGAATCCCGTTTCGCCGACATTGGTTGCGCAAAAGATATTGGAAGTGGCCGAGAGTGGGTCCTGGCAGCTCCGCCATTTAGTGGGTCCCGACGCAGTCCCCTTCCTGCAGTGGCGTAACCAAATGACGGACGAGGAGTGGGTGGAGTTGCACGCCAGCGACAACGAAACCTGGTATCGCCGCGTGGAGCGCGACTTCGGCCTGGATACGCGGCCAAAGAACAAGCCGACGGCTGTGGGCTCGTCCTAGTTGGTGGAAATGCCGATTTCACCCATTCACTGCCGAACAGAGGTTTTCAGTGTAAACGCCTGATTTAAACAGTTGCAGCGCGAAGCGCTGCTCTGCCCAACCGCACACTTTCTGCAACCTCCATCACGGGATCACCGCCTGAACCTGGTTCGAAAATAGACTCTCGTTTGCATTTGAGTCGATGGCGCTCACCACGTAGTAGTACGTCTGTCCACTTTGGACGGTAGTGTCCGTGTCGCTTGTTCCAGGGTCGGGCGCAGAATTAAGTTTTGTGTACGGTCCACCCGAGGTTGTTCCACGATAGACGTTGTAACCCACCACATTGGTTGACGTACTCGGATTCCAGGTGAGAGCGACGCTGTGCTGCACGGGTGCTATTCCGTTTCCGGTGAGGCTCTGAAGCGTGGGTGTATTGAACGCATCGCTAACGAAGGCCAGGCTTGCTGAAGCTGTGCCCGACGCCTGCGGCGAGAAGATGACCTTGAATGACGCTGTGCTGCCTGCCGCGATGGTGAGGGGCAGGGAAATTCCGCTCACGCTGAATTCCGAACTGTTTCCGCCGATTGAGGAAACCGTCACCGGAGCACTGGTGGCGCTTAGTGTGCCGGTCTGCGAGAAAGTGCTTCCCACCGTCACGCTGCCAAAGCTCATGGTGGCCGGAGTCACAGCCAGCTGTCCGGGAGCAACACCGGAGCCAGTCAGGGTCACAGAATAGTTGGGGTTCGACGCATTCGAAACAATGGAAAGAGCTCCACTGGCATTTCCAGCGGATGTAGGAGTGAAACTCACGGAGAAGGTGAAGTTTTGACCCGGGCTGAGGGTTACCGGCGGATTAATCCCGCCAAAGCTGAATCCAGTTCCAGTGGAGGTAACTTGAGAAATGGTGAGGGCGGATCCTCCGGCGTTCGTACTTTCCAGCACAGTGGGATCCGAAGCTTGGAATTCACGTGACTTGAAGTCGCGGCC
>JADMIO011319504.1_pt1 | contig 77174 bp, 45 predicted proteins | sample 8958161 | NCBI WGS metagenome assembly JADMIO01 (sample SAMN16585339, study PRJNA669376) | soil metagenome | isolation source: Crop rotation soil | place: USA: Cullars Rotation, Alabama | collected 2011
GGCCGTAAGATTTTTACATTCTGAGACTTACGTCAGCGATCGAAAAGAACTTCGGCTTAAAAGACCCGCCAGGCTTGAGTTTGCGAGGGGGGCGAGCTCCAGGGCAGGAGCCTCTACGAAGCGCCTGGCACCCTCCCGGCTCTCAGAAGCATAGAGCCGTCAGCAGCGAAGCTACAGATCAGCAGCCTATCGCTCTTGGCGCTTCACGCTTTTGTGTGGGTAGCTCCTGAGATAGCAGCTGGGTAAAGGTCAAGGCCGCCGAGATGGAAGTAGATGGCATTGCGGAAGCGCTCGCGGTTGCGGAAGCCTCGCGCCGTGTACTTCAGCCACTGGATCTTGGCGTTGACGCTTTCGGCCCGTGCGTTGGTGATGCCCTTGACCACCGCGGTGACGATCCCGTCCAGGTGCTCCTTGACCATCCGCGCCACCTTCTTCATCGGTGATCGCTTAAGGGGCCGGTTTTACGGGTAGAGGTACTTGAAAGGGCCGTAAGAACGTGCTTTCCTCTTGTTTGACGAGAACAAGAAAGGAGGCGCCCTTATGGCCCGCCAGAAGTCTACGCCCTTGCGCACAGCCTTGTCGAGGATGTTCCCGACTGCCCTCTTGAAGCGTTTGGCTTCAGAGACGGGGATGGTTCGCCGTCGACGCCGGGTAGATCCGGTCAAGTTGTTCTGGGTTCTTGTCTTAACCCTGGGCAGCGGTCGTTCGCGCAGCTTCGCCGAGCTCCGGCGTTCCTACGAGCGAGTCGCGGGAGTACGCCTGTCGGCCAGTTCGTTCTACAACCGCTTCACTCCGGCGTTCACCCAGTTCTTGCGCGAGTTGTTGGTCATCGGTTTGAGAAGCTCAGCCGCTACGCGGAGGGAGCCGGGGCGGTCTTCAGCGAGATCCAGGACATCCTCTGCGTGGACTCCACGGTGGTCCGTCTGCACGACGCACTGGCTGGCTGCTGGTCGGCCTGCCGCACCAATCACACCTTGGCGGCGCTCAAGATGCACACGGTGCTCAATGTTCGAGGTATGGGACCGCAGCGCATCAAGATCACGGCGGAGCGGGTTCACGACGGACCGGTGCTGCGAGCTGGCCAGTGGGTGAAGGGACGGCTACTGCTGTTTGATCTGGGATACTTCCGCTACGCACTCTTTGCCGCCATCCATCGACATGGCGGTTTCTTCCTGACTCGCTTGAAGGACAACGCCAACCCGACTCTGCGTCACCTTCACCGCCGGCATCGTGGCCGGGCTGTGGCCATCGAAGGGTTGGGACTGCGCGAGGTGCGATCTCGCCTGCGGCGTGCCGTCTTCGATGCCGAGGCGGAGATCTGCTTTCAACGCCGACGCTACGCCGGCCATCACAGCAAGGCCATTCTGCGCGTGCGCATCATCGGCTTATGGGATGAGGCCCGCGATGTCTATCACTGGTATATCACCAATCTGCCGGTCGATAAGATCAAGGCTGAAGAGATCGGTAAGCTTTATGCCGTACGGTGGACGATCGAGTTGCTCTTTCGTGAGCTGAAAAGCTGTTACCAACTCGAATCGCTCCCCAGTCGCAAGAGCCATGTGGTTGAGGCCTTCCTCTATGCTTCCCTGCTTACCCTTCTGGCCAGTCGGGCTCTCCTGTTCGCGATCCGGCGGCGGGTTGCCTTGGCAGAGCGTCGAATTCCTACGGAACGCTGGGCGCGTTTATTTGTCAGTGCTGCTCCAGATCTACTAGCCCTGGTGCTCGACCCTGTCTCCATGGCTCGAACCCGAGAACGGCCCCTCCTACAGTTCTTCATCGCCGAGGCGCCCGACCCGAATCGCAAGCGTCAACTGCTAACGCAGCGAGCAGGGCTCAAATGCGCCGCTTAAACGATCACGGATGCCACCTTCTTAATCGGCTCAAGGCGCGAGCGGATCGCCCAGCTATACCAGCGCTGCCAGGCCCGCTGCGCCCAGGCCGGCCGGCGATAGGACCACAGACTCATCGCGTACTCTTTGATCGCCCAGGCGCGAGCCGTCCTCAGGCTGCTACGGCGCAGGGGCTCGAAGCGTTTCCAGGCCTCGGCCGTCAACTCGTCGGGGTTGCTCAGCCAGAGGTACTTCGTCTTGTTCAACTGTTCGTCGCCCTCGGCCCGCAGGGCCCGGTGCTCTTGGCGCCTCACTTTGTCCACCGCGTTGCCCAGGTGCTGGGCGACGTGGAACTTGTCGAAAGCGATCTTCGTCTCGGCACCAGGAATGTGCTCGTACGTCGAGGCGATGTAGGGACCCCACATGTCCATGGTCACCGAGCTGACCGCCTTGCGTTGGGCCCGCGGATGGCTTTTATAGTAGGCGTCGAGCCCCTCGCGCCCACGCCCGTCGGCCACAGGGCTCACCACCTTGGCCTCACGGTCGATGACCACGGTGACGTACTCATGGCGGCGCTGGAAGGAGGTCTCATCCACCCCAATCTGCCGGGGCAGCCTGGGGGTTCGGCGAGCCAGACCGCGCCGCACCGCACGGCTCATGACGCCATCGACCTGGTGCCAGGTCAAGCCGAGTTGGCGTGCCACGGCAGAGACGCTGGCTTCCTTGAGCCAATCGATGATCAGCGCCTCGAACAGGGCGGTGAAACGCGACCCGCGCTCACCCCAGGGCACGCGGACCTGTTTGACGCCATGGTCGGGACAGTCCACACGAGGCACCATCGCCACCAGGAGGGTCGGGTACTGGCAGGTGTCCAGATGCCGCCAGCGACGCGGTAGGTGGTCATAGCCGGGGCACAGCCGGCCACATTCCGGGCAAGGCCACTGCTCGGCCGAACCGGCCACATGGACGCGGATCTCGCCCTGGCGAAGGTCTTTCAGATCCAGCTCGACCTCGGTGACGGCCCACGGGGCTTCGAGGCCGAGGATTCTCTGGTAAAGGTCTTTGTCTCTCATACCAGGAATAACGTGACGCCATTCCCAGCGTCTTTCCCCTCCGTGGTTGCCGCCGAGCCCTGGCCCGCCAGTTCCTTTCGGAGCGGCCGCTGTTCCCCCCGTCGCTATAGTACTGCCCGACCGCGCCCGAGTCCGAGGGTCAAGGCCGGTGAAGCCGCCGAGCGCAGCGAGGGCAGCCTTGACGCTCGCGGCTCGGGCGTCGGTACCCTGTCCGAGCGACGGGGTCCTTCAGGGGGGTCCTTCAGGCGGCGCCCACACAAAACCGTGAAGACCCACATTGAGTTTCCACCTCGGGCGGAAGGCTTGCCGGCTCGATGGGAAGCTCCTCGTTGGCTCGCCGCCAATCAAGCTTACCGGTCTCCGTCTGCTGTGAGAGCAGCTTCGCCGCCAGCGCTCGCCGGCCCATCACCGTCACCCGGAGCTCATATGCCTTCGGAACGAGCTCTTGGAAAATTCCAGGAGTCTGCCGCAGGACCTGATCGGAGACCAGGTCGCTTTCCCTCAAGACCGTTGTATACGTGAGGTAAGTGAAGTCGCGGCTTGCCCAGCCACCACCTGCGAGCGGTTTGTAGACGACCTCACGACCGCTGGCGAGAAACTGGCGAATCTCCTGCGGGTTGTTCGTGATGAGGGTCTCGGGCATTCTGAGGCCGACCGCAGCCGCTGCCTCGTGCTGGAGAAGCTTGCTCCCCGCGAGGGCGGCTCCTTCTACAGGGTTCACCCAGAACGCATCTGGCGCAAGGATACGGAGTAAGGATCGCCGGAACATGCCGCACTCGCCGTCGGCGAAGGCTCGATCCGCGGGATGCAGCGAATCCCGATCCAGAACATAGACCGGCCGCCGGCGCCACACGACATCGAAGGCAGGGTTTTCGAGATCAAGATCGGGACCCCGAACACGCAGACTCTTGACACCATTAGCTCCATAGTGGACGGCTTCGTCCGACCGAGTCGGGAAGTCTGAGGTCGCCCAGAGGGTTACCGCAGCTCCCTTGCGGTCCAAGGCCTCCGCAACCGCGATCGCGTGGATGTCGTTGGCTTCAGTGAGAATCAGGATCCGCTTGGCCACCTCATTCCCCGAAATAGATCGAGGCGGGATTCCTTGCTAGGGGCCTCCCGCCTCAGCTTGTTTAGACTTCTGGGGGCGGCGCGTCGCCGCTGTTGGCGTCCGTGACGTCTTTTCTCCCTGTGGGAGAACGCGTGGCATAGACGGGGTCATCCTCGCCGCCTTGAATCTTTTTGAGCTCTTCCGCGATGACTCTCGCGAGCACTCTCTCTTTTCCGTGCGTCTTGCGCATTTCGTCACCTCCTTTTTCGGTGCGGGCTGAGCATAGTGCTCAGCCGGCGATCACTCTTCCGGACCAGGAATCCGAATGGGAGCACCATCGTAAAGAGCCTTGCTGGCCTTTTTGAGGTAGTCCGACCAGGACAGAATGCCGAGCTCCCTGCGGTACTCATCGACCTTGGCAGGATCTTCTACCGGAATGACGTAGGGCTTACCTTGCTCATCGTCGGCAATCTGGGTGCCGTATTTCTGCTTATGACCGGTGGCGATGAGAACCTCGTCGACAAGAACGGACACCAGTTCCTTGCCGCCTCCGTTTTCGCGCGCATCCCGTTCGGCGACGGGGAGCGCGTCCAGCAAGAGGGGCAAATCGGAGGCGTGTTTGGCGATGAAAACGGCCGCGGCCGCTCCGGCTTTGCCAAATCGCGGGATATCGATCCAGCCGTAGCGGCCCACCACTTCGCGCAGATAGCGGTCGTTATCGGCCAGTACTGCCGCACGCTGCTCATCTCCCAATCGTAAGGCTGCCTGGTCTCGGGCAGACCGCGCGGCGAGCTCCTTCGCAATGGCCTTGGCCTCTTCGGCTGGAACTGGCGCAGCCGGTGGTAGCGGGAACGGCTTGAGGTCGAGGGAAGGAGGGATCTCAGCCAAGCGATCAAGGCTGAGGGAATCCTTTCCGCGTGCGAGCTGCAGGGCCCGCCCGTCGGACTTCAGTGTCCACGTGGCGAGAATTCCGTCATCGCGCAGGACGAGCTTGCAGGGCTCGCGGTGGAGGATCGTCGCCGCCCGCAGCAGACCCTTCTCCCGGAGCACCACCCGATCCGGCTCGAAACGGAGTTGGTCCTCGTTGCCCCTTTCGTTCCATGCGCCTTGAAGCGCCGCAAAGGACGGACAGGAATCTCTTACAAGGGCAGGAAGGCAACCGAGAATTAGCAGAACGCCCAGGGTGCACGCCCCGAGCCGAGCCAAACTAGGAGACAGAGCCCTCGTCATGGAGGAGAATCTCGCATAGGTAAGCACATGAGAACTTCTGTGGAGCCTATTGGAGCATTCGCGAAGTTGTCAAGCAGTCCCACGAGCATGGTAGGCTCTACCGCCGTGGAGCCACCTCTGGAGCGAATCGAAGAGGCGCTGCGCGAAGAGCTCCGCCTGCGCCTCAAGCCGCGCGGCTACCGCGACTTCGACCGCCGGATCGGCAAGGGTGAATCGGGGTGGACGAGCAAGTTCCTGCGCGGCGAGCGGTCGTTGACCCTCGAGACTCTGATGGTCGTCCTGGCGGAGCTGGACGTCCATCCCGCCGACTTCTTTGATCGGGCCTTTCCCCGGCTCCCCACCGATCGTGCGGCTCAGAGATACATGGGGGAGTTCGAGCGGAAGATGCGGAAAATCGCCGAGCAGGTCTACCGTGATTTGAATAAACCGGAGGATTGATGCCTCACCGCGTCGGTGCCAGCCACACAGACCGTCGCGTCCTGCTGCCGCTCGTAGTCTTCCCGGTCGATCGCATAGCAGAGCATCTCGCGGCCCAGCAGATCCACGCGGCCTTGCAGTGTCTGGCCGATCCGCTCGGCAACCCGGATGGAGGCTTGGTTCTCCGGCAGGATGAGGCTGATGACGCGGTCCTTTTTCAAGGTGGTGAAGGCATAGTCGAGAGCGGCCCGCGCGGCCTCGGTAGCGTAGCCGTTCCCCCACCAACGGCGCGCCAGCTTCCAGGTGAGCTCGAACCCTGGCCAGCCTTCCGGCCCGACAAAGCCGACCATTCCGAGGAACGCGCTGGTCTCCTTGTGCTCCACTGCCCAGATGCCGGAGCCCTCGAGCCATTGCCCGACGAGATAGGCCATGTGCCGCCAGGACCGGGCTCTGTCCCACGGCTGGGGACCTGTACCCACGACGTGGCGCAGGACTTCCGGGTCTGCGTGCAGCGCGGCGTAGTCGTCGAGATCGCTCTTGCGGAAAGCTCGTAACCGCAGTCGCTCCGTTACCAGAGTTGGGATCTGCAGTGAGTCCATGGGGTTTCCTCCCTCCGTATTCCACGGGATACATCGAGGTCATGATAGACCCCATATTTGGGTCAGTCAAGACCCATAACGAGAGGATCTGACGGCGCGACTGCCGCGAGAGAATGGTCTGCTCCTTAGCCGAAGAGAGCGGTTCAGCGGCTTGAGGCTCGAAACGTTCTCGTGGTCCCTGTTGACCTCAACCTCGGGGGAGTCTCAAGAGGCATGGTAGGCTGACGACCCGTGGACCTGCCTCTGGAGCGAATCGAAGAGGCGTTGCGCGAAGAGCTTCGCCTTCGCCTCAAGCCGCGCGGCTACCGCGACTTCGACCGCCGGATCGGCAAGGGTGAATCGGGCTGGACGAGCAAGTTCCTGCGGAGCGAACGGTCGCTGACCCTCGAGACCCTGATCGTCGTCCTGGCGGAGCTGGACGTCCATCCCGCTGACTTCTTCGATCGGGCCTTTCCCAGATCCCCAATCGATCGCGCGGCTCAGAGGTACATGGGCGAGTTCGAACGCAGGATGCAGAAGATCGCCGAGCAGGTCTACCGCGATTTGAACAAGCCGGAGGACTGATACCTGGACGGGAGGGGACGGCCGCGCAGCCGAGCGGCGGTCACGAAGAGGAGCTCCGGAGCGATAGTCCCGGCCTCTACAGCGGAACGCAGCGGCGCCACCGAGTCCGCGAAATCGCCTTCCTCGACGTTATCGAGAGCGGAGATCGCTGATTGGATCAGCTCGGCAGCTTTGACGGGCTGGCTGGGATGGAGGATCGCCGCCAGCTCGAGAGACGATATGGCCAGATAGTGCGGGTTGGAGATAGCCCGATAGAGGCTGATCGCGGTGTTGTATCTCTCCTCAGCAAGGCCCGGAAATCCCAATTGATGCGCCACGTGGCCGGCGAGATGGTACCGTCGAGCCTGAATGGCCGGCTCACCGACCTCCTCGTACATATCCTTGAGACCCTCGATGACGCGGGCGGCAAACTCGACCTTTCCCATCATGCAGAGATACTCGGCGGCGTTGTGATGAGCGATCAATTCCAGTCTCTGGTTATCGGGATCCATGAGCCCCAGCGCCCGTGTGACTAACTCAAGGCCCTCGCCGGGGTCTCCACTATCAGCGACGTTGATCGAAAGCTGGACCAGCAGCGAAGCGAGACGCTGATAATCACCGGAGCGTTCGAAGACAGAGATCGCCTCCCGAACAGCCCTCATGCCCTCCTCAGGCCGGCCTTGGGCATAGAGGGTTGAAGCGAGCACCGACAATCGTTCGCCTCGAAGGAATTCAGATTGTCTGTCGCCACTCTGTTCTAAGAGCATCGACTCCGCCAAGACTCGCTCCGCAGCCTTATAGCGACCCAAGGTTCGGAGACCATTCCCGACCTGGATTCGCGCCAAGGCTTTCAGCTCGTCGTAGCCCCCGGTGTCCGCCGCGGCCTGGGCAAGTCGGGCCTCCCAGAGCATCGTTGACGGATCGGCGAAGCGCAGGGACCAACTGTGGCGCAGGAGGTACTCACAGAAGTCCCGGTCCTTGAAGCGGCGCAAGTTCCTGACGCAGATGAGCTGGCGGCCGCGTGGGTAGGCGGTGAGCTCGGCCCGCAGCTTCTCGAAGTAGGGATCTCGGCTGGGCGTTGGCATCTCGTGAGTCAGCAACGAAGCCTCGGTTGAGGAAACGAGTATACAGGAGTACGGGTTTAAGCAACCCACCCGCCCCACTGACTGGCGGGTGGGAAACCTCTTGGGAGGAATACCGAGTCAAGGATGACCGTTCGGGTCGATGGCCGCCGTGCCGTCGCTCTGGGTCGTTGCCTGTCCTTGCACACAAGGAGTGGGGCGACCGTTGGGATCGATGCAAGCGGTGGTCTTGACCGTACTCGACCCAGGGGCTTTCGGGGTTCCGCTGGTCCCCGTCAGCCAGGCCCAGCCCTGCTCCAGCGCTTGCCCCAGGGCTGCCCACCAGCTTGCGGGCTCGTAGAGCGTGGGGCTGCCTCCGAGGTGTCCGCCGGCTGCCCAACCCGGCCCTGCCAGCATCAGGCCCAGGACCAGGAACGCGGCGGTCAGCGTCCGCCGGGTCGTTGGGTTCCTCTCGTTCACCAGCTGCCACATCCAGGTCTTCTTTTGCATAAACGGTCGCCTCCTTGCGAGAAATCTGCCCGCAAAATGCGGCCAGACCCATAGGATACGACCGTCAAGGAGGGGGTCCCTTCAAAGAGCCTGGACCCAGGCGACAGCCCAACGGACCCATGGGTCGAGCAGCCTGACCCAGGAGCAGACCGATCTGCCCCAAGGGTCAACTCCTTCGTTTCGGTTTCAGGTCGCCTTGACCCACGATCAGAGTCGCTTGACCCATCGTCAGAATGGCTTGACCCAATCTCACCAGAACCCGTGTCATGGGTCAGACGAGTTGACCCTTGGGTCAAGCCCGCGGCTCATGGGTCAAGTCGCTCGACCCATGGGTCAGAGGACTTGACCCACGGAGCAAAGAGATCGTGGCGTGGGTCGAACCGGGCTCGGCGTCGCGCTCGAAATCTACCTACATCGCGGCCTTCTGCGCCGTCCCGGCCTCCCGCAGGGCGACTTTCTTCGAGATTTTACCACCCTTCAGGCTGTCGTAGGTCACCGTGGCTTCGCCGTCTCCCTGGACGAGGAAGAAGAGGAGGCGGGTGGAGAGGCCGTCCACGCCGGGGACCATCAGGCGCTCGGGGCGGTGAGCCTGAATCTTCACCTTGTCGAGGTAAGGGTTGTCCACGACGCCGCTCGAAAGCACCTTGGCGCCGGTGACGGTGGCGACGTCCTGCCGGTGTAGCTTGTTCTGCACCGCCACCGCCGTCATCGAGGGGATGGCGCGGTCGTTGAGCACCGGCACCTCCAGCCGCCACAGGTGATCGCCGACCTTCTTCACCGCGACCTCGCCGATCGACAGATGCGGCAGGTGATAGGCGTTGAGAAGGACGAAGGCGTTGTTGCGATGGGTCTCGTCTTCCAGCGCCCAACCTTCGGGCACGCGGCCGACGTCGCGCTTGAAGCCGCCGACCTCGATGGGGCCGTATTGCGGATGGTTGTACGGATGCCAGTCGACGAACTGGCGGCCTAAAGAGAGCTCGTCGTTGAACTTCATAAGCTCTTCGTCGCTGACCTCGCCGTTCTTGTCGAAGTCCGCCGGCGGGTTGTACATCTCGTTGGTGAAGGCCATGGCCCCCATCAGGTTGTAAAAGTGATCGGTGGTGGCGCCGTGGACGGTGTAGAGGTCTTTCCAGGAGATCAAATAGCGGTAGCCTGGGAGCAGCTTCTCGCCTTCCTTGCCGATCAGGTCGTAGGCCTTGAGGTCCTGCGGCGGATAGATCGGATCGGCCTTGGCGCCCGGACCGCGCAGGATCATCTGGCCGTTGTTGTGATAGCTCTGCACGGCCGCGACGTTCAGATGCTGGAGCGCCCACAGCGCGATGGCGCGGGTCTCGGGGATGGACAACGGATAGGCGCCGGCGCCGGACTGCACGTACTCGGGCTCCCAGGAGAAGCCCCAGGTGCGGTTGGGATCGACGTAGCCGACCGGGTCTTCGTTGACGCGGCCGTCGCCGTCGTTGTCGTAGCCCTCTTTGCCGAGCTCGAGGTAGTCGCCCAGCTCGCCGGGCTGGATCGGCACCAACAGCCGCGGATCCTTGGGGTTGAGCCGGTGCGTGCCCTGGCCCAACGGCACCTTCTTCCGCATGGTGGTGATGAAGCCGTCGCCGTCCACGTCGTCGTAGCCGTCCTCGTCGGCCTGGCCGTCGCGGTCGTCGTCCACCGGCACCATCACGGTGCGCGGGAAGTCCGCGTCCGAGGGGCCTTTGAACCAGAGGGTGCGGCCGTCGGGGTTGACCATGGGCAGGATGTAGAAGACCGAGCGGTCGAGCATCTCGGTCACGCGCGGCAGGCGGCCGTAATTCTCGAGGAGGTAGCCGACGGTATAGAGAGCGGCCTCGGCGCCCTGCACCTCGTTGGCGTGGGTGTTGCCGTCGATGTACATGGCCGGCTTGGAGAGCTCGGGGCCGGTGGCCGGATTGGTGATCGTCATCATCCACAGGTCGCGGCCCTGACCGCTCTTGCCGAGGCTCTCGAGCCGGGTCCATTTCGGATAAGCGGCGGCATAGCCCTTGAGCAGATCGACGATCTCCTCGTAGGTGTGCAGGCGGTTGAAGGTGGCCGCCGGCGGATTTCCTTGCGGTGGGATCGGCGAAGCCGCCTGGGACGGGAAAACCGCTACGAAGAGCGCCAAGAAAGTGAGAAATGCGGTGCGCGGTCTCATGGTGCTCAAGCTCCCTTCCCGACGGTGGTGGTCTTCTGGTCACGGCCGGCGTTGTCGGTGACGAGGTCGATCACGATCTTCGCTCCGGGTTGAGCGCGCACCAGCCACTCGCCCGCGAGGGTGCCGGTGGTGCCTTCGAGGCGGTCGGAAACGACGGACGGATAGCCCGTGACCATCTCGACGCCCTTGCCGGTCTGCAGCGTCAGCCGCACCGGCAGGTGCGCCCGGGCGCGGGCCGCCTGCTTGGTATGCGTGGCGAAATAGCCACGGTTGCCCGCCACCGACCTCACCCGGTAGATGCCGCTGCCGAGAGCGGTCACGTCGAGCGAGAGGATCTCGACTCTGGGAAGCTTCGAGGCGAGGTCGAGCACCGTCTCGGTGTGGGCGGCGAGGGCCGGTTTGAGGATCGTCATCGGCGGGTTGAGCTCGATGAAGGGATCGAGACCGCCCACCTCGGCCTTGGTGCCGTCCGGGAGAGTCACCGGCGTCCAGGGGGTGAAGGCGCCGGGAGCGTTGGCGTCCATCCAGGCCAGGACCTCGCGCTCGCGGGCTCCCGCGTCGCTCGCCTTGCCGCCGCCTCCCGGGGAAGCCCCGCCGCCGGCACCGCCCCCCATCTGCTTCATGCGGTCGATCATTGCCTTGGGGGTGATCTGGCCCCCCTTCATGGCGCCGATGACGACCTTGGCGTTGAACTGGGGCGGGACCTTGTTCTCCTTGAGAAAGGCGTCGATCTTCTCCTCGCCCAGGGCCACGAAATCGTCGGCGCTCATCGCCGCCACCTTGTCGAGGGTTAGCGCATCCCCGCCCTTGGCCTCGGCCTTCTTTTCAGCTTTGGGCACGCCCCAGACGTCCAGCTCCAGGGCCATGGCTCCGAGCTGATAGTAGAGCCAGGGGGTGAAGCCGCCGCGGCCGTACTGCTCGCCCGGACGGTCCGCGGAAAGGCCGGCCTTTTTCAGCCGCTCCTTGTAGCTCTCGGCGAGCTTGTCCAGGTAGGCCTGGTCGTCCGGGTCCACCTTGGTCGCGGCGCCGGCGCCGAGGAACTGCGCGAGCTGCTCCTTGGTGATGTTGTTCTGGCGCACGAAGGGGAAGGTCTGGGCCACCTCCCAGATCTCGTCGATCGTGTACTCCTTCTCCGGATCGAAGCCCAGGGCTTTGGCCGGTTGCGGCGGCACCTTGAATTTCTGCGTCCCGAGATCGCCGCCGCCCCCCAGGCTCTGCGGCGCGGCGAGCAGGTTGTTGGCCGGCCCATAGACCACGGCGACCGCCACGTTGCGATGGCTGAGGAGGAAGTCCATCAGGGCCTTGCTCTCGGGCGCGTAGGAGGACCAGGGCCCGGCCTCGGGGGTCGAGTAGGGAAAGGCGTGCGGGAAGTTCTTGTCCGGCCAGACGCCGTCGGAGCCGTCCTCGTTGTACTCGCCGTCGCCGTCGTCGTCCCGTCCCTCGGTCACCACCCGGAAGGCGCCGGTCCGCTGCTCCATGGCATCCGCCTTGACCAGCACGCGGGGATCGGTCGAGTCGGCCAGCCAGCCGCCGGTCGGGTCGGGGATCCGCAGGCGGGAGATCACCCCGTCGCCGTTGAGGTCGTCCGCCGGGTCCTCGCCCGCGAGGCCGTCCAGGTCGTGGTCCAGCTTCATGTCGTCGCCGCTGCGGCGAGCGCGCAGCTTGCCGAAGAGCGCGTCGTGGGCGTCCGGATTGAGGGCCGGGGCCACGTAGAAGGTGTAGGAGGCGAGGAGCTTCGCCGTCGGCGCGGTGGGAGAGGAGACCAGGCTCTGCAGCAGGTCGAGGGCGGCTTCGGTGCCGGCGTTGTGATAGCCGGCGAGGTTGGCGCCCACGAAGACGGCCGGCCGGGTGTCCGGATCGGCTCCGCCGGGCGCCGCGATCCGGGCTACGTAGAGAGGCCGGCCGCCGGACGACTTGCCGAGGGTCAGCAGCTTCACCTCCTGCGGATGCTCCTGGCTCCAGGTCTGGAGCTGCCGTTCGACCTCGGCGAACGAGTGATAGCCCTGATCGTTGACAGCGGCGGCGGCGATGCCGGCCGAGCTCGCCAGGACCAGCAGGCCCACGGCGGCGACGCCGGCAGTCCGCAGGCCGGGAAGGGATCGATTCACGCGCACCTCCTCCAATCGAAGCACGGATGTTAGAGATGGGGACAGCGGCCCCGAAGTCTATACGCCGGACTCGTCAGGGAGTTTCAGCGGCGCGGGCCCCACAGCGGCGCAAACCTGGTACGGGCTTTGCTGTCTTACGCCGGTGGCAACGGCGGTCCGCTGTAGGACCGTTTCGTACAACTTGGAAACCACCAAGAAAAGGAGGGCAGAGATGAAAGCCCACAACTTGATGGCCCTGCTTCTGGTCTGTGTAGTGCCGCTCTCGGCCGCCTGCAAGGCTCGCGAACGAGCGGAAATCGCTTCCGCGCACGAACCCGCCACCCAAGCCCAAGAGAAGGAGGCCCCCGGCACCAATCAGCCGAACGACCTCAACCCGGTCTCGGCGCAGACGATGATCGACGACGTCACCATCGGCCACAAAGTCGCCGCCGACGGCACGATCCCGGCCGCCGATCAGGGAGACGACTTCGCCCCCGGCCAGCCGATCTACCTCACGATGAAGGTCGGTGACGCGCCGGCCGGCTCCGAGGTCAAGGTGGCCTGGTACGGCCCGGGCGAAACGAAGCTCAAGGACCAGTCGAAGAAGGTCGACGCAGGCCAGACGTACATGACCTTTGAGGTTCCCGACACGGGCTCCTGGCAGAAGGGCGACTACCGCGCCGAGGTGTGGATCGGTGACGAGAAGGTCAACCAGCAGGAGTTCAACCTCACCGACCGGAGCGAAGCCGGCAAGTAAAGCCGGCTGGAACAGAACCTTTTTTGCATTGCAAACGGCGGCGCGAAGAAACGCGCCGCCGTTATTGTTTGACCAAAAATAACGTTTGACCAAAAACAACAGGCGGGGTTTGCCCCGCCTGTTGTTTTCGGATGGAAACACCGTTTACGGCTTGGGCGGCGGCGGCTTGACCTCGACCTCGGGCACCTTGACGGTCCGCTTCTCCGTCTTCACGTCCACGTCGGTCGGCACGGTCACCTGCGTCTCCTTCGTCTTCACGTCGACCTGCGGGCCCTTGACGTCGTACTTCGGAACCTGACCGCCCTTCACTTCCACCTCCGGCATTTTCCCCTCCTGCGTCTGGCGGACCCGGCAGCCGGTCGTCGAGACCGTGAGCAGGGCCGCGCTCATCAGGAGCGGTAAGGCCGCCTTCTTCTTGGGGATGCGAATCATGGTGAGTTCCTCCTGGGTGACGTTATGCTCGAGCGGTGGATTGGGTCGTACCTCCTAGCTGAAAAGGACGAGATGCAAAGCCCATTCCACTTCCGCGTCACTGGCGCACTCCTTGCGCTCGGCCGCCATGCTCGGGGTAGTCCAGCGCGTCCAGCCGTTATCGTTCCGTAGAACCTGCTATACTGGTCGCTACCCCCAACCATCAGGGACCCACGATGAAATTCGAGAAGGACGTCTTCATCAGCTACGCGCACCTCGACAACCAGCCGCTGACGGCTGCCGACGAAGGCTGGGTCAGTCGGCTCCACGCATCGTTGAGCGCCTTTCTCGGTTCGCGCATGGGCCGGCAGGCCGAGATCTGGCGCGACATGAAGTTGCGGGGCAACGATATCTTCGCCGACGAGATCGTCGCGCAGCTTCCGAAAACTGCCGTGCTCGTGGCCGTGCTCACGCCACGCTACGTGAATTCGGATTGGTGTCGCAAGGAAGCCGGCACGTTCTGCGAGATTGCGCTGCAGACGGCCGGTCTGGTGGTCGACAACAAGTCTCGCGTCTTCAAGGTGATCAAGACGCCGGTCGAGAGCCAGGATGCGCTGCCTTCCGCCATGAAGGACACGCTGGGCTTCGAGTTCTACACCGTCGAGCATGAGACTCCGTTGGAGCTGGACGCGGCGGCCTATGGGCCGGAGATGCTTCCGAAGTACAACAAAAAAGTCGCCGAGCTGGCCTTTCAGATTGCCCAGTTGGTGAAGAAGCTGGGCGCTCCCGAGCCGACGGCGCGCCCCGAGGGCGCAGCGAACAAACCCGTGGTCTACCTCGCGGAGTGCAGCTACGACCGGCGCGACGCGCGCGACGCCGTGCAGACGGAGCTGCATGTTCGCGGCTACACCGTCCTGCCCGAGCGCGGGCTGCCACGGGAGGAAGCGGAGTACACCGCCGAAGTGACGCGCCTGCTCGCGCAGTGCTCACTTTCCATTCATCTGGTGGGAAACCAGCTCGGCGCGGTGCCGGATGGCCCGAGTCAGAAGTCCATCGTCATTTTGCAGAACGAGCTGGCAGCGCAGCAAAGCAAAGCGATCGGACTTCCACGCGTCATCTGGCTTCCCGAGGGGAGCGCGTCGACCGACGTGCAGCAGCAGCGCTTCATCGAGGCGCTGCACCAGGACGCTGACGCGCAGGCCGGCGCCGACCTGATCACCGCCGATCTGGAAGCGCTCAAGAGCGCCGTGCAGTCCGCACTGCAAAGAATCGAGACGCCAAAGCCGACCCCGATCGCGAAACCGGAGGGTGCGACCACCTCCCCCCTGGTCTACCTGATCTGCGATGCCCGCGATCGTGAAAGCAAGGCGACGTTACCCTTGCGCAAGCATCTCAAATCGCAGGGCATCGACGTCGCGATTCCGCGGTTCGAAGGCGACGCCGCCACCGTGCGCCAGGCCCATCTGGACGAGCTGGCTCGCTGTGATGCGGTGATGGTGTTCTACGGCACCGGCGACGAAGCGTGGAAGCGCACCGTCGACGAGGATCTCCGCAAGGCGCGCGGAGCACGCCGTGAGAAACTCGTGCCCGATCCGTTCACCTACCTCGCCGAACCGGCCACACCGGACAAGAGCGATCTGCTCGACATGAGCGACGAGTTTCTCGTCGATGGATTGCGCGGATTCGACGCAGCGGCCATCTCAAGTTTCCTTCGCAAATTGAAGAGGGACTCGTGATGGGTGCGTCGTCACGAGTGGCCGAGCCCATGAACCCTTACCCCGGTCTGCGCCCGTTCGATCGCGGCGATGAACGTCTCTTCTTCGGACGCGAGAGCCAGGTCGATCGGATGATCGACAAGCTCGCCAGTCGGCGGTTTCTCGCCGTGGTCGGTACCTCCGGCAGCGGCAAGTCGTCGCTGGTGAACTGCGGCCTGCGACCGGCGTTGCATCGCGGGCTCATGGCGAGCGCAGGTTCGGCGTGGCGCGTCGCGCAGCTCCGCCCCGGCGGCAGCCCGATTCGCTCGCTCGCGAAAGCGCTCGCCGCGCCGGGTACGCTGTTCACGGAGCCTCCGGCGGGTGGCATTCCGGTCGAACAGGTCGTCCAAGCCACGCTCGAAATGAGCAGCCTCGGCCTCCAGGACATCTGCCAACAGGCTCGCCTCGCGGAGGGCGTCAAGCTGCTCGTCGTCGATCAATTCGAGGAGCTGTTTCGCTACCATCGGCTCGCCGCGAATCCCGCCGGTGGGACTCCCGCCGATGGCTTTGCCGTCAGTGCGGAGGCCACGGCGTTCGTCAAGCTGTTGCTCGAAGCGCGAGCGGATCCAGCGCTCTATGTCGTGTTGACGATGCGCTCCGATTTCCTCGGCGATTGCGCGCAGTTCGAAGGCCTGGCCGAGGCGATCAACGAAGGCCAGTACCTCGTGCCGCGACTGACCCGCGAAGAGCGGCGAGCGGCGATCACCGGGCCAGCGGGGGTCGCGGGCGGCGAGATCAGTCCCGTGCTGCTGACGCGACTGCTCAACGACGTCGGCGACAATCCGGACCAACTGTCAATCCTCCAGCATGCGCTCAACCGGACGTGGGCGCACTGGCAGAACAGCTCGGCAGCGCGCGGACCGGTCAACCTGGTGCACTACGAGGCTATCGGCACGATGCTCGATGCGCTGGACGGTCATGCCGAGAAGGCGTACGCGGAGCTCGGCTCTGAGCGTCTCAAGCAGGTGTGCGAGAAGGTTTTCAAGGCCCTGACGGACATGGGTACCGATGCGCGCGGCATTCGGCGCCCGACTCGACTGTCGACGCTCTCTGCGATCGCGTCGGCGCCCGAGACGGAAGTGCGCGAGGTCATCGAAGTGTTTCGGAAGCCGAGCCGATCGTTCCTGATGCCGCCGGCGACAGACGCGCTGGTGAGCGACTCGGTGATCGACATTTCGCACGAAAGCCTGATGCGGGTCTGGAAGCGCCTCAGAACATGGTCGGAAGAGGAAGCAGCAACGGCCCGCATGTATCGCCGGCTGTCCGAAACCGCGCGCTTGCACGCGCTCGGGGAAGCCAGCTTATGGCGAGATCCCGATCTGTCGCGGGCGCTGGACTGGCGGCGCAGGAACAATCCCAATGTCGTATGGGCGGGGCAGTACCAGGGTGACTTCGACGCGAGCCAGCGCTTCCTCGACGAGAGCTTCGAGGCGCAGTGCCACGAGCTGACGCAGTCGGAAGTGAAGAAACGCTGGGACACGAGGTGGGGCCCCGCGATCCTCGTCCTCGTGGTGATCAGCTTACTTTTGCTTTTCCCGAAGATCCAACACCTAGTCGGAGTGGATAGCGCACTATTTCCCGCCCGATATTCCATACCCGAACTATCTTACGACATGATGACGAAAATCATAGATTTCTTGTTCAGTACCGCCGTCGTCATTCCATTCATTCTGCTCTATTGGGTGCTGGTCTCCTACGGAGGACACGTTCACCGAAAAATCGCGTACCCGAGAATCCTCCATGGGTTCGTCGAGGGGCGCGGGCTGACCAAGGCACCCCTTCCGGAGGCTGTGGTCGCGCAGGACACGTACGCCAGTGCTTGGCAGCGTATCATGGGGTACGGTATTGACCTGCTGCTGTTAAGTCTGTTGTACTTTTTCGCGAACCCCATCATCACGATCCCCATCGCGGTGGCCTTCGGCCCCGACATTTACACGTCGCCGAACTACTTCACGTACTACTGCACAAAGACGTTGGCGACCTACTTCATCATCGGATGGCTCTACCATTCGCTTACCACCTCCTCGAAAAAACAGGCAACGCCAGGAATGATGGTGATGCGAATCTTCATCACCGATATACACGGCAGACGCGTGACCTTCGCTCGAGCATCAGCGTGGTATTTTGCGTCCTTCCTCTCGTGGTACACCCTGGGCATCGGGCTCCTGATGCAACTCTTCACCACAAAACGGCAGACGCTGCATGACCGGCTCGCCGGAACCGTCGTCTTGCGGCGGAAGAAGGCCGCGACGTCTGGCAGCGTCACGCACGAGCTCGTCGCGCCACCGGAGCCCGCAGCATCCATCGCGCAATAGGAACCGTAATCGGCGCCGCCAGGCCCGGGTCGGCGTCCGCCGGTGCCGGCTCACGCCCGCGCGCGGCGGCGGGGAGCGTCGAGGGTGACGTACTCCAGCTCGCGGTCCTCGCGCACGGCCCGCAGCAGCATGCCGCCGCGCTTCATGTCGCCGGCGCCGGCGAAGTCGCGGGGGAAGCGGAGGCGGTCGCCAAAGACCGGCAGCAGCAGGTCCACGTACTTGCCCGTGGCGACGCTCCCCAGCAGCACGACGTTGGACGCGGGGGCGAGCTCGCGGAGCTGCGCGGCGTGCCGCCGCATCGGCTCGCAATAGCTCGGATCCGCGAGATCCACCGAGGTCCGCCGGAGCTGCTTCATGCGCTCGCGGTTGATCGGCCAGCTCGGCGGCACCAGCCCGAAGCCGGGAGCGATCACCAGGATGCCGTCGTCGGCCGAGCCCAGGGCGAGCTCCGGCGGCGGTACCGCGAAGTGGCGGGCGTAGGTGATCTTCCCTCGGAAGTAGAGCGAGCTCATAAAGGTGAACGCCTCTTCGATGGGCACCCCTTGCCGGCTGCGGTAGCGCTGCGCCGCGTCGAAGCGGGCCTGCGGCGAGGTGAGCTGCTCGGCGCGCAGGCCGTCCACGCTGGCGGGAGAGAGGAGGAAGACCCGCGGCTCGCGGTTCCCGGATTCCATGACGCTGTAAACAACGAGCCCACGGTTGTTCCGCATTCCCGGAACATTGTCCCCGTGCTCGTCCCTCTCCCTCCTCTCCCGGTGAGGGGGAAGGGTGGGGTCGGGAGAGGAGGGCCGGGGAGGTGAGGGCGCTACTCGGTGGCTTCGTCCAGCGTTTCGACTTCGGCGAGGATCTCCTGGGCGCGTTCGGCGTCGGCGGGGTGGACTTCGAGCCGGCTGAGGGCGGCGGGCTGGCCGGTCAGGAGGCTGATGCCGGGGAGGCGCTCTTCGAGGACGATGGCGTCGATCCCTTCGGATTCGAGATAGGTCCTGGCGAGATGGGCTTCCCAGGGGGTGAAGTAGCGGCCGACCGTAACGAGGGCCTCGGGGGCCTCGGGGGCCTCGGGCTCGTCGGGCGCCTCAGGGACGGCGGCGTCGTCCTCGGTCACTAGATAGAGGATGGGGCGGCGGTTGCGGAGCAGCTCTGCGGCCTGCGCGAGGTCCTCGGGGCGGACCTGGAGGCGGATGCCGGAGAGCGAGGTCAAAGGGTTGTAGAGGCGGTAGAAGTGCTCGTCCGCGATGACGGCGTGGATCCCCTCGGCCTCCAGGGCGGCGCGGACGAGCTGCGCCTCCCAGGGGGATGAGAAGGTCTCCAGGGTGACCAGCCTGGCGAGATCGAATTCCGGTTCCGACATGTTCTGCTGACCTCGGCGCGCTCCCGACCCGCGGACGTGACAGATCTCGACTTTGCCGGGTGTCACGCATTGGGGAGAAACGGCACTTGTGTAGTGTAGCCGAGAGGGCGCCTCAAAACGCCCTCATCACCCCGGCTCGCAGTTTTTTCCCTCCACCGCAGGCGGGGAAGTATTCGGGTGGGTGCCAGGCCGGTGCAGGCGCCCCAAGGCCAAGGAGTCTCTGAACGGCACGCAGCATGAAACGCGAAAACGTCGAGGACCTCTACCGGCTGTCGCCAACCCAGCAGGGCCTGCTCTTCCATGCCTTGAACGCGGGGGAGGCGGCGCCCTATTTCGAGCAGTTCGTCATCGATTACGGGGCGGTCCTCGATCCACGGCTGCTGGAGCGCGCCGCGCGGCGGCTGTTCGAGCGCCATTCCATTCTGCGCACCGGCTTCCGCTGGCAAGACCTCGACGAGCCCGTGCAGATCGTGCACCGGCAGGTCGAGCCCCCTCTCGAGCACCTGGACTGGAGCGGGCTCGCCGCCGGCGAGCGGGAGCGCCGCCTGGCGGACCTGCTGGCCCAGGAACGGGCGCGCGGCTTCGACCTGACCCAACCGCCCCTGCTCCGCCTCAGCTTCATCCGCTGGAGCGAGTCGTCGACCCGCATCGTCTGGAACTACCACCACCTGGTGCTCGACGGCTGGTCGTACGGTCTGCTGGTCCAGGAAATGACGGCGCTCTATGAGACGGAGACTCAGGGCCGGGAGCCCAGCCTGCCGCCGCCGCGGCCGTTCCGCGACTACATCTCCTGGCTGCGCCGGCAGGACGCCGCGGCGGCCGAGGCGTACTGGCGCCGCGCCCTGGGGAGCTTCACGGCCCCCACCACCCTGGCCTGCGACCGCGCCCCCGGGGAGCCCGGCGAGCTCGGCCGCTATGGCGAGCTGGAGATCGCCCTCCCCGAGGAGCTTTCCGGGACCCTGCAGGCGCTGACGCGGACCCACCGGATCACTCTGTACACCCTGGTGGCCGGCGCTTGGGGCTACGTGCTCGGCCGGCACGCCGGCTCGGACGACGTGGTGTTCGGCAATACGGTCTCCGGCCGCCCGGCCGCGCTCGCCGGCTCGGAGACCATGATCGGCTGCTTCATCAACACCCTGCCGGTGCGGGTGGGGATCTCCCCGGGCGAGGAGCTGGTCGCCTGGCTCAAGCGGCTGCAGGCCGAGCAGGTCGAGCAGCGCCAGTTCGAGCACAGCGCGCTGGTCGACGTCCGGCGCTGGAGCGGCGTCGCCGGAAACCGCCAGCTGTTCGATGCCATCCTGGTATTCGAGAGCTCGTCGGCGATCGTCGAGAAGACGGAGAAGTGGCAGGGGTACCAGCGGACGAACTTCCCGCTGACGCTGGTGGCCTGGCCGGGGCGGCAGCTCGTCCTGCGCGCCGGCTATTACGAGGGGCACTTCGAGGGCGCGGCGGTGCGGCGTCTGCTGGCGCACCTGGAGGAGACGCTGGCTGCGATGGCGGCGGGAGCCCGTCTCGTCGGGGACCTGCCAACGCTGCCCGCGGCGGACCGGGAGCGGCGGGCGGCCCTGCGGCGGCCTGCCCCTCAGAGCTTCGAGGAGCGCTGCCTGCACGAGGTGTTCGCCGAGCAGGCGGTCCGCCGCGGCGGCGAGGTGGCGGTGTCCGCGGACGGGTTGGATCTCACCTACGCCGAGCTGGAGCGCCGGGCCAACCAGCTGGCCCACCACCTGGGCCGCCTGGGCGTCGGTCCCGAAACGCGGGTGGGGCTGTACACCGAGCGCTCGGCCGACACGGTCGCCGGCCTGCTGGGCATCCTCAAGGCCGGCGGGGCCTACCTGCCGATCGACCCGGCGTATCCGGCGGAGCGCCGCGATTTCATGCTGGCGGACTCGGGGACCAGCGTGGTAGTGACCCAGGAGCGGCTGGCCGGCGACCTCCCGGCGGGCGTCCGCGCGGTGCGCTTGGACGGGGACCGCGAGGCGCTGGAGCAGGAGAGCGACGAGGACCCGCGGATCTCCCCGGGAGCGGACGGCCTCGCCTACGTCATCTACACCTCGGGCTCGACCGGCCGCCCCAAGGGCGTGCTGATCCCCCACCGGCAGGCGCTGCGGCTGTTCCGGTCCACGGCAGGGTGGTTCGGCTTCGGGCCGGACGACGTGTGGACGCTCTTCCACTCTCCGGCCTTCGACTTCTCGGTGTGGGAGATCTGGGGCGCGCTGCTCTACGGCGGGCGCCTGGTGGTGGTGCCGCACCTGGTGAGCCGCTCGCCCGAGGCGTTCCACCAGCTGCTCCGCGACGAGAGGGTGACCATCCTCAACCAGACCCCCTCGGCGTTCCGCCAGCTGATCGCGGCGGATGAAGCGGCCGCGGCTGGAGACCTGGCGCTCCGGCTGGTGATCTTCGGCGGCGAGGCGCTGGACCCGCGGACGCTGCGGCCGTGGCTCGCGCGGCACGGCGACGCGCGCCCGCGGCTGGTCAACATGTACGGCATCACCGAGACCACCGTGCACGTGACCTACCGGCCCGTGACGACCGCCGATGCCGAGGCCGGGGGGAGCCCGATCGGCGTCCCCATCCCGGACCTCTCCGTCCACGTCGCCGACCGCCACCAGCTGGCGCTGCCCGACGGCGTTCCCGGCGAGATGCTGGTGGGCGGCGCCGGCCTGGCCCGCGGCTACCTCGGCCGGCCCGAGCTGACGGCCGAACGCTTCGTGCCGGATCCCTTCGCCGGCGCTCCCGGCGAGCGGCTGTACCGCAGCGGCGACCTCGCGCGCATGGGGCCGGACGGCGAGCTGGAATACCTCGGGCGGACCGACCACCAGATCAAGGTGCGCGGTTTCCGCATCGAGCCCGGCGAGATCGAGGCGGCGCTGCTGCGGCACCCCCAGGTCCGCGAGGCGGTGGTGATGGCGCGGGGCGAGGCCGGCGAAGACCGCACCCTGGTGGCATACGTCGTCCTGGCGGAAGAGACGCCGGTCGCGGAGCTCAGGACCCACCTGCGCGCGCTGCTCCCCGAGCACATGGTGCCGGCCTGGATCGTTCCCCTCGCCGCCCTGCCGCTGACCGCGCACGGCAAGGTCGATCGCCAGGCCCTCCCTGAGCCGGACGGCCGGCGGGCGGCGGACGAGGGCTCGTACGTGGAGCCGGCGAGCGAGCTGGAGCGGACGATCGCCGGGATCTGGGCGGAGGTGCTGGGGCTCGACCGCGTGGGGGCTCGCGACAACTTCTTCGACCTCGGCGGGCACTCGCTGAAGCTGGTCGCGGTGCAGAACAAGCTGCGGCAAGCCCTGGGGCGGGAGGTGCCGGTGGTGGAGCTGTTCCAGTTCCCCACGGTGGCGGCGCTGGCGGAACGGCTGGGTGGGGAGGCGGCGGCGGAGCCGAGAAGGGATCGGACCGATCGGACGGATCGGACCGATCGGACCGATTTTGCCGTGATTGGCATGGCCGGCCGCTTCCCGGGGGCTCGCGACCTGAAGGAGTTTTGGGCCAACCTGCGGGATGGGGTGGAGTCGATCGTGCCTCTCTCTGATGAAGAGCTGGTGGCGGCGGGGGTGGATCCCGGGTTGCTCGCCTCGCCCGGCTACGTCAAGGCCTGCCCGGTGCTCGCCGGGGTCGAGTTGTTCGACGCCGACTTCTTCGGCTTCAGCCCGCGCGAGGCCGAGATCCTCGATCCACAGCAGCGCCTGTTCCTGGAGTGTTCCTGGCACGCGCTGGAGAACGCCGGCCATGACCCGAAGGGGGGCCGGCGGCCGGTGGGGGTGTACGCCGGAGCGCAGCTCAGCACCTACATGCTCAACCTCTTCTCCCACCCGGAGATCGTGCAGTCCATGGGGATCGTCGCCCTGCAGGCGGCGGTGGACAAGGACTTCCTGGCCACCCGGGTCTCCTATGCGCTCGACCTCAAGGGCCCGAGCTTGGCGGTGCAGACGGCCTGCTCGACCTCGCTGGTGGCGGTCCATCTCGCCTGCCAGGCGCTGCGCCTGGGCGAGTGCGACATGGCCCTGGCCGGCGGCGTGACGGTGCGGGTGCCGCAAGCGGGCTACGTCCACCAGGAGGCGGGCATCCAGTCGCCGGACGGCCACTGCCGCGCCTTTGACGCCGCGGCGCGCGGCACCGTCTTCGGCAGCGGCGTGGGCGTGGTGGTGCTGAAGCGCCTCGCCGACGCGCTGCGCGACGGGGACACCATCCGCGCCGTGATCAAGGGCACGGCCATCAACAACGACGGCGCCGTCAAGGTGGGCTATACGGCTCCCGGCGTCGAGGGGCAGGCGGAGGTGATCGCCGCTGCCCAGGCCGCGGCCGGGGTTTCGCCCGCCACCGTCTCCTACGTGGAGGCGCACGGCACCGGCACCCCCCTGGGCGATCCCATCGAGGTCGCCGCCCTGACCCGCGCCTTCCGGAGTGGCGAAGGCACCGGCAAGGCGGGCTCCTGCGCGCTGGGGACCGTCAAGGGCAACGTCGGCCACCTTGACGCGGCGGCGGGTGTCGCCGGGCTCGTCAAGACGGTCCTCGCGCTGGAGCACCGGCAGATCCCGCCCAGCCTCCACTTCCAGACGCCGAGCCCGAAGATCGACTTCGCCTCCACGCCGTTTTACGTCAACGACCGCCTCGCCGACTGGCCGGCCGGCGAGGGGCCGCGGCGGGCCGGGGTGAGCTCGTTCGGCATCGGCGGTACCAACGCGCACGTGGTGCTGGAGGAGGCGCCGGCAACGGAGCCTTCCGGGGCCTCGCGGCCGCACCAGCTGCTGCTGCTCTCCGCCCGCACCCCGGAGGCCCTGGAGCAGGCGACCGACGAGCTGGCCTCCTTCCTCGCGAAACATCCGGAGATCAGCCTGGCCGACGCGGCCCATACCCTCAGGGTTGGGCGCCACCCGTTCCCGCAGCGGCGCATGCTGGTGTGCGCGAGCGCGGAGGACGCCGCCGCGGCGCTGGCGGCGCGGGCTCCGGAGCGCGTGCTCTCGCAGCGCCAGGAGCGGGCCCGCCGCCCCGTGGCCTTCCTGTTCCCCGGCCAGGGAGCGCAGCACCCGGGGATGGCGCGGGACCTCTACGCCGCCGAGCCGGTGTTCCGCCGCGAGGTGGACGCGGCCGCCGAGCAGCTCCTGCCGCGGCTGGGGCGCGACGTGCGGGAGCTGCTGCTGGGTGAGCCCGGCGAGCGCGCCGAGGGCGAGCTGCGGGAGACCCGGCTCGCCCAGCCGGCGCTGTTCGCGGTCGAGCACGCCCTGGCGCGGCTCTGGCTCTCCTGGGGGGTGAAGCCGTGGGCCATGATCGGCCACAGCGTCGGCGAGTACGTGGCCGCCTGCTTGGCGGGGGTCTTCTCGCCGGCGGACGCCCTGGCCCTGGTGGCCGCGCGCGGCGAGCTGATGCAGTCGCTGCCGCCGGGCGCCATGCTGGCGGTCGACCTGCCGGAGAGCGAGGTGGCTGCACGGCTCGCCAACCATCCCGAGCTGTCGCTGGCCGCCGTCAACGGCCCGTCGCTCTGCGTGGTCTCCGGGCCGGAAGGCGCGATCGAAGCCTTTGCCGGGCGGCGCCTGCACACGTCGCACGCCTTCCACTCCGCGATGATGGAGCCGATCCTCGAGGATTTCCGCCAGCGGGTGGCGAAGGTGGAGCTGCGGCCGCCGTCGATCCCCTACCTATCGAACCTGACCGGCGGCTGGATCGCGCCCGGCGAGGCGATGGACCCGGACTACTGGGTTCGCCACTTGCGCCATACCGTGCGGTTCGGGGAGGGGATGGACCGCCTGCTCGCCGGCGCTGCGGAGAACGGCGCGGTGCTGCTGGAGGTCGGCCCCGGGCGAACCCTGGCCGAGCTGGCACGGCAGGCGAGGAGAGGACAGCCGGTCGCGATCGTCTCCTCCCTGCGTCACCCCAAGGACCCGCAGCCGGACACGGTCGCCCTGCTCCAGGCCGCGGGCCGGCTGTGGCTCGCCGGAGTCGCGATCGACTGGGAAGCGTTCTGCGCCGAAGAAAGGCGGCGGCGCGTGCCGCTGCCCGGCTACCCCTTCCAGCGGCGGCGGTTCTGGATCGACGCCGCGCGTCCGGTCCGTCCGGCGCAGGCACCGGCCGCCGCTCCCCCGGAGCCGATCCCCGCCGCCCACGCCCGCCCGGAGCTTGCCGCGACACCCTTCGCGGCGCCGCGCGACGAGGCCGAGCGCCGGCTCGCAGCGATCTGGCAGGAGCTGCTGGGGATCGCGGCGCCGGGAATCCACGATGACTTCTTCGAGCTGGGCGGCCACTCGCTGCTCGCCACCCGGCTGGTCTCGCGGGTGCGCCAGGTCTTCGGCGTCGAGCTGCCGTTGGAGGCGGTGTTCGAGGCGCCCACCGTGGCCCGGCTGGCGGCGCGGGTCGCGACGGCCAACATCCTTGAAGCGCCGCCGATCCTCCCTATAGCGCGCGAGGGCGAGCTGCCGCTCTCCTATGCCCAGCAGCGCCTGCTCTTCCTCGACGTGCTGGCCCGCGGCGACACGGCGTACAACCTGCCGCTGGGGCTCCGCCTCTCCGGACCGCTCGACCCGCAAGCCCTCGCCGGCGCGCTGGCAGGCCTCGTCGCGCGCCACGAGGTGCTGCGTACCACCTTCCGGATCGCGGGCGGCCGGGCCTGGCAGGTGGTCTCGCCGGAGGCGGCGGCGCGCCTGCCGCTCGTCGACCTCGCGGCGCTGCCGGCCCCGGAGGCGGAGGCGCGGCGCCTCGCCGCCGAGGACGCCGGCCGGCGCATCGACCTGTTCGCCGGGCCGGTGCTGCGGGCGACCCTCCTGCGGCTCGCCGCCGCCGAGCATGCGCTGGTGATCACCGTCCACCACGTGGCCGGCGACGGCTGGTCGTGGGGCGTCCTGCTGCGCGATCTCGTCGAGCTGTACGAGTCGGCCCTGGAAGGACGTCCGCCGCGGCTGCCCGCGTTGCCCGTGCAGTACGCGGACTTCGCCGCCTGGCAGCGCCGCTGGCTGGCGGGGGAGGTCCTCGACCGGCAGATCGACTACTGGCGCGGGCGGCTCGCCGGGCTGCCGGTGGTGGAGCTGCCCCCCGACCGGCCGCGGCCGGCGGTGCGCAGCGGCCGGGGCGACGTCGAGCCGGTGGCGATCCCTCATGAGCTCGCCGCGGCCCTCGGGCGCCTCGGCCGGCAGGAGGAGGCGACCCTCTTCATGGTCCTGGTGTCCGCTTTCTCCGTTCTCCTGCACTATTACGAGGGAAGCGGAGCGGGCGGCGACGTGATCCTCGGGACCGACGTCGCCAACCGGAACCGGGGTGAGACGGAAGGGATCCTCGGGCTGTTCGTCAACCAGCTGGTGCTGCGCAACGACCTGTCCGGCGATCCGAGCTTCCGCGAGCTGCTGGGCCGGGTCCGGCGCACGACGCTGGAGGCGTACGCGCACCAGGACGCTCCCTTTGACAAGCTGGTGGAGGTGCTGAACCCGGCGCGCGACATGAGCCGCACGCCGTTGTTCCAGGTGAAGTTGGTGCTGCAGAACACGCCGCTCGAGGCCCGGGCGGTCCGCGGGTTGTCGGTCTCGCTGTTCGAATTCCACAACCAGACGGCGAAGTTCGACCTGCTGCTCAACCTGACCGAGGGCCCTGCCGGGCTCGCGGGAAGCTTGGAGTACAGCACCGATCTGTATGAGCCGGCGACGATCCGGCGCCTGCTCGCCAACTTCGCGGCCCTGCTGGCCGCCGTGGCCGAGCGGCCGGATGGCCGCCTGAGCGAGATCGCGGCCGCCCTGCGCGAGAGCGACCGGGAGGCCTGGCAGCGGCGGAGCCAGGAGCGCCGCGAGCAGCGCCGCGGCGCGGTCGAGCGGGTGCGCCGCAAGGCGATCGCGGTCCATTGATTCACGATTGAGAGCGGGTATGCAGACAGCCGTCATCCAAGGGTTCCGCCTCTCCCCCCAGCAGCAGCGCCTCTGGCGGCTGCTGGGCGCGGAGCACGCCGCCGGGCTGGTCTCCCAGTGCGCGGTGGACGTCGCGGGTCCGCTCGAGCGGGAGCGGCTGCGGCGGGCCCTGGAGCGGGCGGTGGCCCGGCACGAGATCCTCCGCACCACCTTTCACCTGCTGCCGGGCATGACCCTGCCGGTGCAGGTGGTGGGCGAGCGCGGCGGCTGCGAGCTGCGCGAGAGCCGCCTGGAGGAGTTGGCTCCGGAAGCCTGGGAAGAGGCGGTGGAGAGCCTGCTGGCCGAGGCCCGCGCCACCCCCTTCGATCTGAATGATCTCGCCAAGGGCCCCCTGCTGCGCGCCGAGCTGGTGGACCTCGGAGCGGACCGCCACGCCCTCCTGCTCTCGCTGCCGGCGCTCGCCGCGGACGGCGCCTCGCTGCGCCTCCTCGCGGAGGAGATCGCCGCCGGGTACGCGGGCGCGGCGGAGAGCGGGGAGGTGCTCCAGTACGCGGACGCCGCCGAGATCCTACACGAGTGGCTGGCCGCGGCGCAGGCGGACCCGGACTCGTACTGGCGCCGGCAGGACCTGGCTGCGCTGGCCGCCGTGGGCCGCGCCGCCGGCTGCGGCGAGACGCGCGCGGTCCGAGCCGAGCTGGCGGGCAGCGAGCTCGAGCGGATCGAGTCCGCGGCCCGCCGGCTGGACGTGCCGGTCTCCGTGCTGCTGATGGCCGCCTGGCACGGCGCGCTCTGGCGCTCCAGCGGCCAGGAGCGGCTGCTGGTGGGCACCGTGTTTCCCGGCCGCACGGCCGCCGAGCTTGAAACCGCCGTCGGCCCCTTCGCTCGCGCCCTGCCGATCGTCTCCGAGCTCGACGCCCGCACGTCTCTGCGGGACCTGGTGGCGGCGCTCGCGGGGCGGATCGGCGAAGCCGCGGAGTGGCAGGACGGCTTCCCCCTCGATGGCGAGGTGCCGGGGAGCGGCTGGGCCTTCGGCTTCTATTGGGAAAGCCTGCCCGCGCCAGCTTCGCCGTCGTTCGCCATCCGCGCTCTCGACGGCGCCCCGGACCGCTTCGATTTCCGCCTCTCCGCGCTGCACCGGCAGGGAGCGATCCGCCTCGATCTGCGGTACGACCTGGCGGCCCTGAGCCCCCGCGAGGCCGAGCGCCTCCTCGCCCGCTGTTTGCGCCTGCTCGCCGCCGCTCTGGAGCGGCCGGAGGCGCCGCTCGCAGAGATCGACCTCCTCGGCGGCGAGGAGCGGCGGGATCTGCTCGTCACATTCAATGACACCGGCCGCGCGTTCGAGGAGGAGGGGCTCGCGCACGAGCTGTTCGCGGCGCAGGCGCGGCGCTCGCCTTCGGCCACGGCCGTGATCGCGGGCGATCTGAGACTGACCTACGCCGAGCTGAACGCGCGCGCCAATCGCCTGGCTCACCACCTGAAGGCCCTCGGGATCGGTCCCGAGTCGCGGGTGGGCCTCTGCCTGCCGCGCTCTCCCGCGATGGTGGAGGGGCTCCTCGCGACGCTCAAGGCGGGCGGCGCCTACGTGCCGCTCGACCCGGCCTACCCCGCCGAGCGCCTGGCCTTCATGGCCGCGGACGCCGGCCTTTCCGTGCTGCTGACCACGGAGGCGCTGCGCTCCCGGGTCCCGGCGGAGGGAGCGAAGGTCATCTGCCTGGGCTCCGCGATCTCCGGGAGCGACGACGGCGATCCGGCAACGGCCGCCGGTCCGGACGACCTCGCCTACGTCATCTACACCTCGGGCTCGACCGGCCGGCCCAAAGGGGTGATGGTGCCCCACCGCGGCCTCGCCAACTACCTCCGCTGGGCCCGGGAGAGTTATTGCGTGGCAGCGGGAAAGGGCGCGCCCGTCCACTCGCCACTGGGTTTCGATCTCACCGTCACCAGCCTGCTGACGCCGCTCGTCTCCGGTGCGGCAGTGGTACTGCTCCCCGAGGAGGAGAGGGTGGGAGCGCTGGCCGCCGCCCTGCGGGGGACCGCCCTACGGGGGGCGCCCGGTTTCAGCCTGGTCAAGCTCACTCCGGCCCACCTGGAGGTGCTGCGGCAGGTGCTGCCGCCCGAGGAGCTCGCCGGCAGCGCCGCCGTCCTGGTGATCGGCGGCGAGGCCTTGTGGGCCGAGAGCCTGGCCGTCTGGCGGCAGCGGGCCCCGGCGACACGGCTGATCAACGAGTACGGGCCGACCGAGGCTACCGTCGGCTGCTGCGTCCACGAGGTGGCGGCGGACGACCCGGCGGCCGGACCCGTGCCGATCGGCCGGCCGATCGCCAACACCCGCCTCTACGCAATGGGTCCGGGGCTGCAGCCGGTCCCGGCCGGCGCGCCCGGCGAGCTGTGGATCGGCGGCGACGGCCTGGCGCGGGGCTATCTCGGCCGGCCCGACGCGACCGCCGAGCGGTTCGTGCCGGATTCCTTGAGTGGGGAGCCCGGCGCCCGCCTGTATCGCACGGGCGACCTGGTGCGCCACCGGGCGGACGGCAGCCTGGAGTACCTCGGCCGCCTCGACGAGCAGGTGAAGATCCGCGGCTTCCGCATCGAGCCGGGGGAGATCGAGGCGGCGCTCTGCGAGCAGCCCGGAGTCCGCGAGGCGGTCGTGGTGGCAAGATCGGATGGATCCGACCGATCGGACCGATCCGTCCAATCGCTGATCGCTTACGTCACCGGTGATGCCACTGCCGCAGAGCTGCGCCGGGCGCTCACCGGCCGCCTGCCGGACTACATGGTGCCCGCGGCGTTCGTGATTCTGCCGGCGCTGCCGCTGACTCCCAACGGCAAGGTGGACCGGCGGGCCCTGCCGGAGCCGCGGGAAGCCGAAGCCGAGGTCGCCTACGTGGCCCCGCGCACCTTCGAGGAGGATCTGCTGGCGGAGATCTGGGCCGGCGTCCTCGGGGTCCCCCAGGTCGGCATCGACGATCCGTTCTTCAGCGTCGGCGGTGACTCGATCCGCTCCATCCAGGTCCTGTCGCTGGCGCAGGAGCGGGGGCTCGCGCTGACGCTCCAGGACCTCTTCCAGCACCCCACGATCCGTTCGCTGGCGGCCCGTGCCCAGGCGGCCGGCCCCGGCGCCGGAGAGCCCGCGACGGCACCCTTCTCCCTGCTCGCCGGGGAAGACCGTCGGCGGCTGCCGTCGGACGTCGTCGACACCTACCCGCTGGCGCAGCTTCAGGCCGGCATGCTCTTCCATAGCGAGTACAGCCCGGACTCGGCGATCTACCACGATTTCCACAGCTTCCACCTGCGCGGCCGCTATGATCCGGAGCTGCTGCAGGCGGCTGTCGACCAGGTGGTCCGGAGGCACGCCGTGCTGCGCACGTCGTTCGCCCTCGCGGGATACGAGGAGCCGCTGCAGCTGGTGCACCGGGACGTGGAGAGCCCGATCGGCTTCGCGGACCTCCGTGCGCTGGAGCCGGCCGGGCAGGAGGAGGCGGTCGACGGCTGGTTGCGAGAGGAGCGGCTGCGCCCCTTCGACTGGCGGCGGCCGCCGCTGGTCCGCTTCCAGGTCCACCGCCGCGCCGAGGGCCGCTTCCAGTTCACCCTGAGCTTCCATCACTGCGTGCTCGACGGCTGGAGCGCCGCCACGCTGCTGACGGAGCTGTTCCGGCGCTACACGGCGCTGCTCGACGGCTCGCCGCTCCCGGACGATCCACCGGGCGCCACCTTCGCGGAATTCGTCGCTCTGGAGCGGCGCGCCCTGGCGTCGCCGGCGGCCCGCGAGCTCTGGAACCGCTCGCTCGCCGATGCGCCCTTCCTCCGCCTGCCGCGCCGCGCGGCGAGCGGGCCGGCCGCCTCCGCGCACGCCCGCGACCTCTCCCAGCCGGTGCCTCCGGAGGTTGCGGAGGGCCTGCACCGTCTGGCGCGCGAAGCCGCCGTGCCCTTCAAGAGCGTGCTGCTCGCGGCCCACGTCCGGGTCTGCTCGCTCCTCGCCGGCCAGCCCGACGTGGTCGCGGGCGTGGTGGTCAACGGCCGCCCCGAGCGGGAGGGTGGCGACGAGGTGGCCGGTCTCTTTCTCAACGTCCTGCCGTTGCGCCTGGAGGCCGCCGGCGGCTCCTGGGCCGATCTCTCGCGCGCCGCCTTCGAGCGCGAGCGCGAGGCCATGCCGTTCCGGCGCTTCCCATTGGCCGAGATCCAGCGCCTGCACGGCGGCCGGCCGCTGTTCGAGAGCGCCTTCAATTTCCTCCACTACCACGTCTACCAGAGCCTGGGTGGGATTTCCGGCCTCGAGGTCCTGGGCCGGACCGGGTACGAGGAGACGAATTTCCCGCTCACCACGCATTTCCAGCTCGAGCCGGCGACCGGCAGGCTGATCCTCGGCCACAACTTCCGGGAGGACGAGATCGACGCCGCCGACGTCGAGCGGATCCGGCGCTACACCCTGCGCGCCCTGGAAGCGATGGCGGCCGATCCCGCCTGCCGCCACGAGGATATCTGCCTGCTCGGCGAGGAGGAGCTGGCGCAGCTGCTGGGCGAGTGGAGCCAGGGCGATCCCGGCGAGCCGCCCGCCGCCCGCGCGGAGGAGATCTTCGCGCAACAGGCAGCCTGGACTCCGGACGCCGTGGCCCTGGTCGGGGGAGACGAGCAGATCACCTATGGCGAGCTGGACCGGCGCTCCAACGCCCTCGCCGCCCGGCTGGTGGAGCGGGGAGTGGGTCCGGATGCCGCCGTCGGCCTGCTGCTGCCGCGGTCGGTCGACCTGATCGTCGGCATGCTCGCCGTCCTCAAGGCGGGGGGAGCCTACGTGCCGCTCGATCCCACCTATCCGCGCGAGCGGCTGGATTGGATGGCGCGGGACGCCGGGCTCGCCGCGGTGATCGACTGCGCCGGCGACCCGCTCCCCGCGAACGGACCGCTGCCGCCGAGCCCGCTGGGCCTGGATGGCCTGGCCTACGTCCTCTACACCTCGGGCTCGACCGGGACGCCGAAAGGGGTGGCGGTGCCGCACCGCGCGATCGTGCGGCTGGTGCGCGGCGCCGCCTTCGCCCGTCTCGGCGCCGGCGAGGTCCTGCTGCACCTGGCGCCGCCGTCGTTCGACGCGGCCACGCTGGAGGTGTGGGGGGCCCTGCTCAACGGCGGCCGGCTGGTGGTGGCCCCACCTGGCGCGCTGTCGTTGGCGGAGATCGGTGACCTGGTGGAGCGGCACGGGGTGACGACGCTCTGGCTCACCGCCGGCCTGTTCCAGCAGATGGTGGATCACCGCCTGGAGGCGCTCCGCCCGCTGCGCCGCCTGCTGGCCGGCGGCGACGTGCTGTCGCCGGAGCACGTCCGCCGCGCCCTCGCCGGGCTGCCTGGCTGCACGTTGATCAACGGCTACGGGCCCACCGAGAACACGACCTTCACCTGCTGCCACGCCATGGCCGGGCCGACTCAAGTCGCCTCGCCCGTCCCCATCGGCCGACCCATCGCCCGCACCCGCGTCTACCTGCTCGACGCCTTCCTACAGCCGGTGCCTCCAGGTACGCCGGGGGAGCTGCTCGCCGGCGGCGACGGCCTGGCGCGCGGCTACCACGGCCGGCCGGAGCTGACGGCGGAGCGCTTCGTGCCCGATCCCTTCGCCGGCGCGCCGGGCGGGCGCCTCTACCGCACCGGCGACCTGGCGCGGTTCCGGCCGGACGGCGCGATCGAGTTCCTCGGCCGGCTCGACCGGCAGGTGAAGATCCGCGGCTTCCGCGTCGAGCCGGGGGAGATCGAGGCGGTCCTCTGCGGGCTGCCCGGAGTCCGCGAAGCGGTCGTGGTGGCGCGATCGGACAGATCCGACGGATCGGACCGATCGCTGGTCGCCTACTTCGTGCCTGCCCAGGCGAGCTTGGACGCCGCCGAGCTGCGGATGTTCCTGAAGGAGCGCCTGCCCGAGGCCCTGATCCCCTCGGCGTTCGTCACCCTCCCGGCCCTGCCGCTGACCGCCAACGGCAAGCTCGACCGGGCCGCCCTCCCTGCGCCCGAGTCCCCCCGGGAGCCCGCGGTCCTGGAGGGTTTCGCGCCGCCGCGCAGCCCGCTGGAGGAGCTGATCGCCGACAACTGGGCCGATCTGCTGGAGCGCCGCGCGATCGGCGTCCACGACGACTTCTTCGCGCTGGGCGGCCACTCGCTGCTGGCCACCCGCGCCATCTCCTGGGTCCGCGAGACCCTGCGGATCGAGCTGCCGCTGCGCACCCTGTTCGAGAATTCGACGCTGGCCGGCTTCGCGGCCGAGGTCGAGCGGTCGCTGCGGGCTGGCCAAGCGGTGGCGGCCGGTCCGATCGAGCGCCTGCCCAGGCCCCTGCCGGCGGCCGGCGTGCCGCTCTCCTTCGCCCAGCAGCGGCTCTGGTTCCTCGATCAGATGGTGCCGGGGAATCCGTTCTACAACATCCCGGCCAGCCTGTGGGTGACCGGCCGGCTGGACGTCCCCGCCCTTGCCGCCGCGCTCTCCGAGGTGGTGCGGCGCCACGAGGCGCTGCGCACCACGTTCCGTTCCGTGGACGGATTGCCGGTGCAGGTGATCGCGCCGCCGTCTCCACAGCCGCTGCCGCTGGTTGATCTGACCGCCCTCCCCGCCGCGCGCCGGGAGGAGGAGACCCGCCGCCTGGCCGCCCTGGAGGCGCAGCGGCCGTTCGATCTCGCGCGCGGCCCCCTGGTGCGCTCGGGGCTGGTGCGGCTGGAGGGCGAGCGGCACGCGCTGCTGCTGACGATGCACCACGTCGTGGCCGACGGCTGGTCGACCGGCGTGCTGGTCCGCGAGCTGGTCGCCCTCTATGCCGCCGCGGCCGCCGGCCGGCCGTCGCCGCTGCCCGAGTTGGAGATCCAATATCCCGATTTCGCGGTCTGGCAGCGGAGCTGGCTGCGGGGCGAGGTGCTCGCCGCCGAGATCGCCTGGTGGAAGGAGCGCCTCGCCGAGCCGCCGCCGCTGAACCTGCCCACGGACCGGCCGCGCCCGCCGATCAGCAGCTTCCGCGGCGGCGCCGCCGTGCTGACCCTGCCGCAGGAGCTCGCCGGCGCCCTGCGCACCCTCGCCCAGCGCCAGGGCGCGACCCTGTACATGGCGCTCCTCGCCGGCTGGAAGGCCCTCCTCTGCCGCACCACCGGGCAGGAGGACCTCCTCGTCGGCGCGCCCATCGCCAACCGCAACCGGGCCGAGATCGAGGGGCTGATCGGCTTCTTCGTCAACACCCTCGCCCTGCGCACCAGCCTGGCCGGCGATCCGGGCTTCCGCGAGCTGCTGGAGCGGGTGCGCGAGACCACGCTGGGGGCCTACGCCCACCAGGACCTGCCGTTCGAGAAGCTGGTCGAGGAGCTGCACCCGGAACGCGACACCAGCCGCAACCCGCTGTTCCAGGTGGCCCTCCTCCTCCAGAACTTCCCCATGCCGGAGCTGCGCCTGCCGGGACTTTCCGTGCGCGCCATCGGCGAGGGGAGCGCCACGGCCAAGTTCGACCTCCAGATCTTCCTGGAGGAGACGCCGGACGCGCTCGTGGCCCTGGTCGAATACAGCGCCGACCTGTTCGATCCGGCGACCGTGAACCGGATGCTGCTGCAGTTCCAGACCCTCGCCGAGGCCGCGGCCGCCGACCCGGAGCTGCGCCTGGCCGAGCTCCCCCTGCTGCGCGAGACCGAGCGGCAGCAGCTTCTGCGGGAGTGGAACGACACCGCCGCGCCGGACCCGGGACCGCTCGGCCTGCACCAGCTCTTCGCGGTCCAGGCGCGGCGGACGCCGGCCGCGCCCGCGATCTCCTTCGAAGGCCGCTCCCTCACCTACGCCGAGCTCCAGGACGCCGTGAACCGTCTCGCGCGGCGGCTGCGCGCCCTGGGCTGCGGACCCGAGACCCGCGTCGGCGTGGCCATGGAGCGCTCGCTGGAGCTGGTGATCGGTCTGCTGGGCGTGCTGGAGGCCGGCGCCGCCTACGTGCCGCTCGATCCGGAGTACCCGCTCGACCGCCTCGCCTTCATGCTGGAGGACGCCCGGCCGGCCGCGCTGCTGACTCAGAGCAGGCTGGTCCCCCGCCTGCCTGGATTCGTCGGTCCGGTCCTCTGCCTGGACGAGGAGGACTTCGGCGGCGAGAGCGCCGAGCCGCTCGGGCTTTTCGTGGACGACCTCCAGGCCGCCTACATGATCTACACCTCGGGCTCCACCGGCCGGCCCAAGGGCGCCCTGGTGCATCACGGGGCCATCCGCAACCGCCTGGTCTGGATGCAGGACGCCTATGGTCTCGGGGCCGGCGACACCGTCCTCCAGAAGACCCCGTTCAGCTTCGACGTCTCGGTCTGGGAATTCTTCTGGCCGCTGTTGACCGGCGCCCGGCTGGTCCTCGCCCGGCCCGGCGGCCACCGCGATCCGAGCTATCTCGTGGACCTGATCGGCCGCGAGCGGGTCACCGTCCTCCACTTCGTGCCGTCGATGCTCCAGGCGTTCCTGGAGGAGCCCGACCTCGCGCCCTGCCGCTCCCTGCGGCTGGTGGTGGCGAGCGGCGAGGCCCTGCCGCCGGGCCTGGCGCGCCGCTTCCACGAGCGGCTCGACGCCCGGCTGGAGAACCTCTACGGCCCGACGGAAGCCGCGGTGGACGTCACCTCCTGGCGCTGCCTGCCGCGCTCCGATGCGCCTTCGGTCCCCATCGGGCGGCCCATCGCCAACACCCGCATCCACCTGCTCGACGGCTCGCTCGGTCCGGTGCCGGCGGGCGTCCCCGGCGAGCTGTACATCGGCGGCGCCAACGTCGGGCGCGGTTACCTCGGCCGGCCGGCGCTGACGGCCGAGCGGTTCGTCCCCGATCCCTTCGCCGTGCGGCCGGGGGCGCGCCTCTACCGCACGGGCGACCTCGCCCGCCACCTGCCGGACGGCGCCATCGAGTTCCTCGGCCGCATCGACCACCAGGTCAAGCTGCGCGGCTTCCGCATCGAGCTGGGGGAGATCGAGGCCGTCCTCGCCTCGCACCCCGCGGTCCGCGAGTGCGTGACCCTCGTGCGCGAAGATCAGCCCGGCGATCCCCGGCTGGTCGCCTACGTGGTCGAAAGCAGCGCCGGCGCGGGGGACGAGGAGCGCGCCGGCCAGGTCTCGCAGTGGCAGGAGCTGTACGACGACACCTACTCGCGGACGGCGGACCTGCCGGACCCGACGCTCAACCTGGCGGGCTGGATCAGCAGCTACACGGGCCAGCCGATTCCGGAAGGGGAGATGCGGGAGTGGGTCGAGGCGACCGTGGAGCGGATCCTGGCCCTGCGGCCCCGGCGCGTCCTGGAGATCGGCTGCGGCACCGGCCTGCTGCTGTTCCGGGTCGCCCCCCATTGCGAGCGCTACGTGGGCGCCGACTTCTCGCGCGCCGCCCTCGACTTCGTGGCGCGCCACCTCGCCGGGCTCCCCGAGGTCGAGCAGGTCGAGCTGAGCCAGCGGACGGCGGACGATTTCTCGGGGCTCGCGCCGGGATCGTTCGACCTCGTCGTCCTCAACTCGGTCGTGCAGTACTTCCCGGGGATCGACTACCTGGTCCGGGTCCTCTCGGGCGCCGCGGAGCTGCTGGCGCCGGGCGGGGCGATCTTCGTGGGCGACGTCCGCAGCCTGCCGTTGCAGAAGGCGCTCGCCGCCTCCATCGAGCTCGCCGCCGCGTCGGGCTCGACGGCCACCTCCGAGCTGCGCCAGCGCGTCCACCGGCGCGTGCTGCACGAGGAGGAGCTGCTGATCGCGCCGGGCTTCTTCCGCGCCCTGCCCGGCGTCGCCGCGGCCCGCATCGAGGTCAAGCGCGGCGCCCATCGCAACGAGCTGACGGCCTTCCGCTACGACGTGACGCTGCGGTTCGGCATCCCGGACGACCGCGGGATCGCGCCCCGCTGGCGCGGCTGGAACGAGGACCGGCTGAGCCTCGCGTCGCTCCGCGATCGGCTCGCGGAGGAACAGCCCGATACCTTCGGCGTCTCCGGCGTGCCGAACGCCCGGGTGCGGCGCGAGGTAGCGGCGCTGGCCCTCCTCGAATCGGAGGGACCGGCGGCGACGGTGGGGTCGTTGCGCGAGGCTCTCGCAGCGGTCCCCGAGGGGATCGAGCCCGACGAGCTCCGGCGTCTGGGCGCGGAGCTGGGCTACGAGGTCGAGGTCTCCTGGTCCGGGGATGGCGGCAATGGCGAGGATGGCGCGCTCGACGCCCTGTTCCGCCGCCCCGGAACGGTCGTGCAGGCGGCTCCCGCGGCGGCTCCGCGCCCCTGGAAGGCCTACGCCAACGATCCGCTGGCGGCGAGGTTCGCGCGCACCCTGATGCCGCAGCTGCGCGCCTTCGCCCAGGAGCGGCTGCCCGACTACGCGGTGCCGGCGGCCTTCGTCCTGCTGCCGGCGCTCCCCCTGTCGCCCAACGGCAAGGTCGACCGCAAGGCCCTGCCGGCGCCCGAGCGGACGCGCGTCGACACCGCCTACGCCGGGCCCCGCGATCCGGCCGAGGAGCTGCTCGCCGGCATCTGGGAGGAGATCCTGGGCGTCGAGCGGGTGGGGATCCACGACAACTTCTTCGATTTGGGCGGCCACTCGCTGCTCGCCACCCAGGTGGTGTCGCGGGTCCGCGCCGCCTTGCACGTCGAGCTGTCGGTGCGGCACCTCTTCGAGCGCCCCACCGTCGCCGAGCTGGCCGCGGTGATCCGCGAAGGAGCGCGCGACGAAGTCCCGCCCATCGTCCCCATCGTCCGAACATCGCGCGACGGCGACCTGCCGCTCTCCTTCGCCCAGCAGCGGCTCTGGTTCCTGTTCCAGCTGGCGCCCGAGAGCCCGGTCTACAACATGCCGTTCACCTTCCGCCTGAGCGGCCCCTTGCAGCCGCCGGCGCTGGAGCGCGCCCTCGACGGCGTGATCGCGCGCCACGAGACCCTGCGCACCACGTTCGTGGAGCGCGACGGAGTCCCCTTCCAGCGGATCGCCCCACCGTCGCCGTCATCGCTGCCGGTGATCGACCTCTCGGGGCTCCCGCCGGCGCTGCGCGAGGCCGCTGCCTTGGGAGTCGCCGCCCGCGAGGCGCAGATCCCGTTCGACTTGACGCGGCTTCCGGTGGTCCGGACGCGGCTGCTGAAGCTGGCCGGCGACGACCACGTCCTGCTGTTCACCATCCATCACGTCAGCGGCGACGGCTGGTCGGTGGACGTGCTCCAGCGCGAGCTGATCGAGCTGTACGAGGCGGCGGTGGACGGCCGCGAGCCCCGGCTCCCCGCGCTCCCCGTCCAGTACGCCGACTTCGCGGTCTGGCAGCGCTCCTGGCTGCAAGGAGAGGCGCTCGCCGGCCAGCTCGCCTACTGGCGCCGCCAGCTGGCCGGCGCCCCGGCGCTGCTCGAGCTGGCGACCGACCACCCCCGCCCGCCGGTCCAGACCTACCGCGGCGCCCGCGAGAGCCGCCGCATCGTTCCCGAGCTCGCCCGCGCCCTCGAAGCCCTGGGACGGCGCGAGGGAGCCACCCCATTCATGACGCTGCTGGCCGGGTTCACGGCGCTGCTCCACCGGGCGACCGGGCAGGAGGCGATCGTCGTCGGCACGCCGATCGCCAACCGCCACCGGACGGAGATCGAAGGCTTGATCGGCTTCTTCGCCAACACCCTGGCCCTGCGGGTGGACGTCGGCGGGGACGCGACCTTCCGCCGCCTCCTCGGCCGGGTGCGGGAGGCCGCGCTCGGCGCCTATGCCCACCAGGACCTCCCCTTCGAGCGCCTGGTCGACGAGCTGCAGCCGCAGCGCGACATGAGCCACTCGCCGCTCTTCCAGGCGCTGTTCGTCCACCAGAGCGCGCCGACCCAGGCGCTGCGGGTGCGCGACCTCGCCCTGCGGCCGTTCAACGCCGAGACCGGCGTCGCCCGCTTCGACCTCACCCTCGCCGTCAGCGAGCGCGCCGACGGCCTGCTCTGCCACCTCGACTACAACGCCGACCTCTTCGAGCCGGCGACCGCGGCCCGCCTGCTGCATCTCTACACCCACCTCCTGGCGGCGGCGAAGGAGAGCGCCGACCTCGCCGTCGCGGACCTCCCATGGCTGGACGACGAGGAGCGAGATCAGGTGCTGGCGCTGGCCCGCGGGGTGCCCGGCGACGCGGCGGAGGACGTCCCGCTTCACCGCCTGTTCGAGCGCCAGGTGGAGCGCGCGCCCGGCGCCATCGCCGTCGTCTCCGACGAGGGAACGGTCACCTACGCCGACCTCGACCGCCGCGCAGGCGCGGTCGCGTCACGCCTGCGGACCGCCGGAGCCGGTCCTGAATCGCGGGTCGGGATCTGCATGAGCCGCTCGGCGGACGCCATCGCGGCCCTGCTCGGCGTGCTCAAGGCCGGCGGCGCCTACGTGCCGCTCGATCCGGAGTCGCCGCGGGATCGCCTGGCCGCCATCCTGGCGGACGCCGGGGCCGAGATCCTCCTGACCGAGGAGCGGTCGGCTCCCGAGCTGGCCGGCGCGGCGTCGCGGGTCCTGGCGGTGGAGGACGTGGGAGAGGCGGACGCCGGGATCGCCTCCGCCGCGCCGCTGCCGGACCAGGCCGCCTACGTCATCTACACCTCGGGATCGACCGGCGTTCCCAAGGGCGTGGTGGCGACCCACCGCAGCGCCACCCACTTCGTCCAGGGCTTCGCGGCCACCATCGGCCTCTCTGCGAGCGACCGGCTGCTGCTGTTCGCTCCCCTCTCGTTCGACGCCTCGGTGCTGCAGATCTTCCCGGCGCTGGCCAGCGGCGGCGGCGTGGTCCTCCACCGCAGCCCGCGGGAGCTGTCGACGGACGGCGTCCTGGATCTCTGCGAGCGGCAAGGCATCACCGTCCTCGACCTGCCGGCGGTCTTCTGGCGCCAATGGGTCGAGGACGTGGCGGCGCGGGGCCGGACGCTGCCGCCGAAGGTGCGGCTCTACCTGACGGGCGGCGAGAGCGTTCCCGCGGCCCGCCTGCGCACTTGGGGCAAGCTGGCCCGCCGGCCGGCCGCGTTCCTCTCCTCCTACGGGCCGACCGAGGCGACGGTCACCGCCACCGTCTTCCAGACCACGAGCGAGCGGGCGGGCGTGCTCGGCTGGGCCTCCGTGCCGATCGGCGCGCCGCTGCCCGGCACGCGCGTCTACGTGCTCGACCGCGGCGCCAGGCTGGTGCCCCGCGGCGTGCCCGGCGAGCTGTTCCTGGGCGGTCCGGGCCTCGCCCGCGGCTACCTGGGGCGGCCGGAGCTCACCGCGGCGGCGTTCGTGCCGGACCCGCACAGCGGCCTGCCCGGCGAGCGCCTCTACCGCACCGGCGACCTCGCCCGCCACCTGCCGGACGGCCAGCTCGAGTTCCTCGGCCGCGCCGACCATCAGGTCAAGATCCGCGGCTTCCGGCTGGAGCTGACCGAGGTCGAGGCGGCCCTCGCCCGCCACCCGAGCGTGCGCGAGGCGGTCGTGCTGCTGCGGGAGGATGCGCCCGGCGACAAGCGGCTGGCCGCCTACGTCACCCCTATCGCGGAGATTGCGGATGGCGCCCTTCTCGCCGCGGGCGAGCTGCGGGCGTTCCTCGCCGAGCGGCTCCCCCAGTACATGGTGCCCTCCTCGTTCACGGTGATGGCGGCGCTGCCGGCGCTGCCGAGCGGCAAGGTGGACCGCTCGGCCCTCCCCGCCCCGGAGGCGCCGGAGGCCGGGAGCGACTACCTGGCGCCGCGCACGCCCGAGGAACGCATCCTCGCCGAGGTGTGGGCTCAGGTCCTGCGGGTGGAGCGGGTCGGCGTGCGCGACAACTTCTTCGCGCTGGGCGGCGACTCGATCCTGTCGATCCAGATCATCGCCCGCGCCAACCAGCGGGGGCTCCACCTGACCCCCAAGCAGCTGTTCGAGAACCAGACGGTGGCCGAGCTGGCCCGCGTCGCCCAGACGTCGCCGGCCCTCCGCGCCGAGCAGGGCCCGGTGAGCGGCCCGGTGCCGCTGACCCCCATCCAGCGCTGGTTCTTTGCCGAGGGGTTCGCCGATCCGCACCATTTCAATCACGCGATCCTGCTGGAGGCCATGGGGCCGGTCGAATTCCAGCCCATGGCGCGCGCCGCCGCGGCGCTCGCCTACCACCACGATGCGCTGCGGCTGCGGTTCGCGCGCGAAGAGGACGGCTGGCGGCAGGTCAACGCCGCCGAGGAGCCCGTCCCCCCGCTGACCTGGATCGACCTGAGCGAGGTCCCGGCGGCCCTGGAGGACGCGGCGGCGCAGCTGCAGACCGGGTTCGATCTCGGGCGCGGCCCGCTCGCCCGCCTCGCCTGGTTCGACCTCGGGCCGGACCTCAACGGCCGCCTGCTGTGGATCGCCCATCACCTGGTGGTGGACGGCGTCTCCTGGCGCGTCCTGTTGGAGGACCTCGAGTCGGCTTACGGCGAGGCGACCCTGCCCCCCAAGACCACCTCGTTCCGCGCCTGGTCCGAGCGGCTCGCCGAGCACGCCCGCTCGGGAGCCCTCCGGGACGAGCTGGCGCACTGGCTCGCCGTGGCGCGGACCTGGGCGCCGGCCCTGCCGGTCGATTTTCCGGACGGCGCGAACACGGTGGGGTCGGCCGACTCCGTCTCGTTCGTGTTGACGCCGGAGGAGACCCAGGCGCTCCTCCAGGAGGTCCCGGCCAAGTACCGGACGCAGATCAACGACGCCCTGCTCGCCGCCCTCGCCCAGGCGCTGGCGGGTTGGACCGGCGCCACCGCCCTGCGGGTGGACCTCGAAGGTCACGGCCGCGAGCCGCTGTTCGACGACGTCGACCTCTCCCGTACGGTGGGCTGGTTCACCACCCAGTTCCCCGTGGTGGTGGACCCTGGGGAAACCGGGGAGGCCGGGCGCGCCCTCGCCGCCGTCAAGGAGCAGCTCCGGCGCGTGCCCGGCCGGGGGATCGGCTATGGCCTGCTGCGCTGGCTGGCGGACGACCCCACGGCCGAGCGGGCCCTGCGCGCGGCGCCGCCGGCCGAAATCAGCTTCAACTACTTGGGACAGCTGGACGGCTCGGCCGTGGCCGGCGGCTCGCGGTTCCGTCCGGCCCCCGAGCGGCCGGGCCCCCTGCGCAGCCCCCGCTCCCACCGCACCCACCTGCTGGAGGTCAGCGGCCTGGTGGCGGGCGGCTGTCTGCGCATGACCCTGGAGTACAGCGCCAACCTTCACCGCCGCGCCACCCTGGAACGGCTGGCCGCGGCCTATGCCGACGCCCTGCGCCGGCTCGCCGGCGGCTCCGGGGAGGCGGTGCTCACCGCCGCGGATTTCAAGCTGGCCAAGCTCAACGAGAAGAACTTCCGCAAGCTGTCGGCCCTGCTCGCCGAGGCGGAGTGACCGAGGAGCCCACGATCATGAAGAACGTCGAAGATGTCTATCCGCTCTCCCCGCTCCAGCAGGGAATGCTCTTCCATAGCCTGCTCACCCCGGACGCGGGGACCTACATCAACCAGTGCAGCTGCCGGCTGGACGGGGATCTCGATCCGGAGGCCTTCCGCCAGACCTGGCAGGGAGTGGTGGACCGCCACGCCATCCTGCGCTCGGCCTTTTTCTGGGAGGGCCTCGACGAGCCCATGCAGGCGGTGCGGCAGCAGGTGACCGTACCGTGGGAGGAGCTCGACTGGCGCGGCGTCCCGCCGGCGGAGCGCGAGGAGCGGCTGCAGGCCATGCGCGTCGAGCACCGCCACACGCCCTTCCCCCTCGCCAAGGCGCCCCTGATGCGGCTGACGCTCGTGCGCGTCGAGGAGAACGCCTGGGAGTTCATCTGGACCTTCCACCACCTGCTCCTGGACGGCTGGTCCACCCCGATGCTGCTCCAGGAGGTCTTCGCCACCTTTGGCGCCCTGCGCGCGGGCCGCCGGCCGAACCTGCCGCCGGCGCTCCCCTTCAGCGGCTACATCGGCTGGCTCCAGCGCCAGGATCTGGGCGCCGCCGAGTCCTTCTGGCGGCGGTCGCTGGCCGGCTTCACCGCCCCCACGCAGATCGGCATCGACCGGCAGCGCCCCGGGGCGCGCCCGGGCGAGGACTACGGCGAGGAGAACGCCGCCGTCGGAGCCGAGATCACGGCCGCGCTCCAGGCCTTCACCGCCCGCCACATGCTGACGCTCAACACCCTCGCCGCCGGCGCCTGGACCCTGCTGCTCAGCCGCTACGGCGGCGAGGAGGACGTGGTCTTCGGCACCGTGGTCTCCGGCCGGCCGGCGGACCTGCCCGGCGTGGAGGCGACGCTCGGCCTGTTCACCAACACCCTCCCCTTCCGCGCCCAGGCGCCGGCGAACGAAAGGGTGCTCCCCTGGCTGCTCGACCTCCAGGCGCGCCAGGTCGAGCTGCGGCAGTTCGAGTACAGCCCGCTCGCCCAGGTGCAGAAGTGGAGCTCCCTGCCGCCCGGGACGCCGCTGTTCGAGAGCCTCTTCGTGTTCGAGAACTACCCCCTGCTGCCGGGAGGCGGCGGCCCGGTCGGCGGCGGCCTCGGCCCCATCCAGGTCTCGGTCGTCCGCAGCGTGGACCGCACCAACTACCCCCTGGCGCTCGCCCTGTCCACGGCCGGCGGCGAGCTGCTGCTGCGGGCGACGTACGACAAAGGCCGCTTCGAGCCGGCCGCCATGCGCCGGATGCTGGAGCACTTCCGCCGCCTGCTGGCCGAGATGGTGGCCGCGCCGGACCGGCGTCTGGGCGACGTCCCCATGCTCGGCGACGAGGAGCTGCGCCAGCTCGCGGCCTGGAACGACACGCGGCGGCCCTACGACCTCGACCGCTGCCTGCACGGGCTGATCGCCGAGCAGGCGGAGCGCACCCCAACGACGAAAGCGGTCCGCTTCGCCGGCGAGGCGCTGACCTACCGCGAGCTCGACCTGCGGGCCGGCCGGCTGGCCCGGCGCCTGGCGGACCTCGGCTGCGGCCCCGAGGCGAGGGTCGGCGTGCTGATGGAGCGTTCTCTGGAGATGGTGGTCTCGCTGCTCGGCATCCTCAAAACCGGCGCCGCCTACGTGCCGCTCGACCCGGAGCACCCTCAGGAGCGGCTCGCGTTCCAGGCGGAGGACGCCCGGGTGAGCCTCGTCCTCGCCCAGGAGCACCTGGCCGGACGGCTGCCGGAGACCGCCGCCCGCGTCCTGCCGCTCGCCCTGCGCGACCTCGACGCCGGCGAGCCCTGGGTCGAGACGCGGACTGAGCCGGACCATCCGGCCTACGTCATCTATACCTCCGGCTCGACCGGCCGGCCCAAGGGGGTCGCGGTCTCCCACCGCGCCATCGTCAACCGCCTGCTCTGGATGCAGGAGGCCTACCTCCTGACGCCGGAGGACCGCGTCCTCCAGAAGACCCCGTTCAGCTTCGACGTCTCGGTGTGGGAATTCTTCTGGCCGCTCCTCGCCGGCGCCCGGCTGGTGGTGGCGAAGCCCGGCGGGCACCGCGACAACGCCTACCTGGCCAAGCTCATCGAACGCGAGGGGATCACGGTGATGCACTTCGTCCCCTCGATGCTGCAGCTGTTCCTGGACGAGCCCGCGGCGGCGCACTCCTGCCGGTCGCTGCGCGACGTCATGGCGAGCGGCGAGGCGCTGCCCGCCGAGACCGCGGAGCGCTTCCTCGAGCTTTTCGGCGCGCGGCTGCACAACCTGTACGGCCCCACCGAGGCCGCGGTCGACGTCACCGCCTGGGCCTGCGAGCGCGGCGCCTCGTCCCGCGCTTTGTCCCGCGCTTTGTCCCGGACGGTGCCGATCGGCAGGCCGATCGCCAACACCCGGATCCACCTGCTCGACCGCGAGCTGCGCCCCGTGGCGATCGGCGTGCCGGGCGAGCTCTACATCAGCGGCGTCGGCGGCGTCAATCTGGCCCGCGGCTACGTCCACCGGCCGGACCTGACGGCCGAGCGCTTCCTGCCCGATCCGGTGAGCGGCGAGGCCGGAGCCCGGCTTTACCGCACCGGCGACCTCGCCCGCCACCGCGAGGGTGGCGCCCGCGAGGGTGGCGCCATCGAGTTCCTCGGCCGCACCGACCACCAGGTCAAGGTGCGCGGCTTCCGCATCGAGCTGGGGGAGATCGAGGCCGCGCTCGCCGGCCTGCCCGGGGTGCGCGCGGCGGTGGTCGCGGCGCGCGAGCGCGAGGACGGCCACCGGCGCCTCGTCGCCTACGTCGTGCCCGCCGCCGGGAACGGCGCAGCGCCGGCGACCGAGGAGCTGCGCGACGCGCTCGCCCGCGCGCTGCCGGAGTACATGATCCCAGCCCAGTTCGTCGTCCTGCCCGAGCTGCCGCTCAACGCCAGCGGCAAGGTGGACCGCAAGGCGCTGCCCGAGCCCACGATGGCGCGGCCCGAGCTCGACGCCGCCTTCGCGCCGCCGGAGGGGCCGATCGAGACCGCCCTCGCCGAGGTCTGGGCCGAGGCCCTCGGCGTCGAGGGGGTGGGGAGGAACGACAACTTCTTCTCCCTCGGCGGCGATTCGATGCTGAGCCTCCGCATCCTTTCCGGCGCGCGGGAGAAGGGGATCGAGCTGGCCTTGCAGCAGATCTTCCAGCACCGCACCATCCGCGAGCTGGCCCTGGCCCTGGAAAGCGGCGCTGGCGGCGAGGCCGAGACCGAGAGAGCCGCGCCGTTCGAGCTGGTCAGCGCCGAAGACCGCGAAAAGCTGCCGCCGGACGTCGAGGACGCCTATCCGCTCGCCCTCCTGCAGGCCGGCATGCTCTTCCACAGCGAGCTGGACCCGGACACCGCCGTCTACCACGACGTCTTCAGCGCCCACATCGAAGCCCCCTTCGACGCCGAGGCCCTGCGCCGCGCCGCCGCGAGCGCCGTGGCCCGCCATCCCGTGCTGCGCACCTCGTTCGACCTCTCCTCCTTCTCGGAGCCGCTGCAGCTCGTGCACGCCGCCGCGGAGCCGGAATTCGAGATCGTCGACCTGCGCGCGCTCAACGCGGCCGGGCACGAGGCCGCCCTGGACCGCTGGATCGAGGAGGAGAAGCGCCGGCCGTTCGTCTGGTCCCGGCCGCCGCTGCTGCGCATCCGGGTCCACCGCATCGGCGACGCCGCCTTCCAGCTCATCCTCGGCTTCCACCATGCCATCCTCGACGGCTGGAGCGTCGCCACCCTGGCCGCCGAGCTGGTGCAGACCTACCTGGGGCTCCACTGGGGACAGGAGATCCGCGAGCCGGCGCCGCCCAGCAGCTTCCACACCTTCGTGGCCCTGGAGCGGCGGACCCTGGCCTCCGAGGAGAGCGGCCGCTTCTGGGAATCCGTCCTGGCCGGCGCCGAGGCCACAATGGTGCCGAGGTGGCCGAATGCCGCGGCGAGGCGGGGGGGCGCCGCTCTGGAGCACCCGCTGTCCGCGCCCACGTCGGCGAAGGTCCAGGCGCTCGCCCAGGAGCTCGGCGTGCCGGTCAAGAGCGTCCTGCTCGCCGCGCACGCCCAGGTCCTGGCCCACCTCTCGGGCCGGGACGACGTGGTCACCGGTCTGGTCGCCAACGGCCGTCCGGAGGACGGCGGCGAATGGGCGCTCGGCCTGTTCCTCAACACCGTCCCCCTGCGGCTCGGCACTGCCGCCGCCAGCTGGCGGGACCTCGCCCGGCGCGCCTTCGAGGCCGAGCGCGACCTTCTCCCGCACCGACGCTTCCCCCTCGCCGAGCTGCAGCGCCGCGCCGGCGGCCGCCCCCTCTTCGAGGCGGCTTTCAACTACGTGCACTTCCACGTCTACGAGCAGATGGCCCAGGCGGGGACCGGCGTGCGCGTGCTGGGCGGGCGCTTCTTCGAGCAGACCAACTTCACCTTCTTCGCCAACTTCAGCCTCTCGGAAGGGATCCTCCACCTCCGCCTGGAGTACGACGCCGGCGAGTTCCCCGCCGCCCAGATCGCATCGATCGCCGGCCTGTACGAGCGCACGCTCGGCGCCATCGCTGCCGCTCCCGCGGCCCGTCCCGGCGAGCCCCTGCTGGCCGAGGCGGAGCGCCATCAGCTCCTCCAGGAGTGGAACGACACCTGGGCGGCGGACCCCGAGCCGCTCGCGCTGCACCAATTGATCGCGGCGCAGGCGCGGCGGACCCCGGACGCCCCGGCGGTCACCTTCGAAGGGGAGACCCTCCCGTATGCGGAGCTGGACCGCCGGGCCGCGCGCCTGGCCCGCCGGCTGGCCGCCCTGGGCTGCGGGCCGGAGACCGTGGTCGGCATCGCGCTCGAGCGGTCGCTGGAGCTGATGGTGGCCCTCCTCGGCACCCTCGAGGCGGGAGCCGCCTACCTGCCCCTCGATCTCGAATCTCCGCAGGAGCGCCTCGCCTTCATGCTGGCGGACGCCCGGCCGGCCGTGCTGCTGACCCTGCGCGCCCACCGGGGAACGCTGCCGGCGGCGGACGTTCCCACGCTCTGCCTCGACGATCCCGACGAGGGCGCCGCCGAACGGGAGCCGCTGCCGCTCGCCGGCGACCTGCAGCTCGCCTACACCATCTACACCTCAGGCTCCACGGGCAAGCCCAAGGGCTCGCTGCTGCACCACCGCGGCATCCGCAACCGGCTGCTGTGGATGCAGCGCGCCTACGAGCTCACCGCCGCGGACACGGTGCTCCAGAAGACCCCGCTCGGCTTCGACGTGTCGGTGTGGGAGCTGTTCTGGCCGCTGCTGGCCGGCGCCCGGCTCGTCCTCGCCCAGCCGGGCGGGCACCGCGACCCCGCCTATCTGGCCGAGCTCATCGCCCGCGAACGCGTCACCGTGCTGCACTTCGTCCCCTCGCTGCTCCAGGCCTTCCTGGCCGAGCCAGGGGCGGCCTCAGCCTCGTCCCTGCGCCTGGTGGTGGCGAGCGGCGAGGCGCTGCCTCCAAGCCTCGAGCGCCGGTTCTTCGAGCGCCTCCCCGGCGCGCGCCTGGAGAACCTCTACGGCCCTACCGAGGCCTCCGTGGACGTGACCTCCTGGACCTGCTCCCCCGGCGAGCACCGCTCGGTGCCGATCGGCCGCCCGATCGCCAACGTCCGCTGCCACGTGGTCGACTCCGCGCTGCGGCCGGCGCCGGTGGGCGCGCCGGGCGAGCTGCTCCTCGGCGGCGCCAACGTCGGCCGCGGCTACCTCGGCCGTCCCGAGCTGACCGCCGAGCGCTTCGTTCCCGACCCGTTCGCGGCCGAGCCGGGGGGCCGCCTGTATCGGACCGGCGACCTCGCGCGCCACCTGCCGGGCGGCGAGATCGAGTTCCTGGGTCGCCTCGACACCCAGGTCAAGCTGCGCGGCGTCCGCATCGAGCTGGGCGAGATCGAGGCCGTGCTGGGCGAGCACCCGGCCGTGCGGGAGGCCGCGGTGGCGCTGCGGCCCGGTCCAGGAGGGGATCCGTGGCTGGTCGCGTATTGGACACCCAATCGGACCGATCCGACGGATCCGACCGATCCGTCCGATTTGCAGGCCTTCCTGAAAAACCGCCTGCCGGAGGCCATGGTTCCTGCGGTGCTCATGACCCTGGAGGCCTTCCCGCTGTCGCCCAACGGCAAGCTCGACCGCCGCGCCCTGCCGGCGCCCGAGCCGGCGCACCGCGAGAGGACCCAGGAATACGTGGCGCCGCGCACGCCCGCGGAGGCCAACCTGGCGCGGATCTGGGAGGACGTGCTGCGCCTCGACCGCGTCGGCATCCACGATAACCTGTTCACGATCGGCGGCCACTCGCTGCTCGCCACCCAGATCGTGGCCCGCATCCGCGAGACCTTCCAGATCACGCTGCCGCTGCGCGCCCTGTACCAGGCCCCGACGGTCGCCGAGCTGGCGGTCGCCGTGGTGCAACGGCAGGCCGAGCAGACCGACGCCGCCCTCCTCGAGCGCCTGCTCGCCGACGTCGAAAGCCTGGGGGCGTCGGAGCTGAAGGCGCTGCTGGAGAGCCCCGCGGCCGTCCAGGGAGAGCCGGCGCCATGACCGCGGCCGCCCAGCGCATCGCCGCCCTGTCGCCGGAGCAGCGCGAGGTCCTGATGCGGGCCCTCGCCAGGAACCGTCCGGGCGGACGGGCGCCGGAAGCTCCTCTGCCGCGGCTGGTGCCGCGCCCCGAGGAGCGCTTCGAGCCGTTCCCGCTCACCGACGTCCAGCAGGTCTATTGGGCCGGCCGCAGCGGCCTCTTCGACCTGCCGACGCCCGGACCCGGAGCGGCCGTCTACCTGGAGTACGACGTGCCGGGCGACGAAGGCTTCGGGCCCGCCTTCGAGAGCGCCTTCCGCCGGCTCCTCGACCGGCACGACATGCTGCGCGCCGTGATGCTGCCGGACGGCCGGCAGCAGGTCCTGCGCGAGCTGCCGGCCTGGCGGGTCGAGCAGGTGGACCTGCGCTGGCGATCCCAGGAGGAGGTGGAGGCCCGCATCGCCGAGGTGCGCGAGCGGTTCCGCTACGCCGCCGGCACGGTCGGCCAGTGGCCCCTCTTCGGCATCCTCGCCCACGTCCTCGAGGGCGGCAGGGTCCGCCTGCACGCCTGGCTCGACGCCTGGCTGATCGACGGCCTGAGCCGCGACAACCTGGTGCGGGACCTCCTCCGCATCCTCCAGGACCTGAACGCCGAGCTGCCGCCCCTCGCCTGCACCTACCGCGACTACGCCCTGGCCTGGGAAGAGCTGCGGAACACCGATCTCTACCGCCGGTCCCGCGACTACTGGCTGGCGCGCGCCTCCAGCCTGCCGCCGCCCCCCGAGCTGCCGCTCGCCCGGATCCCGCGGCCGGAGACCCCCGTCCGCTTCACGGCGCGGGTCGACGAGATCCTGCCGGCCGGCGAGTGGACCCGCCTCAAGGCCGCGGCAGCGGAGCGGGGCCTCACCCCCACCGCCCCCCTGCTGGCGGCCTTCGCGGAGGTCCTGCGCGCCGGGAGCCGCCACCCGCGCTTCACCTTCGGGCTCGACGGCACCTACTGGCCGCCCATCCATCCGGACCTGCGCGAGATCGTCGGCAACTTCAACACCATCCACCTCCTCGCGGCCGACGACCCGTCCGGGACCTTTGCCGAGCGGGCGCTCCGTCTTCAGGAGCAGCTCTCCGAGGCCCTCGACCACTGCCTGTTCTCCGGCCACCGGGTGCTGCGCGAGATCAACCGCCTGCAGGGCCCGAGCCCGCGCGCCCTCATGCCGGTCCTGTTCAACAGCCTGGTCGAATTCAGCCATCCGGCGCACCAGTCCCGCAACGCGCCGCTCGAAGCGGCGGCCGCCCCAGCGGCCGGCGGCGGCGGTCAGCCGGGGTCGCCTGCGGCCATCGAGCAGATCGAGATCAGCGCCTACCTGCCCCAGGTCCTCCTCACGGCGGCGGTCTTCGAAGGCGAAGGCGGGCGGCTGGATGGCCGCTTCCAGGCCGCCGAGGACTTCTTTCCCGCCGGTTGGTGCACTTCACTTCAGGAGACTTATGGGAACCTGGTCCGCCGGCTGGCGAACGACGAGACCGTTTGGGACGAGGCCGTGCCCGCACCGGAGGCGCCCCTGGTGACGCCGTGGTCCGATCCTCGGGAACGCGAGGTGGCCCAGCTCTGGGGCGAGGTCCTCGGGGTGGAGCCGACCGCGGCGACCGACGACTTCTTCGCGCTGGGCGGCGACTCCTTCGCGCTCGCCCGCCTGCAGGCGCGGCTGCGGGAGAGCTTCGGCTCCGAGGTCGATCTCGCGGCCTTCTTCGAGAAGCCGACGCTGGGGCGCATGGCCGATCTGTCGCGGGCACGGCCGGCCGCCGCGGCGCGGTCCCCCCGGATCGAGGCGCCGGCCGCGGCGCCACCGGCCGCCATCCAACGCGAACGCGCCGGCCTCTGGGCCGCGGTCGCGAAGAGATGGACGGACTGGATGGAAGAGCGGTCGATCAACCGCGGCATGCGCAATTTCCTGCTGATCTGGTTCGGCCAGTCCGTCTCCGCCATCGGCACGGGCCTGGGCAGCTTCGCGCTGGGCGTCTGGCTGTTCGAGAAGACCCACTCCGCCACCAGCTTCGCCATGATCGGTTTCATCGCCGGCACCGTCATGCTGCTGGCGACCCCGGTCACCGGCGTCCTCGCCGACCGCATCGACCGGCGCAAGCTGCTGCTGCTGAGCGACGCCGGCTCGGGCTTGACCACCCTGACGATGGCCCTCCTGATCTTCACCGGCCGCCTGCAGCCGTGGGGGGTCTATCCCATCGTCGCCTTGATGGTGACCTTTGTCGCCATCCAGATGCCGGCGCTGACGGCCTCCGTCACCCTGCTCGTGCCGCGCTCGCACCTGGCGCGGGCGAGCGGCATGACGCAGACCTCCCGCGCGCTTTCCCAGATCCTCGGTCCGCTGGCCGCCGCGGTGCTCGTCGGCCGGATCGGCTACTATGGCGTCATCCTGATCGACTGCACGACGTTTTTCTTCGCCATTGGCACCCTGCTGCTGGCGCGCATCCCCCTGCCGGCGGCAATGGGGCAAGGCGCCCGGCGCTCGGTGCTGGCCGACCTGACGTTCGGCTGGACCTACCTGCGCCGGCTGCCCGGCCTGCTCTCCCTGATGAACCTCTATGCGGTGACCAACTTCTGCATGGGGATGGTGCAGACGCTGCTGACTCCGCTGATCCTCAGCTTCGCCACCGCCGTCGAGCTGGGCACGGTGAGCTCCGCCGGCGCCGCGGGCGCCCTGCTCGGCGGCTTCGCCCTGTCCGTGTGGGGAGGACCGCGGCGGCGGGTCCTGGCCATCCTCGGCCTGCTGGCGTTCCAGGCCCTGCTCCTGTTCCTGGGCGGTCTGCAGCCGAGCATCCCGCTGATCACCCTGGCTTCGTTCGCCTTCATGTTCACCCTGCCGATCGCCTACGGCTGCAACCAGGTAATCTTGCAGAGCAAGGTCGAGCCTGGGGCCCAGGGGCGCGTCTTCGCCGTGGCGGGCATGATCGCCGCCGGCAGCCTGCCGCTGGCGTCGCTGCTGGCCGGCCCGCTCACCGACCGGGTCTTCGAGCCGCTGCTCGCCCCCGGCGGCGGGCTCGCCGGCTCGGTCGGCCAGGTGATCGGAGTGGGCCCGGGACGCGGCGTGGGCTTCCTCTTCATCCTCCTGGGAGCGGTGGTCCTCGCGGTCCTCGCCCTGGCTTCCCTCAATCCGCGTCTGCGGCGGCTCGAGAGCGACGTTCCCGACGCCCTGCCCGAAAGCGGCTCGGCGGCGGGCGCCCCGGCCTCGCGCTACGTATAGAGAGGATGGTGAGCCGATGAGCGAGAAAGCTGGAGCGGTCCTGGCCCTGGCCTTTTTCCTTCTCCTGCCCACCGCCGGCGCGCAGGCACCGCCGCCTCCCGCCTCTCCGGCCTGCCCGCGGCCCGAGCTCCAGGCGTTCCTCCCCCTGGTGGGCACCTGGAACGTGCAGTGGACCGATCGCATCGCGCCCGGCAAGTACGCGGAGGTGAAAGCCAACGCCCGCATCGAACGCGATGCGGTCTCCTGCGTGCTGGTGGAGCGCTTCGCGGGCGAGCGCAACGGCCGCCCCTTCACCGCCCTATCGCTGCTGAGCTTCGGCGGCGAAAAGCTGGAGCGGGTCTGGATCGACTCGGAGCACGGCCAATTCATCCATTTCGACGGGACGGCGACGGCGGAAGGGGCGCGCTACGAGTGGCAGCGCGACCTCGGCAACCGCCGCCTGATGCTCAAGCATGAAGTGCGGGCCATCCAGGCCGATTCCTTCCTAACCGAGACGCACCTTTCGCCCGACGGCGGCAAGACCTGGGACCTGGTCTCGCGCGCGAAGTACTCCCGACAGTGAACTTTTTCGATTTGGAGCACGATCATGGCAGCACGGAAGATCACCATCGTCGGCGCGGGCCTCGGCGGCTCGCTGTTCGCCATCTATCTCGCCCGGCGCGGCTACGAGGTCCATCTCTTCGAGCGCCGCGGCGACCTGCGCCACGAGCCGGTCGAGCCCGGCCGTTCGATCAAGCTGACCCTCGCCGAGCGCGGCCTCGCCGCCCTGCGCGAGCTCGGCCTCGAGGAGGAGGTCAAGACCCAGCTCTGCGTCCCCCTCCGCGGGCGCGCCGTCCACTCCGGGCACGGCATGGTGGTCTACCAGCCGTACGGCAAGAACGAGGTGGAGGTCATCCACTCCTTCTCCCGCAACGACCTCGCCGGCCTGCTGCTCACCGAGGCGGAAAAGGAGCCGAACGTGCGCCTCCATTTCCATCAGCGCTGCGTCGACCTCGACAAGGAAGCGGCCGCCGCCGTGTTCCGCGATACGCGGACGGGCCAGGAGACGCGCGTGGAGGGCGATCTGGTGGTGGGCGGCGACGGCGCCTTTTCCATCGTGCGCCAGATCATGCTGCGCCGCGAGCGCGCCGATTACGCCCAAGAGTTCCTGCCCTGGGGCTACAAAGAGCTGACCCTCCGCGCCAACGCTCCGGAGCGGCAGCCCATGGACCGCAACGCCTTCCACCTCTGGCCGTGCGGCAACCGGTTCCTCTTTGCCCTGCCCAACGTGGACGGCTCGCTCTGCGGCGTCCTGGTGCTCCCCTTCAGCGGCGAGCAGAGCTGGGACTCCCTGCGCAGCGACGAAGAGATCCTCGCCATGCTCCAGGACCTCTTCGGCGACGCGCTGGCGTTCATGCCGGACGCGCTCCACGAGTTCAAGAGCCGGCCCATCTCGAGCTTCATCACCGTCCGCACCTCCCGCTGGTATTACAAAGACAAGGTCGTCCTCCTGGGCGATTCCGCCCACTCGGTGGTGCCCTTCTATGGCCAGGGGATGAATGCCGCCTTCGAGGACGCGTCCACGCTCAACCGCCTTCTCGAAGAGCACCGGGACGACTGGCGCCAGGTACTCCCCGAGTACCAGCGGCTGCGCAAGCCCGGCACGGATATCCTCGCCCACCTCTCCGTCGAGAACTTCCACGAGCTGCGCGACACGGTGCGCCGGCCGATCGTCACGGCGCGCAAGCGCACGGCCATCTTCCTCAACCGGCTCTTCCGGCAGCACTCCGTGCCGCTCTACACCATGATCTCCCACAGCACCCTGCCGTTGACCGAGTGCATGGAGAAGCACGAGCGGCAGGAGCGCGTCGCCCGCTGGCTCGGCCTGGACGTGGCGATCGGCCTGGTGGCGCTGTGGGTGCGCCTGCGCGTCCTGCGCGCCACGTTCATGGCCCGGATCGTCAAGCGCCGCGGTGAAGAGAGCGGTGCCCCCACCATCGCGGTGCCCCTGCCGGCGCTGGAGCCGGAGGCGGAGGATTGAGCGGGCCCCTCACCTCCCCGGCCCTCCTCTCCCGCCTCACACCCTCCCCTCCGGGAGAGGAGGGAGCTGTTCAAGATAGCTCCCGGCTTTTTCAACTCCCTCCTCTCCCGGCGTGGTGGGCGTGAGGCGGGAGAGGAGGGCCGGGGAGGTGAGGGGCCCTGGGGCGGCCGCAACGTTCCCATTGGCAAGGGATCCCCGCGGGGACTACCCGTAGAACCTCGCCCCCCGCGCCGCCATCTCCCGCAGCAGCGCCGCCGGCCGCAGCCGCTCGCCGTGCCGCTCTGCGTAGCCGTCCAGCCGGTCCACCACCCAGGGGAGGCCGCAGCGGTCCGCCTCGCGCAGCAGGCCGCCGCGGAAGGGCGGGAATCCGAAGCCGAAGATGACTCCGATGTCGATGTCGGCCGGATTGGTGAGGATCCCCTCCTCCATGCAGCGGGCCGTCTCGTTGAGCATCTGCAGCCAGCAGCGCTCCACGATCTCGCGGTCGGCGATCGGCTGCTCCCGCCAATCGAGCAGGCGGTAGACGGCCGCGTCCACCCGCTTCTCCCCCTTCTTCTCGCCGTCTTCATAGAGATAGAAGCCGCGCTTCCCCTTCCGGCCGATCCGCCGGTCGGCGATCATCCGCTCGAACACGGGCGGCGGCGCCACCCGGTCGCCGAGGACGTCGCGGACCACCCCGCCGGCGTGATGGGCCACGTCGAGCCCGACCTCGTCGAGCAGAGTGAAGGGCCCCACCGGCCAGCCCCAGCGGGTCATGGCGCGGTCCACCCGCTCGATGCTCGCCCCGTCCGCCAGCATCCAGGCCGCCTCGTTGAGCATCGTGCCCAGCACCCGCGAGGTGAAAAAGCCAGGGCCGTCCCCCACCACGATGACGGTCTTGCCCATCCGGCGCCCCACCTCCACCGTGGTGGCCAGCGTCTCCTCCGCGGTGCCGGGGTGGCGGATGACCTCCAGCAGCGGCATCTTGTGGACCGGGCTGAAGAAGTGCATCCCCGCCACGTTCTCGGGCCGGCGGCTGGCCTCCGCCAGACGGGAGATCGGGATCGCCGAGGTGTTGGACGCGAAGATCAACCCTTCGGGCCCCGCCGCCTCGGCCTCGCGGATCACCGCGCGCTTGACCTCCAGGTCCTCGAACACCGCCTCGACCACGAAATCGGCGCGCCGCAGATCGCCATAGTCGACCGTGGGCAGGACGTGCCCCAGCGCGCCCTTCGCCTCCGCCTCCGTCATGCGCCGGCGCTGGACTTGGGTCCGGAGCTGCTGCGCGCAGAAGCCGTAGCCGCGGGCCACGGCGGCCAGATCCTTGTCCTTGAGGACGATGGGGTAGCCCTTCTGGGCGAGCACCTGGGCGATCCCGGAGCCCATGAAGCCGGCGCCGAGCACGCCGACGGTCTCGACCGGCCGGGCGCTACGGGCGATTTTCGCCGCGCGGGCCTCCACCTCGTTCTTCATGAAGAAGATGGCGATCAGGTTCTTGGCCGTGTCCGAGACCACCAGCTCGGAGAAGGCTCCCGCCTCCACGTCCAGGGCGCGGCGGAGCGGCAGCCGGATCCCTTCGCGCACCACGTCGATCGCCACCAGCGGCGCTGGATAATTGCCGCCGGTCTTCGCCATCACGCCCGCCCGGGCCTTCTCCCAGACCATGGGACCCCCGAGCGGAGTGCGGGCGAGGAGATTGCCGGCCCGCGAGGCGAGGGGGCGCTTCGTCTTCTTCGGCTCTCCCTCGCCGCGCACCGCCCGCTCGGCCGCGACGCGCAGGTCGGCCGGGTGGCAGGTGTCGTCCACCAAGCCCAGCCGCCTGGCCTTGCGGGCGTCCACCTGCTTGCCGGTGAGGATCAGATCGAGCGCGTCCGGCACACCGATCAGGCGCGGCAGACGCTGGGTGCCGCCGAGGCCCGGGAGCAGCCCGAGCTGTACCTCGGGGAAACCCAGCTTCGTCTTCGGATGGTCGGTCGCCACGCGCTTCTGGCAGGCGAGCGCGAGCTCCAGACCGCCCCCCAGGCAGGCGCCGTGGATGGCCGCCACAGTGGGGAAGGGGAGCCCGGCCAACCGCTCCATCAGCTCGTGGCCGCGCTGCAGCATGGCGAGGACCGTCTCCTTGTCCGAGAGCTGCAACAGCTCCTCCAGATCGGCCCCGGCCACGAAGCCGTCCGGCTTGCCCGAGTAGATCACCAAGCCCGCCGGCCGCTCCTGCTCGATGCGGGCGATCTGACCCTCGAACCATTGGAACAGCCGGCTCGAGAGCGTATTGACCTTCTTGCCGGGCTCGTCCAGCCGCAGCCAGGCGATCCCCTCCTCGACCGCCAGCGCGCCCGGCGCCGCCCCTGCCGGAACGTCTTTCACGGGAGTTTCAGCTTCGATGATGGCCATGCGGCCATCGTAGGGACCCATGCCGCAGCGTGTCAAGGAAACAGCGAGGGGCCGGCCGTCGCGGTTGCGAAGCGGACGCCGACGCAATGTCCCCCCTTTAGGGGGCAGCCAAAGACCGGAAGGCGCGCGAGCACGGCTGATACTGGGAAATCGTGGAGTGAAGGAGTGGCTCAGGCGACTTATCCTCGACGCCGGAGTCCGTCCACCTTCATGTTAGACTGCTCTCTGGGAGAGGGCTCATGAAGAAAGCGCTGCGAGTCGAAGGCGAGATCACCGAAGACGGTCTTTTGCTCGTGGACCTGCCGCCTGAGTTGCCCCGAGGCCGAGTCGTGGTGACTCTGGAGCTCATGCCTGAGGACGATCTCGAGTTGACGGACGAAGATCTCAAGGGTCGAGGGCTTACCGCGGAAGAGATTGCCCGTTCTCCAGAGATCGGTGCCTGGGCCGATGATCCCGAGATTCCCAGCGGCGCAGAATACGTTGAGAAGATTCGGCGCGCCTCCTTTCGATATTCCTGGTGATTGCCGCGATCCTCGACACCTCGGTTCTTGTGGATCTGCTGCGTGGATTCCGGCCAGCTCAGGAGTGGTTTACGGGTCTCCAGCGCCAGAGGACTGCTATCACCCCAGTTGTCTGGATGGAGTTGGTTCAAGGAGCAGCCGATAAGGTCAAGCGTGCCCAGGCCATTCACTTCCTGAGCGATTTCCGCATCGAGCACCCTACGGAAGATGATAACCGCTGGGCCATGCGGCAGTTAGGGCCTGTACCGAAATAAGTGTCTCATCTAGGCTCTGGGCGCCTCTTCGCCGTGAGCCCGGAGGGCGGCATACTCCTAGCCCAGGTCGTCAGACCTGGGAAAGAGCGGTTTCATGATTTCTCCAGCCCCGTCAGGGGCGGTTTCCTGGCGCCCCTGACGGGGCTGGAGAAATCTTCTTTTCCATGCTTTCCCAGGTCTGACGACCTGGGCTAGGAGTATGCCGCCCTCCGGGCTCGCGATGTCGATCCAGAGGAAACCCTCTCCATCTGGAACAGTTATTCTGTGACGAACCCTTAGCACGCTTCCACCTGAGCCACAGCGTTCAGCTGCAGGATGCGATGATCGCATCGGTGGCCGTCCGGCTGGCGGTCCCCCTGTATTCCACCAATCTCAAACATTTCCTGCCACTTCCGTCGCTGGATGCCAGGAAGCCGTACTGAGAGCTCCACGAGGCCCGCTCGAGGCTGCCTGTAAGATCAACCGCATGAGCGAGAGCCCCAGCGTGTGGATAGGCCGGGACAGGCGCCACCCTAGTCCCTGCTAATCGGCTGGTACCTATTCTGGGCGCGCCCGGCGCCGCTCCGGCCGGGACGTCTTTTACGGGAGTTTCAGCCTAGATGATGGCCATGAGGCCATCGTAGGGACCGATGCCGCAGCGTGTCAAGGAAACGGCGAGGAGCCTGCCGTTTAGACCCGGGCAGACGGCAGGTGGCCCCAAGGTGCCGTAGAATAGGTACATGACTCGAGATTTCAACGTCATCATCGAACGCGACAGCGAGGGCTACTACGTAGCGACCGTCCCTACTCTCAAGGGGTGCCATACCCAAGCCAAGTCACTGGATAAGCTGATGGAGCGCGTCCATGAGGCGATCGAGCTCTGCCTGGAGGTCGAGGGGGGCGGCTGCTGATCCGACAAGCCCGCCGTCGCATAAGCCTCCGCCCGGAAAGATGGGTAGCTGACCCAGATCCAGGTGAGGTGAACTTCCACTCGAAAGGTTTGGCTGCCTGCTAATAGAGGCCCGGAAAGCGATGTTTCTGCACGTCGCCCAAGCCGTTTGGCGGTTCCGGTGATTCTAGCCGCATAATGGTTGCGCCAGCCTGTCGGAGATATCGTCATGCCAAAGATCACCCTACAGGTCCACTCACCCAGAGAGGTAACGAGCTATGGGAAGTCATGAAATCGATGCGGTCGGTTGGGTGCGACAAATTCGAGATAATCTTTACGAAGAAACCAAGAACCTGTCCACCGAAGAGCTGATTGCGTTCTATCGCCGTCGCTCTGCTGCTACCAAGGAGAGACTGTCTCGGTTGCAAGCAGAGCGAGAAGAAATGGCACTGGGGCGCCAGCGAAGGCGTCAGCCGCTCCAATGAGTCCGAGATCGCAGGCCGCCCCGGTGCAGGCTAGTTGCCGCCGTCTTCCGGCGGGCAGTAGAGGTTGGTGCAGCCGCAGTTCGGCCATGTACCCCAGCAAGGAACACAGCATTGTGAGCCGTCCGAGTAATAGGTACAGCGGGGCTGGCAAACGCCGCCGACCGCCGACGATGGCCGAGTGGCGAGAGCGCCGATCAGGGCCGCCGCGGTGACCGACAGAAGCAGCATCTTTTTACGCATTCCGGGCTCCTTTCAGACAGATGGAAAGCTACCTTCCTATGACCTCTCTAGTGTGCGCTGGAGGTTGCAGCGAGACACAACCGCATGGGCGCTGGCCGCCGGAGCTCTCGGCCTCGAAGCCTGGGTGCTACGATCCTGGTTGGAGGGCTGGAACGCCCCAGGCCCGTTCCATCGCAAGAGGAGAATCCGTATGCAGAAGAAGAACCCCGAGAAGAAGCTCGTGCTCAACAGAGAGGTCTTGCGGGATCTGAGCCGAGAGGAGACCCGCAAAGTCGTCGGTGGCGAATACACGTACACCTGCGACTCATGCGCGTGTGGTTGGTAAGATCTTCGCGCGTCTCCGAACCCGGGGACGCGCGTTCGGATCACCCTTCAAAGGTTCCCCCCGATTCTACCCGCGCGGCCTACCCCAGCTTGGCGAGGGCCTCCTTGGCATCCTTGAGGTTGGGATCGAGCTTCACGGCGGCCTGATACTCGCTTCGCGCTGCCGCCTTGTTCCCCTTCTTCTCGTAGACCATTCCGAGCCGGAAGTGGGCGTTGGCGAGCGGCGGGCTGTCGGGACCCGGCGTGTGTCCGATATAGCGCTTGAGGCACTCCTCGGAGCGGTCGAGCCGCTTGCCGGAGAGCGCGCCGGTCCGGCCGATCGAGTAGAGGGCGTCCCAGTTGTCCGGATCGGTCTTCAGGATGGCCTCCGCAGCGTCGAAGGCGGCGTCCCACTTCTCCTGGCTCTGGTAAAGATTGGCAAGCGCGAGACGCAGGCGCGGCTCGGCCGGCGCCTTCTGGATCGCCTCCGTCAGCTCCCGTTCGGCGCCGGCGGCGTCCTTTTCGTGAAGATGGATCGTCACCGATGCGATGACGCCGCGGGTCAAGTCCCGCTTGCGGATCTCGGCGGTCTGCTCCCGCGCTTTCTCGACGCTGCCGCCCAGGAAGCCGGGCGCCTGGAGGTAGTACTGAATGAGGTCGGCGCGGGCGTCGAGATTGTTGGGGTCCAGGGCCACGGCCTGGTCGTAGGCCGCCTTGGCCTTCTTCGCCAGCCCCGGCTGCCTGAACAGGCTTGCCTCCAGGGCCATTCGCCCGTAGGCGCGGCCGAGCCAGAGTTGGACGTCGCTACGGGCGGGCGCCAGCGCCGCCGCCTTCTCCAACCTTTCGGCAGCCTTCTCGTAGTCGCGGAGAGCGAACCAGGTCCGCCCCAGGTACAAGACGGCTTCGACATCCCCAGGATTCCTCGCCACGTAAGGCTCGAAGAACTTCCTGGCTTCCTCGTACCGCCGGGACTCGAACAGCTGGACCCCGGGCCCCAGAGCCGTCGCGGCACCGGCGGCGACCGGCGTCAGCAGCGCGAGAGCCACCAACGCCAGGGCCAGCAGAGCTCGTTTCATCTGCATCGTCGAGATCCTCCTGGCCTTCTTACGCAAGAGCCCGGTCGACGGTTACATGTCGCGAGGGACGAAGGAGAGCGCCGATCAGGGCCGCCGCGGTAACCGAGAGAAGCAGCCGCGCTTCGGTCGCGGCCCTTGCGGTCGCGGCTTCCGGACTCTATAATTCTTTGATCCAAGGCTTTTTCGTGGGTCTATGCCTCGCTACGCCGCGGAAAGGAGGAATCAAAGGTGACGAAAGAGACCGCAGTGATCGTCGAGGAGCTGTTGGACATCGCCCATGGCATCAACGAGGTCCAGCGCGAGCTGCAGGAGGTGCAGGCGACGCTGGCCCCTCACGCTGCCGATCTCGACCAGGACCCGGCCATGGATGACGTGGCCACCCGTATCACCAGGACAATCATCTGCGTCGTGCGAGATAACCTTGCGCCTGCGACCCGCGAGCTCGAAGCCGCCGCCCAGCGGTTGGTGCACGGCCGAGCCGGCAAGCAGGCGGAAGCGGAAGCTGGAGGTCAGCGGGAGTAGGGGAGGGAGGCCTCGGGCGTGCAGGCCCCCCTCCCGCTCCATCCCCTCAGGGCGCGGGCTCCACAACCCTCACCCGCGCTTGGTCCGGGTATGCCTCCGGACGGGCTTGATCCCGTAGCGCAGCAGCTCTTCCGTGTGGATCCCGAGCACGCCCTTGATGGTGTTGCGGAGACGGCTGGCGACATCGGCTGCTTCGGCGAAGGCTCGGTTCACCTGCTGAGTCAGCTCCTGGGACGCGGCCATCAGGGAATCCCGCCTGCTGCTGAGCGTCAGGATCTGTGACCGGGTGCCGGCGAGAGAGCAAACCAACGACGCCGTACCGGGGAGCTTGGCTTGGTTCTCGCGAGCCGCGTCCACGAGGTCTCCCCAGTCGATGAGACGATGGTCCTTGGATTCGCGCATGATAACCTCCTTGGGTCGATCTGGTTTCGTTGAAAAGGGGGGGCGTGCTCCGAACACGCCCCCCGAGCTCATGGGACTAGGCGGCAGGCTTCACGGACGGGGTGCCCGCGGCACCCGGATCGGTTCCAGGGGTTTCCCCGTCCGTCGGCTTCTCCTGCTTGGCCTTGCGCGGCCGCTTGCGCAGCGGCTTCAGGCCGAAGTGGACAATCCGCTCGTTGCGCGGCCCGATCTTGCCGCGGACCACCGACTTCACCCGGATCGCAGCCTCCTTGCCGCGGCTCACCGCCACGTTGAGCTGCTGCGTGGCCTCCTGGCGCAGAGCCGTGAGCTCCTTCTGGCGCGCCTTGAGGCCCTGGATGTCGGTCAGCGACTGCGTCAGGATCTGCCGCTCCTCCTGGACGCTGGGCTGCACCTCGGGGTTCCTCTCGACGGCTTCGAGGATCCCTTGCAGGTTGCCGACGACGCTGTCAAACGCGTTGTTGCTGGCCATGACTCTCCTCCTTTCTTTACGCGGCGGCGGCCAGGCCGCCGCCGGCGGCAACCGCCGCCGCGCTGTGAAACGTGAAGGTGACCTTCGGCTCGGCGAGCTCGATAGTCACCGGCTGCGACTGGCTGACCGCGAGAACCATGGCGAAGCCACCGCCGCTCTTGACGGCTGCGGCCAGCACTTCCGGCTCCTGGACCCGTTCCGGCTTGAGGTCGATCTCCAGCCGGATGACGAGCTCGGTCAGGGTGGGCGCCGGCTCCGGCTCCGCCAGAGTCGGAACGAGAGCGAGCGCCCGGGACGTCGTGGATACTGCCTGCTGCTGGTTCATACACCTTCTCCTTTCAAAACTCCGCGCCGAAATTGGCTCGGAGGAACTGCCTCTCCAAGAGGGTCGTGATCAGGACTGCCTCACGGCCAGGTGCTTCGTAGGGGTCTACGGCGGGGTGCCTCAGAGCGTCCAGGATCTCGACGAAGTTTTTTTGACGTTGTCGGTCTCGACAACCCGATGCCGGCGTGCTCCACGATTTCAGCGTTTCGCGCCGGCGTCCATGCCCTCCAGACGTTTTGGGTGGGTCATACGTATAGCGGCTGGTCCGGCAGCGTTGGGGTCACCCTGGGCCCCCGGGGCCCCCTAGGCGCTAACTTACCCGCGGCCGGACCTGCCCCGAGGAAGGACCGCGTCCGCCGCGAGGCCCCTCACCACCCCGGCCCTCCTCTCCCACCTCACACCCTCCCCTCCGGGAGAGACCTCATGCCGATTCTCGGCACCCAAGAAGGGGTGAAAGGCATGTAGGGGCGGCCCTATGTGGTCGCCCTGGGTGGGTGGGGATCGTAGGATCGGAACAGGCCCCCACCCAGGGCGGCCACATAGGGCCGCCCCTACATGCCCCTCCCTATTTTCAGAACAGAGGATGTGGGGAGTGAGGGTCAGGAAACCCGCTCGGCCACCAAGCGGGCGAGCTCGGCCAGCTCCTGCGCCTCTTGCGGACGGTCCGGCGCCAGCTTGACGCTCTCGGCAGCGACCCGCACGGAAAGCTCCCGGCTCCAGTACTCCTCCAGCTCCTCGACCAGCATGCGCCGTTCCCGGGCGCTGCAGCCTGCGAGGTGGCCCCAGAGCTCCTCCGCGCTCCTGGGCTCCGTCCGGACCGGCGCCATGAGCAGGGGCTCGAGGATCACGTCCGCGGCCTGCCGGATCAGCGCGTTCAGCTCCGCCGAGACGCCAGCCATCAAGACGCGGTCCGCGCGGGACTCGCCGCTCGCCGCGACCCGGAACGAGCGGATCGCCTCGCGCAAGGGCTCGAGGAGGTAGAGGGGAAAATCGACGGCCGCCGCGGCCTTCTCCAAGAGCTCCCACGGCGTCGCCCGCTCGCCGCGTTCGTAGACCGAGATCTGGCTCGGCGCCACGCGGGCCTGCCGGGCGAGCTCTCCCTGATCCAGCAGGCGGAAATACCGCAGCAGGACCAGCGTGAGCCTCGACTCGGGATCGTTCGCGTCGGGGTCGTTCCTCTTTCCGCTCTCCATGTCCCCCCCTGGCCAGTGTTGCAGCAGCACTCTACGGGGTCGTTTCTCCCCCCGGATTTCAGGCACCATGTCCCCCGGAGAGGCCGGCTCCACGGCCATGGAGACCGCGGGCGAGCCGCCTCCCGGAAAGGAGCCGGTCATGCGAGTCGTGCGCAGAGCAGCCGTCCTGATCCTCCTGGGGCTCTCCCTCGGGTTCCCCGGGGCCTCCCTGGCGAAAGCTCGTCCGGAGAAGACGCCGCCTCAAACCAGGGGAGCTGCCCTCAACGCCCTCGATCTCCTCAACTCGCTGAGTCACTTCTTGACCCGCCTCGGGTTCAAGGCGGATTGCTCGATTGATCCGTTGGGGCAGTGCATGGCCAGCACTCCCGCCCCGGGCGCCCAGACCCAGAACACCGAAGCTGGCTGTGGAATGGATCCTTTGGGTGCTTGCTCGCCGGGTCATTGAACCGTACAACCTGAGGAGGGGCTGAAGCCGTCACCGTGCTTCGGCCCCTGTTTCCGTGTCGACGAATCGCAGCTCCGGATCCAACCGGGCACGGTGGAGAAACTTCGAGATCCGCCGCGCCAGCCCGGCGGTGGCAGTCTCCCGTTTTGCGGCATCATAGAAAACCCGGAGCGCTGCCAGGGCTTCCCGCTCGACCTGCTGCGCCCGGAAAATCCAGAGCATCTCCTCGGCGATCCCTCTCACCTCGGCAGTGGCGCCCTCCTCCAAGAGGAGCACGGCCAGGTCCAGGCTCACCAGCGCGTAGTCGTAGGCCAGCTCGCTCTTGGTAAACACTCGCCGAGCCTGCTCGAAAGCGCCTCGCGCATCTCTGATCCGACCGAGCCCTGCGGCGACCTTCCCTTCCAGCCAGACCACCCTCGTCAGGTCCAGCTCCTCGCCCAGCCGCTCGGCGAGCGCCCTTACCTGGGGCAGGCGCTGTTCAGCCTCCACGACCCGCTCCAAGTGACAGAGATCCACCAGGAGGTTGAAATGTAGGACCAAGGCATTGCGCGGATCCCGGCTGGGGTCGATCCAAGGGGCCGCCTCCAGGAGAGCCGCGGTTGAAGCCTCTGGATTACCGAGGGTCTCGTGGATTCGCGCCTTGGACAGCAGGATCTGTCCCCTCAGCTCGCCACGATCGAGCGCCAAAGCCTCCTCGATCCGCTTCAGGGCCTCCGGGAACCGCCGCTGATCCCGGCGCAGGGCCGCCTCGATCCACGGCAGCCATGCTGGGTTCAAGAATCCCGAGTCTCCAGGGGCACCGGCCTCCCAGAGCTTCAATGCGCGGAGCATCGCCTCCTCGGCACTGATCAGCCTGTTGCAGGCGCGCCGGCCGTTGCTGACGAAGGCCCAGGCGTATCCCTGAAGGCGGAAGCGCCAGGCTTGTTCTCCTGGAACGAGCTCGGCGATCAAGAGGGCGAGCTCGGCCAGCTCCAGCGCCTCCTTGGGATGGTTCGGCGCTTTTTTGACGCTCTCGGCGGCCACCCGCACGCAGAGGGCCCAGTGGCGGAACTTCAGCCCATGCTGGACCAGCGAGCGCCGCTCCGCGGGCGAGTGCTTCCGGAGGCGTTGCCAGAGGACCTCGGCCTGCTGGTGGGCCTGCAGCGCCTGCCCCTCCACGGTCAGCAGCGTGAGGGAGCTGCGGGCGAAGTCGGCGGCCATTGTCTGGAAGCGGGCCACGACGGCTTCGATCTGGCGGTGCGTGTCCAGGCTGCCGGCCGCGGCCGGCCCGGGTGCGCGCGCTCCCGCCCGCAGGGCCGCGATGCAGGCGAGAGCCCCGTCGATGGCCTCGGGGGAAAACCCCAGGAAGGCGATCAGGAACTCCAGCCGCTCGCGGGTGAGCTGCCGGCGGCCTCGTTCGTAGTCGCTGATGTGCTTGGGCGCGACCCGCGAGGCTTCCGCCAGCTCGGCCTGGCTCCATCCCAGGAGCGAGCGGAGGAAGGTCAGGGTGACGCTCAGGTCCGGCAGGACGTCTTGCGGCATCGGCGGTCCCCTCCCTGGAGGTGCTCTCTCAACATCTATGTTACCGCTGAGGCATCGTTTGTGACATCGAAAACCGGGGAACCGGTTCTGTTCGGGGCCACAACCCCCCGCGCGTCCCCCGAAAAAGCGATGGTGCAATTCCCGGGGAACCGTGTCCCCCCTTGCGCTTGGTGGCCGGAAGGGAGCGCTTTACCTTCTCGGCCCATGACGATCCACGAAGCGACACAGACCCGATCGGGCTGGGCGGCCCACCCTCCCATGGCAGATCTGAGACGGGCGGTTCTTCCGGAGGAGGCCTGAGTGGCCGCCGCGCGGCACAGCCGGCCGGAAAAGGCTCCCGGCGAGTTACCGTCGGCATTCGTCAGGAGAAGCGCGGCGGCGGAATTCCAGCGGCAGGGGCGGCAATTGAAGTCCCAGATGGCCGAGCTCATCAAGTCCGGCCGGGAGCTTCATCGGGCGCTGGCTCCCACGGTCTCGGACGACGAGATCGAGGTGATGAGAACCCCTGCGGCCAACCTCCTGGGGACCCTGGAGTGCCTGATCGTGGAAGACCTCAAATCCGTCGTCCAGAAGCTCGAGGAGCTGGACGCTCTGCTCGGGCGTGCAAAGCTCGTTAGCGCCTGAAGCCGAGGAATTCAGGCCTTCCTGACCCACGGCACAAGTCCTCTGACCTGTGGGTCAAGTCCTCTGACCCACGACACGGTCGACTTGACCCACGAGCCGCGGGCTTGACCCAGGGGTCAGCTCGTCTGACCCACGACACGGGTTCCGGTGCGCTCGGGTCAAGCCATCCTGACCATGGGTCAGGCGGCCTGACCCCGGAGCAAGGGAGTTGACCTCTGGGTCAGCTCGGTCTGCTCGCGGGTCAGGCGGGTCAGACCGCTCGCCTTGGGGTCTGTTGGGCCAGGAGCCTGCGCGGCAGAAACCCCGAACCAGGGACAACAGGGACAACAGGGACGACAATGCAGGCAAGAATGGCGCCGATGTTAGTGTTTTTCCGTCCCTGCTGTCCCTGTCGTCCCTGCTGTCCCTTCCTGTGTCTTCCTGGCGCGTAGCCCCCCCTTGACACGTTCCGTGCCACGGCCTCTTCCGAGGGCCGGGGTGCCGCCGGTTGAAAATTCGAAGTCGGACTTCGGATTTTCAAGGTAGGCTCGGCCGCATGATCCCTCGGCCGCAGGCCGTTCGCCCTGGGTCGGCGCCTGGGCTAAAATCCCTCCGTGGGGGAACCCATGGCCGAGGTCACGCTCAAGGACATCCGCAAGGCCTACGGGCCGGTCACCGTCATCCCGGACTTGAGCCTCGACATCCAGGACCACGAGCTGATGGTGCTGGTGGGACCTTCCGGCTGTGGCAAGTCGACGGCCTTGCGGATGATCGCCGGGTTGGAGGAGGTCACGGCGGGGACCATCGCCATCGGCGGCCGGCGGGTCAACGACGTGCCGCCCAAGGACCGCGACATCGCCATGGTGTTCCAGAGCTACGCGCTCTATCCGCACATGACGGTGCGGCAGAACCTGGAGTTCGGCCTCAGGATCCGCAAGACCGCGAGAGAGGAGATGAATCGGCGGGTGGGTGAAGCGGCGCGCATCCTGGGCCTTTCCGACCTGCTGGAGAGGAAACCCCGGCAGCTCTCCGGCGGCCAGCGCCAGCGCGTGGCCGTGGGGCGCGCCATCGTGCGCCAGCCGGCGGTCTTCCTCTTCGACGAGCCGCTCTCGAACCTCGACGCCAAGCTGCGGGTCCAGATGCGTGCCGAGATCTCGAAGCTCCAGAAAGAGCTGCGGACCACCACCGTCTACGTCACCCACGACCAGGTCGAGGCCATGACCATGGGCGACCGCATCGCCGTGATGAGCCAGGGCGAGCTGCAGCAGGTGGGCACGCCGCTCGAGGTCTATGAACGGCCGGCCAACCTGTTCGTGGCCGGCTTCATCGGCACGCCGCCGATGAATTTCATGCCCGCCACGCTGACCCGGGGCGGCACGACCGTCAAAGCCTCGGGGCTGGAGCTGCCGGTGCCGGCGGCCTTTCGTAAGGCGGCCGTGGGGATGGATGGCCGGGACGTGGTCTTCGGAATCCGTCCCGAGAACGTCCGCGAGGTCCCCCGGGAGCCGGCGGGCGCGGTGCCGGTGACCGTCCACGTGGAATTCGTCGAGCCGCTCGGCCACGAGGTGATCGTCCACGGCCGCGTGGGCGACGACCTCCTGGTCGCCAAGGTGGATCCGCACCGCGCTCCGCAGATGGGCTCGCAGCTCCCGCTGGGTGTCGAGGTGGAGGCGGGGCACCTGTTCGACGCTGCGAGCGGTCGACGCTTGGTTTGACGAGATCGGTTATCTTGCCTTTGAGCTCCGGCAGGAGCTTGATGCCTCGACGGTTACTGTTGAATAAAACTTGAGCATCCGCCCATCGAAAGAGCAGCTGTAAGACCCGTTGGGACGTAAGGCCCTAACTCTCTGTGTTTGCGGTGCTTACCTTGCATTCGGAGCCTATCGAGGCGCAAGAACAGAAAGCCCTCCTTGTCCGCATATAGCTATAAGCATGCTGACGGGATGCTTGTAGCTTGCACTTGCGTGACGAGCGGTTGTAGGCTATGCCCTTTCAGTTGGCGCGGTATTGCGAACCCGTAGAACCCTATAGATGGATAGCTCTGAGGCCCTCTGGCCTGATCCGAAGCACTGGAGAAAGCTTAAAGGCGCGGCGGTCGCGGTTTGTCCCCGCTTTACCCAGTAGGGGACACCTTTTTAGTGCAGACGGAAGAAGCTATTGACCTCTGCTGTAATGCTGGAGTAGCATGGACATGGACTTAGCGGAACACCGAACGACGATCCGACACCTCGGGGACGCGAAAGCGCATGGGCAAGTTGGCTTGGGCAACTTTCCTTTCTTGGGGCTAACCGTCCCGCGACTGCGCGGTGTCTACAGAAGGCACAACTTCGCGGGCACACCCAGTGCCCCTTTTCGTGAAAGGAGGGACAGTGCTCTGGTTCTTGCTCACGCTTGTGCTCGGTTTTCAATCCGCCGTTTGTCCGGCCGAGACTACGCTAATGCAGAAAGATTCGACATCGACCATCTCTCAAACGTCCGACAAGCAGCCATCCATAAACTCGGATGCCACCTCAGGCATCGATCCGTGGGGGCAACCATGAACCCAAATGAGAAGGAGATATGGACCATGGCAACCGACGGAGGAGATCCCTGGGATAGCAGGATCCGTAAGTAGTGGTCAATGTCTCCGGTGCCGCGTAGAAGCCGGAGACCGCTTTTCAGCGAGAGAGGCCAGGTAGTTGGCCTCTCTCTTTTGCTTGTCGTTGAGCTGGGGGCTTGTCTTGACGTCGTCCAAGGCGTCGCAAGCTTGGTCGACTTCATGGGGATCCAATGAGAATTCCAGGATGGTTCGAGCGTAAGTGAGGAGCAGGTTTGGGCTGTCGTGCTCATCGGCTGCCTCCCGCAGCCGATGTGCACACGCAACGATATAGCCTCGTCTCGACTTGTCCTGCAGGGCACAGGAGTATCCGAGGAAGTTATTAAGCGCCAGAAATTCCGCCGCAAGCCCTGTGCCTTTCAAGAAGTTGTAGGCTTGATCGCAGTAGAGGATCGCCTCTCTCAGGCGCTCTTCATTGGTTGGCGCGGTGAAATCCTCGTTTACGCTGTTCTCGCCGATGACGTAACCCTGGATGGCAAAGGACCGCCCCCGCATTTCGTTCTCAAGGGTCGCTAACCGCTTGGCTGTTTCAACTTTGACGGCTTCCTCGATCTTGCGCTCGAAATAGGCGAACCCAAACAGCGTCAGAATGCCAATAAAAATCGTTATGACGAATAGGCTCACCTGTCCCGAGGCAAAGAGAATCGCGGGCAAATCTTTGCCGGGCGGAGAGAGCTTGAAGCTTCCGGTCACCAAATAAATGGACGCTATGCTGATAAAAATGAGGATAGCGAACACGGCGAGGACGTTCAGAATGCGGCGTGTACGCCTTATGACGTTGTCCAGTTTCTTGGGCATCCGCGGTACCCCCGTTTCAAGTTGTGCCGAGCTTCCATCCGGTGAGCTGACCCTGACATAAGGGTAGTACTTTCCGGGATACAAGAAAATGCCCGGCCTGAAGGGAAAGAGGTCGCGAGATCCTTTCCTGGCCCGGGGCACCCTAGTAGCTTCGCTCTACCGAGCTACCCTCCGCGTGAAGAAATCGACCCCTGGGAGCCCGTTCGCCCCTGGGTCAAGCCGCTTGACCCAGGGGGATGGACGGGAGAGGGCTTGGCTCCCGAGGAATTTCAGGCGACGTACGAGATCGTCTAAGATACCCCCGCATGCTCGAACGCATCTTCCACGTCCGCGCGGCTGGGTCGACGCCGGGGCGGGAGGCCTTGGGCGGGCTGACGACGTTCCTGACCATGGCCTACATCCTGGCGGTCAATCCCGTCTTCCTCAAGGCAGCGGGGATACCGGAGCAGGGGGCCATCCTGGCCACGGCGCTCTCCGCGGCTTTCGCGACCTTCCTGATGGCGTTCATCGCCAACTATCCGATCGCCCTGGCGCCCGGCATGGGGATGAACGCCTTCTTCGCCTATGGCATCTGCGTGGGCGCGGGCGTGCCGTGGCCCACGGCGTTGGGTATGGTGTTCTGGGCCGGGATCGTCTTCGTGCTGCTGACCGTCACCGGCGCGCGGCGGGTGCTGGTGCGGGCGGTGCCGGACGTGCTCAAGCTGGCGGGCGCGGCCGGGATCGGCCTCTTCATCGCCTTCATCGGCTTCCAGCACGGAGGGATCGTGCGCGGCGATCCCAACACCCTGGTGGCGTTGAGCGATTTGACCAAGCCGGCGGCGCTGCTGACCCTCTTCGGCCTCGCGGTGTCGCTGATCCTGATGGCCGCGGGCGTGCGGACCGCGATCTTCTGGGGGCTCGCGGCGACCCTCATCGCGGCTCTGTTGAGCGGGCACGTGCAGGCGCCGTCGGCGCTCGTCTCGGCGCCCACCGCGGCGCTGCCGGGCCTCTCGATCGACCTGCTGGGCGCGCTGAAGCTCCAATACGTGCCGCTCATCCTGGTGCTCCTCTTTTTTGCGCTCTTCGACACCCTGGGCACCCTGATGGGCATCGCGCACGAGGCGGGGCTCCTGCGCGAAGGGGGCGAGATGCCCCGGCTGGAGCGGGCGCTCGCGGCCGACGCCCTGGGGATGGTGGGCGGCGCGCTGATCGGCACCTCGCCGGTGACCTCCTACATCGAGAGCGGCTCGGGCGTCGGCGTGGGAGCGCGGACGGGGCTCGCCAACCTGGTCACTGGAGCGCTGCTGCTGCTGGCGCTGTTCTTCACGCCCCTGGTCGCCATGGTGAGCCAGCCGGACGCGTCCGGTTTCATGCCGATTACGGCCCCGGCGCTGATCCTGGTGGGGATCCTGATGGTGCGCGCCGTGCGTGAGGTCAACTGGTCGGACCTGACCGAGGCGGCGCCCGCCTTCTTCACGGCCCTGCTGATGCCGCTGACCTTCAACATCTCTCACGGCCTGGCGGCGGGGATCGTCGTCTATGCCCTGATCAAGACCGCGGCCCGGCGCTGGCGCGAGGTGCACTGGCTGATGTACGTGCTGGCGGTGCTGTTCCTGCTGCGGTATGCGCTGCTGCCGGTGTAGGGGGAACACGGACGGACACGGACGAGCACGGACGACAAGGACGAATTATGGATTGCCTTTCTCCCTCCTCTCCCTCTGGGAGAGACCTCATGCCGATTCTCGGCACCCAAGAAGGGTGAAAGTAGGGGCGGCCCTATGTGGCCGCCCTGAGTGGGTGGGGATCGTAGGATCGGAACAGGCCCCCACCCAGGGCGGCCACATAGGGCCGCCCCTACATGCCCCTCCCTATTTTCAGAACAGGAGGGTTGGGGAGGTGAGGGCCGGGTGGGGGTTCCCCTCTCCCGGTGAGGGGGGAAGGGTGGGGTCGGGAGAGGGGCCGCGAGGGAGCGACAAGAGCGCCGCATGCGGCGCAGCAGAGCGCAGTAGTTGAGCTGATCGGCAGGTGGGTGCCGGAGTCGGCGAGATCGACAACAAAGAGAGCGCTGTCGGCGGCTCCGATGAAGCGCTGACCGTCGAGTCCAGCGCAGACGTAGCGCTGGGACCATCGGACCAGTGTGCTGCGAGCGGCGCAGGAGCGCTGACGGCAGCGCCCGTATGAGATGCCTTGGAAATCGCCGGGGGGTTGGACAGGTCGCAGTTCCTGGAGTAGGCTCCGGAGATCCATGTCTCCGCCCCTCGTCTCCTTGTCGTTTGCCAGCAGGCAGCGTGACGTTGTCTCGGCCGTCGCTGGCTTGTTGGAGGAGAAACTTGGCGAGGGCCAAGTTTTCTATGACCGATTTTACGAAGCCGATCTAGCCCAGCCGGACCTGGACGTCTATCTTCAATCCATTTACGAGAGATCCTCTTTGATCGTGGCCTTCCTGAGTGAGGACTATGCTGCCAGCGAGTGGTGCGGCGTCGAGTGGAGAGTGGTCCGGGAACTTATAAAGAAGCGGCGCCCCGAGCGCGTCCTGCTGCTCCGTTTCGACGAGGCAGACGTTCCCGGACTCTTAACGATCGACGGCTGGAAGAACATCCAGAGTCACAGCCCTCAGGACATTGCATGCCTGATCCTCCGCCGGCTGCGCGCGGCTGGAGCTTCTCCGGAAACCCGAGCCCTTCCCCTCACCCGGCCCGGACTGATCCGCCATCTGCTGGACCGTTTCTTCCCTCAGCTCCATTCGGCCTTGACCCGGCTGGGAACCCTTCCCGAGCCGCCGGAAGCGGCCGAGATCCAGGGATATCTCAGCGACGCCTTCGCGCACATCCAGAACGAGATCCGACAAAAAACTCGACTGGAGTATCTACCTCTCTTAGCCCGTGATGTCCCACAGGAGATGGCGGACCAGCGGTCCGACGATCCGTTCGAACGGCCCGTGCAGTTGCTCGTCCGCCAGGTGCTGGGCCGGTCGGAGGGCGGGGATTCCGCGAGCGCACAGATTGTCGCCCTCGACCGCCGGAGCCGGCCGGTCAGGAACCTCGTCAAAAAACTTCTCGGAAGCTCAGACCCCCTCGTCTTGCTGGGCGACCCCGGCAGCGGCAAGACGATGACGCTCCAGGAAGCGGCCCGGGAGTTGCTCGAGTCCGAGGTGCGGCGGGTTTTTCCCACGGTCGTTCTCTTCGTCCGGCTGGGTGAATTCCACGTGGCGGGGCGTGTGGGACCGGAGGAAGTGCTCGATCACGTTAAGCGTTCCGCTCCCGAAGAGGTCCGTCCCTGGATCGATGCGCTCGACCGGCAGGGCCGGTTAGTCCTCCTCTTCGACGGCATGGACGAGATGAGCCGGGACCGGTACAACGAGCACACCGAGGCACTGAGCGTCTTCGCAGGCTCGCGGAGCGGGCGCACGCGGACCCTCTTCTCCTGCCGGATCGCGGACTTCAGTCCCTCGTTCATTCACCGGCGGCTGGTTCTCCTCCCTTTCGACCGCTCGCAGATCGCTCTCTACCTGCGCCGCTTTCTCCAAATAGCCCCGGAAGTCGACGGCGAGATCTGGAGACTCTCTCGGCTCGCCCGGCGACTCGTGGCGGGAGAGCTGACTGTCGATGCCACCAATCCTTTCGTCCTATGGCTGCTCTGCCTGTTCCTGCGGGAGGAGAAGACTTGGCCCTCGTCGCGCACCCAACTTCTTAGCTTTTTCTACGAGCGCAACTTCGAAGCCAAACAGCAGGAAAGCAAGATGAAAGGCCTGCCTTTCCCGAGCCGCGAAGAAGCCTTCGACGCGTGGGCCAGGATCGCCTTCGTCATTACCGCAAGGAACCTCGGTACGGCGGCAGGCCTGGAAGAACTGATCGAAGAGACCGCCGGTTCTGGGGAGATCGAACGCCTCCGGCCGTTGATCCGGGTGGGCAGGTCTTGCGGCATACTGGCGGAATCTCTTCCGGAGCGTCCTCACCTAGTCCGCTTCGCGCACCATCGCTTCCAGGAGTACTTCACGGCTCTCTGGATCCGAAAGGTAAACCCGCCGATCGAATGGCTCGACAAACTCGACGCTCCTCGCTGGCAGGAGACGATGATCAACCTGGTGTCGATGGGAGGAGCCGAGGAGGGCGTCGCAACTCTCGCGGACTCGATTGAAGCGGTCACTCCGGAACTCTCCCAGCCTTACGAGCCGAGATGGCCGGGCCTCCAACGAGAAGAGGACCGGTACAGGCAGGAGTCGCTTCTTGGCGACCGGGTCGAATTCGGAGCCCGCCTAGTCCGTCACGGTGCTGGCACCTCGGAAGCCGTCCGGGAGCGTCTGCGCCCCTGTCTGCAGGAAGCCGTCAAGGTCATTGCGGAGCGAGGCCGCCCCATCACCCAGGTCAAGATGATGCGTGCCTGTCGGAACCTAAAGGAGATTGATCTCCTGGGTGCACTCGAAAAGCCCTTGGAATCACCCGTGAAGTGGGTGCGAGACCAAGCGCTCATCCTACTCGCGGCCCATCAGGAGCCCCTTGCCGGAGGGTCGGACTTCGCCACGCAGATGGGGTTCGCTGTCGCAGACGACTCCTTCTTTGCACGGATCTTGGCCTTCGCTAAAGCCGCGAAGGAGACCCGCAGGCTGCACCCCTGGCTCAACTTTGGGCTAGCCGTGACGTTCAGCCTTCTTCATCTGGGAATCGTGCTGTTTGCGGCGTGCGCCCTGACCGAGACAACCCTCTTCCTCCTCCGCTCGAGCCGGGACGCGGGGATTTTGAAGCTCCTCGGTGGCCTGGCACAACTCCGACCGGGCGAAGCCCTACCATTCCAGATCCTTGCCGTGCTCGTCGTGATGGTTTTTTCACTCAGATACCGCCACCAACTCATGGGATTCTACTGCTTTGGGAGCGCGGGAATCGGCCTTGGCCTCTCCCGGGCCTTGCCGGGTCTTTTGCGAGGGGACCTCGGCGCGCTGGACTCATTTTTCGGGGGATTTTACATCGCTGCTTGCATCGCCCTGATCCCGATCCCTGCTCTGGCTCATCTCGGCACAGTTGCCGGCTATTCCCTCTCCACCCGGCGCTGGAGACATTCAGGCTATAGTACCGGTTCACTCGTGAGGTTCGCTTGGAAGGAATGTCGCTACGACGTCTCGGTAGGGGTCTTTGGCGCGTTGATCGGTGTTATGGCGGGCAGCGTAGCGCTTGCCTTTGGTTTCCTCTTTGGAACCCGGAAACTTCATGATTTTGCGGTCTGGCTCTGCCGGCTTTTGGGGCTATCCTACGCGAAGGGTGCTTCAGAAATCCTTGTGCTCACCGGCCTGCTCCTCGCTTGCTTGCTGGTCCACCGGGTTCTCACGGGCCGTTACATTCCGAAGCGTTTGGAGCACTTGGGCCAATCTGTCCCCGGGGGTATCGTCAAGCTGAGGGAGATGTCACGGGAAGCCGTTCGCGACATCGGATTTCCTGGTTATGACAAGATGATCTTAGGCGGACTCTACTTGATCGTGGCAGTCCTGATCATTTTCAGAAAGGATCTGTTCCTGTCGCTTTTTCAATATCTTATTATTGCGCTCCTGGTCCTCTTCTTGGGAGCGTCGATCGTTGGGGTTACCCAACCCGCGGCGCGAGCACTGCGACGCAGACTTCCACTACGTTTTTTCAAGTCCTCCGAGTGGCAAAGCATCCTCGAAAAGTCATCGCCGCGCCAACAGGAAGAACTCCTGCTCCGCACGAGTCCCCAGACTCTTGGATTGAATCCTTCGGAATATCTTGCCCTCCTCGAAAAGATCGAGTCGCTGATCGAAGAGGAGCCCGCGTTGAGTGCCTATTGGGACCGCCGCGATCAGCTTGAGCAGTCGATCCGCCAGGAGCGCCGCGGATAGGAACCTTCCCTCTACGGATACCTCCTTGCCCTCGCCGCCTGCGAGGCTGCCAAACCGCGGCGCAGGCGTCGGCCTGGGCGATCCGGGGGCAGAAGGGGTGACTGGCATCGCGAGCGAACGGGCGGTGCGGCGGATGATGATGCCGGTGCCAGAGCCGAGGATCTCATCCTCATCAATGGAGAGCGGATCTGGCGGATTTCCCACACCAAAACGGGTGGGACTTCCTGGTTCCTTCGCAAGGGCCGATTGCTGAAATCAGACGCTTGAGGACGTGAGGCCCCCATGATTGGCGGCGGACCTGCCGGACGCACCTCAGCTCCCTTAGGCGTGCGGGAGGAGTCGCGGCCGTCCCGAGGCCCTCACCACCCCGGCCCTCCTCTCCCACCTCCCGCCCACCACGCCGGGAGAGGAGGGAGTTGAAAAAGCCGGAAAGAGCTATCTTGAACAGCTCCCTCCTCTCCCGGAGGGGAGGATGTGAGGTGGGAGGTGAGGGCCGGGTGGGGGCTCGGGTTTCCCCTCTCCCGGTGAGGGGGGAAGGGCGGGGGCGGGAGAGGGGTAGGGGGGGGGCCAGCTTTTCGCATACAGTAGAGATTCCATGCGAGCCGTACCGTTGTTCCTGGCCTCCTCTCTCCTGCTCGCCCCGGCGCTCCATGCCCAGACCTCCACTCCTCCCTGGGACCCGCTCTTCTTCGGCTACGGCACGGACCCGGAGATGGACTTCGGCGGCCGCACGGTGATGTCGCTGCAGAGCGTGGTCAGCCGCGCTTTCGCGTCGATCGGCGGTGTGGGCGTCCGCCATCCCGGGGTGGCGCCGGCCTGGGAGTTTCCGGTGGGCGCCGCGCTGCTGCTGCTCCAGCACGAGGTGGGCGGCCATGGCGGACGCGGGCGCGAATTCGGGCTGGGACCGAGCTACTCGTTCAACTACGACTTCTCGGCCGCCACCGGCACCGAGAGGCCGCCGGCGACCAACGAGGAGAACGCCGCGATCGGCGCCGGCGGCGTCGAGGCCGACCACGTCATGGCGCACCGGGTGATCCTCGACCTGCTCCGGCCCGCAGGAGCCGACGGCGCCAAGGTGCCGCTCGCCTTCATGGCGAAGCTCGACCTCACGCAGTACGTGGCCACGATGAAGAATCCCGACCAGGGGCAGCGGTTCGCCGTTCAGTACCGGAACGGCAACGACATGGCCTACTACCTCGTCTCCCGTCAGGCGCAGCGGGTGCACGCGCCGCCGGAGCGGGTCTGGAACGGCACCTATCAGGTCTTCACGGACGATCCCGCGCTCGCCAGCAACTACGACGACGCCCGGGTGACGGCGCTCTGGAACCTGCTCGACCCCTCGCTCGTGGGGGCGGTGGTCAACTACTTCCGCGAGCACGTGGTGGGGGTCAGCCCGCGGGTCCACGCGCCGGTGCTCCACCTGCGCAACGGCGTCGGCCTGACGGTCGGAACGCGGGGCGCGCTCGGACCGCAGGAGGTCTCCCGCTTTCTCGATGTCTACCTGGCCTCCCGCTTAGGGGTCTTCACCGTCTACGCTCGCGATCTCGACTCCTCGCTCGACCGCACCTACGGCTTTGGCTTGGGGCTCCACGGCTGCGAGCTCGGGCCCAAGGCGGAGCTCAGCCTCGCCGCGGACGCCTGGGACGATCCCGAGTCCTTGGAGGGGCTCCGCCACGGCCGCGGCTGGAACGCCGTCGCCGAGGTCGACGCGCACCGCGGCTCCCGCTGGGGCCTCGCCGCCAAGCTGGGCTCGAAATCGGACGGCTTCTTCCCCGGCCTGCCCCTGGAGGATGGGATCTACGTGGGCTTGGGCGTCCAGGCGGTCTGGTGATGCGAAGAATCGTTGCGTGCAGCTTGCTGGCGGCCTTGCTCGCGCTCGGTGGGTTGGGCACCGCGCAAGCGCGCCGGGAGGAGCCGTCGCTGCCGGTCCTCCATCCGGGGGAGCGGCACCTCCTCCTGCTGATGATCGACGGCTTGGCGGTGAGCTCGTTCGAGACCGCGCTGGCGGCTCACGAGCTGCCCAACCTCGAGCGCCTCTTCGCGGCCCGGCCCACCCTGCGCACCCAGGCGCTCTCGACGTTTCCGGCGGCGACCGCCCCGTCGGTCCCCGAGCTCCTCTCCGGCCGCTGGGCCGACCGGGAGGACCTCCCCGCGCCCAACGCCGTGCACGCCTTCGACCGCGAGCAGCGGCGCATCGTCCGCTACCTGACCGAGCCCGATACCTGGAGCTGGCCCGTCCCCAACCTCTTCGACGCAGCGGCACGGGCGGGGCTCCCGGCGGTGACTTTCCAGCACAGTGGGATCCGAAGCTTGGAATTCACGTGACTTGAAGTCGCGGC
>JADMIO011432747.1_pt1 | contig 77135 bp, 65 predicted proteins | sample 8958161 | NCBI WGS metagenome assembly JADMIO01 (sample SAMN16585339, study PRJNA669376) | soil metagenome | isolation source: Crop rotation soil | place: USA: Cullars Rotation, Alabama | collected 2011
GCCCGCCACTTGCGATCGGACAGGTGAACTCAGCGGACTTCAATCGTTATTGGATTTCTAGGTGACCAAGTAGTGTACGGTACCGACACATCGACTGTGCAGCCGGTGTCCGAGCGCGAGGCGGGCTGAAGCCCGCCGCAGGCTCAAGCCTGCCCTACATTTTGTAAACAAAGCAGCGCTAGAAGTAGCACGAGTCGCCAGGACTCCAATGAGCAACTGGATCGCCGATCATGTCGGTACTATCGAGGAAAGAATTGTTCGTGTAGCGTGTAAGTGGGCGGAGGTGCGTCCTATTGCCCTGGCTCACTGAGTTCTCGTTCGTCTAAAATGCTAATCAGTTCCTAGCCCCGCGATCTCACAGCGTCAAATTCTCAAAGGCGTCCGCCGTCGCCGGACGAAAGGCGACATACGCCCGGGCAGCTACGATGCGCAACCGGGAGCCGTACGGACACGACGAGTTAACGTGGCGAGGGGCTAAAAGCGCGAGCATCCTGCTCGGATTAAGCTGTCGAAAGCCACGACGACCAGCATTCGTTCGACAGATGTCGCGTATCCACGAGGGTGTAAAAAGAGGTGTGTAAACAGTCATTGAAATTTCCGATAAGGAGAATGAAATGGCTGTCGATAAGAAGCGTAAGAAGAAGACGGACGAGAAGCCGCTCAATGACGAGTTGATCGACGAGCTGCTGACGGACTACAAGAAGCCAGAGGACGTGATTGGCGAGCATGGCCTGCTGAAGCGGTTGACCAAGGCTTTGCTGCAGCGAGCGATGAACGCCGAGTTGGCGGATCATCTGGGTTATCAGAAGCACGACCCAGTCGGGTACAACAGCGGCAATTCGCGCAACGGTTCGACGAGCAAGACGCTGAAAGGGAACTTTGGCGAGATCGAACTGGAAACGCCGCGGGACCGCAACGGCACCTTCGAACCAAAGATCGTGGCCAAGGGGCAAACGCGCTTCACCGGCTTCGACGACAAGATCGTCTCGATGTACGCGCGGGGCATGAGCACGCGCGAAATCCAAGGACATCTGCAGGAAATCTATGGCGTGGAAGTCTCGCCCACACTCATTTCCAATGTGACCGAGGCGATCGTGGAAGAAGTGCAGGCTTGGCAAAACCGTTCGCTGGATGAGTTCTATCCGATCGTGTACATGGACGCGTTGCGCGTGAAAATTCGCGCCGACCACCAGGTCGCCAATCGCGCGATTCACGTGGCGATCGGCGTCAACCTGGAGGGGACCAAGGAAGTGCTGGGATTGTGGGCGTGCGACAACGAAGGTGCTAAGTTCTGGTTGCAGGTATTGACGGAAATCCAGAACCGCGGCGTGAAGGACATCTTCATTGCCTGCGTAGACGGGTTGAAAGGATTTCCGGAAGCGATTGAAACAGTTTACCCGCGCACGCAGGTGCAGTTATGCATCGTGCATCTGGTGCGGGCCTCGCTGAACTACGTGTCCTGGAAACGACGCAAAGAAGTAGCTATAGACCTACGGAAAATCTATCGCGCGGCAACCGAAGCAGAGGCGGAACTGCGGCTGGGCGATTTCGAATTCAAGTGGGATTCGATCTACCCGATGGTCAGTCAGATCTGGCGCCGGAATTGGGAACACATTCGACCGTTCTTCGCGCATCCGGAAGAGATCCGCAAGGCGATCTACACGACCAACGCCATCGAGTCTTTGAACATGTCTTTGCGCAAAATTATCAAGACGCGGGGTTCGTTTCCGAACGAAGAGGCGGCCATGAAGCTGCTGTACCTGGCGTTGCGCAACGCGGCGAAGAAGTGGACGATGCCGATTGCCAACTGGAAAGCAGCGTTGAATCGCTTCAGTATTCTATGGCCGGAACGAATGCCGGCGGTGGAGCGAGTCTGATGACGGCAGGCTGGGTGAATTTTGCAAAAGTAAAGGCCATGGTTGGTTTGCGCCGCGTATTGGAAGATTACGGCATTTGGGAACAGTTGCGCCGCAGCGGGCCGGATCACTATCGCGGCCCTTGCCCGATCCATCAAGGCGAAGGGCGGGACGCGTTCCACGGAGATTTGGGAAAGAACGTCTTTCACTGTTTTGCATGCGGCGCGGGCGGCAATGTGTTGGACTTGGTCGTGCACATGGAGCGGTGCTCATTGCGGGAAGCGGCTCTCCGCTTACAGCGGCGGTACCTGGCGGTAGACTTTACAGCGCCGCGGCAGCCAGAGGTGCCCAGACGAAGGCAACTGGTTACGGAAAAAAGAGAGAGAAATACGACTCTTTCTTTTCGTCTGTCCGGCTTGGATGAGGCCCATCCCTACGTGTCAGCACGCGGGCTGAGTCAGCAGACTGCTAATTACTTCGGGATTGGCTATTATTGCGGTCCCGGAATCATGAACGGCCGACTGGCGATACCGATCCATGACGAGCAAGGCCGCCTGGTGGCGTATTGCGGCAGATCAGTTACTGCCGGGGATCCGCGTTACCGATTTCCGGCAGCCTTCCAAAAATCGGCGGTGGTATTCAATTACCATCGCGCTGCTGCCATTGCTGACGACGGTGTTGTCGTAGTCGAAGGTTTTTTCGACTCGATGCGCGTGCACCAGGCCGGCTTCCCCTCGGTAGTGGCGTTGATGGGTTCCGCCTTATCACTGGATCAGGAAAACCTCCTGGTCCAGCGTTTCCGGCGGGTAAGATTGATGTTCGATGGAGACCAGACGGGCCGAATGGCGAGCCCGGCCGCTGCGCAGCGGCTCGCCAAGCGATGCTCCGTTTGCCAGGTCATGGTTGCACCGGGCCGGCAGCCCGATCAGATGTCAGGCGATGAAATCCGCCAAATCTTGGGTCAGACGTGAACAAAGAACCAAAGGCTGTTTACACAATTTACTTGACGCCGCCGTATCCACCAGTGTTACCGCCGCGAACTGTAGCATGCCACTCACTTCCATTGTGATGCCTGGCGTTGTCGTCTGCTATCCGGCAAACAGGTGATGGCGGGTAATCCTGCAAACTACCCCCGTTGGAGGCTAATTGTCAGAATCGATTTTAAGGTCAATGACAGCATCTTTACGGGAATCAAACTTCGACAGGGTCTTCCTGGAGCTGACGTGTTTTCCATCCTTGGCCTGCAGTTCATAATCGATGTCGGTGTTCAGTGCGTGGAAATAATACTGCCCGGCGGAATCCGTGAAAAAGGAACGTATCCGCAAGGTGCGCAGATTCTTTATCAGCACCGGAACCCGACCGAGCGGACTTCCTTTCTCATCAGTCACGGTGCCGTGGACGGACCGCGTCCCCGTTTGATTCAACGCCGGCATCACAGCGGTGACAAGGACAATCAAGGCCATCGCCACAACTCGCATCCCAACATCATACCGGGTGTCACTCGGAAGTGAATATCCCCTGGACACTTGAGTTAGAAAAATCACGAACTCGGTCCTGGCCGTTCGATGGGGGTCGTTTCGGAAATCAACAAGTGCTCGCAACCGGAGGTCTAGCAGGGCTGCTGAAAAAAGGTGACAGGCACCTTTTCCGCTCGGGATGGATTGTTTAGAATGAAGAATTTGCTTCGGCGGAAAAGGTGCCTGTCACCTTTTTTGAGCAAACTGCTAGTCTCCCGAATCTTTGCAAAGCGCGCTGCTGAGCGCGCAGAAAACCCTCGCGAACAAAAAATGTCCCCAATCGGTTTCAGACTCCTCGCGGCGATTATCCGGCAGAATTCAGGGCTTGATGGCGCTTCTCGCAGGCATTGCAAGCAGACGCATCGTCGGACAAAGCAATGTGATCAGCCCCGCAGGTTTGCAATGAATACTTGTGGCGCACGCACACGGGTCTACTTCTCCGGGCGGGACCACCAGCTTCGCGAGTCGGCAGGAGGTAAACAGGCACCTGGATTTGAAGACAAACTGGTCGATAACCTGCGTGCGGCCGGGATGACAATGGGCACCGGAGGTTCGGTTACGACAGACAATCAGGTGGAGCAAGGTCGAAATGTGAAAAGCGAGTCGCTCTGGCGCGGGGACTCATATCGCCAGAAAGGCGGACACGGTATCTGTGACGCCTGGCAGGTAGGAATGTATGGCTGGATGGCGATAGTGCATTTCGGAATGTGTGGAGAGATCCCGAAGGCAAATCCGATGTTCTGGTTCATGATGCAGATCGCGATGGCGGCCGGGTTCCTGACAAGTTATCCGCTGAACTGGTCGCTACTCAAAGCAGGATTAAACGAGAAGATGTGATCTGCGCCTCGGTCCCCGGTGCTCATATCTGCTCCGATGTTAGCAGAGGTACAGATAGCCGGTTGGTTGAGGCAAAGACGCTAGCTAAATGACTGACTCGCAGAGCGGAAGGAGCTACAATTCATTCCATGGATAAGCATGGGGCCGTCGGGATGTGGCCTGTTTGGAAACAGGCGGTAAGCGGCGATCTGGAAGGGTTGGGTGAAAGCGCCTCTTCCCCGCGCAGCCAGAATATCACCGCCAGAACAGCCGGCGCAGACAAAGTTGTATCTTCCATTTGTCCTTATTGCGGCGTAGGCTGTGGGCAACTTGTATACGTCAAAGACAATAAGATCATCGATATCGAAGGCGATCCGCGATCTCCCATATCAAACGGTTGCCTTTGCCCGAAAGGCGCCGCGACGTTCCAACTGGTAACCGGCTCTCATCGAGTCCACCACGTGCTCTATAGGCGTCCGCACGGCACACAATGGGAGCAGATCCCGCTGGAGCGGGCTATGGAAATGGTCGCCCAGCGGGTCAAAACCACGCGCGATGCCCACTGGGAGCACGCTACCCAAGAAGGTCACGAAGTCCGCCGGACGATGGCGATAGCTCACCTCGGCGGCGCCACCCTCGATAACGAGGAAAATTATCTGATCAAGAAGCTGTTCACGTCGTTGGGAATCGTCCAGATAGAAAATCAGGCTCGTATTTGACACTCCTCTACGGTCCCCAGTTTGGGGACCTCCTTCGGACGGGGCGGCGCCACCACGTTTCAGCAGGATTTGCAGAACGCGGATTGCATCGTCATCCAGGGCTCGAATATGGCGGAGTGTCACCCGGTCGGGTTTCGGTGGGTGATGAAGGCGAAGGAGCGCGGCGCGACGATTATTCACGTGGATCCGCGATTCACCCGCACCAGCGCTGTCGCCGACATTTATGTTCCCCTGCGCGCCGGAAGTGACATCGCATTTCTCGGCGGTATCATTCACTACATTCTCGAGAACGACCGCTTTTTCAAAGACTACGTGGTCAACTACACGAATGCATCTGCAATCCTGACTACTGACTTTGCCGATACCGAAGATCACGACGGGCTTTTCGGCGGGTGGGAGACGGACAAAGGCGAGTACAAGAAGAAAGAATGGATGTACGAGGGCGTGGAACCAGAAGCGGCCGCCGGCGCGCGGGAGGCCGGACCCGGCTCCGGCAAGGAGCAAAAGAACCCGATTCAGGCGGAGCAGACGGATCCCACTCTGCAGCATCCGCGCTGCGTGTTCCAGGTCTTGAAGCGGCACTTCCAGCGGTACACGCCGGAAATGGTGGAGAAGACTTGCGGTGTTCCCGCCCGGCTGCTCACAAAAGTGGCGGAAGCGTTGTGCCGGAATTCCGGCCGCGAGCGCACGTCCGCCTTCTGTTATGCCGTGGGCTGGACCCAGCACACAGTCGGAGTGCAGTACATTCGCACGGCGTGCATCATTCAATTGCTGCTTGGAAACATGGGACGGCCGGGCGGCGGGATCATGGCTCTTCGCGGTCACGCGTCGATTCAAGGTTCCACGGATATACCAACTCTATACAATCTACTGCCGGGCTATTTACCGATGCCTCGGGCAAAGCACGACAAGGATCTGAAGACGTACAACGAATTGAATGAATCGCCTTCCGGCTGGTGGGGTGAGTTCCCGAAGTACTCCGTATCCCTGTTGAAAGCCTGGTACGGCGATGCCGCCACCGCTGAGAATGAGTTCTGCTTCAGGCATCTTCCGGCGATCACGGGCGACCATTCCCACATGAACACGGTTGTGGATATGGCCGACGGCGTGGTGAAGGGCTACTTCGTCATGGGCGAGAATCCGGTGGTCGGGACGGTTAACGGCCCCTTGCAGAGAAAAGGGCTGCGCGCGCTGGACTGGCTCGTAGTGCGCGACTTCCAGCTTACGGAAACCGCGGACTTCTGGCGCGAGGCGCCGGAGATCCAGCGCGGCGAAGTCAAACCGGAGGACATCGGAACCGAAGTGTTCTTTTTCCCGGCCGCGGCGCACACGGAGAAGGATGGCAGTTTTACGAACACGCAGCGCCTGCTGCAATGGCATCACAAGGCGATTGAACCTCCCGGCGACTGCCGTAGCGAACTCGATTTTGTTTTCAAACTCGGACAACGTCTGAAACAGCTCTACTCGGCTTCAACGGATCCGAAGGACCGGCCGGTTCGGGACATGACTTGGGACTATCCGGCCACGGGTCCGCTTCAAGAGCCGGATGCGCACGCCGTTCTGCGCGAGATCAACGGTTACACGGTCAAAGACCGAAAGCTGGTTGATGGCTTTACGGCTTTGAAGGATGACGGCTCTACGGCGTGTGGCTGCTGGATCTACTCAGGGTGCTTTAAGGATGGCGTGAATCAGACCGCGCGGCGCAAGCCCCACTGGGAGCAGAACTGGGTAGCTCCGGAGTGGGCCTGGTCATGGCCGCATAACCGGCGCATTCTCTACAACCGCGCTTCGGCGGATCCCGAGGGCAATCCCTGGTCACAACGGAAAGCCTATGTCTGGTGGGATCAAGCGCAGCAGAAATGGACCGGGCACGACGAGCCGGATTTCGTGCACAAGCCACCCTCGTACAGGCCGGGGAAGGACGCTCGCGGCAAGGAGACGGTCTCCGGCATCGATCCGTTTATCATGCAGTCCGATGGTAAGGGTTGGATTTATGTTCCCAGCGGATTGCAGGATGGCCCGCTGCCTACTCACTATGAACCGCAGGAATCCCTGATCAAGAATCCACTGTACGGACAACAGTGCAATCCGACCCGGATGGAATGGATGCGCAAGAGTGACAATCCGTATCATCAGCCGTACGACGACCCGCGCTTTCCTTATCTGCTGACAACGTACAGGTTGACCGAGCACCACACCGCGGGCGGTATGTCCCGCTGGCTGACCTGGCTTGCCGAATTGCAGCCGGAAGCGTTCTGCGAGGTCTCTCCGGAACTCGCCGCCGAACTGGGACTGAAGAACGGAGGATGGGCAACCCTGCGCAGCGCCCGCGGCGAAATCGAAGCGCGCGTGCTGGTGACGAGCCGGTTGCGGCCGTTGAAGTTGAACGGCCGGGTCGTGCATCAGATCGGGATGCCGTACCACTTCTCGAGCAAGGGAATTGTTCGCGGCGATTGCCCCAACGAGCTCTTCCCATTCGTGGCGGACCCGAACGTGTCCATTATGGAGACAAAAGCGATTTCAGTCGCGGTTGAAGCCGGCCGCAAAGGGCGGGAACGCCGGCACGCAACCAGTGGGCCTTTAGTTCCTCATCTGCCATCGCGCGAGAAAGACCGCGATTTACCGGAGGCCCAGCACAAGCCCGAAACAGGCCACGGCTACAAGACCGAACAGGTGAAGGAGGGCCACACTTAATATGGAGGGAACGCTCACCCCGGATGAGGCCAGGACGCTCGAGAGGAAGGCCGCCCGCGAAGATACCGGCAACCGATCCCAGCGCAAAGGATTCTTCACGGACACAACGCTCTGCATCGGCTGTAAGGCCTGCGAGGTGGCCTGCAAGCAGTGGAATCAGTTACCTGATGACGGCCTGATCTTCACGGGAATGTCCTATGACAACACCGTTGCACTGGGCGCATCCACCTGGCGCCACGTGGCGTTCATCGAGAGGCCCATGGCACTCTCGACGCAGGATGCCGGCGCTTTCTCGTGGCTGTTCTCGTCCGACGTCTGCAAACACTGCGTGCGCGCGGGCTGCCTGGAAAGCTGCCCGACCGGAGCCATCATCCGCACTGAGTTCGATAGCGTCTATGTACAACCGGATGTCTGTAACGGGTGCGGGTACTGTGTGACTAACTGCCCGTTCGGCGTTATCGATCGCCGCGAGGATGACGGCAGGGCCTGGAAGTGTACTCTCTGCTACGACCGGCTGAAGGAACAGATGGAGCCTGCTTGCGCCAAGGCGTGTCCCACTGACTCCATCAAGTTCGGGGATCTGGAAGCCTTGCGGGAGACGGCGCAGACCCGTGTGCAGCGGCTGCAGGAGCAGGGAATGACCGAGGCGTATCTGTACGGGGCAGATGCCGCGAGCCAGCCCGGCACCGAGGGTTTGAACGCCTTCTTTCTTCTTGTGGACCGGCCGGAGGTTTATAATCTGCCGCCCGAGCCGGTGGTTCCCACGAAGAAGGTGAAGCCGGCGTGGAAATCGTTCGCGTACGCTGCCTTGGGACTGCTGGCCATTTCTGTCGGGTCGGCGTTGGCGGCCAGGAATATCGATCTATGAGCCAGAACTCCGAAGAACGCGTGCGTTATGCATGGACCCGCGACCCTGTTACGACCGACGGTCGCGATGTGGACACGTCGATCGCGGTGCTGACCGGCGAGGCTGCGCAACAGGAGATCGAAGGGGACGACAAACGACTGAGTCAACTCGCACCGGCTCCCTGGGATCGTGTGCCGCGGATCAGCGGCTCAGACGCGACGTATTACGATCGTCCCATGCTTAAGCCGTCGGTGTGGAGCGTCGATATTCCGCTCTATTACTTCGTGGGCGGCGCCGCGGGCGCTGCACTGACGTTGGGTGCAGCTCTCCAACTGGTAGCGCCTTTCGAACATAAGGAACTTCGCCGGCTCTCGTCGGTCTGCCACTGGATTGGTATCATCGGCTCAACCGCCGGTGCGGCATTCCTGATCCACGACCTGGGCCGCCCCAGCCGATTCCTCTTTATGCTCCGGGTCTTCCGTCCGACTTCTCCGATGAATATGGGGGCATGGATTCTCTCCGCCGCCGCTCCCACCGCTATGGCAACCGCCCTGCTCGTGAATGCGCCGGGGCGCCTCGGCGTCATCGGTGAAATCTGCGGATATCTATCCGGTGTTTTCGGGGCGATGCTGGCAACTTATACCGGAGTGCTCGTTTCGAACACGGCCATACCCGTATGGCAGGACACCGGCCGCTGGATGCCCGTGCTGTTTGCCGCGTCGGGAGCGGCCACGGCTGGGTCTATTATTGACTTTTTCCCTACCGGCAAGGCCGGCCGCAACGTAGGTTTAATGTTCGGAACGGCTGCCCGGATCGCGGAAGTCGCTGCCTCACTGCGGGTCGAAAAGGCCGCCTCCTCGACATGCAAAGTTGGAGAACCACTGCATACCGGACGTCCGAGCTGGCTGTGGAAAGCTGCAACTGTAATGACTGTCGCCAGTTTAACCCTTTCCGTCATCCCGGGAAAGTCCCGAGCTAAACGGGTCACCGCGGGCGTGCTGGGAGCTGCCGGGTCGCTGTGTATGCGATTCGCGGTACATTATGCAACGAACGTCTCGGCGCGGGATCCTCGCGCGGCGTTCGAACAGCAGCGCGCGGCGCCCTCGTCCTGAAGCCGTCTACGGGAGCCCCACGCTGAAAAGCGGCGACCCGCGCCATTCCCGTATCAGCTCCTGATATGCCTTTCCCGCGGGTCGTATTTTGCGCTCCAGATTATACAAGCCCACAGCGTTTATGTTTCCGTTCTCTTCGCGCAAAGCCGTGTCCCAATCGACCTGGTCCAGGACGCTGTACCATGTGAATCCGACAACGGGCACACCGGAGTGCTCCAACTCCCGTACGTCCGCCCACTCCTCCCACAGCCAATCCTCACCGGTTTCGATCCCAAGATCGTTCGTTTCCGTCAGCATCACGGGTAGGTGGTATCGGTCGAAGTACTGTCTGGCAAGCAGAGAATAACCGAACACTGGTCCGGCTGTCGTCAGCTTGTCATCGGCATTGACCCAGTGCTCGTTTCCGACGTAATAGTCGGTCCCCATGACACAGTGGGGGCGTAACTCCGATCCGTGATTTAAGAACCAGTGATACTCCTCCCGAGTCATGCCATTGTCCATCAGGTATTCGTATATTTCTGAGTTCACCTTGTGGCCGTAACTGAGGTCCAGCGAGAGGAATCTTTTCTCGTTTTCGAAGTTCGCTCGGGCCACGGCCTTGGGACTCTTCTCGTGATACGACGACGTTGCCTCGCTCTGGACGAATACTGCTTCCGGGCACAGCTTCGCAATTTCCTCCTCGGCGCGAACATTGGCTTTACACATGTGCTTCAAAGCCGTGACGAACGCCCTATCTGACTTCAGCCGCTCATTCCACCATCCCTGCTGAGCAGAAAAAGCTGCATTGGTGAAGATTTCGTTCACCGGCGTAAAGAAAGTGACCCAATCAAAACGTCGCGCGAAGTCAGCGGCATATTCCGCGTACAACTCCGGCCAATCGGGATTCTGGAAGTCTCCGATCCAGTCGGGCACTCCGAAGTGGCACAAATCCGTGATGGGTGTGAGCCCCAGCCGGCGTAGTTCCGCAAAGGTCTCGTCCGCGAACGACCAGTCGTACCTCCCCTGGCCAACATGCGCGCGATAATATTGCGGGCCGTACCGAAGGTGAGTCACTCCGATGTCTCGGGCAAGCGCCAGATCATCGCGCCAATTCTCGTAGAACCCGGTTCGCATCAGTTCGTCTACGCGCATATCTCCGCCGTCTTTACCCGTGATCACGGGGTAACTGTTCTCAAACCCGCTCGCGTAGATAAAAGAGCGGATCCCCGGCTTCAATCGTGGCTCTGCCGCACCGTCAAGTTGATTTCCGGATTCCACTTCCGCGGTCATGGTTTTCGCGCCAGTTTGAGTATGGCGGCCAGTCCTACTGCGCCCGCCGCCACCCCGCCGAGAGTCTCGGCCACCGTGAGAGCCTTGCGAAAGGGGGAGCCATACTCCACGTTCGACATGCCCCAGCGCCGGAATTCCTGCCATTTTAAAATGGCATTTCCCGGGATGCCTGCTCCCAGGCCTTTAAGCAGGCTGGGCATGGCGGTTCGAAGCACCGGGTGCCCCGGGACGAAGAACACGCGCCGGTCAGACTTGTACTTCGGCAACGCGGCGTCGTCGAACACAAGGTACGGACCCTCCCTCAGGTGCTTTTCAAAATGCGGATCCTCGACTTCGCCGATCATGATGGTCGGAGTGCCGTTCAGCCACATCACCTCGCGTAATTCATCGCGCCGTAACATGCTGTCGAGCGCGCTCTTGACGTGGCCCACCGTCCCCTCCATACTCACCCCTTCGCCGACCAGGATATTGATGGGCAGGTAATTGATATCCGAGTGATTATGCCAGGCGTCAAAAGATACGGAATCGAGCGGCGTGCCCAGAAACTCGATCGGCTCCATCACCCCCAGACCACGTGCCGCGGCTTCCCGCGGATACTGCAAGTCACGCCACTCATGCCGGAATAGCCGCGCGATGGCGACGTCCGCCGCGACCGGATCGGTGGATGCCATGATGCAGCCGCACCAGCGCGGGAGGTTGGCGATCGGTCCATCTCCTTCGCCGCAGATAATTGCATCCACTACGCACAAGTCCGGCGGCACAACGGTCATGATGTCCATGAACCGCGCGCACGTGTCGGCGCCGTGGTTATGCTGGCGCCAGTGCTGATTCACCACACCGACCCAATTCTTCAACGCTCCGGTAATCTTCGTGTGCTCATGAGTCTTTGCCTTGGGAGCATCGATGATCACGTCGGCATCCAGGAGGGGAATAGGTAACGGCACTTCACGGAGAACTTTGCCTTTGGGGACGGACACGGTACGCAACGGAGTTTTATCGCTGCCGAGGTCAATCAGTTCAGCTCCCTCCCTTTTCGCCGCAGCCGCAATTCCCGTGATCTTCATATTGCGAACAGAATCGAACATGCCGCCGCTCGACTCGCCGACCTGCACCTTGCCCGCGCCGGCCTTCTTACAAAGTCGCACGAGGGCGCCGATCACCAGCGGGTCCGTGGTGCAGCCCTCCTCCGCCGTATAAAAAACCGTCACATTGGGTTTGATGAGTACGGTCTGCCCGGGCCGGACGAATCTCGACATCCCGCCAAGCTGATCGATAGCATTCTCGACGAGTTCCAGAACGCTGGCGATGGAGCGATGCTTTTCGTCAGTGTGTGAGATGGCGACAGTGGCGACACGCGTATCCAAGGCTCCCGCGCGATCCGACTGCTCTCCCGTCTTCTCCTGCTGCACTGGCATCATGATCCTCCTCTCTGATGTCACCGTATACTTACATTATTAAACGGAACTGACGTTACCAGATCCCCTAAATGCATGAGTTGCCGCAGTCTATGTGCAGGCCGTTACTACTAATCACGCTGTCGCTTTGAAGACACTTAGAGTCACCCGGTAGTTAGATGCTATCCAGAGTGGTTTGTAAGAAGACGATCGTTTTGCAACAGGCGCTCTATAATTATTAGTAGGTGCCACACATTTTTATGAAAGGAGAATGATATATGGTAAATTGAACCACGGCAAACGATGGTGGAGTTCGCGCTACCGCGATACTCAATATCCTGCTTGGAATTTGGGTCTTCGTGTCCCCGTGGGTATATGGAGCTGGTTCGGTTGGCAACGCGTGGAACAGCTGGATTGTGGGAGCACTAATAGCGATTTTTGCAATAATCCGCTCCTCAAACCCACTTACAACCAGAGGTCTGGGCTGGGTGAACATGATTTTGGGCGCTTGGCTCTTTATCTCGCCTTGGGTATACGGGTACACGGCAAATTCAGGTCGATTCATCAATAGTCTCTGTGCTGGAGCCATCGTTTTCATACTGAGCCTGTATGGCGCTACCGCCCATACTACGCACACGACACCGCCTATGCCGACCAGACCGTAAGTAGGGATCCTCCCAACATGCCCGACTGAACAGAATGCGCCGGATCTCCGGCGCATTCGTCGTTTCAGGATCAGCGATGGCGCCGAAAAATGAGGAAAATAGGAATCGCAGCCCCGGCGGCGGCCCCCAGCAGGGCCCACGAGTGCTGATTCAGTTGCTTTCGCCAGTCCAGCGCCTCGCCGGCGCGGCGCTTCAATTCGTGTAGCTCCGCCGTTGCGCGGGCGCCGCTTTCGAGAGCCGCCTCGGATTGCCGCATCAAATCATCCATCACCGCGCTCGCCGGTTTGTTGTGGATGTCATCGGAAGTAAATTGGTTATCCATGGGTCGCTCGATTAGATTACTTCTCGCACCTTATTCTCGAGAATGGTCTTCAGGATTTCGCCCCGATCCTTATCTCCACGCACGAGTGCCTCGCCGAAGTGAACAGCCTGTTCCATAGTTACGTTTCCCGGCAGCGGCGGCTCATTCGGATCGACGACAGCCTGAATCACGGCTGGTCCATCATGTGCCAGAGCTTGTCGAAGCACGGGGCCGGCATCCTTCGGATCCTCGATGGTGAAACCCCTGGCGCCGCAAGCCTGCGCGTGCAGCGCAAAATCGATCGGCTGAAGGTCCACGCCAAAGTGCGGATTCGCATCGAGGACGATTTGTTCCCACTTGATCTGACCCAATTCGTTGTTCTTTATCACAACCACTTTGACCGGGAGCTTGTACTTTACCAGCGTGGCGATCTCTCCCATGAGCATAGTCAAGCCACCATCCCCGACCACACAGACCACCTGCCGGCCAGGGTATGCCACGGCGGCGCCGATGCCGTACGGAAGGCCGTTTGCCATCGTCGCGAGCATGCCGGAGAGCGAAAACTGCATGTCTCGACGTATGTTGATATACCGTGCTACCCACGTAGCGATGGTTCCGCTATCGGCGATCACAATCGCGTCGTCGTTCAGGAGTTTGTCCAACTCGTGCGTCACTACCTGCGGCTTCATCGGCTTGTCCTGCCGGGTCCCACGTTCTTCCATGAGCTTGTTCCACGACCGCATGCGTCTCTGCGACGTTTCCAGGAACCCGGCATCCTGGTTCTCCGGGACGAACTTAGCCAGCAACCCGAGGACGGCGGCGCAGTCGCCAACCAGCGCGAGGTCGACGTTCGCACGCAGGCCGATCCGCGTGGGGTCGATATCGATCTGGATCACCTTCGCCTGGCCCGGTTTGGGAAGGAACTCGATATACGGAAAACTGGTGCCGGCCATGATGAGTGTGTCGCACTCCTGCAGCGCGTCCTGCGACGGCGCGGTGCCCAGGAGTCCGATCCCCCCGAGGCTATAAGGGCTGTCATCCGGTATCACAGCCTTCCCCAACAACGCTTTGATTACCGGCGCCTTCAGGCGCTGTGCCAGATCCAGGACTTCTTTGCGGGCCCGGAGAGCGCCGCGGCCGGCGAGGATGGCGATCTTGGAACCCTGGGCAATCAACCGGGCGGCGGACTCGAACTCCTTCTCTGGGGGAACCATGTACCGGCCGGCCAGAATGTCCGCGCTGTGATGCTTTACATTCATGTTGGACCGGTGCTTATCCGAATCTTTCCACTCCTGAATGTCCTTCGGGATGGTTATGTGCGCGACACCGCGGTATGCGAACGCGCTCTTGATCGCCTCGTCCAGCACGTTCTCCACGTGCGCCGGTCCCATAACGCGTTGGTTGTAGCAGGCAACGTCCATATACAGCTTGTCAAGATCGAGATCCTGCTGGTAGTGAGTTCCGATAAGATCGTGGAAAGTATGTCCGGTGATGGCCAGGACCGGTTGTCCATCGAACTTCGCATCGTATAGGCCGTTCAGCAGATGAACTCCGCCGGGGCCGGAGGTCGCGACGCAGACGCCGAGCTTGCCCGTGAATTTGGCGTACCCGCAGGCGGCGAAGGCGGCGGCTTCCTCGTGCCGCACCTGTATAAATTTCAGTTTGTCCTGCTTTTGCCGCAGTCCTTCGAACAAACCGTCGACTCCGTCTCCGGGCAACCCGAAAATAGTATCTACGCCCCAGCTTATGAGCCTTTCCACTAAAATCGCGGACACAGTCTCAGCCATTTTCTTCCTCCTTCATTTTGCTCTCGCGGTGCGGATCCAATTCTATTTGAGCAGTCTGCGGCTTGTGGAACTAGACCTAAAACGCACACTGCCGCACGCGCGTGTGAATGAGCCGACGCTCTCATGTCTTATTGGGATGGCCTGCACGCCGGATGTGGTGAAACAATGGTCTAACAGGCTTCTTACTAAGGCGAAGACATAACTGGCCGCCGATGAACGCAGTAAACGCCGATAAAGACGAATAACTTGCATGTATCTTAGCGTCTACGGCGGCTGAATCGCTTTTTGTCAGCAGCCTGCCAGGGTGTCGGCTCCGCGAGAATACGGCCGGCCGACTGATGGTGGAGCGAGTTGCCGGGAGGCCCAAGTACGTCACGCGATCTGGAACGCCGGGATTGGCTACGTTGCGGAATGCGTGATGACGGACTTGACTGCATTATCGCCACGTTGCCCGAGAATGTTCTTATGGTGTCGGGCTACTTTCCTGTTGTCGGAACAGCAATAGCATTGGCCGACTCACAGGGAGCCGTGGAGTTGCTGGTGCCAAAGGATGAACGAGATTTGGCAAAAACCGGCTTTGCGGACGCGGTCATTCCCTTCGAATCCGCATCCTTGCAGAAGATCAGCACCCCCGCCGAGGCCATTCGTGAACCCCTGCGCAGCCTGTTGCAGCGGGAAAAACTCGACCGTGCGGTCATCGGCTATGAGGCCGGAGACACGTTCGCCCCGGCGTCATACGCTTCTATGCATCTATACGGCGCTTCGATCCGGGAATTGTGCCGCGACGCGTCTCTCAAACCCGCAGCCGCATTCTTCGCCCGCATGCGGGCCAAACTTACAGCAATAGAGTTGGATCGCCTGCGCCGGGCATGCCGCATTGCGAATCGCGCGTTCGAGCAGGGCAAAAGGACACTAGCCGCCGGACTACTGGAAACCCAGGCTGCGGCCGCCTTTCGAGCGCCGCTCGTCACCATAGGAATAGGCTTTGAGGGGGTTAATCGTGCAGAGGGATACGTCTCCTGCATGGCTGGCCAGAATTCCAGTAAGGCATTCGGCGCGTATGCCCGCTCACGTGCTTCGACGATAGCCTACGGAGACCTCGTATTGACCCATTGTAATTCCCATGCGGATGGGTACTGGACAGACATTACCCGAACCTACTGCATCGGCCAGCCAGACGATCGCCAGCAACGGATGTATCAGGCCGTGTTCGAAGCTCGTAGCGCCGGCCTCGCCGCCATCTGCCCGGGCGCAACCGGTAGCCAGGTCGATCTGGTCACTCGCGATGTAATGCGCTCGCACGGCCTCGGCGCCAATTTCAAACACGCTTCGGGGCACGGAGTTGGATTCACGGCTATCGATCACAATGCCATCCCGCGACTGCATCCGCAATCGCACGATCGGCTTGAGGCAGGCATGGTGTTTAACCTCGAACCGGGCGCCTATATTGACGGCTTCGGAGGACTGCGGCACTGTGATGTCGTCGCAGTCACCCGCACAGGCGCGGAGGTGCTCACGCCATGGCAGGGCGCCTTTGAAGATTTGATCCGATGACACGGCGCGACTTTCCGGCTGATCACTTCATACCCGATTTATGGTGACCCGCATTCTCTGTACGGCGCTAGCGTTTGTCCAGTTCATTCCCTCGTCCATGGCGGCTACAGCCGCCGTTCCCGATGTGAACGACATCGTGCAACGCTCGGTAGCGAACAACAACGCAAACTGGAAAGCCGCACCTCGGTATAGTTTCCAGGAACATGATGTCGTGCTTAAGGGCGGCAGCCGGAGTTCTCGCACGTTCGAAGTCACTATGCTGGACGGGTCGCCGTACGAGAAGACGATCGCGGTCAATGGAGTACCACTCGGATCCGCGGCTTTAAAGCGCGAGGATGAGAAATTGCACCGCGAGCTCCAACGCCGCCAGTCTGAAAGCGCCAATGCCAGGCGAAAACGTATCAGCGACTACCAAAAAGGACGACGACAGGATCATGCCTTGATGACCGAGATGATACGTGCCTTCCACTTCAAACTGGGCGGCCGGGAGGTGCTCAATGGGCGCCAATGCTTTCGCGTGGAGGCCTCGCCGCGGCCGGACTATATCCCTTCAAGCCGCGACACGAAAGTGCTGAGCGGCATGCGCGGTACACTTTGGATCGACGCCGACCAATATCAATGGGTGAAAGTAATCGCGTCTGTATTCCGCCCTGTCGCCTTCGGTTTGTTCATTGCGCACGTGGAACCCGGGACCGAGTTCGAACTGGAGGAAGCTCCTGTCGACGGTACGGTATGGCTCCCTGTTCACTTTAAAGTATCGGTCAATGCCACGATTCTCTTCTGGTCCAAACACTCAGTCGATGACGACACATACACGAATTACCAGCGGACCGTGAATGCCGATTAAGCCTGTAAGAACTCTGACATTCAATCCAGCCGCAGGTGATTCGTTACCGAAAAGACACCGGGCACCCCTTGCGCCTGCATGTATGCCAGATTGCGGTCCGTTTCATTAGCAACCACACCCTCGAGAGCCACATGGCCGTTATTCACGATGATGTGGATCGGCGGAACCGCCTGCAGCTCATACCGTTGCAGCGCCGGGTATCCGTATATCGCGCGATAAACAGCCAGGCGGATCCGATCGTCGTTTGACGACAAAGGCAGCACGTCGATATTGTTCACCACCCGGTCGACGCCTTCGATGTTCTTAACGGCCGCTTCTGCATCCGACTTCAGAGTGGGTCTGGTCACTTGTCCAATCAGGATCACCGTGTTCCCTTCGATGCGGTAGCCGAGATTATCGAACACGCCATAATACGGAAGCATTACGAGTTCATGCCTGACTTCGCGCTGTAACCGATTCTGGAATATTTCTGCCCTTTCCATCCGATCGGCCGAATCGCCCGTCCTTACGGCAGCGCCCGGAACAGGCGCCAGCGTCGCTGGCAGCAGGTTGGGTAAGGGGGGAACGCCGTACCCTAGGGCAATCACGTTTAGATCGGCTTTTAAGTTGACCCAGGCGCGCGACGCTTCGGCCGTGACATAGTTACGGAGCATGAAGCGGTTGATGGAAGAAGCCAGCGTCATCGCTGTGTCCAGGTCCTGCCGCGCCTGATCGTAATGCTTGTCCTTGTAATCTTTTTTGAGATTGTCGGTGACACTCTCCAGATCGTCGACCGAATCGCGCAAATGCTTTTCTTTATCCGGTAGCGTCACATGTTCCATTAAGCCATGGAATGCCTTTTTGAATTCGTCCCCATGCCGCTCGACTCGTTCGAATGCTTCCCGGACGTCCGTCCGGGTGTAAACGTCCTGAGCTGCTGCGACCCTGGCTATCGATAGCCCCGCTACGAACAGAGCCGCCGTTCCAATCGCATTTCTTATATTCATTTGTACCTCCTTGTTAATCGATCCTGCCGCAGTCATTGCAGCCCCTGCGGCGGTTTGTAGGAAGTGGCGCGAAACCCTCTATCTCCATTGTGGAGACGTCGTTATAAAATGCCAATACAGTGTCCCAGGGATGCCAGCAGTTCATTGCCGTCCGCAGGGGACGAAAGGTACGGATTAGACTGCGGAGCGCCCGGAACCACGAGTTGTCCGAAGAAGTACAATGCTTAACGACGTCAAGGGAATCAGCGCGGCAAGAGCCTCGTGCTGATTTGTCATCAGCCAGGCAGCCAAAGCCGCTGCCACTATGTACAAAAGGAACATGAGCGCCAGTACTCCGGGTGAATTATCATGGGCCCGGCGCAAGGCCGGTCTCGTGTCCGCCGTCTTGGCTAGAGAGACGATTGCAGTCGTGATGGTTCCGGTGATGAATGTAGTTACAACTCCGGAGATCTTCAGCCGGCGCACGGCAACGCTCTGGATACCCAGGGCGCACGCCCCCGCGCTTATGAGCATAGGACCTGTCGACCTGAGGCCTGAGGGCGATGAAAGCCATAAGAGTAGAGCAAACGTTATGACGAAGGGAAGTTCTAGGAGAACGCCGATTCGCAGGTTACGGCGGGCGTCGCGCTGAGAGGCAACCTTGCGTCTCAATGTCGCTCCCCCTAACAGCACTCCAATAGAGAAAGCGCTGAGCGAAATGATGCAAGGCTGCAATCGCGACCGGTCCGGGCCGATAATCGCCAACCCCAGCAGTACCGTATTCCCCGTCATATTGGCCGTAAAGGCACGGGCGGCGAGATAGCTCAGGGCGTCCATTGTACCCGACGCCCACGTTAGAAGCAGCAGATCGAGCGTCCGAGCAGATCTGACCGGCACGTCGCTTCGCTCGGGAATCACCTGCCGCTTCGGTCGGCGGAGCCGGTCGTCTGAAATCCGGATTTCTCCAATCCCTCCGCCTTGCGTAAGTGTTCCTCCAGAGTCGGGATCATTTTTTGTGCATAGGCCTTCACCTCCGGATTTCGGCCATGTTCCGCCTCCCGCTTGAATTCCGCGATCGTCCTTCGGTGATCTTGTACCTCGTGACTCACGAATTGTCGGTCGAATGCCGAACCCTTGTCGCGTATGAGCTGTTCAATGACTCGATTCCGCCGGATGTCAATTCCCCTTGGGATGCTCTGCCCGGTTTTGCCGGCCACCGCGGTGAGCTCTTCGTACGCCTTAGTGTGATCTTGAGTGAGGGTTTCACCGAAGTGTTTCACCGCATCCTGAGATGCCTGGTCCTGCGCCATCTTGCCCAGATGTGCCTCGGTCATGTTGGCTACCGCAGCCGATTTCAGGAAGGATTTATCGGCACTGCTCAAATCCGCCGCCTGAGCATTTACGAACGAAAACGCGGAGAGACAAAATGTTGCCAAAACTGCTCTGTTCAACATCGAAGTTTGCTCCTTTAGACGATTGTGCCTTACGCAGATCACGATGTAAGCGCGCTCAGCCACATCAATCTGATTTCAGAATGCAAGCTGCATACGACGGACCTCAATCCCTTAAAGGCGGGATCTGGTGTCTTTCCGAATAGAAGAATTAAAGCCGCAGTTGGTCATCGGTGCTGTATCCCACAGGCAGCGGCGCATTAATTATTGTCTGGCAGCAAGGAACCGCTGAGAGGCACGGTGTACGGCATTCCGGGGATTGTCGCGGGGCAACGGATAATCTACAGTTATTTCCGTCTACGATCCTGATGCGTCCAATTGCGGCGTCTTCCATGGTCGAAGGCAGGCGCCGCGGGCGGTCAATTCTCCGGACAAACAGCCGGACACCGTCATGATACGATTTTCTTCCGCACGGCGTAGAGCACGATTTCCGCAGTATTGTGAAGATTAAGCTTCTGCATCAGATGCATTCGGTGAGTTTCAACGGTGTACACACTGACCTCGAGAATAGCTGCCACTTCTTTGTTCGACTTGCCTTCCGCAATCAGATGGAGGACTTCTTTCTCGCGCTCGGTCAGTAAGTCATAGGAGTCCCGCAAATTGCGCTGCTGGAGAAAGCGCATGTAGTCCTCCAACATGGTTTCTGAAATCTCCGGACTGAAAAAGCGGGTACCGCGCGTTACGGCCTGGACCGCAGGCAGCGTCTGCGCGTCCGCCGATTGTTTGAGCAGGTAGCCCCTGGCGCCGGCGTGCAAGGCTGAGAGAACATAGTCTTCGTCCGCGTGCATACTCAGGATGATAACGGCGATTGCCGGGTTTCTCTTCACGATCTGCGCCGTGGCGTCTATGCCATTGAGAAGCGGCATTGCTATATCCATGATCGCCACGTCCGGATTGATCTCTTCCGCTATACGCACCGCCTCGCGGCCGTCGCGCGCTTCGCCGACAATCTCCATGCCCGGTTGGCACTCCAACAAGGAACGCAACCCTTTGCGAACGATGCTGTGGTCATCTGCCAGAAGAATGCGCGTTCTCATTGTGATTCGCAGCTACCATCAGCGACACATCGGCTGACAGCAGGCTGCCCCGCCGGCATGATGACACTTCGCACCGCATCCAAAAGCGCGCGCGGGCCGAAGGGTTTTGGAAGGCAAGCTACGCGGGAATTTCCGTCGCGAAGGCCATCCAGTGATTCCCCGGAGATGTAAACAACAGGCATTCCGGGAAACTCGGCCCTGATCGCCCGTACCAGTTCGATGCCATTCATCCGCGGCATGTGGATATCTGTTACCACAACGCTTACTCCGCCCCGGAGGCTCTGAATGATTTCGAGAGCGTCGTCTCCATCCGCCGCCTCGATCACCGTAAACCCTTCCCGTCGTAGTACCTCCGAGGCATAAGCTCGCAGGTCACGCTCGTCATCCGCGAGAAGAGCAACTTGCGACATTACTAAATCTCCTTTCGTAACGCTGACTGCAAAGTCGATAACAAAGCCGAGGGTGCGAACGGCTTGTTTAAGACGTCCACCGCGCCGGCCCTGAGCACCCGTTCGCGAACTGCGCTGTCGTCGTGTGCAGTGATGAAGATGATAGGAATCCGCGAATCTGTGCTCTTCAGCCGCGATTGCAGTGCCGGTCCGTCCATTCCGGGCATCCGAACGTCAAGGATCACGCAGGCTGTCGCCGGCTCCAACCCCGATTGCAAAAAGAGCTCAGCCGACTCGAATGTCATTAGCCGATATCCTGCAGATCTGAGCAGGCTACTAACCGAATCTCGTATGGATTCGTCGTCATCGATGAGGGCAATCAATTCCGGCATGATCTCCCATCCCGCAACTGGCCAGTCGGTGAGCACTCGGCCAAATCCCGAAGCACTTGCAGATACTCGGCGAGCGCTTCAGCTTGTTCCCGCCGGGCGCGTGCTAAGGCGCTACCCGGATCAGCCGCTTGCCCTACCGGTGTGCGGATGAATAGCCGCCGGCATTTCCTGCTGGCAGCACTGTAACGATCCCATACTTCTTCCAATCTCATGCGCCGTATCAGCCCCCTCCATAGTTGGAAAAAGGAGGGCTCTCCCTCAGTCCACTTACGCTACCCCACCTTTAGAGTTAAAGCCCTCCGCCCCGCAAATGCATCTTGCATAAGCGGTGAGTCCATCTTCTACAATTGAAGTATGAATCGATTCCGGATGCGCCGCCAGTCTGCTTAAGTCGCACCAGACTAGACTTTGGTCTAGCAGGCTTCTGAAAAAGCCAAGACATTACCAGCCGCTGATAAACGCAGATAGACGTCGATTAAAAACAAATGACTTGCATGTATCTTGTCGGCGCAGCAGCCTGCTAGTACGAATGTGACTCCGAATTGGGCCACGCGATCCTGGCGGGTTTCGCGTCTGGCGCTAGGAGCGTTTCAGCCATCCGGATGAGGTCGGCCAGAGAATTCGCTTGCATTTTGTGCATCACCCGCCCGCGATGCAGCTTTACCGTTGACTCGGTTGTGCCAAGCTGGCCGGCGATCTGTTTGTTCAACAGACCTTGCACAACCAGCGTCATCACTTCCCGCTCGCGTACCGTGAGCGAATCATAGCGGGTCCGTAACTCCTGCATCTGCTGCCACTGAGCTCGCCCCTCTCGATCACGCGCAAGCGCTCCCTGAACGGCGTCGAGGAGGTCCTGGTCGCGAAACGGTTTTGTCAGAAACTCGATCGCACCTGCCTTCATCGCACCGACCGACATCGGGATGTCTCCATGGCCGGTTATGAAGATTATCGGTATATCCGTTTGTGTCTTTGCGAGTTCCCGCTGCAGATCGAGCCCGCTCAACCCAGGAAGCCTGACGTCCAGGACAAGACAACTTGGTGCGTCAGGCCGTCCGTCTTTAAGGAACTGTTGAGCGGTATCGAACGTTTTCACGTCGATCCCGACTGATCGAAGCAGGTTTCTCAATGCCTCGCGTACCGATAAGTCGTCATCGACGACCAACACCACAGGATGTTCAGAACTCATACTGTGCAACCAGCCGATACTTCTATAATGCCTCAGTCGCGGACGAGAATCTCTCGCCGGCCTTGGCAGCAGGTAATGCAAAGTGCACAGTTAACCCGGTGACTTCGTTGGGTTCCGCCCAGATCCTTCCTCCGTGCGACTCCACGATCGACTTGCAAATCGACAGCCCCATCCCGATGCCCGTGGGCTTAGTCGTGAAGAATGCTTCGAACATACGCTGCAGGTGCTGCAAATGGATTCCGGTGCCGGAGTCGCGAACAGAAACCACCACGCTACCATCTCCTGATGTTGCGGAGGTCACGACGAGCTCCCTCGGTTTAGCCCCGTCCGTCATCGCTTCTATTGCATTTAAGATGAGGTTCAGGATGACCTGCTGCAACTGAATTCGATCTCCGCGCACCCAGGGAGGGTCGACGGAAAGTTGCGTTCTCAGTTGGATGCCGCGCTTGTCTATCTCGCTCCGGCTTAGCTCGATGGCTTCGCGAATTACGTCGTTGGCGTCGACGGGTGCGATCTGAGGGTTGCCTTTCTTGAGAAATTCGCGGATGCGCCGGATCACGGCACTTGCCCGGTTGGCGTCCCGGACAATCAGGGACAGGGAAGATTTCGCCTCTTCCACGTCGGGCGTGCCCGCGCTGAGCCAGCGGAGGCCTGCCTCCGCATTCGTAACCACTCCCGCCAGCGGTTGATTCACTTCGTGAGCGATCGAACTCGCCAGTTCGTTCACCGAGAGAGCGCGGAGAACGCGAGCGAGTTCGGCTTCCGTTTCCCGCAGCGCTCGCTCTGCCACGAGCGCCTGTTCCTTAGCATGCAGTTCCAGGCGTTCGGTAATGTCCATATCCGCTTGCAGGATGGAGGCCGGTTCGCCACTTTCGTTGCAGTGCAGCACCCATCGGCTGGCCACAGTGATCGGAGCGCCATTCTTCCGTACGTGTACCAGCTCGCCATCCCATTCCCCAAACTCGAACAAATCAGCTCGAATCCGATCCAACGGTATCGGGAATACGGTTTTGAGAAGGGAATGGGCGGTCTGCCCCAGTGCTTCCGCCGCGGTGAAGCCGTAAAGGTCAGCCGCACCGGGGTTCCAATAAACAATGTGATCGTCCAGCTCCCTGACAAAGCAAACCACGCGCTCCATCATTTGCGCACGCTGGCGCAGTTCGGCCGCCTGCTGCGCCATCATTTTCTCAGCGGCCCGTTTTTCGGTAACATCGCGGAAGACCAGCACGACCCCTTTCGCCTCTCCACCAGCGTCGCGAATGGGAGCGGCGCTGTCATCGATGGCGACTTCGGCGCCGTCGCGCGAAATCAACAGCGTGTGGTTGGCCAGACCGATCACCTTGCCGTCACGTAGCACTTTCGCGACCGGATTCTCGACTGGCCGCCGTGAGTGTTCGTTGACAATCCGAAATACCTCCTCGACCGGCTTCCCGGAAGCCTCTTCATTGGTCCAACCCGTCAAGCGCTGCGCCACCGGATTCAGATATGTGACGCGGCCCGCGGTATCGGTGGAAAGCACCGCGTCGCCGATGCTGCTCAGAGTTATACGCAGACGTTCACGCTGCTCCGCCAATTCCTTTTCGGCCTCGATTTGAGCCGTGATATCGCGGATGATTTTGGACCCGCCCGTAATTCGTCCAGCCGCATCCAGGACCGGAGAAATGGTGACCGCCGCATGGATCAGGAGCCCGGATTTCGTGCGTCGGACAGTTTGGTACTGATTCATACGCTCTCCCCGAGCAACTCGATCCTGAATGTCCTGCATCTCGTCCGGAAACTCGGGGGCAGCCAAAACCGAAACGGTTTGTCCGATCATTTCGTCCGCGGTGTAGCCAAAGATTTTCTCGGCTCCTCTGTTCCAGCTCGTGATCACACCGTTTAAATCCTGGCTGAAGATCGCGTCTCCCGTGGACTCCACGATTGACGCCAGCAACCGGCCGGCGGTTTCGGCCTGCCGGCGCTCACTGATATCGCGAAACACCAATACCGCGCCTTGAAGTACGCCGTCCACACTCCGGACGGGGGCCGCGCTGTCGTCGATTGGTACCTCAGTCCCGTCGCGGGCGATGAGAACTGTGTGGTTTGCTAATCCGACGATGTCACCTTCCCGAAGCACCCGCGCAACCGGGCTCTCGACCTTCGCTCGTGTCTGCTCGTTCACGATGCGAAAGACGTCATCGATGGCCTTGCCCGAGATATCCTGTTCCGTCCAACGCAGCAGCGAAAGCGCAATCCGGTTTGCAAAGGTTATACGCCCTTTCGCATCCGTAGCGATCACGGCATCGCCGATGCTTCTCAAGGTCGTCTCGAAACGTTGGCGTTCAATCCGCTCTGCATTCTCGGCGTGCATGGCCCGCGCTAACGCTCGGCGCTGAGAGTCACCTAAAAAGGCAACGCCTAATCCCAGGACGATGAAAACAGTGAATGATATCTGACCGCCTCGATCGTTAGCCAGGAACGATCCCACCGGTTCCGTGAAATAGTACGCGGAAGCGATTCCGGAAACCAGGACACAAACCAGACCAGGTCCAAATCCCCCGAACCATACCGCCAGAAGAACCGCTGGAACTGCGACCGCAAATGCAAGTTCAGTCGGTCCAATGAGAGGCGTCAAAGCCATTCGAAGGGCAAATGCGGCAGCGGCAGCCGCTATCGCGATGCCGTACCGGATCGGCCATGGCATCGGCGTTCCCTGCAACTTCAACACGAACGACATAGAGGCGAGTCTTAAGGCAACTATTTCAGGATTTCGCCGAGTTTAGCAAGCTGGGGTTGGCCTTTTGCCCCGGGCATCTCCCAGGATTACGGCTCAAATGTGCGAACCATAACAACTTCAAGAGGAGAGTTACAACCGCACTGGCTCGATCTTAGCCGAGAATTGCACCGGATCAGGATATGAGTTTTTTCCGCACCGCATACAATACGATTTCCGCAGTATTGTGCAGATTGAGTTTTACATGAAATGCATGCGGTGGGTTTCCACGGTGTAGACGCTAACATCCAGAATACACGCCACCTCTTGTTGGATTTCCCTTCCGCAATCAGTGGGAGGACTTCTTTTTCGCGCTCGGTGAGTAGTTCAAACGAGTCCTGCAGGTTCCGTTGTTGGAGGAAGCGTATATAATCCTCCAACATGGTTTTCGAGATTTCCGGGCTGAAGAAGGGTGTCCCGCGCGTCACCGCCTGAATCGACCCCATTCAAAAGCGGCATCGCTATATCCATGATCGCGAAATCCGGATTGGCCTCCTCCGCCAGTCGCACCGCCTCGCGGCCATCGCTCGCTTCACCAACAATCTCCATCCCCGGCTGCCGCTCCAGCAACGAACGCACCCCTTTCCGAACGATGCTGTGGTCATCCGCCAGAAGAATGCGAGTACTCATTCTGCTTTTCTTCGATTACCACCGGGATATTCGCTGACACCGTCGTTCCTCTGTGAAGCTCCGATGTCAGACGGATCTCGCCGCCTAGTTCCCGCACCCGCTCTTGAAGGCCGATTAAGCCCAGCCCTTTGCCCCGCACCGCCGAGGTGTCAAATCCCATGCCATCATCCCGAACGACGATCGCGACATGTCCGTCTTCCGCGCTCAGAATGACTTGGATTGTCTTGGCATTCGCATGTCTTGCGCAATTTGTGAGCGCTTCCTGCACAAAACGGTATATGCAGGTACGGTGCTGCTCCGGCAGGTCGACTGTGGTTCTTTCGATCGTGGTATTGACGGGAATGCCGGTGTGTTTTGAGAACTGCCGGGCCTGCCACTGTATAGCCGACCCCAGACCCAGGTCATCCAGCATCGACGGTCTCAGGCCCATAGCCATGTCTCGAAGCGCCCGCAGCGATTGTTCCGCTAAACGCCTGGCATCTTCGAGATGTTCGGTGAAATCGGTCTCCGGAGCGCTTCGCAGATCCTGCATGCTGCGCAATTCCATTCGCAAAGCCGTTAACATCTGCCCGACCTCGTCGTGAAGCTCCCGCGAAATCGACTTGCGCTCGTTCTCGAGCGCCTGTACTAATTGCCGCGAAAGCCGTCGCAATTCCTCCTCGGCGGCCTCACTACGCTGCCTTTGATGATTTTCGCTTTGCTCCAACTTCGTAATACGAATAACGGCCACCCCTGCAATCCCAACCCCTACCAGCAAAGTGAAAACCAGCATCCGGCGGTTGAATACATCCATCGATGCGTGTTTGCGATCGATCTCCAACTGCTGCAAATGGAGATTTGCCTGCGTAAGCTTTGCAACCTCGAGGGTGATTGAAAGTGCCGCCCGCCGGCGCGGAAGCACGTTGTGCCGCAAAAAGGACCAACTCTGAGCCCTCCTCTTCTCGGCCGTCCACTGGAAGAGCAGACCGAGCGCGTTCCAGTATCCTTCGACCTCCCGGCGGAGCTGTTCCAATCGCGGCTTGTCCTCCTCGCGGCTTATCGCTTTCAACTCACGGAATTCCGCTTCCGCCGCAGTACGCTCTGACATGAGCTGCGAACGAAACTCTTCCGCACTTTCGCTGGAATGGTCGAGCAGATAATCGCGCGCCAGCAAACCCGCGGAATAGATGCCGGACGCAATGGCATCCAGGTTCCGTTCCGTGCGCCGGTACCGCTCGTTCATGGATGAGATTTCCCGGTATGTCTCGCTGGCCCGGCGACGCGCGATCAGGTCCGAAACCGCAATCAAGCCAATGAGCATTCCGAACCCGAGCAGCAAAGCCGGCGCAGATCTACTGGTCCGCATACGGTCCCCGAATACCATTAGAACGCCGCTCATATAGGTAAGAACTACGCTTTGCCCAGTTTCAGGAGACCGCCGGGGCCGGCGGAATCGCATCACCGGCATGCTGTCAGGCAGTGCCGGCGGGTTCGCTGTTAGCTGTTGATTGCCGGCACGAATCTTGGCGTAATGTTCTGATTCACGTTGAAGACGTTATCGGGATCATAACGTGCCTTGATTTCGGCCAGCCGCTCGTAATTGTCACGATATGTCGCGAGCACGCGTTCCTGACCTTCTTCCATCATGAAGTTGACGTATGCTCCGCCGGCCGCAAATGGATGCACGGCATCGAAATATTCGCGGGCCCACTTCGTGATCCGGCCGATGTTGGCAGCGCCAGGGTCGACACCAACGATGACTTGCGACCAGGTCGCATCGCGGAAGCTAAAGGCAGTAGCGGCCTTGGGGATCCGGTGGACCGCACCGTCGACAGGATAGAAGTGCGTCGTCGAGTGCGTTGTCGGCAGCCTTGAGGCATGCTCGACCTGTCGACTGATGGCTTGATCGGTCAGTTCGTTCAAGAAGTCGGCCTTCCAGTACCAGTTCAGCCCCGGGGGGTACAGCGGGTCGAATACGCTTTGCAGTACGGGGAAAGGTACCGGCCCGACATGGTCGAAGATCGGTCTGCCGAAAGAGCGCATCGGCGCAAGTGCCGCTTCGGCATTATCATGTGGCCCGGTGTAACACCAGACCACGCCACAAGCCGCACGATTATGCAGATGCTCTGGAAACATCGGCGCGGATGGTATATGCAAAAACGCGAAGAAGCCATTGACATCTTCGGGCGCCTGAGGTAGGAACTCACGGTAGCGCTTCATCACTTGCTCTGCGTCTTCGATTGCCCATAATGTAGGGCCGCCGATCACAATGGATACCGGGTGCATACGAAATAGAAACGAGGTTACTACTCCGAAGTTGCCTCCGCCACCACGAAGCGCCCAGAATAGATCGGAATTCTCGTTCGTATTCGCCTTGACGAAACTGCCGTCGGCCAAAACCACGTGGGCTTCGAGAAGGCTGTCAATCGTAAGACCGTACTTGCGCGTGAGATGTCCCAGGCCGCCGCCGAGCGTGAGTCCCGCCACGCCAGTGGTTGAGATGATGCCGCTCGGCACAGCCAACCCCAAGGCGTGGGTGGCGTGATCAACTTGGGACCATATGGCGCCGCCGCCGGCACGCGCGGTGCGTTCCGCCGGGTCCAGGTGAACATCATGCATTGAAGATAAGTCAATGACCAATCCGTCGTCGCAGACTCCCAGACCGGCGGCGTTGTGCCCTCCACCACGGATGGCGATGCGCATATCGTTGTCGCGCCCAAAGCGGATTGAGCTGATTACGTCTGCAACATCAGAGCACTGCACGATCAGTTTAGGATGGCGGTCGATGATGCCGTTATAAACGCGGCGAGCACTTTCGTACGCCGCACTTTCAGGAGTGATAAGAGTACCGCGGACAGCGGTCTCGAGAGGTTTCAAATTCTGCATACCACCTCAACACGTCAGGGATCCTGTGGTCCCGGACATCTTAATCATAGGACGATAGGAAAGCCGCGCCATCCTGTAAAGAGGTGATTTAGCAATTTCGCGGACTCAATGGTTCGATACGGATCGAACAGTATCTTCTGTTGATAAGCGGCAAACTGATAGGATGCTGTTACCCTGGCTCGGCGTGGTTTGCCTCGTATTGATCGGAGGGGGAATCGGCCGCAGAATCGCTGTGCCGGACTCCATAATCTGGTGCGTATTAGGGTTCGGCATGGCGTTCGTGCCGGAATTCAGGAACTTCAGGCTCGATCCGCATCTGGTGCTTTTGCTACTGCTGCCCCCGCTTGTGTACGCTTCGGCCGTCCGATTGCCTTGGTCGGAATTCCGCGATAATGTGCGGCCTATTCTCCTCCTGGCCGGGGGCCTCGTACTGGTTGATACCGCCCTCGTCGCTGCGATCGCTCACTATCTGATGGGATTTTCATGGCCGCTGGGAGCGGCGTTAGGCGCTTTAATATCCCCGACGGATCCGGTGGCTGCAACTGCTGTTGCGGCCCGTGTCGGAATCCCGCGCAAGATTGCGGCAATTCTCGAGGGCGAGGGGCTGGTGAATGACGCAGTAGCGCTCTCGCTTCTGCGGCTTGCCATCGCTTCAGCAGCTACTCACACGTTCTCGATTCCAGCAGGCCTGGGTCGCCTGGGCGCGATCGTGATCGGAGAACCAATCTATGGTTGCCTGGTAGGCGCCGTTATTCTGTTTATCCGTTCCCGAATTGACGATCCCCGGTTGGAGATTACGGTCTCGCTCCTGACGCCCTTCGCCGCGTATCTCCTACCGGAATACCTCGGTGGGTCGGGCATTCTTGCCGCGCTGGCAGCCGGCATGTACGTCGGCGAACGGTTGTCCGAAGTGGTACCGGCCGGCACGCGCCTCAAATCGACATCGGTGTGGCAGATCGTCGAATTTCTCCTGAACGGCATGTTGTTTCTGACAGCCGGAATGCAACTGTGGCGTGTGATCCAGCACGCACACGCCAGTCACAGGTATTTCAATTGGGGACTGTTAATCGCCGGTTCCCTGGTGTTATTAAGAGTGGCATGGTGCGCCATCGCCTGGGCCCTTTTCCGGGGACGCGAGATGCTGCGCGAGGGAGACGACCAACCTATGCCTGCTCGCCACATGGTCGTTATCGCCTGGTCCGGTATGCGTGGACCGATCTCCTTAGCCGCTGCGCTGTCCGTTCCCGTTCTGGCAGAAGGTGCCCACTTGCCCTATTTCGATACCCTTCTGTTCGTGACTGCCATTGTGATTGTGGTTACCCTCGTATTCCAAGGGACTGGTTTGCCGTATCTGGTTAAGGCCTTGGGAGTAGCGCAGGATACGGAAAGGGACCGCACGCAGTATCGCGAGCAGTTGCGATTCGGTGAAATCGAAGCCGCGAAATCTGCGCTCGTCTATCTTTCCGAATTGGAGGCGCAGCACGGGATATCGCGGGAACTGGCCGAGAGTCTCCGCCGGGAGCGCCGTAATACCGTCGCACAAGGCATCGATGGATGCGACGGCGGCAATGTCCGTACGCGGCTGATTCAGGTAGAACGGGAACGCATTCGTCAATTGAAGAAGGAAGGTCGAATGGAGGAGCGCGCGGTTCAAGAGCTTGAACGCCGGCTCGATTTGCGGCAGAGTCTACTTGAAGATTCTCAGCTCGACACTTAGGCCAGTCGAAAGTATGGGACGGATCGCCGCCGAGTTCGCTCTTCCGATCCAGGTGGCGGGCTCAAGGCCGCCGCAGCCTCAAGCCTGCCCGGCAAGGTTTGTTACACAGTAGTGCTCGCGAGGGTCTCCGACCTCAAACCGGCAAGGGGTGCGAAGCCCGTATGTTTCCTGGTGCTCTTGGCGTCGTTGGGCTTTGCCGGAGACTCGGAGATAGGTTAGAAGTTGCTCTTGTGAACCGGCGCGAGGCCTTCGACCGATTTGATCTCGACGATCACCCGTTAGGCTCGCCGCCCGTATTCGTCCGATTGTGGCTACGGCCGGGGATGAGTTCGATGCATCGCGGAATCCTGCTGCACCGGAACTGTCCGGTGTATACGCCGGCTTGTGGACGAAAGATAGAGAATCTATCGTAGTGCATCCCGGGTGAGAGCGAATACAATAAATCCTCTTTCGACGAGTAGACTTCAGAACCATGCACCTGAACCGGCTTGCGCTGTGTAAAAGACGAACCCTGCTATTCCTCCTGCCCATCCTATGGGCGGCGCCGGCGGCATTTGCCGGAGACGCCGATCCATTCAGCCTGCCAGAGCGCTTCACCTATTACTTACAGCGGACTTATAGCTGGCAACGGATGGCTTGGCTCGGCATGGATACCGGCCTCGACTACGTCACGGGTGGATCGACTGGAATCGATGAACTGTTTCGTGGGTATGGTGACGGATTTGGGCGTCGGATCGTCAGGAACTCGACCGAATTCGGAGTCGGAGCCATCCTGCACGAGGACTCAAGATATCAAAGCCTCGGCAGCGGCAGTTTGGGCAGGCGCTTGCGGCACGCCACCGTCCGTGCCTTTCAGGCATCAACCGGATCTCATGTCAGACCTGCATACAGCCGTTTCGCGGCGCTGGCCGCGGGTGAGTTCATAGCTCCCCTGTGGTCTCCTCAACGTTTTTCGGCTTCCGATGCGATAGCGGGAATCGGCTTCGGCGTGCTGGGCCAGATGCAGAATAACTATCTCTCGGAGTTTTCGCCCGACATGAAGCGTTTCGGCCGCAAGGTCGGGCGCAGGTTCCATCGCAGCCGCTGATCGCCGCAGTCTGAGATCACAGCGGTTATCGCGCTATCTTAATCTGCCCAGCGGGGCGAATAAGTCGATGTACTTCACCATTGCCGCCCCTAGCGCGGCGACCAGCACCCCTAAACCGATCGCCCACGAAATCAAAGGGCCGGCCAGACTGTCCCATGAACCTTTTGAGGTCATCTTTTATCCCCGTTCTTCGCGGACGACTGTCGCTCCACCTGGCCCGCGTGACATGTATGGTGCGCCTGTCGGAGACAAACAGAAATACTGTAAATTCAGTACTGGTGACGAGCATGAGCTTGAATCTGTGACGCGGGACACGCGAGATCAGCGCGGCAGTATTCGGTGGCCGATCACAGACCGCTTCGTATTCGGAAATCGGCGCCGGCTCATTTCCTGCATCGGCGCAGCGGTCCGCCCACGACGGAGTCATATCGATCACATGGCGGACAAGCTGCTGGCCGAAGCCGATCAGCAACTCGAGCAAATTCGCGAGGGGAAGTAGCCGGGGTAGACGTTCGACCCGTCGCTTTTCGATGCCGCATCGCATTTCAGCCGAGGTGGAAACGTTCATCTTCCGAACCGGGCTGTCCAAGAACTCCTCGAAATACCCTCCCTTGCCGCCGCGGCAAACCATCCTGGCACGGACGCAGCCGAATTTGCTGGATTTCGGCGTGGCTTTGTTGTCCGGGCTGGCAGGTTCGGTAGGTGCGGAAAGGATTGCGGCGATTGGGACCGGCGCCGCTGGCGATGTTCACGAAAGTGCTCGGTTGCGGACTGGGAGCTTTCCGTTTCGGCCCTACGATCGCTATCCGGGTGGGCACCGGCATGATGCCACGCGGCGAGTTCTGGATGGTCGTAGCGCAGGCAGGTCTGGAATTGAAGGCCATTTCGGTGGAGACGTATAGCCTGATTGTCTTCATGGCGATTACGGTTGCTGTTTTTGACACCTTCACTGCTAAAGGTGTTCGCCCCGATTACTACCGCCGGACTGTTCAATACCAGCCCGAACGTGGCGATGCCGGCGGAGAACAGGAGTTCCAGCCCGTAGTTGAGGCTCATGATATCGGTGGAACTGAAAACCTGAAAATAGACTCCGGCTAGGACTCGGGAGCGATCTGGAGCAAATGCTCGATACTCCCCCGGAACGATGAAGTGGCATTTTCCATGTGGCCTCCAATTTATTGCGAGCGTGTGAAGAAGGGCATGCCGACTACCGGACGGCCGTGCAGGACGGCCGCCTGTTCCAGGACGGTGCGCGCGTACTCTGCGATCTTCCTCACGCCCGCCTCGTATTGCGGGTTCGGATTGCCCGGTCCGCCGTTATACGCCCCTACTGCCAGGGCCACGTCTCCGTGAAATCTGTCGATGAGATCGCGGAAAACAAGGCCGGCATACGTGGTCAGGACCTCCGGTGAGACCTCCTGGAGATTCAACTCCTGGGCCGGCCGCAGGCGCTCGGGCAAAGCGGAGTAATCGCGGTCAGGAACAGGTTGTGCGCGTACCGCAAAGTCTCGCGCGTAATCTGCCAGATTCCGGAGGATTCGTTTAAAACCAGCACCCCTCTCGGACCGTGGCGCAGGACCACGTCGCCTCGCTGCGCGCGTCTCTTCCATACGGCGTGCCGAAGGTCGCCCTTCAGATTCAGATAGTTATTCTCGATGGCCCCGATTCCCAGGAAGAAGTCCAGCGGCAGCGAGTAAAAATCGGCTACCGACACGATATCTACAGCGAGACTTCGAGCCGCGGTATTGCTTAACGGCTGGAGCGCCGGCTCGATCCCTTTCCGAATTCGTGCATCCGTGATCGTCTTGAACCGGATGAAGCGCCGCAGGTAGGCCACCAGATCAGATCGGGACAGGTTCTCCAGAGTCTGTCGTACCGGTAGATGGTATGCCGTGTCGAGGATCCGGGTTTCCGAGTCATATCGCGCAATCACGGCGCCGACGACCGAGTGATACGACACATGATTGATCAGTTTGGCAGCCTGCAACCGGAACAGATATGGCAATCCCGCAAGCAGGTCATTGGCAGGCTGCACTCGAACGACGTACGCGATCGTAGCACCCCGCCGTTCGTACGTGAGCCATGCGCGGCATCCCTCGCGCTCTACGATACCGCGCAGGTAAGTGAACATCAGGTATGCGAACAACTCATCATCGAAGCTATCGACGTCCGCAACCAGGAATCTACCCGGAAGGCGAAGCGCAAGAGACGTCGCGGTGATTTCGACCGTCGGAGTCATGGCCGCCGGGTCGCGCAGTTCGATCCTTCGCGGCCAGCATCGATACGTAATCCAGCCAAAACCGACAAGCACGGCCATCGCCGCCGACAGCAGCCACCAGCGCATACCGGACTCACCTGCGACCTGTGTACCGCGTCCGGTGATCTGGCGCTGCGGCGGCGCATTCCGGGCCGGCGCACCTTGGCTACAGCTAGCCACTACTTTGCCTTTCTCCGAGGCGTATGCACAGCCGGCTCAGAACGACCTTTGCCACCGCATGGTGTCGTTTGTGGCCACAGCGGCTATGCTTTTGCTCAGCCACGACAGTCCTTCGATAAAATTTGGCCGTAGCTCGGCCAGGCGACGAAATGGCCAGACTCCCTGGCGGATCGAAAGCCCGCGTACAGTCCAGGTCTCGTCGACTCGAAAGTCGTCGACGGTTCCGAGCGTCCGATCCAGTCCTTGGATGCGATAGCCAATGACCTCACGGACACTGCGCAGATTGGCGTTTGCGAGCTCGCCTGCACGGACCGAAGCCAGCACCTGCGGGAAAGTCGAAGCGGCGGTCGCCGTTTCCGGCCTCCACCGGTGCGGCATGAACAGCCACTGTTGAATGGCCACCCGGTAACGGCCGGATACGGTTCGGGGAACACCAGTGGCCGAGCCGTTTAGGACTTCTTTAACGGTCATTTCCAGTTGCACCGGACCTCGGTCGCGTCTCAATGGCAACATCAACACCGCCGGGACCGTTGCGGACCGGCTGTGCAACCAGGAGCCTGTCTCTGCAACCACATAACGAATAGACCAGAATTGATCGTCAAAGAGAAAGTCGTTCACCTTTCCGGCTTTTCCGTCGAGCGCCACCACCGGCAGTCCGAACATGCCTTTCAAACTCACCAGCACTCTGGGCTCCTTTCATACGAGAGTCTCCGCGCCGCCTCCGCAGGTTGATAGCAGGCAAACGGCGCATCGCATGTGCCTATTTCCAGAGTATGCGGCGAACAGGCGGGGCAATATCCCTGGAAGACGTGACTCGGTGCTCAAAAACCGGTTATGGTGCCGGTCATTCTTGTCATCCAGCCTTGTTGGGACTCAAAGAGCGATCGTTAGGTTAGCGTCTTTTCTTTGGTACGTGGACGTGCGCAGCAGCACCGCGAGATCGCGAACCTCTCCATCCCAAAAGGAATTAACACGGATCAGGACCCCACGATCAAGCAGCTCACTCATCTTAAAGGAGCCGGTTTCGAACGCGAGCGTTTCGAAGGAAGAGATTGCCGCGCACCGCCACACGATCGCCGTGTTCAAGCGCGCGGCGGCGCACGGCAAGACACTGACCTGAAGGCGTACGCCAGCAAAATGATTCCAACCTAGAGAAGGACCTTCACCTCGCAGAGGAATGCGCGAAGCGGGTCAAGCATGGTTGATGACGGTCTCTCAAATCATGAGTCCCCCCGATCCATGTTTTTGTGAATAATCGCGATCACGATCAGGAGCGAGGCGGCGAACCCGACCAGGTAGTTCCAGACCGTGGCTTCCGACGGGTTCGCCAGGTTCGCCCGGATCGCCTCGTTAAGGCCGCGAATCAGGAAGGACGCCGCGAATGCCAGGAACAACGCGTCGCGCGTCTTTCGCCAGAATTTGAGAAAGTAGAGCGCTGCAACCACGCTGAGGGCCGCGAACACACCGAGAAGAAAAGTTTCAATCGGAGTGTTCATGGCTCTTCCAGAATCAAACCGTAAATCAGCAGGCCCATGGCAGCGACGGAAATGCCGAGCCGGCAGAGAAAGAGATTCACAGCGGGTAAGAGAACCAGGTCGACGAATACCATTGCACTGGAGAGCGCCAGGCCCGCAAAACACAATCCGCTCCATAGGAGCAGGCGTTTCATAACCTGGCGGTATGCCCGTAAGAGAAGAAATGAGCAAACCAGATTTGTGGCGAAGGCGAGGAGGTAGACGGTAGTCCTCAAGGTTTCTTTCCCTTCCGCTTGAACTGGAACGCACGCGCAAACTCGCGTACTCCCGAAGAGGCCTTGGCGTGAATTGCCGTGGAAACACGGATCAGGTCGGTGCGATAGGCTCGCGCCAGCGCCTCCACGAGAGGATCGTTTTCAGGTGATGGCAAATATGCATAGAAGTTACTTGTGTCCTGGGGAAGACGGACCAGGGACCGTCGCACCAGGTCAGCCATTATAGCGCGGGCCGCACCCGGGTCCACGAATAAGCGTTCCGCGATTTCCGCATCACTCCACGCCCGGGGGCGAGAATGCCAGAGCTGCAGCAGTGCCTCCAGGTGAGGAACCGTATCGATCTGCTCGAAAATAAACCCGTAGAGATCGTCGTCACTTACGCTCATGGTTCGCGAGGTCGTCTCCACGCCGTACCTGTTTCGCGTTCAGTCTTCTACCGTGACCACTCCGTGGTATCTATAATTGGTCGCGATAATGCTCCAGCGCGACCTTTACCAGTTGTGCGCGCGTGTGCACCCCCAGTTTTTGGAATAACTGCCGCAGACATGCCTTCACCGCGCCCTCGGAAAGCTGCAGGCGAGCGCCTATCTCCTTGTTCGCCAGCCCCTGAAAAACATATCGAAGAATGGCCTTGTCCCGCTCGCCAAGCTTGGGCTCGGCCACAGGCCGGGTCTGGTCCAGGGTTCTGAACAGAGGCTTGAGATAATTTGACTCCAGACATACTTCGCCGGCGGCGACTTGTCGAATCGTCTTACACAGGATCTCCGGCGGGTTGTGCTTATGAAAAATACCGGCAACCCCGGCTTGTACCAACTGGAGCGCCTCCTGCTCACTGACTCCCGCTGTCACCACAAGAATCGGACCATCGAACCCTCGCGTCCTCGCTTCGCGCGCAAAATCCGTTGCAGGTTCAGGACCGAGATCGAAATCAAGCAGGATCACGGTGGGAGTTCCGCTTTCGAGGAAGTGCAAAGCCTCTTTGGCGGATGCGCACTTTCCGACAACTTCGAAGTCGGCTTCCCTTTCCAGCAGCGCCGCAATCCCCTCGCGAAAGAGCGCGTGATCGTCGATCACGAGAAGTCTGATCACCTGAGACTGCAGGTCCGGCACGTTAATTAGTCCTCTGCGCTACCCGGGGCACGTCGACAATGAATGCCGAGCCGCGCTCCTGCGGCTCGAATCGGAGCTCACCGCCATAGCTCCGCAGCAGCGACCGGGATATGTATAAACCCAGCCCGGTCGACTCTGCCTCTGGCTGAAACGGCTGAAACAACCGCTGCGGATCCCTGACCCCGGAACCCGAGTCCTGAAAACGGACCAGAGCCCTTTCCGCGGATGTCGAAACGCTGACTGTCAACTCCCGCACCGGACAACCCTGCACGGCACGCTGGCTATTCTGCGAGAGATTCAGGAATACCTGTAAAAGCCCGTGGCGGTTGGCCAAAACTCTTGGCATTTCGTCCGGCAATTCCCATCGGACGAAGCCATCAGCTTCGGCCCATGACGGCTCCAGAATGATTCTGAGATCGTTGAGCACATCTTTCAGGGGGACCAGGTCCAGGCACTCTGCGTCCGGTGTACGCAACTCCATCGAAGCAATTCCGGCCAGCCCCTGCACCAGGCGGTCCAATGCCTGCAGATCGTCCCGTTGCCCGGCTGCCGCCTTCTCCCCGACGTTCGAATAAACGACGGAGATGGCGGTGCACAGGTTCCGAATTTCATGCAGCATCGCACCGGCCATGATCCGGCTGTTCATCGATAGTTGCCGGAGGCTTTGCTCTTCGCGCGCCCGCATCTCCTCCGAAGAATCAATCACAATGGCAGCCAGTCGCCGTCCGTCCGGCCCCGGATACGTCGAGAACCACGTGTCGGCTAAAAACAGCTCACCGTTTTCACGGCGGCCCTGGGATTGCGCAGCCGTACGAAACGGTGTAGTCCCTATATCCATTTGCAAGGCATCCGAAAGCACCGGAAGATAAGACTCGATGCTCTTTCCCTTCATGCTTTCACCCGGTGCAAGGCTGAACAAAGTGTTCGCGGCGGTATTGGCCGCCAGCACGGTTCCCCCGGCATCCAGAGTCAGGATACCGGCGGGGCTGCTGTCGATGAGCGTCTTGAGTTGCTCTTCCGCCTGCGCCCGCAGCGTCTGCTCTTGCCGATTGCGGATCACCGCGACGACGAACAGACCAGCGCTGACATAGGCCAGGAACGCAAATGCAAAACGCAGCATCACCTCTAATGCCGAATGCGGCGTCTCAAATACACCGCGCAGAATGGAGCAGATGAGCGCCAGGCTTATTATGGAGCGCGGTGAGAGAACGGTTGCCGCCAGCACCATGGGAAGCACGTACAAGATCCCGAGCGAAACATCTAAACCCACACTCCAGTCCGCGAACGCGGTTCCTCCAATCATGAGAAACGAAATCGTCAAAATGCGCGATGTGCCGGCATTCAGACAGGCTGCGACGGACTTGTCCAATCGGGAACTGGGGAACTGCGCCGTCACTACCGTCGTGCTCACTTGACTAATTTAACTCACGGTGGGTATGTCATCGATTTTGATCGCGGCGCCCCATTGACCGAAAGAAACATCCGGTGACCCCGCCCGGCCACGCAGAAGCGTTCGGCCGGATTACGCCGGGGAGTCCCGCGCTTCGAAAGATAGTATCGATTGACCGAAAGAAAACGCGCCAATTCCAGATCCGCCGCTACCCTTAGAAGATGGAATGTTATTCACATTCCGGGTGACAGGTTGCGGCTTGCGCGCGAGATTCGCCTTCTCCAGTTCGCGTGCAGGCCGCTGGAAGCGATGCCCCACGGTTCTGGCGGATCGGCGGCTTACGCTTTCATCCTGGGAGGCCGCAACTGAAAATGCAACTTGGATCGTCCTGTAAACAACCACAGAATTCGTCTGACCCGAACGCCAACTTGGAAATCTCAGTTTCGTCCGGCGAGGGAGTAAGTCGAAGATCTCTTCTGGTCGCCGGCGCGACGGCGCTCAATACCACGGCGCTCTCCTATGCCCGCATTGCCGGCGCGAACGAGCGGATCCAACTGGGCCACGTCGGAGTTGGGAACCGGGGGCGTGAACTGGCATCGGTGGTGGCCGGCCTCAAGGGCGCCTACAACGTCGAAATGGTTGCGGTGTGCGACCTCTGGAGCCGAAACCGCGAGCGCGCCCTGAAGACTGCCTCAGCGGCATATGGGCGCAGCCCCCAGGCATTTCAATACGCCGAGGACCTGCTGGCGCTGAAAGACGTCGATGCAGTCATCCTTTCGACCGCCGACTTTCAGCATGCCCCGCTTTTGCAGCTAACGGCGGAGGCCGGCAAGGACGCCTACTGCGAAAAGCCCATGGCCAACGATCTGGATGAAGCCAGGGCGGCACGCGACGCGGTGCGGTCGCGGAAGTTAATAGTGCAGATCGGAACTCAACATCGCAGCGAGCCGTATCAGGCGGCGGCCCGGGAATCGGTAGCGCAGGGAGCGCTGGGACACGTTAGTAAAGTTGAGATCGTCTGGAACTACCACGGTCCGCGATGGCGGGGCCGGCCCGAAGTAAAGCAGATCCGGGAGGAGGAAACGGACTGGCGGAAATGGCTTCTCCGGAAACCGTATCGTCCATTCGATCCGCGCGCATATTTTGAGTTCCGCCTCTATCGGGACTTTTCCAGCGGCATCCCGGATCAATGGATGAGCCACGGGATCGATATGGTTCATCATCTCCTGGACGATTCCTTTCCAACTTCCGCCGTAGCTCACGGTGGCGTCTATCGATGGCGTGACGGCCGGGAGAATCCCGACACGTTTCACGCCCTGCTGGAGTATCCGAAGGGTTTCCTGGTGAGCTATTCGACCAGCTTCGGGAACGATTCCGACAGCTTCACGCGCATTATGGGCGATAAGGCGACGCTTATCAACATCGGAGGCGAAGGCAGCCAACGTTGGAAGTTTGTAGAAGAAAAGGGAACCCATGAACGAAATCCCTTCGTACATCGCTCCGCCAGATACGTTAAGCTGAACGGCACCGAGCGGCGCAGTATGTCCTGGTCGCAGCGATTGTTTGCGGGCGCGGTCGAGAAAACTTACGGTCCATTGCCATTCACTTCGGACGCGAATCCCTGCCACATGCGGAATTGGCTCGATTGCCTGCGCACGCGCAACCAGCCTAACGCGTCGGCCGAGCAGGGTTTTGCCCATTCGGTCGCGGTGATCATGGCGGCGCGGGCACAGCGGGAGGGAAAGAAGCTGTACTGGGATCCGTCGAGCGAGCAGATACTGGATTGTCCGCCTACGATTAAACCCGTGCTCACGAACGCGATGCGCGAGCTGATTCGTTAAGCCTCCGTTTCCATGACCGTACGCGGCGATGTTATATAATTCGCCACATCAGTTGCCGCGATCGGTTTGAGACGACCGCCGCTCCACCAAGTCGGCTCTACGGAGGCCTATGACCAAACGCGAATTCCTTACCGCCAGCATCGGGACCGGTCTGGCCCTGAAAACTACTGTCGCGTTCGCACAGCAATCGTTGGCGGCGGCGCGAACCGCCGGCGACCAGCCAAAGGGACATGCCCGGTCCCGCATGGCGAAAACAACAAAGCTTTTTAAGGCTCCGGACGGATTTCCAAACGGGATTGCTGTCACGCCGGAAGGCTTATGGATTGCCGAGCAGAAGATGTCCGGCGAGCAAGCCCGGTCTTATCACCTGCCCGAACCGAAATCGCTGACGGAGAACGCCTGGCTGGTCGATTGGAACGGCAAGGTGCTAAAGACCGTGACCACTCCCTCCAGAAACACCAGCGGGATGGCCGTGGGTGGCGGATACGTCTGGATGGTGGCGAACGCTCCTCCGGAAGGCGTATTTCAGATGGATATGAACTCTGTCCTGGTGAGCCACCGTCAAATCCCGCTCGGTCCGGCCGGCAACGGCGGCGGCTGCCACGGCGCGCTCTGGCACGACGACAAGCTGTGGATCGCCTCGTTGCGGTTACGCGGCAATCTACGCGTCGATCCCAAAACCTGGCAGCCGGAATTCATGATCCCGTTCTACCAGGCGCCGGATCGGGTGCGATACCACGGCATCGCCTGGGACAACGGAAGCATATGGCAGGTTGTCGGTAACGACTGTAAGCGGTATAGCGATTATAGGCCCTGCCTGGTAAGGTACGAGGCCGCCACCGGCAAAGTGCTCGAGACTGTAGACTTTCTTCCCAACTCGTGCGATCCACATGGGCTGGCGATGCATGATGGCAAGCTGATCAGTTGCGATGCAGGCATCCACCCCGGCTGGCCTAACAACGATAGCCCGACGGCGGGCTGGATCTTCCAGATCGATTTCGTCTGATCCGGAACGCACCATTTTCATCGTTGTAGTAGTTTCATCCGTTGACGCTATTGACATCAAGCACCTAGTCTGATATTTCTAAGCAAACCCAAAGTGAGGGGAGATGCGAATGCTCCGAATCGCGCTTTCTATAGCAGCGCTTGCCCTGCTGTGTTTTGCACCGCTGCAAGCGCAGCAAACAAACGTTGGCAACATTACGGGATCCGTTCAGGATCCTTCGGGCGCTATTGTCCGGGAGGCGGCGGTAGTGGCACTGAACCTGGAAACTGGTGTCAGACAGTCGGCCGTGACCACCACTAGTGGCGTTTACATCGTCAGTCTCCTTCCAGTCGGCCGATATACCGTTACGGTGGAGAAGCCCGGTTTTGTGACTGCGTCCAGGCAGGAAGTTGCGGTCATTGCGGGACAGACATTCACGGTGGACTTCACGCTTCGCGTGGGCTCGACGGCGGAGACCATCAATGTCTCGGCGCATGCCTCGACGGTTGATACTACCAGCGCGACGCAAGGAACTACACGAACCCAGGAAGAACTGGAACTGTTGCCGTTCGCGATGAACGGGAACTCCGCGCGTGCCGCGGTCAGCGCCATCGATACGCTGGCCGGCGTGAACTCGAACATCATGCAGGCGAACGGCGCGGCGCGGCTGGTCATCTCACGGGCGCTCATCAACGGAGTGGTGGGAGGATTCGGCTATCAGATCGACGGCGTCGATGCAGCCTCCCCGCACGGCGAGACGGCTGAGGATGTTCTGGTCCCGATTCCGGATCAGGTAGCTGAAGTCCGGCTGGTTCCCAACACCGACGCAACCCAGGGGTTCAACGGCGGGGTTGCGGTGGCGATGGTCACGAAGTCCGGAACTAATGCCTTCCATGGAAATGTCTTTTACTACAACAGAAATGATGCTTTCGAGGCGCGGAATTGGTTTCTCCCGAATGTGGCTAAGGATAAACAGAACGAGGGCGGATTCACGTTCGGCGGCCCGGTGCGCATTCCCAAGGTCTACAACGGAAAGAACAAGACTTTTTTCTTCGGCGGTATCGATATCTACCGGTTTGTAACCACGCAGGCGGCACAACAGCGGCTGGCTACGGCAAGCGTGGCGACGGTGGCGCAGCGCACCGGCGATTTTCGCGACCTGCTCGGTCCTCAGATCGGCACCGATTCTATCGGCAGGCCCGTGTATAAGGGCGAGATTTACGATCCGCAGACGACCCGGCTCGATGGCAATGGTAACTTCATTCGAGATCCGTTCACGTATGGGGGCCAGTTGAATGTCGTGCCTCCCTCGCGCCTGAGTAAGATCTCGCAGTTCTTCATGAACGATATCGCAAAACCTACGTCTCCCGGAGTCGCCAGTAACTGGGTGGGAGCGGCGAATCCGTCCGCGACACAGACGGACACCTGGAACCTCAAAGTCGACCACTCCATCGGCGAGCGGCACCGGTTCTCCTTCTCCGTGGAGAGAATGTTTTTCCTGGGCGTACCCGAACTCTCGGGCGTCAGCGGCAGTCAGGGGTTCATGGGACCGATCACGCAGCAGGCGACCACCGGCAGTAAGGGTGAAAACCGGTATAGGTTGACTTACATCGGCGTCTTCAGGCCGGATCTGATCTTCAATTTCCGGGCCGGCATCATCCGCGATGCCAATAACGGATTCGCCACGCCCTACCCGATCACCGGCGCCGCCACCACAGCGGGCTGCGATGCGGGGCTGAAAGGAACTCTGGATTGCCGGACGCCGACCATCGGCATCGAGAATCTGGATGGCTTTGGTCCGCAGAACCTGGCATGGGGAAACCTGGTAACGGCGCGCGCTCCGTTTAGCGCCAGCCTGCAGTGGGTGAAGGGAAAACATCAGTTCACCTTTGGCGCCGATTACATCTACTGGAACCTGGCTTACAATACGCAGACCGACCCCTGGGGCGCATTTAACTTTAACCACCTGGAAACGTCTCTTCCGGTGGCCGGCGCCTTCCAGAACAATACGGGAGCCGGAATCGCCAGCTATATGCTAGGCGAGGTACACGGCGGATCGATCACGTCCGGCGTTCAGGGGATGCTGAAGCTTCCGCAGCACGCGTTATTTGCACAGGACAACTGGCGTGTCAGTCCGAAACTGACTGTGAACCTGGGGCTGCGATGGGAAATCGTGCCGCCCGCCCGCGAGACACAGGGCAGGATCGCGAGCTTCGATCCGAACCTGGCGAATCCCGGCGCAGGCGGGAAACCGGGAGCCCTTTCGGTTTTCGGCAACGGCCCCGGACGCAATGGCAAGTTCCAGGTTGGCGAAACTTACTATCGCGCATTCGCACCGAAGATTGGCCTGGCGTATGCGTTCAATCCGAAGACGGTCTTCCGCGCCAACTTTGGACTGAGTTACTTCCCCTTCGCTATGAAGTGGGCGTATGGGCGCGGATCTTTGTTTCCCACGGATGGATTCAGCACGACGCTGACGTCCCAAACTCTGGATAACGGCGTCACGTCCGCTTTCAACTGGGACAATGGTTTCCCGACAAAGTTCCCACAGCTTCCGAGTGTCGACCCCAGCTTCAATAATGGCAGAGCCATCACCTACCTCAACCCCGGCGACAACCGGCCGCCGTTGGTGGAAAACATCGGCGCCGAACTCGAGCGCGAGTTGCCCGGCAGGATCAGCTTACGGGCAGCCTATGTGGGGACCATGTCCCACCGCATGTACGCCACCTACAACATGAACACGATGCCGCTGGCGGACCTGTCGCTGGGCAGCGTCTTGAACCAGAACATTACGTCGGCGGCGGCCAAAGCTGCCAACATCCCGCTGCCTTATGCCGGATTCAACAGCAGCGTGGCCCAGGCCCTTCGGCCATATCCGCAATATACGGCGATCAATGCTTTGTATGCGCAGATCGGGAATGCCAATTACAACTCGCTTCAGATTAATCTGCAGCGCCACTTCGGCAGCCTGACCATGCTGGGAGCTTTTACGGCCGCCAAGTTCCTAAGCTCCAGCGACTCCCCGGGCCAGAACAATGGGACCATGCTTTTGAAGGCGCAGACCATCGAGCAGTTCAACACAGCCAAATCGCTATATGGATTTAACGGCGGCGCCATTGGGCAGTCGGGGGACGTATCCAAGCAGCTCAAACTGAGCTGGTATTGGACCGTGCCGATGGGACGGGGCCAGCGTTTTCTGGGCGATATGCCCATGGCCGTGGATTATCTGCTCGGCAACTGGCGTGTTTCCGCGATTCAAACCTATCAGGGCGGGCAGCCCATTAGTGTGACCACGAATGTATCGGTCGCAGGCGTCGGCACCGCATGGGCGGTCCGCAACAATGACGTACCCATGGTGATTTCCGGCGGCTGCAGCGCGTTGCAGCCGGGCATCAACGGAAAGAGCGCGTATTTGAACAAGGGTGCTTTCAGCGATCCGGCGGCATTCCGACTCGGCGATACCTTCGTTCTGTCGAACGCGCGGCAATGCGGCTATTACAATGAAAACCTCGGCTTGGACAAGGGCATTCCTTTTGGGGAGAAGCGGCGCGTATCGATCGGCGCAATGATTACCAATCTGTTCAACCGGCACGCCTTCGTCGGGCTCAATCGCAATATCGATAGCCCCACCTTTGGCACATACGGAAGTGCCACTTTGCCGCGCACGGTTCAGTTCTATTCGAAAGTGACCTTCTGATCTCCGCGGTGTTTGGCGCTTTCGCCTGATCGGATGGAACTGAAGCCGCCGCGGCGCCGGTCGGATGCCATCAGTTCGGATCAAGTTTTCCACCTTGAAGTTACTTCGCCCAGTGTGGATATTTCCGCTATTGCCGGGTTTCGATTCTGCGGGTAAGATACAGGGAACTGTAAATCTGCGCCCTCGGGAAACATGTTCATCGAATTTTGTTTGATAGCTGCCGGACTTCAGCAAGCCCGTGAAGTCCGTGGCACCGTGCGCGATGCCCGCACGGGTGAGCCTCTGGCCATCGTCTCGGTCGAGTTGGTGGAATCGCAGCGGAAACTGCTGACTGACGCCGCCGGACAGTTCAGTCTGGGGATGCTGAATCCAGGCGGGTACACACTCAAGGTGTCGACCGTCGGATACAGGCTGCTGCAGACGCGGATTGAGGTGGCGGCGATCGGCGGACCCGCGGTGACCGTGGCTTTGAGTCCGGACACGTTCCAGCGCACCGAGCGCATCGAGGTGCGGGCCGATCCGTTCGACCTGGCGCGGCAAGGCGGCGCTACCGAATTCGTGATCGACGGCAGTGAAGCCAAGAACCTGGCCAGCGTCCTCGCCGACGATCCACTGCGCGCGGTGCAGAGCCTGCCGGGCGTCAGCGCGAATGACGATTTCGACAGCCGCTTCTCCGTGCACGGCGCGCCGTACGAACGCGTCGGTCTCTATCTGGACGGCATACTGCTGCATACGCCGTTTCACACGGTGCAGGGCGAAGGACCGTCGGGCTCGCTCACCGTGTTCAACGGCGATATGGTAGACAGCATGATGTTGCAGAGCGAGGCCTACCCCGCGCGATTTGAAGGCCGTACCGCGGGCGTGCTGGACGTGCACACACGCGAGGGCAGCCGCTCGCAGACCACATTGCGGGTGACGATCGCGGCGCCGGACGCGGGCGTGCTGGCGGAGGGACCGCTGGGCGGCGCGCACCACGGATCGTGGCTGGTGAGCTTCCGCAAGAGCTATCTGCAATATCTCTTGCGCGAGTCGGCGGACCAGACCGCGATGGCGTTCGGCTTCGTGGATTCGCAGGCGCAGGTAAGCTACGACCTGAGCCGCAGCCACAATGTGAAGCTGAAGCTGATCGACGGGACTTCGGACCTGGATCGCAGCGCGCGGCGCGACCAGTTGGCGCTGAATACGTCCATGACGGCGCGCTATCACTTCACGCTGGCGCAGGCGGAATGGCAGTATGCACCCAACCAGGCTTTCGTGTTTCGCAGCCAAGGCGCATTTATGCGGGAGCGCTACGACGACACGAATCGTGACGTACGCCCGCTGGGTGAAGGGTTCTATGCCGAGTGGGTGGGGAAGACGAGCGCGACGTGGATGGAATCGCGCCACTCGCAACTGGAATTAGGGGCGTCGGTGCGGCGGATCCGCGGCGACGGTTTTGCGGATTACTTCGACGATCCGGTGCGCCGCGAACGTGTAGAAAGCCACCGCGGTAACCAGACGCTCGAGGGCGGTTATGCGCAACAGTCCTGGGCTGTACTGAGCCAGCGGCTGTTCGTTTCGGGCGGAGTCCGGTGGGACCGGCTGGACGTGAGCGGGATCGCGGTGACGTCGCCGCAGGCGTCGCTGGCGCTGCTGCCGTGGCGATCGGGACGGCTGCAGTTCGCCTGGGGGCAGTACGCCCAGTTCCCCGAAGTGAACTTTCTCTTCTCTGCGTACGGCAGCCGCGCGTTGTTGCCGGAACGGTCGATACACTTCGTGGGGACGTTCGAGCAGCGGCTGGGAGCGCTGACCAGGTTGCGGGTGCAGGCTTACGCGCGAAACGATCGCGACCTGCTCTATAGGCCCTTCCTGGAATCGCGCCTGCTGGGCAACCGGATTGTGAACGACAACTTCGCGGCGCCGCTGACGAACTCATTGCGCGGCAGCGCGCGCGGCCTGGAGTTCTTCATGCAGCGGCGCACGGCGAACCGCTGGAACGGCTGGGTGTCGTATTCCCTGAACTATGCCGATATGCGGGACGGAGTGACGGGAATCCACTTTCCTTCGGACCAGGACCAGCGGCACACGATGAACGCCTACGTGGGGTATCGCATCCGCCCGAGCGTCAATCTCAGCACCAAATGGACCTATGGCAGCGGATTTCCGGTGCCGGGGTTCTTCCAACGGACTACTGCCGATCAGTACGCGCTGGCGGCGACGCGAAACGGCGCGCGGCTGGATCCCTATCAGCGGACGGACGTGCGGATAAACAAGTCCAAGACGTTCGACCGGTGGAAGATGACGATTTATGCGGAGGTGGTCAATCTGTTCAACCGCCCGAACTACCGCTTTGACAGTTACAACGGTTACGACGCGTCCGGGCGGGCGAATCTCTCGTTCATGAAGTTGTTCCCGGTACTCCCGTCCGCCGGGGTGATGGCTGAGTTCTGAAGTGTCCGGTATTGGGATTGGGTTCGTTTGGTAATCCGGTGTACACCGGTGACGAAGCTAAGAGTGGGTGCGTTTTTTCAGGCAGTACAACCACCGGAAAGTGCCGTCGACGTGCGAGCTGGACTCGATTTCGAACCGCCTTTGCAAGGCCGTTTCGAAGCTGGAGACCGTCAGATCCCGGTGGAGATCGTCGCGGCCGCGGCTGAGGCGCTGGAACATCGAATCCTCCGGCGCGATGAATTCGATGATTAGCGATCGCGTGGTCAAGTCGGCGGCGAGGTCCACAATCTCGTCGAGCGGGATGCGTTCCGTCACCAACATGTGATGCAGGACGGCCAGCATGAACACCATGTCGAACCCGCCGCGGGCGCGATCGAGGAACGAAGCACACTCGCGGTTTCGCCAGCCCGTGGCCGGGGTGGGGCGGGTGAGGTTGACCACGAGCGGAAGAATGTCCAGATGCTCGGCACTCGCCCGGCGCCAAAGCTCGCCGACGACGACCGGATCGTAGTCGATAGCCACGACGGCGGAGCCGGAGCGAGCGGCCAGAGCGCTGAACGATCCGGTATTGCATCCGACGTCGAGCACGCGTGTCGGGCGCAGCCGCGCCAGCGTGGATTCGACGAAGGCCTGCTTCGCGGCGAAATGCTGCGCGGAATAGTTGTTGTTCGCGGTGAGATAGTCGGACCACACGGATGCCTTGCCGGCCGCCGGTGCGGCTTTGAGGAGTTGCCGGCGAAGCCTTTGGAGGATGCAGCGCAGGATAAAGGCAGCCTTCTCCGGGTCGTCAGCCAGCCGCCGGCGATAGAGGGTAGTGTCGTCCTGCTGCCGTCGCTTGCCCAACCAGCAGGGGAGTGAAACCAGGGACAGCAGGGAGGGCGTGAGGCGTTGCCACGGAGTCAGCCACTGATAGAACGCATCGGGCTCGATGCCATCGCGGCGGGTTAGCAGCAATTGATCGAGCGAATGGCCGAAGCGTTTGTTGGCTAGAAGGGGCAGCAGGAACGTGCGGATGAACTGGGCGTAAGGCAGCCAGGACGGGTCGCGGGGGTCGCGGCGCTCAAAAGAGAGCAGGTCGACAAAGACCGGATCCGGACCACGGAAAAGAATGTTGTACGGAGTGGCATCCTTGAGCCCGATGTTCTCGGGCAGGAGTTGCAGCGCCAGATCGAGGGTAGTGAGAGCGGCGGCATGGAGCATTTCCGGAGGCCACTCGTAAGGAAAGCTGGGGAAGGGAATTCGCGGATGTTCGACAACCGTCTCGACGGATTCTCCGCAGAGGAGTTGAACCGCGGGCTCGCGCAGCAACTCGTCGCGTTCGGACCGATCGAGGACACGCATACCGATTACGGCGCCCTTCCCGATCGCGGAGGCCACGGCGTGCGAACTGGCCACGGCCGCGAGGGTATCCACTCCGCCGACATTCACGGATCGCAGGATTCGCCCTTTCCAGGCGAAGAGTCTGCCCGCGGGATCGCGAAATGACGCTGCGATGGCCGGGTGCGAGGCGGCCTCCTCTAATCTGTCGTCCGTCGAAATAGGCATGTTACCGTTCGCGATGCGCGGCGCCGGCCTTGTGGTCCACGGTGGTTCCCGGGATCAGGTGGCGCCGGAACCATCCTGTCACGCGTTTGATCTGAAAGAGCGCCCCAAACAGCGCCGCGGCAGCCAACTGCCAGAGCATGGCGCCGCTGCCGGGATCGATATAGGCCATGGCGGGCAGAGGCAGCGCCATAATCAACATTGCAAGAATTATCAGTGGTTGGATTCGGTTCATGACTTGGTTCCAAGGGTACGGCTATCGGTCGTCGTCATCCATCTCGCAGTCCCGGCGGTGTGGGGGCTTGGGATACCTGGTATTCCAGCCACGCGCGCTACCCCAGAGAACGCGATTCAGTTTCTGTTCGGGCGCCACGTCGGGTTTTGAGAAGTCCATCTTTTTGGATTCCAGGGCCGCCTTACGGGCTTTGCCGTTGAGCGATGACACAGCGGGATTCATGGCGAAAGGCAGGTTGGATTGTGCTGTGAAGTGCGGCGTGAAATCCGGGGTGGTGGTGAATACGGATCGCATCGGCAATGCGGCCGCGTCGAATTTGTTCATTGGCGGCATACCGAGGAGCTCCTCGATGGTGCGCACCAGGCTGGTCTGGTTATAGGAAGTGGAGTCCACCGCGCCGCGAAGGGCATAGGGGCTGGCAACCAGGCAGATGGTGCGGTGGCCATCCACGTGATCCACGCCGTCCTGGGCGTCATCCTCGGTAACGAAGATGGCGCTCTTAGGCCAGTAACTGCTCGTGGATATCGCCTCGACAATATTGCCGAGCGCGAGGTCGTTGTCCGCGACCATGGTCTGGGGCGACGGCATGTTCGGAGTCAGACCCACGGTATGGTCGCCCGGAAGCCAGATAATCACCAGGTTGGGCATTGCGTCCTGAGCCGCGTACTGGCTGAACTTATCGAGGAAGACGCGCGCGCGGAACTGGTCGGGCACGTTCATGGCGAACGTCGGGAAATCGGGCTCGATGATGTCGTTCAGCGAAGCCACGGGACTGCGGCTGGGGGTGGCGTAGTGAATGCGCGGCGATTGTGCATCGCGCAGATATTCCAGCCAGGTGCGCGGATAAGAGGCGGCCGCCTGCGTAAACTCACCGAAGATGCGGACTGCCAGACCGTGGCTGCGAGCGTTGTCCCAGATGAAACCGGTGGGAGCAAACGCCATCGCGTCCTCGCCGGAATAGGGGTAGCTGCGCGGCCAGCCGGCCGTGTATGACCGTTCGATGTAATCGGTGGTCATCGCCTGCGTAATCCACTGGTGTCCTTCGGCGCTGACTACGCCGGTGGCGTAAAAATTATCGAGAGTGACAAACGTCGATGCCAGGCGATGGTGATTGGGTGTGACATTAGCGCCGTAGATGGCAAGCTCCGGATTGCCGTTGCCGGAACCGAGATCGCCAAGGACCTGGTCGTAGGTGCGGTTCTCCTTAATAATGAGGAAGACGTGGCGAATGCCGAGCGTTGAAAGCGCGAAAGGAGAGCCATCCGGCAGCGCCGCCGAGCGGAACGGATCGTTTAAAGCGGCGATCCTGTCGGGCCCCGCAAGGTCGGAAGACTGAAACTGGCCGAGGGTACCGAGCTGGGTACCAGCATTGTAGGGCCCGTCCCCCAGCCTGGCCCCGATTCCCTTGGCATTCGCGACCATCACGGTGTCTTGCCCGTCCCGTGAACTTACGGCTAGCGCTACCGGGTACCAGTCGGTGGGAGCGAATCCGGCCACCTCATACAGTCCGGCGCGCAGGCCGAGCGCCGCGACACTGTTGTTGCCGGCGCAGGCGACGTACAACCGGCTGCCGTCGCCGTTGAAGGCTACGCTGGTGGGGCTGCTGCCGGCAAAATTCTGAGGGAAGGCCGCGAGCCAAGTGGTTCCTACGACCGTCAAGCTGTTTGTTTCGATGAAGCTGACTGAATCGCTGTTGGCGTTGGCGACAGCTACCACGCGGTCATCCGGACTAGCTTGGATGCCGCTGGGGTGAAGGCCGACTTTGATCTCGGCCAAAACCCGGAAAGCGGCAAGATCGATGGCAGAAACGGCGCCGCTGGCGGCGATACCGCGGCTGTCTACGACAATTCCGCTCCCCCCAGTGATGGCAGTCCTGGCACCCGCAGTCGGCTGGCTCCCACCCCAATTCGAAACGAAGAGGCGGTCACCGGACCGCGTCACGGCGATTCCGACTGGGGCAACTCCAACCGTGAGGGTATCGGCAACCTGGAGCCGGTGCAGATCGAGCCGCGCGATCTGATTCCGGCCGGTTAGCGCTACGTAAACATAGGGACGGATGGGATCGAAGGCTAAACCCGAAGGTATGCTGCCGGTTAGTGGGATGGTGAGCACCGTCGAACCGGAAGAGACCGAAAAAACACTGACGCCTGATGCATGCGAGACAGCGAGCGACTGACCGTCCGGGCTGAACGCGAGGCCGCCGTAAGTCGCGCCGGCGGGGAGTTGCTGCACGCGCTGGAGCGATCCGGCGGCATTATAGAGCAGGACTTTATTGGACACCGACAGCGCGATCGTGCCCGAATCGGGACTGACAGCGAGATCGACCGGGCTGCCGCTGATAGCGATCCGGGAACCCACCGCCTGGAGGAGTTGGTTGCTGGGCACGAGCGTGCCTTCGAGGGAAGGCACGCCGATCTGCAAGGTGCTGGACGGCGCTGCAAGAAGGTGCAGAATCCGCAGCCCGGTCATGATCCATTGGATAAATGAAGAAGCCACCGGAATCCCTAATCCTCTGACCTGTCTTCCCAATGCTCAGCGATGATCATCGAGCCACTTCCCTATACCCTCTGTGGTCGTCACGCGGCCGTCGATAATTGCAAGTAGCAGAGAGCCGGTGACAACCGTGTTGAATGGCGCGTCGTACTGAACGCGCGTGCTTTGGGACTTCAATTTCAATAGAAATGGCGTCTGGTTGTACAATTCGTTCGAGCTGTGATGTGTTGCGCGGAACCAGTGGTCGGAGCTGAGTAATACGGTGGAACTGTCCCATGTGCCTGCCTGTTGCATGGCAGTTCTCAGGTCGTGCAAGGTGCGATCCAAGAGAGCCAGATTGTCGTTGTAATCCAGGCCGAGCGAATTGGTCCGAAACTGTCCGGCAGACCTGTCGTAAATCGCCGGAAGATGTGGAACAGGGAGGTGGAGAAGAACGAAACCCAACGAAGGGTCTGCCGCATACGTTTTCGCGACGGGGACAATCCTGTCGTAAACAATACGGTGGGATTTCGCGTCGGAGCCAACGTTTAGAGCTGTTCGTACCGCATTGGGCAGGAGTTGCGAGAACTGCATCGCCGTCGATTTGGCCCAACCTCCATTTGGGGCGATATAAGGACCGTACGGAACCGAGTAGGACGTCTGCACCTCTCCTGCAAACAGGCTGCGATATGGCAGATACCAGCCGGCGATGCCCACGCGAACGGATCGGTCTCTTAGTCTGTCGATCAGGGTTGTATAGTGCTGGAGGTCGGCGGCGCCCTGTCCGGAAGCCAGTGTTACTTCCAGGCTGCCGTTTGCGGCCGGGCGGGCGTCCAGCACCGGCCTGCCCAGGAGAAAGGCGGGAAGGCTGTCCATCGTTTGGGGGCCGGGTGCCTGCGCTGCCGAAGCGAAGAAGGCTGTGGCCCGGAATTCGTCCAGGGTCGGCAAGGAAAGCCCCGGCTGGCGGCGGTTGAATGTCAAAGCGCCGTCCCATTCATCGAAGATCACCCAAACGATCCGGGAAGCTGCTGTTGTTGCCGCTGCTTCATGGCCATCTGCGGGTGTACTGCTGTGCGCCTTCCGCACCGGAGGGGACACAAGCGCAGGATGGATATCGACCGAATAATAAACGGCGCAAGCGACGTTCCAGGCCGCAAAGGGAGAGAGACACACAAGAACTATGCCAAACAGTCGTGCAACTGCCGGCCGCCGCTGCACCAGAACCCAGACAGCCGGGACCGGTAAGACAAACGCCAGCCGCGACATGGACGTGAGTTCGCCAAGCAGACCGACTTGGATGCGATTGACAGTAATGCAGGCAAAGGTCAGAAGAAAGAGCTCCGCGAGCACACGCACGATGCGCGAATGGTTCCCTTCGGCTCCGCGCAGTCGGAGTGCGACCCAGAGCACGAGCGTGAGTATACAGCACGCCGACGCGGCAGCCAGGTAGTCGACCTGACGGCGGTCTGACTCATGCCAGAAGGCGTAGACCAAGGCCGGTTGGTGTAGGGCTATCCATGTTCGAATCAGACACAGACTGGACCATGACGCCGCGACAGCAAAGAGCCGGCCCGAACGCTCGTGGAGGGCGTTCGTCTTTGTCGTTCGCTGCGTTTCTGGGACCGTCAATAAGGAAAACACATCGGTACGGAGGCTTGCATTGCGCGAAATCACCTGCCACTTCCCGCGATGCGCCATATCACTTCTTTCTGATGCGGACAAAGACCCAATCTTCGCCGTCGTCTTCTCGCGACTCACAATCAACATCGCAAGTGTCCCGATACGCCATGCTGATGTTGAAGGTGGAGTTCTTGGAGCGAATCAGGAATGATCCTGTCGCCTTGTCACATGAGAAGTTCCACTGATGAAAACCTCTGTAACCCTCACGCTTGGCTTCATCGGCGTAGTGTTCCATGAGAACGTAGCATCCGCTCTTTACAACTTTGATCATCTCCGCAACGGCGCGAAGGGGATCCCGCGCATGATCGATGCAGTTTCTAGCGAATACCAGGTCGAAGGAAGCCGGACCGAAACGCGAAGTCAGCTCCTCCGCTTGCAGAGTCTCTGTCCGGACCGGGGGCTGCACGCTGTACCGGACGAGCAATTGCGCATACTCTGCAGCCAATGGATCCACAGCAGTTATGTTCAGGCGCCGGCCCGCGAGCACCTTGCCGAGATAGGTCAGTGGCCCGGCTCCAACGTCAAGAATTCTGATATCCGGACGATCCGGTAGCAGGGAAGCCACTCTGTGTTGCAAGGGAGAATTTGGGTCAAGTCGCTCTTTGTAGTTCGTACGCCATTGCAGACCTTTCGTGGCAAAATAGGAGTTCCAGAATCGCATTTCGGCGGTCCGCCCCTGTGCTTCCGCATCGCGAGCGCGTCCTGTGATTCGATGCAGGAGCGTTGTGGAAATGCCCTTAAAGCCGTCCTGTGCCAGCACGGTTCGGGCAATGCCGAGCGTCGTACGGGCCGCTTTGGTGCGTCTTGTCAGCCGTGCAAGACTCGAGTGCATTATGGTAGTCCAGTAAAGCCTTTCCGCAGCAGTAACGAGCCGAATGAGATGCCGCGCACGGGCACGCGGAGACCAGGAACGTTCAGGTCTCGACGTTCAGTACGCACCATGTCCAGTAAATACTGTCCGGATTGTCCGAACAAGAATGTAGAGGTCCAGCCATACGGACCAGTTTCTGACGTAGAAGCGGTCAAACTCGACCCGTTCCGCATACGAGGTATTGTTACGGCCGGAGATTTGCCATAAGCCGGTGATGCCCGGACGAACCTGTTGGTAATAGGAGAAATTACCGGCGTATTTGGTTACCTCGTGGTCAACGATCGGCCTGGGTCCTACCAGACTCATCTCCCCTCGTAAGACGTTCCACAGTTGCGGAAGCTCATCCAGGCTCAGTTTTCGCAAGATGCGGCCGATAGAAGTATTGCGTGGATCATTCTTGAGCTTGTGACACAGTAGCCACTCGTTACGGAGTTCCGGGTGCCTCTCGAGATGATCCGCCAGGATCTCGTCGGCATTTTCGACCATGGTGCGCAACTTCCAAACGGTGAAGTGCCTGCCGCCTTCTCCGATTCGCCGGTGTCCGTAGAATGCGGGACCGGGCGAAGAGAGTTTTACCAGACCGTACAGCACTGCCAGGAAGGCTAACGCGGGAATCCCGAGTGTTAGTATAACGACCAGGTCCAGCGACCTCTTGACCAGACGCGACCCTGGGCAGGCCAGATGGTGATGGAACGATATGCCAAACCTGTCGCCGATACTGCCGGCGACGCCTTCAAGGTCTGAGAGTCCGTTCATATCCCACGTCAAAAACACACCTCGAAAGCTCCGGCTGTATCTCTGCACAACCGCCGACAGTTCGTCTACGCGCACGCCGGATGTCGCGATCAGTGCATACTCGGGCTGCGAATTACGTCGCAGAAATGATTTGTCTCCGCCGCCAACACGGGAGCAGTGGGTTGTGTCGGACACGGGATTGCCATCGTCGCCGACCCAGGCGACTACCTTCACACCGTGCTCATGCCAATCTTGTAACGAGCGGAACAGGCGGGAGCCCGTCTTGTTTCCTCCGATAAGGATCGTGCGAACACCCCACCAGTCGCTGCGTGCGAGCAGGTTTCGCAAGAACGCCTCAAACCCCATGATGCCGACAATGCCGAAGACCCACGCCTGACAACCGGTCATCACGGAATCGAGCAAAGGTTTCGAGTGATAGTGGCACATCGTCCCGCAAGACGCCGCGCCGGCGCCGATACACCAAAAGCTCCGCCGCCACCGTTCCGCCGGGTGAAGAAAAGAACCGGGATATGGCCAGCAAAGAAGAAAGCATGCCATTGCAACAGCAGCCGGAAGCAGGCTATGGCAGAAGGCTTCCTTCATGCCCATGTCTCCTGCCATCAAGACAGCCAGCACACAACCGGCAAGGGCTGCCGAGACGTCGGCCACGATGATGGGAAACGCGGTAATCCACACACTGCTGACGTGGGTTTTCCACCCGAGCTGGTCAGGAGTCACTCTCTCGCAGGCGAACGCGCTGGCTGATAGCTTATCGACCGGGGCTGAAGTCATAACAACAGGAGCGATTCTCGTAATTTACGTGTTTGACCAATCCCATCCATCCGCTTACGCACACGTCATATCGCCAGGGAAAGAGGCGAATTGATTTCGTGCTGACCGGCGAACGCGCCGGCTTCGGCCAGAACCTCACGCACAGCTTGACGAAGGGTGCGGAGGGCCTGCCACCCATATTGCGATCGCGCCTTTTCTGCGTTGGCGCGCAGGTGAAGGCGTTCCACTTTTCTCGTGCGCGCCGGATCCTGCACAATACGGAAAGGTGTGCCCAGTTCCTCGGCAAACATTTCGACCAAGTCCCGCACCGACGATTCGACACCGGTTCCGATATTGACCGTATCCACTTGCTGCGGTCGATCCGCGCACGTTATTACGACGGTTCCTTCGGCGAGGTCTTGCACGTGAATGTAGTCCCGCATGGGTGGCAGGTTACCTAACCGGAGCACGCGTACGCCGACGCCGTCCAGAAACTGTCTGCGAATCTCCGGCACGATGTGCGGATTTGTCTCGTGCGGCCCCACTGCATTGAAGTATCGCCCGATCGACACCATGGTCGGAGTGCGGCGCGCCAGCAATGTCACCAGCCGCTCTCCGTTCGCTTTCGTCACGCCATAGATATCGAGGGGATCCGGCGCGTCCGCTTCGGAGTGCGACGCGTCGGACACGCCGTAGACAGCCGCGGTCGACGCATAGAACAGCCGATCTACTTCAAATCGCCGACAGGCGTCCACCACGCATTGAGTTCCCAGGCAATTGGTGCGCACGGCGTCGGTCGGATGCGCATCGCAGTAGGGAATGAAGTGATGGGCTGCCAGGTGGAAGACGAGCGTTGGCCTCTCGATCTCGAATACGTCGTTCAGCCTGATTGCGTCGGTGATATCGCAGTCGTAGAAGCGGAATGTATTGCCGAGATGCTCAATATTACGGAAACTCCGTTGGAACAGATTGTCGACGACGGCGCACTCGACATTGTTCCTGACGAGAAGTTCGACCAGGTGAGATCCAATGAAACCACAGCCGCCCGTAACTAGTGCTGTCTTTCCCGTGAAGCGCGAAAGCGCCTTTGCTGCTAAAGTCTGTCGCATGTCAAGAAACCTTCCAGCCTGGTATAAAGCGAACTCCAGTCGAGTTCGACTGAGCGTCGAATTCCGGCGTCCGACAACTCTTCCCATTTCCGGGGCGAACCGAGAACACTTGTGAGAGCGTTAGAGAGTGATGCCGTATCAAGTTCGCCGACTACACCGCATCCGTATTGTTCGACCACGGCGACCGTTCCGTTATCGGAGCACCTGGTTGTCAGCACTGGCGTGCCGGAGGCCATGGCTTCGGCGACCGCGCGGGGAAACCCTTCGCGCTCGCTCGGCAATAGCAGGAGCCTGCTCCGGGCAAAAAGCCGCCGCTTTTCATCCTCGGAGACCGGCCCCCTGATTTGCAGCCAGTCCAATTGACCGTACATGGTCCTGAGGCCTTCCAGCATAGGCCCGCCTCCGGCGACGATGAGTCGCTCGGCCAGCCCCGCACGCCGGGCGTGCGCCATGGCTTCAATTGCCAGTTCCGGATGTTTGTGGGCAACCAGCCGCCCGAAATAGAGTACACCTTGCTTCTTGGCGTCCGGCCTGTACAGAGAACGTGTGATCCCGCTCGGGATCGACTCGATGGGAGAGGCGCCGTATCGCGTGTTGATCAGCCGCTTCAACTCGTCGCTGACACATATGTGCTTGTGCGGCGCACGAGATAAGATCCTATTCACGGTCCGCCAGAACAGTCCCCCTCTGTGCTCACACCAGTCAATTACGGTCAATGTTCCACTGGGGCGGCCCACCAGAATCTGCGGAAGTATCGGCCACTGGTTGAACAACGCCACCTGGAATTTCTCCCGTTTGAGGTATCGGGCAGCCGAAAGACTGAAGCGCAGGATCGTGCTGACCCGTCTCCGAAGCAGGCTGTTCGGCCGGATGTAGCCGGGATCCTCGACCAGCCTGTGGACCCGCAATCCGCGAAAGATTTCGAACTTCGGCAAGCCTGGTGCGCAGGCAATGGTCAACACATCCACCTGCCAGCCGGCAGCCGCGAACATTTCGCCGAGTTCCAGGAAGCGGACCTCCTGCCCGCCGACGTTCGGATGGAACGCCTCGGTGACGAGAGCGATGCGTTTGTCGGACTGCGATTTCACCTTCCAACCTCGTATGGCGCCTCGGCGTTGGCCGGCGTTAGTTTGGGTGAACCTGCGATAGCTCGGGACGGCTCTTCGCCGAGTACCCAAGCTCTTACCGTTTGGCCCAGCTGCTGGCCGGGACGTTCCACCAGGTGAAAACACATCCATGAAAATACAATCGTCACGCCGGTCACCCCGAGAAAGTACAGGTGCGGAGATTGGAAGACGTAGGGTGCATACTGTCCCGGGTCCAGTACCTTAGTGGCAATGGAATGCAACAGGTACACGGAATAGCTGATGTTTCCAATAAAAACAAGAAATTTAGAGTTGAATACCTTATATCTGGAGGCGATGAGAAACAATCCGATCCCTGTGTAGTAGCTCAGTGTATATCGATACCACGTCTCCTCGAAGCCCAGATCGAAGTTGTACGCCAGAATCGAAACCAATGGCAGTATGGCGAAGAATACCGCCAGATACACCCGATTCAGACGGCGGGCCACGACGGATCCGTCCAAGGCCGCACGCCAGACAGAAGCCCAGTGCATTACAGAGAGAGCCAGGGGGAGAGCGACGGGAACCTTACCATGCGTCACATGCCGCTGCCATGCCAGCAGCACGGATAACGCCAAAAAGGCCGTCGCGCAGGTGAAGCAATACGCGGCCGAAAGTAAGCGCCGGCCGCACAGGAAATGTATCACGCAAACCGCATAGAAGATCAATTCGATTGTCAGCGTCCAGTACACCATCAGGACGTTGGGCCGTCCGAATAGCTCTTGCGCCATTGTCACGTTGGCGATCAGGACGTCCGATTGCACGGGGGTGTGTTGAAGGTAGACCTGGACGAGAATCGCCATTGTCAGCGAAAGCCAATAGGCCGGGTAAAGACGGAAGAATCGCCCCATCAGAAACGAGAGTACCGGCCGGGTCTTGGAGACGACGGCCGGTGGAATAATAAAGCCGCTAAGCGCAAAGAACAAAACCACCCCGACCTTGCCGGCGTCGAGGACACGCCCGAAAAAGTACCAAAGCCAGTATTCCGGGCCGGCGGAGACGTGGAAGGCGGAGCGACTGTCCGTAATCATGTGGATGTACACAACCATCAGGCACGCCAGGCCCCGGATCCCATCCAAATAGGTCAGTCGGGATGCACTGCTCTGTTGAGTGCTCATGCGATTCGGCCCTCGATCACTGTGTTGTGCCCGGTCAGCCGGGCCATCACCCCGCGGGCGCACATGATCAGCCGCCTGGGTATCGCCATAGCAATCAATGCTTCCAGAACGCCGCGATACGAATCCGGGAGGCGGGCATCGAAATGGGCTAGCACGATTCTGAATTTACTTATCACCTGGAGCCGCCGGCGCCGTGATGATATAGAATCGGCGCTAACCTCGTATTCCAATAGCACCTGAGGGATGTTTGCGGTGGGAAATTGTTCGGCTATACGAAAGAACAGGTCATAATCCTCTGCAGCGGGATATAGCTCCCGATAAAATCCAACCTTCTCAAAGACATCCGCACGAAACATGACAGTCGGGTGGAGAAAGCAGCAACGCCGATGCAACTGCCGGCGAATCCTGGCGTCCTCACACGGGGGGGCAAACCGGAAAAGGCGTTTACCGTGTGGAGTCACGAAAATGGCATGGCCGCCGACGAGCTTACATTCGGGATGCTGCTCGAGGAACTGGACTTGCGTTGCGATACGGCCGGGCACGACATGGTCCCCCGCGTCCAATCGGCCTATATAGCGATATCCCGAGCTACACGCGTGTTTCATGCCCGAGTTCAGCGCCGCGGTGATGCCACGATTGCTCGCATGCCGTATCACGGTAACCGCGGGGTGCCACTTCTGTGGCGCGTTTACCGGCGGCTCGTTGCCATCGTCGACCAGGATCACTTCGTGAGGGTAGTTCTCGGCGGCAAGGGATTCGAGCGAGCCACGCAGGTCCGCGGCATTCCCGTAGAACGGCACAACGATCCCCACGCGCGCCGCTTCCGTCTCCTGCCGGGCAGTTCTCATATCACCACCGGGGCCGGATCCACTCGGCCTCCCCACTGTTTGAATTGGATCTCGCCTGAACCGCATAGCACACCGGTCGCCCCGCCGACGAACATCACGCAATAGCCGCTGTACAGATACGATTCGGTGTACGCCACCAGGAGCAGGGCCAGCATGGCCAGTCCCCAATGCAGGTGATCGCTCAACAGGAAGGGAACATTTACCCGTAACAGGAGGATCAGAGTTAAGCCGAAACCGAGCAATCCGATTTCGCGCAGGAAGGAAACGTAGCTGTTATGCGCGGTGAACCAGATTCCGCTGAGAGGGTCCACTGTAGCGCTCTGGCGATAGCCGATACCGAATAGTTGCGCGGCGGGACCGGCCGACATATAGTCGCGGATGATCGCCATACGAATATCGGTCCGGTCCTGCGCGTCGTCTTTGAGAAGCCTGGTAATCTCCAATTCGTACATGGCCCCGGCGGCAACCAACGCCATAATTCCGAAGGCACACGCAGCAGTGGCCTTCAAGAGCAGACCTGAACGCCTGCCGCCGGCGCCAGCCAGCAAGGCGGTTACGGGCACTCCCACCGCGCAAGCGGCGAAGCACGCCAGGATTCCACCCTTGGCTTGGGTGAGGAATAGCGCGACAGCGATGACGGTTAGACAGACGATCCGGCCCATGGAGCGGCGGGAATTCGGTTGCAGGGCAGCGAGGATGAAGCCTATCGCCAGCATGGCAGCGAGCATTCCGGGCGCCTCAAACGTTCCGACCGCCCTGGGGATCAGCAAGCCCCAGCGTCCCTCGGTGTGAAAGGCGTAATTGTAGAAGGGGCCGGTCCAGATCGATACCAAACCGCCCGCGGCCGCCAGGACGCATAAGGCTACAAACGAACGCGACAGGAACTCCGCCCCGCCTGGTTGGCTCGCAACATCGTACGCGACAAACAGGCCCGCGAGTAAGTAGACCACCCACTGACCCTGGAGGAGGATAACGATCAGGTGGCCGGTGCCGACAGCCAGAATCGCCCCGTGAACACAGAGGTACACGGCGAGGAGCAAGGCCACCGCGACAGGCGTTTTCCGCGCAACGCCGATATCACCGAACAGAATCCGGACTCCGACATATCCCGCGGCCAGGATGACTGCGACCGATACCTTGCTGCGGCTGTCGGTAAAACCGAGCATAATCGAGGGCGCAAAAAAGCACAGGGACCACAGCGAGACCCAGGTGATCTTCGCGGTTATCACAGCACTCTCCTGCGCCGCAATACGGCGGCCTCGTACATAGCGAGACACGTCTCCAGAGCTACTACGCCGGCGGCCAGACCCACATACCCGCCCAATCGAATTGCCATCGCGGTGAGCGCGATATTCACCACGATGCTGCCGCTCATTACCCGCAGAAAGTCGCGCTGTAATCCCATCGCGAGCAGGCCGTGAACTCCGAGGAAGTTGTTCACGGAGGTGGCGCAGACCACGAATATCAGAACCTGGATCACCGGTACGGCGTTCACGTACTGCGGCCCCAGGTAAAGGGGTACGAGTCTCGGCGCGAGCGCGCACATGATCAGCGATCCGAGCAGTGTCGTTGCGCCAATCAGGTAGAGCGTTGCGCGAAAGCCCCGTGCAGCCGATTTCGCGTCTAGCCGAAAGGACGAACAGAAATAGGGATATAAGGCTTGCGAGACGGGACTCCACATGATCTGAATTGCGTTCACCACTTTTTGCCCGGCTGTATAGTATCCGACGGCGGTTGTCCCCGAGATCGCGCCGAGAAGCAGCGTATTAAAGCTAGGGTTGAAGTTCATAGCCGCACATGAGAGGAATGTCGATCTCCCCTCACGCAGTTGCAAGATGACATCGCGCCAGCGCGGCGCCGGCAGTTTTCTCGCCAGCCATTTGCGAACCAGCACGGCTCCAAAGAGACCGATCACAACGGAGGTCCCCGATTGGACCAGCAGGAGCTTCCAATAATCGGATGGAACGTTCACCACCACGAAGATCAGGGGTAGCAGCAGTACCTTCGGTATCACCGTGATGACTGTGATCCACTTCATCTGTTCCACACCCTGGAAAAAGAAATCCGGGTAAAGAATAGTGCCGAATAGTGTCGCAAAGGCGCAAAGGTAGGCACCCATATAGGGTCTCGCCGGCGGAATCGCCAGAAATCCGATCAGGCTCGCGATGAGACAGAAGGCCACGATGACCGCCTTGGCGCACCATACCGATACGACAATGATCGAAAGCCGGCTCCGATCCTCGCGCGCGAGGGTGATCTGGCGTGTCGCCGAGTAGCCGAAACCGTAATTGGTTGCCGTCGTGCAATGCAGAAGGACGGCCTGGGTGATTCCAATGACTCCAAAAGTGTTCGGTCCGAGGATGGCTGCCGTGTAGGGAAGCAGAATTAACGGAAGAATGTATCCGGCAAACTGTGCGACCGACAGCGCGAACATATTCTTCAGAACCCTCTTTACAGAGCCTTTCCGAAGAACATCCGCAAGGACGGCAATCGGGCGACACGGGCAATTGGAGAGAGCGGCAATCACTTGGCTACGATCTTCGGCACTTTGAAGCGTTTACCATTCACACGCGCAGCAGGAAAGTAGCGCGCGCCGCGAACACGGAGAGCGCCAGCACTCCGGAGCACAATGCTCCTGCGACTGTCAGCAGAAAGCGTGGCGGGCCGCTCTTCTTGTCCGGCGGAGCCGCGTGGTCCACTACCTGGATGACACTGGCTTCCTTCGCCTCGTCTACTTTGGCCGCTTCGTATTGCTTACTGAAGATTTCATAGAGGCTCTCGTGGTATTTCAACTCCCGGAGGCGGCGCATGTAACTGAGACCGGCGTCCGGCACAGCCGCGGTTGGAATCGCCGTGTCGCCCGGAACCGGCGAACCCGATTGCAGCTTCGCGAGTTGTGCGCGCAGGGCCGCCAGTTCGGCCTGCACTGTTCGAACCTCTGAATTCTGCTCAGTCGCTCCGGTCTCCAGCCGCCGCAACATAACTTCGTCGGAGGCGATCGCGGCCCGAACCTGGGCGACGGAGCGAATCACAGCTTCGACCTGGCCGCTCAGTTGCAGCATGCCGGTTTGCTTCTGTGTTGCCGCCATCTCGGCCTCGGCGCGAGCCAAAATGTCTTTCTCCTGCTCTACTTCACGCTCGAAAAACTGCCTTCGCTGCGCCGACTCGGTGAGAGCCAGGCGCTTATTCTGCGCATACAGTTCCTCGACGTAAGCATTGGACAATGCCGCGGCCCGGTTCGCATCCGTGTCCTCCACGGCTATCTTAATGAGGGAATCTTTGCCCGATGTCAGATCCGTCTTTCGCGAGAGCTTTTTCCGCGTATCCTCTAAGGTTGCGGCGTCATAAACCTTCTTTAGATCAAACCGATGGATGAGCGCGTCGGCGATGCTCCGGCTGCCGAGCAGCCCCAGGTAAAGGTCGGACGGTGTCCGAAATCCGAGATCCTTGCCTCCGAGCGCCATCAAAGATCCCAATTGGCCGGCAAATGCCGCCGCCGCGGATTGGTTCTGCTGCGGCGGAATGATTACCGCTGTTGCGGTGTAAGTGTTCGGGAGAAGCCAAGCCACCCCCAATGATACGAGGGCGCCCGCGGCGACAGCCAGGAGAATTGCTTTCCAATGCGCGGCCGCAATCGACGCGACCGTCGGCGGCGATGCCTGGAACGACGGGCTGGTTGTTTGCCGTCGGAATTCCGTCGAGGTTTCCTGTATCATGTGACGCCTTTCCTCTACCGGATAACGTTGATGGCCGCCGCCCCGAGCGCAAATTGCGTGAACACCTGCGTCCAGTCACGCAGACCGCGCAGGAAATTTCCCTTGAACACCAGCTCCGGCATCACCACCGAGTCTCCCGGATACAACTTCGCCGTCTCCAGCGACTGCTTCATCCCCTTGGCCTGCTTCGGAACCACCGAGCCGTCGGCACGGATCACGAACAGGTGGCCCTTGTCCGCCGTCTGCGTGGGGCCGCCTGCCTCCCGCAGATAATCGTTTACCCGCAGGGCGGAGGCATACATGAACGAATTCTGGTTGTAGACCGCACCCAGGACATTCACCGTCGCCGGCCGCGCCGGAACCATGAAACGGTCGCCATTCTCCAGCGGGATGTCCATCAGCTTCGCCAGCGTGTTATCGCCGGGCTCCAGATTGAGGACGATCCTTCCGGTAGGCTTGACCGAGCGGAGCCGCTCGACCATACGGTTTCCGTCCTCCAGCTTGGCCGCGATCATCGACCGTTCCTCACTGCTCGAGGAGCTGCCGATGTGCAGCGTCGAGGTCTGTTCGATTTCCCGCTCCAGGTCGCGTGTGAACTGCTCGAGCCGCCGCTCCTGATCGGCCTTCGTCGATTCGCGCAGGAACTCCGCGCCAAACAGATACGCCTGCGGGGTCAGTCCGCCCACCCTCTGCACCAATTGGCCGAGCGTTTCACCGGGGCGCACCGCGTAAACCCCGGCGGCGTTGAATTCGCCTTCCAGCCGCACCAGCCGGTTCTGCTGCGAAACCGCCACCCGCACATCCGCCTGCGAGAATATGGAAACCATGTCGCCGGGACGCAACTCCAGATTCTGGCTGTCATCGTTCTCCAGCACCAGCTTGCCCAGGTTGAACGGGATCAGCTCCGTGCGCAGATTGGCGGGATTCTGGCGCTCCACCAGGGCATAGGACCAGTTGATATCCGGCACCAGCGCCTCGATTTTCGTCAAAATCGGCTTGCGCGCGGTTTCAGCCGCGGGTTTCCCGGGTACCGTGTCCTCCTCCGGGGCATAGCCCAGAGCATTGCGCCTGGACCAATACTCTCTGGTGATGAGCGACTCTTTATCGGGAATAACGTCGCGCAGATGCATTCCCGCGCGCCACGGAAAGCGGCCCGGATTGGCCACATTCCCGCGCAGCGTGACGGCATTGGTGAAACGAGGTGTGACGGTCAGGATATGGAGAATGTCCCCATCGGATATGCGGGTCGCCAGGCCGGCCGGATCGAGTGCGAACTCCATCGTTTCCAGAGAGGAGCGCTGCTTGATTCGTTCCAGGGTGACTCTCTGGGCATCCGCCACGGAGGAAAGTCCACCCGCAAGCTGGAGCAGATCGGCCGCGGTGGTTTCGCCATTGAGTTCGTAGATGGCCGGATTCTTGATGCTGCCCGCTAGAGCGACCTGCGGACCTGCCGGCGGAACATAGACGACATCGCCGGGCAGGAGCCGTGCGTCTTTCGATTTGTCTCCCTTTAAGAGAAGGTCGTACAGATCGAATTCTGTGATGGCCTGGCCCTGGCGTTTGAGCTGAATATGGCGCATCGAGCCTTGCGCGGACGGACCACCGGAGGCGAAGAGGGCATTGACCAGCGTGCTGAGCGAGCTGACCGTGTATGTGCCGGGCCGCCGCACCTGGCCGACGGCGAAAATCTCGACCGACCGGAGCTGGCCCATGTTGACGTTCATCTCGAAGTTTCGAAACACGCGCTCCAGTTGTGACCGGAGAAAGCCCGCGACCTGGTGAAACTGGAGCCCGGCCACAGCGACATTGCCGACCTGGGGAATGAAGACGCAGCCGGCGCGATCGACCGTAAGATCAAGGTCCAGATTGATCTGTCCCCAGGCACGGAGAAGAAGTTCATCGCCGGGTCCGACTGTATAGTCGGCGGTGACGGGAACCCTGTCTAGCGGGGCGAACGTCGTCGGAACCCGCTCAAACAGGCTGGCGCCGAAAATGGGAAGCACATGCCCCACGGACGCGGCGGCAAAGCGTTGGAACTCGGTGGGCGGCTCCGGAACCGCCGGCTTTGCAGGTTCAGGCGCGGGCGCCTGGACGGCGGCATCTTTGGGCGTAGTGGACCGCAGCGTTTCGGGAATTCCCTTTCCGGCGGGAAGATGTTTCGCCAATGCGGGCGTCGCATCGAGAGCACTGCGCGCAGCCTGACACTCCGGGATGAGGGCGCTGAGCGCGCCGCTGCATTGCTCCGCCAACTCCGCGGCCTGGGTGGGCACTGACGGCATTTTTTGCGCTGGGAGTCCGGCCGGCATCAGCGCGGCGAGAGTTACCAGAACGATTGAAGTTCTAACAGACATCGAAGCGATCACTTCCTTTGCAATGTTGGCCGATGGTTCCATGGCGGCGGACTAGCGTGAAAACCGAGGCTCCCAGCGCAGGGCCATCCAGCCGCTGACGTTCCGCTGCGGTCCGCCCAGCACCGGAATCAGGAACCGCTCGTATTGCAGAGTCGCGTCGGCATACCAGAAACCGCCCAATCCGATGGTGCCCTTGAGCGTCCCATCCGTCTGGGTGCCGCCGCCCGGCAGGAATTGCGCACTCGTCTTCGCCTGCCGGAAACTGACCTGGAGGGTGCTTTGCGGCGTAAGCCAGTAGGTGGACCAGGCCTGCAATGCCCGTCCGTCACGCCCCACGGGGTTGCCCAAAAAGTTGCCGTAATTCGTGTTGCCGCTGTGGTACTGGTTGTTCATGTAGATGAACCACCCGCCTTGATCGCGCCCCATGGGTGTGGTCGACGCCGCCTCCGCCCGCAGATCGAGGCGCGGAATGCCGGGCACGCGCGACAGGTAGACGCCGGGGCTGATGGCAGCGCGGCGGGGCGCGGCCAGAGGCGAGGGATCGTCGTCGCAATACGAGTCGCTATAGAGCGTGAGCCGGTTGCGCAGGCCGGGCACGCGGTAGCGGAAATCGAAGCCGCCCTTCCGGTCGCCGGGGTCGTTCGCGCCGACGCCCGCGGATCCAGGCGCGCTCGATGCCGAAGTAAAATTGCGAATCAGACTGCCGATCGTCATAGGGTGCCCGACGCCCCAAAAGATCGACCAGCGGGTGAAGCCCATTTCCAGATTTTCGGTCAGCTTGAAGGACACCTTCTGCGCGTTGAACCAGGGCCGCCACGTATACTGCTGCCCGCCCAGTTTGCCCATCACGAATTCGCCGCGCGCCTGTACGCCCAGGGGCAGCCGCACTGGTTGCACCGTGGAGATTTTGAGATTGCTGGTGGGCTCCGCATTGTTGCTGAAGGAGAGCGGCGCGCCGTAGGTGGGGCCCCACCAGAGCGATTGCCGGCCCACCGAAAACTCCAGGCCCGCCCAGCGGACCCCCGCGTACGCTTCCACAGGACGCATCCGATCGACTGCCGGCTGCGGCGCGCCCGGCTGCAACGGATTCGCATCCAGTTGCGCGATGGTTTCGCGGACGGACAGCGGCCATCGATCGCCCGCCGGCGCGTGTTGGTACTCGGCACGTAGCGCGCCGAAGAAGCGGCCCGATTCGGCGTGCGCGGTGAAGCCGGCGTCCAAATCCAGGCCCTCGCCAAACGGCCTGCCGAAATCGCCCGACCAGGTCTGGCCGAAGTGCCGGCCGTCGTGCAGCGCGGCGCCGCCAATCCCGCCCGCGCGCAGGTATACGGACTCCAGCACCACGCCGCCGCCTTCCGCATCGCGATCCAGCACGGCCAGGATGCTGCGGATGATCTTCTCCGCCTCCGCGCCCGACTCCTGCTGCTCTGCCGCTTCGAGCGCCTGCCGACGGCATTCCGCACGCGTCCAGGGGCGCAGTCCCGAGATCTGCGAACGTACCAGGCCGAGGGCCGCCAGGCGGTCGAGCGCCGGATAAATCCAGCTATCGATCGGCACGTACGACGAGCCTTTGGCCGGCGGATGGTCGTTGGCGGCCGCCGTCATCGGCACAACCGGCAGAATCGCGATCAGGATCGTAATGGAGAGAACGCGCATCGAAGATTCAGGAATTGCAGAGGGTCTCCTGCCGGTTCCGCTCCCTGGCGGTGCGACGCCCCTCGGCGTGCGCGGATGCATCCCACCGCTTTTGCAGCAGACGGTCGAGCTTGTGATCGATTTCCAGCAGTTTGTCGCGGATCGAGGCATCCACGGAATCGGAGTGGACGATCGACAATAATTCGGCACGGGTGAACTCCGAAACGCTGCGGCGGCCGGCCGCGACACACGCAGCCTGCAGCGATCTGTACTCTTCCTGCGTAAGCCGGAACACCACGAGGCGGTCGCGGCGGAGACTGGATGACATAAGGACCTTATTGTTTAAAGTAAGTGGACTTTACGCCGGTATGGGCATGCGCTCACGCGATGAGCGGTTTGCGGCAAGTGAAACGGGGCTCGACGCCGCCGCCAGAGCGTCGCGGTCTATCTCCACCGCCACGGCACGGCCCAGCATCTCGATATTAATGACAACCCGGTCGATGGACTTGTCGCGGGCCAGAATGCCCTCCAGGCCGGCGAGTTTGCCGTGACGGATCGAAACGCGCTGCCCCACCGAGAGGTAGTCCCAGGGCAGAATCGGCAGCCGCGAATCGACTACGGCTCTCACCGCATCGATTTCCTGATCGGATACAGGGCATGGTCTGCCGCCGAAGCCCACGACGGAAGTGATACCCGGCAGATTCAGCACCTTGAAGCGATCGTCGAAACGGAAGCGGCAGAACACATACCCCCGAAACAGGGGCAGATCGACCATCTTGATGCGGTCGGACCAGTATCGCTTCACCCGGTAGGTAGGAGCATAGGCTTCTATCACGCGCGCTTGCAATTGTTCCGCTACCGTCTTTTCGTGTTGCGGCTTGACCGTAAGTGCGAACCAGTTCATTCCGTTTCCCAGACAGGCTTCCGCCATTGTGAGTCCCATTGTTAGTGGGTTTCCATGAAGGGCACAGAGTAAACACACCTATACCCTGAGCACAAAATATTGCGTTGGTGACGGCGAACGGTGCGGAATCGCAACCGTTCCCGAAACAGTAGAGTAGCATACAATGCTAATACTTTAAAAGTATTAAGGGTCTTTTATTACGTAATTTGGCAAAAATATAATCGGTCATTTTATGACAACTTCTGTCTGCCTGCGGTGTTCAATTGGATACGGCCAAATCAGGTAATTCGACTGAATCTCTGATTCCGGAGAGCGGAGTATTGCCTCCAGGCTACTGAGTTTCAAACCTTAGCGCGGCGGCGTCGTTGCCGTCAGACCGGCAGAGGTGTCGGGCACGTCGACCTCGGCGGTCAACGTTTGCGAGCAAGTCGATAGGCCGTGGGCCTGAACATCGAGGTAAACGAACAGCGTTACCGCGCCGGGCGAGTTCAAGTCAAGCTGCGGCTGATTCATCGCCTTGGTGAGCGTCTGGTTGCCAAGCTCGTCGACAGAGGTGACGATCCACTGATAGCGGGGACACGGCGTGCCGGTACTCGAAATTTTGAGGTGAATGGACTGGCTGCCGTCCCGCACCGGCGGCGTGATCGCGACGACGTTCAAATCGGCCTCATTCTCGCTGTTCTGGTCCTTATTGACGGTGACGAAGGCCGACCATTTCGATTTACCGGTCTGGAAGGCGCCGACGCCCACGAAACCGTGGTCCGATCGGGAGTTTTGGTATGTCTCCCCCTGTTCACTGTCGATCAGCTTGTCCGCAGAGGTCCTGGTGAAGACCGGCGGGTTTAAGTTGTGCAGATCGTACGCCTCCAGAAAACTGTCGACTGCCTCGAACTGCGTCTCGCCCGCTCCGACACTCACGGTATCCGCATAGCCGATATTCAATTCCGGCGGCAGCGGCGCGGGCGCTGCGCTTCGCACCGACGATGTGACAGGAACCCCAGTCTTATAAGAGCAGGAAGGCTTTTTGTAAATGCTGCCGCGAATCGACTCCAGGTTCCCGGGAAGCACGAAATTTGCGAGCACCGGCTCGATACACATCGTTTCCGTTTTTCCGACCCTGCGCCCCAGGTACCAGTAAGAGAGATCGCCTTGCGGGCGAGAGGTGGCCAACTCCAGAATCGATGTGCCGCGGATATATCGATTCGATGGGCCATTCTTCAAGGGATAGAAGTTGTCGATGTCGCACTTCCCGACCTGCACTTCGTCTACCGGTTTGGCGCCGGGCACACTCCGCGCAAGCTGGACCAGCGTCTTATCGAAATCGCCATTGGAGCTTTGCACGATAGGCCGAAGCAGGTCCTCGAGCGCCTTTTCCTGAGCCGCGGGCGGAGTCTTGCCCTTATTAATGGTCTTGATGAAACTCTTGATCTCCCGGTCCTCCAGTTTCTGCGCCAGATCGTCCGTGGAGGCGAAAGCAACCAGCCTCGCCCACAGATTGACTGGACTAGGCACTGTGCTACCGGCGTGTCCCGGCAGTCCCGGCGGGTTGTAAGCGACCCTCTTCGGCTGGCCGATGCGAAAGGCCTTATCCGCGGTGTCCAGATTTACCGGCAGAACTAAACAAGCGATGTTCCAATAGTTCAGCCACTGATTCAAGCGGCCCGCGAGACGCCCGAACTTGCTGCTCGAGAGCTGCTTCTTGACGGCTTTGACCACGTCGGGCGGAGCGAGCTTATCCAGGCCGTTGAAGTCGAACAGGTTGAGATAGTCGTCTGCCATCGCCTCCAGCCGTTTTTCGGCGGCCAGTGCTTTGCAGGCCGGAACGGCCGGGCGCTGAATCGCGAGACACTTCAGGTCGATGGTGGCGTCGTTCTCGCGCGTTTCGCGTACCAGGGGCTTCAAATTGTTCAGGGAGCCGCCCTGCAGAGTGGCGGAGTCGAGCAGATTCTGGTTGTAGGCCAACAGGGTCGCCAGATCGTCCTTCGTGATGCGCGCCTGGTCCGTCGTGTCGGTGAACAGACTGGCCATCACCGCGGCGCCCGTGGTGCGGATCTGGCTCACGATTGTGCGCAGCGCAGTCTCTTCGGCATCGGCCGCAGTCTTTTGCGCTGCGGCCGCCGAAGCCAGGCCCGGTACGGTGGCCAGCGTGCTCCCACCGTTTTTGAGGGCGCTGGATAGCGAGTCCAATAATGCCTGAAAGCCTGCCACCGGATCTCCGGTGTATGCCAGGGGCTGAATGGTGACAGAGCCGCCCTGGATCTCGTTGCCGTCCACAATGGCCGATGCACGGAAGGCACCCGTACGGTAGCCGCCTGCGGCCGTGTTGTCGGGCCAGAGCGGAATGCGGAAGTACGCATCGCCGGCGTCGCTGATACCGATGAATGAAGCCGCCATTGCATCGCCGTTCGCCGCGGTCAGGAGGATATCGGAAATCGTCGAACTGGGAGAGATATTGGCCAGGTGCAGAGACACGGTTTGCCCGGGCTGCCCCGCGCTGCCGCTCGCCGGAGCGCTGAAATTCGTGATCGCGCCGGCGACGGGAGCACCCACGCTCACCGGCAGCGGAGTGCTGACCTGACCGCAGCCATTCGTTGCCCGCAGTGTGAAAATCGTGCCGGCAGCAACGTTCATCTGCGTCGAGCCCGCAGGGGGTAAACCCGTCGGGCCGGGGATCAGGTCGACGGAATCGGCCAGGTCGGCCTGCCACGACACGGTCACGGAACCGGGCCTGGACAACGAAGCCGAAGGCGCTACATCGGCTGCGGAGAACGCCGGCGGCGAACAACCGGAAGGCTGCGCCATGGTGTAGGTGAGCGGAAAGGGTGCGCCGCTATCCCGATCCACCGCCAGCGCCGCTGCCGTCACGGTTCCGGAGACGGCCCCGAGATCCAAAGCGGAGCCGCTGGTCAGGGCGTCCATGCCAAAGAGATCCTGCGCGGTGTCCAGGCGCGAGCCAAAGCCGGCGATGCTTTCATTCGCGGACCCGAGACTCGCTCCAGCCGCGTCAACCAGCGTGAGCGCCGCTGCCGCCCCATTTGTTGCCGACCGGCTCGCGATAAGCAGATCATTTCGGGGCGAGGCGCCGCCGAGAAATGTGGCGGCGGTGCCTGCATCCAATCCGCCGCCCGCCGGCGCAGCCAGTGAGATAGACGAGAGCGCACTACCGGATCCGTCGGGCGCCACAGCCGCGGTGCGCACGACGGCCGCAATGGCCGTGGCGGCCGAGAATGTCAAAGCTCCGGCGGCATCTCCCGCCTGCGCGAACAACGACCCGAGCGCGTCCTTCACCTCCGTCACGCCGCGCGGCGGGATCGTGATTTTAGCGGTGGCGTCGGCGAAAAACAGGGTAACGGCTGCCGGCTGCACGCTCAGGTTGGAGATCCGGACATCCGTGACGATCTGCTTGCCGTTGGCAAGCTGCCTCCGCAAGCCCAACTCCGACACGAGCAGCTTGCCCGTATCCGTCGGCAGGCTCATGGGCACGCTCATGGAAGTACCGGAAGTCAGATCGGTAACTTCAGCAAAGGCTCCAGCCGTTCCCTGGCTCACCCGCAATTCCGCCCGCGCGATGGGGGTGTCGGCAGTCAAGAGCGAACTGAGCGGCACCGACGTGAAAAACGGACCGCCGCGCAGAGTGGTTTGCGCGACCTGCGCGCCGGAGGCATCGAATAAGACAAGGGACGCGGTGGTATCCGGCGCCCCGAGGTAGACGCCAATGGCGCTGTCGAACGACGACGATTGCGCCAGCCAGGAGATATCGCCGATCTGCCCGGGCCCCAACAGACCCACTGAATCGAGCAGCGGCAGGACGGAACCAGTGCGCCCGCCGGCCAACGGCGCGTATTTTGTGGCGGCCGTGATGACGCTCCGATCCGCATTGACCGCGATGATTCCGGTGCGCTCGTCCAGTCCCCACAGGTCGACCAGCGCGTTACTGAGCACAAGCGTCTGACCCGGCGCCACCACGCGCTGCACGGGATCGACCTGCGTCGCCGCGTCCGGCGCAATGAAAGTGAAAGTTACGGTTGCCGTGCTGTTATCGCGATTAGCGACGTCGAGTTCGGTGGAGAAGTGCAGTCCCGCGGTGTTGGTCGCGCTGGAAGCGCCGAATACCAGAAGATTCTGCGCATTCGCGGCATGCACCGGCAGGAAGAGAAAAACGCAGCCGAGGCAGAAACGAAGCGACATATTACCTCCGAGTGTCACTTATTTCGGAAATTATACAGGATGCCGGGCCGGACAGCGTAAAGGTCTAAACTCATGAATATGCCAACTCTCTCCCGCCGCGAGTTGATCGGGATTACCTCCGCCGTGGTTTGCAGCCAGGGGTCCGCCTGGACTGCCACCGGCAATTCCAACATGATGGTGGATTATTTGCTGCGGCAGTTGCTGGCGGCCGACGAGCAGCGGCGCAAGAAACTGGCGGCTATTCAGAGCCGCGAGCAGGTACTCGAACTACAGCAGAGAGTGCGCCGTATGATGCACGGAGCGTTCGGCCCTTTTCCCGATCGCACCCCACTCCATCCGCAACAGACCGGCGAACTCCAGCGCTCCGGCTACGTCATCGAGAAGATCATCTTCGAAAGCCGGCCCGGGTATTACGTCACCGCCAATCTGTATCGGCCGAATTCCGGCAGCGAACGACGTGCGGCGGTGGTCCAATCCTGTGGGCATTACGACGAGGGCAAGGCGAAGGACGATTACCAGCGGGCGTGTATCGGCCTGGTGAAGCGGGGATTCGTCGTGCTCATCTTCGATCCCGTGGGGCAGGGTGAACGGTTCATGTACCGCGAGCCGGGAGTGAAGAAAATGCCTGGCGGCGAACATCCGATTGCCGGAACGCCAATGCTGCTGCTGGGACGTACGCTCGCCAATTACCGCATGTGGGACATCATGCGCGCGTTCGACTACCTGGAGACGCGGCCCGACGTCGATAAGACGCGCATGGGATTGCTGGGGCATTCGGGCGGTGGCATGATGACGCTGCTCACTTCTCCGCTGGAGCCGCGCATTCAGGCGGCCATGTCGTGCTGCGCGGTGACGACGTTCTATGACAAGACACGCCTGTTGAAGACGGCCGATCCCGAGCAGAAACTCCCCGGCGTGCTTTCGCAAAGCGTGGATCATCCGGAGATGATCGCCGGCGTGGCCCCGCGCGCCTTCCTGATCGGCGCCGTGCTCCGCGAAACGAACCTGCCGCTGGAGGGAACCCGCCGGACCTATGAGGAAGCGAGGCGGCTTTACGAGATCATGGGCGTGCCCGACAAGGTGGGCAAGGTCGAATCGGACAACGTCCACATGTTGGATAAAAACTTGCGCGAAGGCTGCTACGGCTGGATGCTGAAGCACCTGGCGAATGAAACGCACGCGGATACGCGTGAAGCCGAGATGACGATCGAGACGCCGGAGACGCTGCGCTGCACGAAAACCGGCTCGGTGATGCCGTTGGAGAAAGCACGCAGCGTCTTCGATCTGAACCGGAGTTGTTCGCAGCAGTTGGCAAAGGCGCGGCCGGCGCGTATTTCCGCGAAAGAGCTGAGATCGCTGCTCCCGTCGATCGAAGTGGAGCCCGGGATCGAAATCCCCACCACCCTGGCGCCGGGCGGCACATATAAGGATGTGCTCGTGGTCGTGATTTCGGAAAAGGGCCGGAAATCCGCGTATGCGCAAGAGGTCTCATCGCTGATTTCAACAGCCGGTTACACGGTGCTGAGTGCGGATCTGCGCGGCTGGGGCGATACCAACCCGGAGATGAAACGCTCGGCCCGCGACCCCTGGGAGGAGTACTTCGCCTGGACTGCCCTGGAACTGGGCCGGCCGCTGCTGGCGATGCGCGTTGCGGACCTGCTCGGGACGGTGCGGCCCCGCATGCGGGAGTACAAGAAGGTGTACCTCGCCGGACTGGAGGGCGGGGGACTGGTTGCCTTGCACGCGGCCTTCCTGGAACCGGCGATCGCCGGAGTGGCAACCAACCGCTCGCTGGTTTCGTATCAGGACGTTCTCGACCGCCGGATATCCGCAGAGCCATCCGCCGGCTTCGTATGGGGTGCGCTGGCTCGCTACGATCTGCCGGATCTGGCCAGGGGGCTGTCGCCGCGCGCATACATCGCAGTGGATCCGTTTGCGGCGACACGCCGGCCTGTATCGGGTTCGGATCCGGTGGCTGCGTCCGCGGCAGTGCCCCGGATGCTCGCGGGATTGATGGCTTCCTGAGTGCAGTCAGGATTCGCGAGGCCGATGTTATAATTCGGGCAGAGTCCACCGCAAGCGAACGTGGCGGAATTGGCAGACGCACCAGACTTAGGATCTGGCGGCCGAAAGGTCGTGGGGGTTCAACTCCCCCCGTTCGCACCAACCTGGCAGGCTTCTGGAAAAGGCCAAGAATAACCGGCCACCGATGAACGCCGATATACGCCGATTGAAAACAAAAACTTGCATGAATCTTATCGGCGTCCATCGGCGTTTATCGGCGGCCAAATCGTTTTTGAAAATATGACAATGGAGAATTGATGATGCGATTTGTAATGTCGTGTATGGCGCTCGGCGCGGTAGCGTTCGGCCAGATCACGCCAACTCGCATCGGGGAGCACCAGATGGGCGAATCGCTTCAGCAGTGGCTTGCGATCAGTCACGAAGTGGATAGCCTGGATACCGTTTGCCGCAGCCGGAAACACGGTCTGGAGGGCAAAGTACTCAAGGAGAACTGCAAGCGCCTGGAGAATATCCGCGATGGAAAGCAAAACGTCATCACCACCACGGATGCAAACCGCCAATATACATGGCATTTCGACGGCGGTAAGCTGTCGGCAGTCAAAATAGTCGCACCTGATCCCTCGCCAGGTTCCGGAGCGCAATCGGTCAATGTGAAAGAAGAAATCAGGTTGCTCGTGCAGGCGTATGGTGAGCCCTCCAGAACGCAGACGGTTCCGTACACCAACGCTTACGGCCTGAAATGGGAATGCTCAGAGCTTTACTGGACCATGGCGGATGGGACGCAAATTGCCGCGGTCGAATCTGTAAATCAGCACGATGACCGGGCCCTCGTGATTGTCTTTGCATCGCAGGAAGCCATACGACGAGACGGGGCCACACCCGATGCCAATCCTTACAGGAAATAAGGATCGTTCAGCGATCGGCGACGAGGAACGTGCCTTCGATGGTGCTCCACGTGTCGTCGCGCGTGTGGACAATGACGAACTGCCGGCCGTCGGCGCTGAGCCATTTGTTCACGAAGGTGAAGAGAATGGTCCACGTCCCCCATCGTTCGGGATTGTGCTCCACATGCACCAGCGTCCACGGCCCCCACGGTTGGGGAGCGTCGTAAATGGTCATCCAGCCCGAACGGTTCACCGTAACGTTGGTCAGCAGGTAGCGCTTTAAGCCGGGATTGTAGCTGACCGCCATGCGATGGGCGCCGTTGATCGGGTCCTGCCAGACCGGCTTCCGCTCCGCTATCGACGCGGTCCAGCGCGGCTTTCCGGCGCCGTCGAGTCCGGCGTAAAACTGGTACGCCTGCCGTTTTTCGATACGCTCGCGCGGCACCCGCAGCAGGTTGACACGCCCCGGCTTGCGCACGTTCCAGTGCGTGGGGTCGATGACATCGGGCGCATAGATGTACACGAAGGAATCTGGCGTCCCCGTGTACCCGCGCCCGAACTGACAGAATGCCAGCGCGAAAAATCCCTCGTCGCCGGCCGGGAATGCGCCCTTGTTCCGGCTGAAATCCACGCCCGTACTGCGCCACGTGGCTCCCAGATCATCGGAACGGTAGAGTTCCGAGGATGAGAAATTCGCGTTGTCCGAGGCTTTCCCCTCGCGCCAGAGATATAGCGTGTCGCCGATGGCGAGTAGTCCCTCGCTCTTGCCCGGAAAGGGCGGCGGGTGCGGAGCATTTTTACCTCCGGCGATGTTGAAACCGCTGTAATCGGTTCTGCCGCCCTCTATCCGGGCGATCCCGAAACTGACGCGTCCGTCGCTGTTGGTACCGCCGAAGCCGCCGCCATCGCCCCACGCCGTGTAAAGGTTCCCGTCGGCCGCCCACGTGATCGGCCAGATATCGCTGCCGGGCGCGAGCGTGCGGGCGGACGAGTCCTTGAACACCACGCCGGTGATAACTTCGCTGCGGGGATACGGCGCGCGATAACGCTCGATGGTGGTGTTGGCCGGTTCTGAGGCAGCGAGAGGTCCGGGTTTCCTCTTTCCTTGCGCGTTCACATCGGCGGTGGCGGCGCAGAGAAGTATGAACGGCAGCAGGCGCATATATCTTCAGTCCGGCGTGCGCGGCACAAAGCGCTCCACCAGGTCCCGCACGGATCGCGTCAACGTCCAGTCTTTACTTTCCGGCACAGTCTCCGCGGGCTCGCCCACCCAGCTCTCGATCACGTACTCGTCCGGCGCGCCGCCGATGACCGCGTAATCCTGCGCCTGGCGCATGATGGAAATGTACCAGGTGCTGTCGCCGGCGCGGCCGATCCGTTTCAACGCCGGCAGGTCGGCCGGCCAGTAAATCAGACTGAACGGCAGGCGCCGGCTGCG
>JADMIO011184598.1_pt1 | contig 77110 bp, 69 predicted proteins | sample 8958161 | NCBI WGS metagenome assembly JADMIO01 (sample SAMN16585339, study PRJNA669376) | soil metagenome | isolation source: Crop rotation soil | place: USA: Cullars Rotation, Alabama | collected 2011
CGCGACAACTTGTCCACGTGGAATTCTAAGCTTAGGATCCCAATGTGCTGGAAAGGCGGATCATGGGCGAGCGCGCCGTGCGCTCGACCGCCGCCTCGATCTCGAGCTCCGCCGCCCGGATCGTGCCGTGAATCACCTCAAGCTCGATCGGACCAAGCTGCGTGCGCGCGACCTTGTCGAGCATGGCGCTCCCTCAGGGACTCGTCTGGAGAATAAGGTTGCGATAGCCGTCGACGCTGACGGTCCAACCCTGCGGGGCCACCGCGGTCGAGCCGTATTCCTCGATGATGGCCGGCCCCTCGATGCGCTGGCCGACGGCAAGCTCGGTGCGCCGGTAGAGCGGACATTCGACCCAGCCCGTCTTCCGCCAATAGGCCTGCCGCGAAGCGAAAGGACGAGCCAAGTCGCCACCCGATTTTCCGGGCTTCAGGGACGGACGATGCTGCATGCCAATCGCCTGGATACGGAGGTTGACCAGCTCGACGTCCTGCTCGCCCTCATAATGGAAGCCGAACTGACGTTCGTGGACCCGGTGAAAATCCTTCCAGAGATGCGCGACGGCGTCAGCACCTTTGAGCTCGGCGGGAATATCGACCTGAACCTCGTGACCTTCGCCAAAATAGCGGACATCGGCGACGCGATGGATCGTGATCTGCTTCTCTGGAATGCCTTCGGCCTTGATGTCGTCGAGGCCCGCCTGTGCCAGCGTGTTCCACGCCGTCACGATCTCTTCGGTGTCGGCACTCGATTGCCGCCGTACCAGGGTGCGGATGTAGTCCCGCTTCACGTCCGAGACATGCAAACCGAAAGCGCAGAGGTTTCCGGGATCGGGTGGTGAGATGACATTCGTGATACCGAGGAAGCTCGCGACCTCAGTGGCAAAAAGCCCCCCTGCCCCGCCGAACGCGACCATCGTGTAGTCCCCGGGCTCGCGCCCGCGCGACGTCGTCACCTGGCGGATGCCGAACACCTGGTTGGCAGCAGCGATCTCGAGCACGCCGGCGGCGACTTCCTCGGGCGAAATGCCGAAGCGATCGCCGAGCCGCACATAGGCCTCGCGCGCCGATTCAAGATCGAGCTTGATCTCGCCACCGATCAGCGCCGCAGGCAAACGTCCAAGCACGATCGCGGCATCGGTGACGGTGGGCTCGCGGCCGCCCTTCCGATAGCAGATCGGGCCCGGATCAGCGCCGGCGCTTTGCGGCCCAACCTTGAGGCGGCCATAGGCATCGACCCACGCGATGGAGCCGCCGCCTGATCCGACCGTCACGATGTCGAGCATTGGTGTCTTCACCGGATAGCTCTCGACCATCGAGGACGAGGTGTACATCGGCTTGTAGTTCTCGATGATCGCCACATCGGTCGACGTGCCACCGACATCGATGGTCAGGATGTTCCGATGACCGGCGAGCTCCGCCATGTGGATCGATCCGAGGATGCCGGCGGCGGGACCGGAGAGAAGCATCGTCACCGGACGCTCGCCGGCAGTCGAGTGTTTCACCACGCCGCCATTCGACTGCATGATCAGGAACGGGATGTCGCCCGAGCGCGCGACAACCTTATCCGCAGCATTCTGCAGGTAGGTCTTGCAGTACGGCTTCACGAGGACGTCGATCAGCGTCGTCATCGCGCGCTCGTATTCGCGATACTCGGGCAGCACGACCGAGGAGAGCGACACGAACACATCGGGGAAATTCTCGCGGATCAGCTCCCCCACCGCCTGCTCGTGCGCGGCGTTGGCATAAGAGTGGAGAAGACAGACCCCGATGCAGCGCACGCCGTCATCGACCAGCTCGCGCACCGCGGCGAGAGTCGCGGCGCGGTCGAAGGGCTGAAGCTCCGTGCCGTCGAAGCGGAGCCGCCCCGGCACTTCGCGGACGAGATGCAACGGAACGAGCCGCTGCGGCTTCACCCAGAAAAAGGAATTGCCGTATCCGTCCGGCACCGACTGGCGCGCGATCTCCAGCATGTGACGGAAGCCGCTGGTCACCAGAAGACCCAGACCGTCGAACTTGTGCTCGAGCACCGCGTTGGTCGCGACGGTCGACCCATGCAGCATGATCCGGAGATCCTCCGGCGGCCGGCTCAACCGATTCAGGGCTTTGTGGACGCCATCGAGGAGCCCGATGCTCGGATCGGCGGGCGTGGACGGGCTCTTGACCGCAGTGATCTCGCCGGTCGCGTCGTCGATGACCACCACATCCGTGAACGTGCCACCCGTATCGATGGCAATGCGGAGCCCCATTCTCCTACCGCTCCCATATCCACTAAATGGATATCATATTCACATCATGCACATCTCCGCGCAGAGCGACAAGTGTGGCAGGACGCCAAGCTCACGGCGATCGCGGAGGCGAGCTGCTTTATCCGCCGCCGGGATTGCCAGCCTTGAGTGCCCGCTGAATGCAGTCGACCAGAGCCTGACTTTCAAAGGGTTTGTTCAGGACGCAAACAGCTCCGGCTTCGCGCGCGCGTTTCTCAATATTCCGATGAGGAAACGCTGTGACGAAGATGATTGGCACGCGATGGCCTTCCGCCACCAACCGGTTTTGCAGATCGAGGCCGCTCATGCCCGGCATCTGCACATCCGAGATTAGGCACGACGCGCGGTAGCGTTGCGGTGACTGAAGATATTCGTCTGCCGAACTGAACGCGAGAGCGTTAAAACCAAGCGATCTGACAAGACTCGACATTGTGGTTCGAATTGGCTCGTCGTCGTCGATGATTGCGATCGTCGGAACCTCGGCGTCATTGTCGGTCATCCAGTTGCTCGGCTCATCCCTTGTCTTCGGCTGCGCACATTGAGGAAAAATGCAGCTTCGTGACGCGCTGCATACCCATACATAGGTTTAAACGCCTGCGGCGAGCTGACGCTCCCTCAGCGCTGAATCCTGTGTAGCGGTAATGTCTTAGGGCTGGCGCCGCGCGGTCGTCCCAAGGAGCGGCCCAAGCGTCTCCGCCATTCGCACCAGTTCAGGCAGCGATTTCGCCGCCATCTTCCGCATCAAGTTACCCCGGTGAACTTTCACGGTGATCTCGCTCACACCCATCTCATGCGCAGCCTGTTTGTTCAGCAGGCCGCGCGTGACGTAGGCCATGACTTCCCGTTCGCGGCTCGTGAGCGACTGGAACCTCGCTTGCAGATTGGACAGCTTCTGCTCGCTTTCCCGTCGCGTGCGATCACGATCGAGCGCAATTGAAACGGCATCCAGGAGATCCTGGTCGCGGAACGGCTTGGTCAGGAAGTCGATCGCCCCGGCTTTCATCGCCCGCACCGTCATTGGCACATCGCCGTAACCCGATATGAAGATGATCGGAATACGAACATCCTCATTCGCCAATTCGGCCTGCAAATCCAAACCGCTTTGGCCGGGCAACCGAACGTCGAGGATGAGACAGCCCGCGGCAGCCGGAAGATTTGCCTCGAGGAATTCCGCTACCGAGCCAAATGTTTCAACGCATAATCCGGTTGCCCTGAGCAGGCTGCCGATCGCCCCCCGCAACGATGCGTCGTCATCCACCACGAGCACGACCGGCTCTTCGTGATTTGCGCTGGCATCCATTTCCGAAGAGCTCTTGGTCATCGGTGAGCGAATTCGCCCGCTCGACAACGCGAGTTGCTGACCCGCGAGCTTCGCTTTCCAGCAAAATTTCGTCAAGGATCGCGACGGCAGGCCATTCGGTTTGCGTTCCTGACCCCGCGACGCTCCGCCTGCACTCGCGACCACATTTGGCGCGCTTTTTCGTCGTGTTATAAGGCCGGTCTTCAATACAGAGCGGGCCATGAAGCAGGACATCGGCGCAAGCGGTGGATCCGGCAAAGGCAGGCGGCCAGGCAAAAAGCCGACGCCAAAATCTGCGTTAAAGGCTTCCAATCGCGCTCGCACCGCCCCCGCAAAACCGAAAGCAAAGAGCACTGACGGCGAAGGCGGGCTCGGAGCATTTGATGAGTTGCATGTCGATCTGCGAACCAGCGAGGAGCGATGGCGGTCGCTGCTGGAAAATCCGTTATTCGGCGTGACCTTTGTCGGACAGCATCTTCGCTACGAGGGAAGCAATCGCACCTTCCAGAACATGGTGGGCTTCAGTGCCGAAGAGTTGCGGCAGATATCCCCTCTCGACATCAGCGTCTCCGGCGAACGCGAGCTGAACGCGGTCTATTTCAAGGAACTGCAAAGCGGAGAGCGAAATCACTATGAGATGATCAAACAGCTCAGGCGGAAGGATGGGAGCCTGATCTGGACGCATCTCTATGTCTTCGCGGTCACAGATCGCAAATCGGGCGAGAAGCTGCCCTTCGGTATCGTCTTCGACATCACCGACAAGAAACAGGCCCAGGATGCGCTCGAGGAGATGCGCGCCGAGCTCGTGCGGGTGGCACGCGTCAACGAGATGGGCGCCATGGCGGGTTCGATCGCCCACGAGATCGCCCAGCCGCTCAGTTCCATCGTGACTGCTGCCAATGCCGCACTGAGATGGCTCGAGCGACCAAATCCCGAAATTGAGGAAACGAAAGCGCTCCTGCGCGGGATCGTTCACGACGGGCAGCGCGCTGCCGACATCATCAAGGGTATTCGTGCAGTGTTCAGGGCAGACCCCGAGCAGCGCTCCGCAGTGAAGGTGAATGAGCTTGTTCGCGACGTTCTGGCGCTGTCGCAGACCGAGCTGCGAAAATCGCTGATAGAGGTTCGCACCGAGCTGGCGGAGACTCTTCCAGTTCTATCCGCCGATCCGGTGCAGCTGCAGCAGGTGATCTTCAACCTGGTCAAGAATGCGATCGACGCTATGGATCCGGTCGTCGGCCGGGATCGAATCTTGCGCATCAAGTCCGAGCATGGCGGGAGCCAGTGGCTCGTTGTTTCGATCGAGGATTCCGGCGTTGGCATCGCACCGGAGAACATGGACCGGATGTTCAAGAGCCTCTTCACCACCAAGCCGAACGGAATGGGCATGGGCCTCGCCATTTGCCAATCCATCGTCGAATCGCACGGCGGGAGCCTGACGGCGTCGCCTGCACATCCGCATGGCGCAGTCTTCAGGCTCAGCTTGCCCACAGGAGGAGCAGACGGCGCGTGAAGCATGCTGCGTGACGGGGCGCGGCCCTCATCCGCGAAGCGATACGAAGGTATTGCCGATACCATCGTGTAATGGATTCATCCGCTGACGGTCGACCAATGTGCGTCATCCGAACCATCGGAGACCACAGGAGGAGATCATGTCAGCCTCATCATTGTCGCCCACACGGCGTGAACTTCTCGCCGCCACCGCTGCCACCGGCGCCATCAGCATGCTTCCCGGAACGTTGCGCGCAGCGACAGGCGACGACTCGATCCGACCATTCAACGTCGGCTTCCCGCAAGAGGAGATCGACGAGCTTCGCAGGCGCATCGTCGCCACGCGGTGGCCGGAGCGCGAACTGGTGTCAGACGCAGCATCCCGCCGTATCTGGTCGACCGAGCAGACGGCAGGCCCAACGCAGGGCGTGCAGCTCGCCACCATGCAGAAGCTCATGCACTACTGGGGAACGGAGTACGATTGGAGCCGATGCGAAGCGCAGCTGCAGGCGCTGCCGCATTTCGTCACCAAGATCGACGGTATCGACATCCACTTCATCCACGTGAAGTCGAAGCACCAGGATGCGCTGCCGGTCATCATCACGCACGGCTGGCCTGGGTCGATCATCGAGCTCCTGAAGATCATCGACCCGCTCGCCGATCCGACGGCCCACGGCGGAACCGCGACGGATGCGTTCGATGTCGTGATCCCATCGATGCCGGGCTACGGCTTTTCGGGCAAGCCCACCGAGACCGGCTGGGGTCCGGAACGCATCGCGCGCGCATGGGCCGTTCTGATGCAGCGGCTCGGCTACAACCGATATGTCGCGCAGGGCGGCGACTGGGGCGCGCTCATCACCGAACAGATGGCGCTCGACGCTCCTCCCGGACTGGTCGCCATCCACACCAACATGCCGGGCACCATTCCGCCCGAGATCGTGACGGCGCTTGCCGCCGGCAGTCCGCCGCCGGCCGATCTCGGCCCAGAAGAGAAGCGCGCCTACGAGCAGGTCGCGTTCTTCTACAAGAACGGCCTCGGCTATGCGAACGAGATGGCGCTTCGTCCGCAGACACTCTACGGGATCGTCGATTCACCGGCCGGCCTTGCCGCCTGGATCCTCGATCACGACGCGGACAGCTACGCGCTGATCGCCCGCTCCTTCGACGGAGAGCCGGAGGGGCTCACCCCCGACGACATCCTGGACAACATCACGCTCTACTGGCTGACGAACACGGCGGTATCATCGGCGCGTCTCTATTGGGAACACCGGCAAACGGCGAAGGCGGGTTTCTTTGACGCCAAGGGCATCACCATGCCTGTCGGCGCGACCGCGAACCCGAGTGAAATCTACACTGCCCCGCAGAGCTGGGCCGAGCGCGCATTCCCGAAGCTCCTGCACTACGGCCGCACCCCGAAGGCTTGCCATTTCATGGCGTGGGAGCAGCCGAAGTACTTCACCGACGAAGTGCGCGCATCGTTCAAGACGCTACGCGAAACCATCTGACAGAAGATCGGCGCGCCCGTCATCGGGCGCGCCGATCCGCAAACATCGATCGTCAGATCTGCGATGAAGACGAACAAGCTGCTGGCAACCATTGTCCTTGGCATCGCGATCGGCGTGCCGATCGCAGGCTTTTTCGGAGACGTGAAAATGCCGGAGACATCGCTTCGCGGACGGGTCCCCTTCCTTGAGAGTCTCCTCACCGGGCAAAATGACGGTCAGGCTACGCTCGCTTCCCTCGAGCGAGCAGACGAATGGCTGAATTCACCGCCGCTGACAGCGTCCGCCTTGCGCGGAAAGGTCGCCCTCGTCGATTTCTGGACCTACACCTGCATCAACTGGCTGCGCACGCTTCCATATCTGCGGGCGTGGGACGCGAAATACCGCGACCATGGCCTCGTCGTCATCGGTGTCCACTCGCCGGAATTCTCGTTTGAGAAGAACGCGACGAATGTCCGCCGCGCCGTCGAGGATATGCAGATCGCCTACCCGGTCGCCATCGACAGCAAGCACGCCATCTGGCGGGCTTTCAACAACCGCTATTGGCCGGCGCTGTATTTTGTCGACGCTCAAGGCCGTGTTCGAAATCACCATTTCGGCGAAGGCTCATACGAGCAGTCGGAAAGAACCGTTCAAGAGATGCTGACGGAGATCGGTGCCACCGGCTTCGACCTCGAACCCGTGTCAGTCGATGCGCACGGCATCGAAGCGGCTGCCGATTGGACGAGCCTCAGATCGCCGGAGAACTATCTCGGCTATCAGCGAACGCAGAACTTCGCATCTGTCGGAGGCGCGATACTGGACCACCAGCCTCGTGCGTACGTGATGCCGTCGGAATTGCGGCTGAATGAATGGGCTCTCTCGGGAAACTGGACGGTAGCGAAGGAAGCCGCAATACTGAACAAGCCGCATGGAAGCATCGCCTACCGTTTCCACGCCCGCGATCTTCATCTCGTCATGGGACCGGCATCGGCCGGAGCGCCCGCAAGGTTTCGCGTGCGGATCGATGGACAGCCGCCAGGAGAGGCTCATGGAACCGACGTCAACGAAATCGGCGAAGGGACCGTGACCGAACAGCGGCTGTATCAACTGATCCGACAGCCGAGCCCAGTCGTCGAGCGCCAATTCGAAATCGAATTTCTCGATCCCGGCGTGGAGGTCTTCGCGTTCACGTTCGGCTGAGTGCCGACCGCGCCAATCGCACGTCGCTCAGCGAACGCTAAATTTCAGGCGCGTTTGAACTTACGCGGGTTGTAAGGAGCAGATGGTGCCGCATGCCGGACTCGAACCAGCGACCCTCGCATTACGAATGCGATGCTCTACCAACTGAGCTAATGCGGCTTAGGCGCGCTCATACTATTGCGCGGCAGGGCACACAAGCTCGCCGCGACAATCCCGATAACGAACCGGAGGAGCGCCAAGGTTCCCGCTACTTCCCCCGCATCGTGTAACGCACTTCCGACCCTTCCCGGCTGAGCCGCCAGTCACTGCCGCGTGACGGGTAACTCGAGTATCCGCCTATCCGCTCCGCAGGAACGCCGGCAATGACGGCTCGGCGTCCTCCGCGGGATCCGCTCCGACCCCCGGATCGTCTGGCCTTGGCGGCTCCGCGGCGACCGGAATGCGGGCCGGCCGCGAGCTGTTGGCGATAAGCGTCACGGCGGGTGGCGCGATGGGCATGGTGGGCGGCCCCGCGCGCTCCTTTTCAGGAGCCGACCGTGCAGCAGATTCGCCGGTGGCCGGAGCCACTACACGCGCGGGCGCCATCTCGGCACGTTCGGACGGCACTGACGGCGTCGGCGGAGGCATCTCCGGATGCTCGATGCTGACGCGTGGCGCTTCGATCTCCGCGAGCGGCACCTTCCACTCGACCGCATCGAGCTTGCCCGAGACGGGCGAGAACGGCGTCCACGTTTCGAGCAGCGTCCCGTCGGCGGTCCAGGCCGGATCGCGCGGCGCATAGGCGGCGCGCGCCTGCCACTCGCGCGCCCGTCCGCGGTCGCCCGTTTCCGCTTCCTCGATCTCGGCCATTAGGAAGAGCGTCGTCTGCGTCGGCCGCGCCTCGAGAAGCGGCTTCAGCACGTCGCGCGCGCGCAGGAACTCGCGCGCGTCGATCGCCGCGCGGGCGATGGCGTGGCGTGCCTCGGCGGCGTTGGGGCGGAGACGAAGCAGCGTCTCCGCGCGCTTCAGCCGGTCGCTCGCCGAATCGCCGGCGCGGACATGCAGATAGGCGTCGGCGGTCTCCGGATGCGGCATCGCCTTGAAGCTCGCTTCGAGCACCCGCGTCGCGCGCCGGATGTCGCCCATGCGCGCAAGGAGCCGGCCTGCCACCACCGCCGCGGGAACGAGATCGGTCGCAAGGTCGTGCGCCTCCTGCGCAGCGGCGCGCGCTGCCTCCGGGCTGCCCTCCTCTTCGGCGAGCGCCTTCGCCGCGAGGATCACCGCGCGCTGCCGCCGCGCGCTGCGTCGGTCGAAGATTCGCGCATCGGTCGCGCTGGCGAGCGTCGCGAGCGCCGCATCCCAGTCGGCCGCCGCGGTCTGGAAACGCAGCAGCGCGCGCGCCGCCCACGGCGCCGACGGCGCCTCCTCGCGTGCACGAGAAGCGATCTGGTGCGCCGCTGCGTTTTCGCCCTCGCGCTCCGCTTCGATGTAGAGACCGCGGAGCCCCGCGATCCGCGTGTTCATGTCCTCCGTCATCTCCTGGAAGACGAGTCGCGCGGCTTGCCGGTCGCCTTTGAGCTGCGCGGTCTGTGCCTTCAGGAGTCGCGTCAGCGGCAAATCTGGCGCGCGCCGCGACGCCTCGAGCATGGCGCGATCCGCGCGGCGCACGTCGCCGGCGGCGATGGCGAGCAGCCCGTCCGAGATCGCCTGGCGGGCGCGCTCGCGGTTGCGGTGGCGGAAGCCCCGCGCCATCCGCCACGGTGCACGGAGCAGCTCGCGAAAGAACCAGATCAGCCCCATCGTGACGAGGATGATCACCAGCGCGCCGATGACGGCGGTCGACAGGTTCACCGCATAGACGGTGTCGCCGAGCGTTAGTGCCACCTCGCCTTGCGCATCGGAGAGCGCATGGAAGCCGAGCGCGAGCGCGAAGAGAACGGCGATGAGAAGGAGAAGTCTCAGCATAACGCGCCCGCTTACCTTCCCTCGATCCGCGCAAGCGCATCGGCGCGCAGCGAAGCGACGAGATCGTCGGCCGTCTGCCACGCGTGCGCGCTGTCCGCCCATGCCTTCGTCGCGCTCTTCATCGTGTCCGGCAGCACCGACCATTCGGCAAGCGCGGCCTTGATATCGCCGACAGCGAGCGCACCACGGATGCGCGTCACGATCGCGGTTGGATCGGAGCCTGCCGTCGGATGCGCCGGGCGAACGCTGACGAGGCTCCGCGCTCCCTCGACCAGGCGGTCGAGAGCGCCCGCGGCTTCCGGAATTGGAACGGAAAGGTCAGCACCCGCGATCGCCGTTTCGAAGTCGGCGCGAAGCTTCGCCCGCGTCGGAAGGCCAGCGCCGGCATAGGGCTCGAGCGCCGTGACGGCGTCTTCCTTCGCACCCAATGTCTTCAGCGCGGCAAGCTCGGCCGAGAAGAGGCGGCCGCTTTCGAGTGCTGCGGCAAGCGCGTCAGCGGCGACGGCGCGGCCAAGCGCTGCGTCGTCTTCGGTGGCACGGAGCGCATTGTCGAGCTTCGTCTCGACCGCCGCGAGGCGATCGTCATTGGATGATCCGGCGACCTCGGACGCGAGCGCATCGACCTTCTGCTGAAGCTCGGCGACGGCGCTCGCCAGCGGCGCAGTGTCCGCCGGTCCGGCGTTCTTCAGCGCAGTCACGTCGTCCGAAAGCGCGGAAAGCCGCGACTCGATGCCGGACATGTCCGGCGGTGGAGCGCCCTCTCCCGCTGAAAGATCGGCAAGCGATTTCTTGATGGCGGCCACGTCGTTTTCCACCGGCGTCACCCTGTCGACGCTGGCGGCATCCTTGAGTGCGGCGATCTCGCTGCGGAGCGCCGCGACCTCATCGAGCGTCTTCTGCGAACCGAACGGCGCGACAATTCCCGTGGTCACGAGGATGACGAAAAGCGCGGCAACAGCGACACCGCCGATGCATGCGCCAACCAGAAGCGGCCCCCAGGAACGGCCCGCCGGCTGTTCTAAGGGCGGCAGGCCCGCCGGCTTCTCCGTCTTAGGAGGCGATGCGTCCTGCAGCGGCTCGCGCCGAGGCGGTTTGGGGGGTTCAGGCGGAACGGGTCTCGGCGGCGGTTCCAGCCTTGTCGCCGCGCTCGGCAATTCCTGCGGCGCCATCGCTGATCCCGCCTCGTTTCCCGCAACCATCGAGTCCGGCGCAGGAGTCGCAGAGCTGGACTGTGAGCTGGGTACGGCGCTCGCGGTGGTGCCGGCAGCGGGATCGGTAGTCGGATAAGAGGTCGTGGCGTCCGCCGCGCTCTCGCGCCGGCTCACCTCCTCCGCCGGGAGGTCGATGGTGAGCGGCTTGCGGCGTGCCTTTGACGGCCCGGCCCGCTCGCCCTTCTCCGGCAATTCCTTCGCCATCCCGCCTCCGCCGCGCCCGGCATCGTCAAAGCCGGCCTCGCCGTCCGTCCGCACTACAGCATAGGTCCGAACGGACACTAAATCCCAAGTGCGCAAGAGTCTCTTTGCAGCCGTTCAGGCCGAGCGCCGCCTCACCTCTTCCTCTATCAACGCGAAGAGGGCGATCTGCTCCGGGCGCTCCGCAACAAAAATCTTGCCTGCGGTGATGTCCCTGACGACGTTGGCGATCCCCGATGAAAGGCAGAAGCAGGCGACGCTCTCGGCCAGCGGCGCGAGACGGGCGGCACTGAGTGCCGTCGCAAACGCGTCGGCGGACCGCTGCGAGTAGAAGAGGATGCCATCGACGGCGCCGTCCTTCAGCGCCGCCTCGGCGACACCGGCGAGACGGGGGCGCGCCTCGGCCCGATAGAGGATCGCCGTCTCGACCGTGAAGCCGAGTTCGCGAAGGTCCCCGCCGAGATCGCCGGTGCGGTCCTCGCCCGCCGCATAGAAGAGCGGGCCGTCCGACTGCGAGAACTCCGCAGAAACAAGTGCGACAAGATCGTTCATCGACCCGCCTGCCGAGCGCGCGGCCTCGAAGCCGGCGCGCTTCGCTTCGAGCGCCGTCTCGTCGCCCACCGCGATCAGCGGCACGTCGACAGACACCGGCCAGACATTGCGCGCTTCCAGCGCGCGGACCGCATTGCGGCTCGTCACGAGCACGGCCTGGTATTCGCGATCGGGGATCGGCGCATTGGGAAGGAGCCGCACATCGAGCATCGGCGAAAGGATCGCCGTGTGGCCGAGCCGGATCAGCGCCCGCGCCGTGCGTGACGCATCGGGTTCGGGGCGGGTCACGATCAGCCGCATCGCTGGGATTTTCCTGTCCTGGCCTCGATTTGCGCCCTCTAATCCCCAGATGGTAGAGCGCGCAGAGCTCGCTTGGGTCGAGCCGTAGCTTCTGGCCTTTAAGATCGCAATGACACCGTCGTCGCCGGACCTGACGCTTCTCGGCATCGAGACAAGCTGCGACGAGACGGCTGCCGCGGTGGTGCGCCGCGGTTCGGACGGACGCGGCGCGACGCTCTCCGACGTCGTGCTCAGCCAGGTTGCCGACCACGCCGCCTTCGGTGGCGTCGTGCCGGAAATCGCGGCGCGCGCGCATGTCGAGGCGCTTGATGGCGTGATCCGCGCCGCACTTCGTCAGGCGAGCGTCACTTGGGATGACCTCGATGGCATCGCGGTGACAGCGGGGCCGGGCCTGATAGGCGGGCTTCTCGTCGGCATGATGACGGCGCGCGCCATCAGCACGGCACGGAAAATTCCGCTGGTCCCGCTCAACCATCTCGAAGGACACGCGCTGACGGCAACGCTGACCGACAACGTCGCCTTCCCCTATCTCCTCCTGCTCGTCTCCGGCGGTCACACGCAGCTTCTCGCCGTCGAAGGCGTCGGGCGCTATCGCCGACTTGGCACCACGATCGACGACGCGCTTGGCGAGGCCTTCGACAAGACCGCCAAGCTGATCGGTCTGCCGCATCCGGGCGGGCCAAGCGTCGAGCGGCATGCTGCTACAGGTGATGCTACACGCTTTCCGCTGCCACGGCCGATGCTGCATGCGCCGGGCGCCGCCTTCTCCTTCTCCGGACTGAAGACCGCGCTTCGCATCGTCGCCGAGGCGCACGCGCCGCTGAGCGACAAGGACGTCGCGGATCTCGCGGCGTCGTTCCAGGCCGCCGCCGTTGACGTGGTCGAGGACAGGACGCGCGCCGCGTTCGCGCTCTTCCTCGATGCGATCGGCGAGACGCCGACGGCGCTCGTCGTCGCCGGCGGTGTCGCCGCCAACCAGGCGCTGCGTGCGCGATTGACGGCACTCGCCACAGTCGAAGGCGTGCCGTTCGTGGCGCCGCCGATGCGCCTCTGCACCGACAACGCCGCGATGATTGCCTGGGCCGGCGCGGAACGGCTGGCGGCCGGACTTATACCCGAAGCGGACCTGCCGGCACGGGCACGTTGGCCGCTCGATGAAGCAGCGCTCGCGCTGGTCGGCGGCGGCCGCAAGGGCGCGCGCGCGTGAGCGCGCTTCAGCGCGTCGCCATCGTCGGCGCCGGCGCCTTCGGGACGGCACTCGCGCTTGTCGCCGAACGTGCCGGACGCAAAGTGACGCTGATCGCACGCGATGCAGCTCACGCAGCGGCGATTACCGCACGGCGCGAGAATGCCCGCCACCTTCCCGGCGCGAAGCTGCTGCCATCGATCGACGTGACCGCCGATGCATCGGCGATCCGCGACGTTGACTTCATTCTGCTTGCGGCTCCCTCCCAGACGACGCGCAGCGTCCTCGTCGAACTTGCCCGCGTCGTGCCGGAAGGAATCTCCGTCGTCGCCTGCGCCAAGGGGATCGAGCGTGACAGCGCGCTCCTGCAAAGCGCCATCATCGAGGAGGTTCTGCCGAAAGCGCATGCCGCGGCGCTGTCGGGCCCGGGCTTCGCCGAGGAGATCGCCGCAGGTCAGCCGACCGCCGTGACGATCGCGGCGCGCGATCTTGCGCTCGCCGGCGCGATTGCCGGGGCGCTCGCCACCGACCGCTTCCGTCCCTATGCGAGCGACGATCTCGTCGGCGTCGAGCTTGGCGGCGCTGTGAAGAACGTGCTCGCCATCGCCGCCGGCATCGTCGCGGGGCGCGGCTTGGGCGAAAGCGCACGCGCCGCACTGATTGCGCGCGGGCTCGCCGAGATGATGCGCCTCGGCGGAGCACTCGGTGCGCGCGCCGAGACCTTCATGGGACTTTCCGGACTTGGTGACCTTGTTCTGACGGCAACAAGCGCGAAGTCGCGCAATCTCGGCTTTGGCATGGCGCTCGCCGAAGGCCGCAGTACGGCCGAGCTTCTGGCAGCGGGGATGCCTCTCGCGGAAGGCGCGCACACGGCGAGGGTCGCGGCAGAACTGGCCGGACAGCATAGCGTCGAAGTGCCTATCATGGCGGCGGTCGCGGCTATCATCGACGGCGCCATCGATGTCGATACGGCGATCGACAATCTTGTCAGGCGTCCGCTCAAGGCGGAAAACATCTGAGCACGCCGGGAGCGCACCGATACCGGCACGCCGATCGAGATCAGGGGGGATGGAGAGATGGCTTATTGGCTCTTCAAGACGGAAGCCGACGCTTGGTCGTGGGACGAGCAGAAGAAGAAAGGCGCTTCCGGCGAGGAATGGACCGGCGTCCGGAATTTCCAGGCGCGCAGCAACATGCGCAAGATGAAGAAGGGCGATCGCGGCTTCTTCTATCACACGGGCGACGAGAAGCAGGTCGTCGGCATCGTCGAGGTGATCAAGGAAGCGCACGCGGAATCGAAGGATCCGGCCTGGGACGCCGTCGATCTCAAGGCCGTAGCCGACGTGCCGAAGCCGGTGACGCTCGCCGCCATCAAGGCCGAGCCGAAGCTGAAGGACATGGTTCTGGTGAAGAACGCGCGGCTCTCGGTGCAGCCGGTCAGCGACGCAGAATGGGCGCTCGTCTGCAAGATGGGCGGAGTTGATTCAGCGAAGCTGCGCTAGGCGGACGCGTGTTCCCGATCTCCGACGACAATCCGCGCCGCCACGGCCCGCCCTATGTGAACTGGTCGATCATCGCGATCTGCGTCGTCGTCTTCCTCTGGCAGTTCTCGCTCGGCGAGGATCGGGGCAATGAGAAGATCCTGCAGCTCGGCATGATCCCGGCGCGGCTTTTCGGCCACGCCCAGCTGCCGCCGGAGCTCGAAGGCGTGCCGGCCTGGGCGACGATCTTCACCTCGATGTTTATGCACGGCGGCTTCCTGCATCTCGGCGGGAACATGCTCTACCTCTGGATTTTTGGCGACAACATCGAAGACTCGATGGGGCATGTCCGCTACGCGGTGTTCTATCTCCTGTGCGGGACGGCGGCCGCGCTTGCGCAGGGCTTCGTCGATCCCTCGTCGGAAATACCGATGGTCGGGGCAAGCGGCGCCATATCGGGCGTGCTCGGCGCCTACATCCTGCTGCACCCCGGCGCGACCGTCCGCGTCTTCATCTTCCTCGCCTTCTTCGTCACAGTCGCGCACGTGCCGGCCTGGATCGTGCTCGGCGTCTGGGCGCTCATGCAGCTTGTCAGCGCTTCCAACGTCTCGGCAGCGGATCCCGGCGTCGCCTTCTTCGCGCATATCGGTGGCTTCGTTGCGGGGCTGGTGCTGATCCCCCTCTTCAAGCGGCGCTGGGTGGAGCTGATGGAGAAACCGCGCACCGCGCCGTTCCAGATCGAGAAGCGGCGCGGTCCGTGGGGATGAATTTCCCTTAGTCGGCAGAGCAAACGAAGGCTTCTGCAACACTCGTTGCACAAGAGTGTCAGCATCGATTGCGCTTTCGATTCGCCAAGCGCTGAATTGCGAATCGCGGCTTCGGCCGCTTGGGGCAGTTAAACAGACCTTCGAAAAGAGGGGTTCGCGTCGGTCGCGGATACGCCGAGCTAATCGCCCGCGCGGATTCGTTCTCGACGAGAAAGGGGCTGTTATGAGGGGATTGCTGTGCCGCGCGGCGGGGCTCGCCGCGCTCCTTGCCTTTTCGCCCGCGGCATTCGCGGCCGCGCCGGAAAATCTCGATATCGCTGTTACGCCGGACCCGTCGTCGATCGATTATGCGCTCGACACGGAGATGGTGGTGAAAAACTGGGTGCTCTGCATCTCCGCCCCGCTGGCCGAAGAATTGGCGCGGGCACGCGCAATCAGTGCCGATGATGCGCGAAACGCATATGTTGCGCTTTCCGGGCAGAAATCCTGCGGACAGTTCCCCGAGCTGCGCGTGATCCTGCAGCAGCGCCTCTATGCTGCTGATCCGAAGAGCGGAAATGACGCGCGCGTTTTCGGCGCGTTGGTCAATCTCTCCGGCGATTGGGCATCGGCGTTCGTCGTCTCCGGTGGATTGCCCGCGGACTAGATAGAGTCTTCGCCGCTCCGGCTAAATTCCGTCCGCAAAATACACCATTTGCGCGATTGTTTTGGCGCGCTTTTTTCGAGGAACCGACACAGAGAGAGAGTGTTGTCCTCACGGCTGGGGCGAACGCCGGGCGGTCCAACGATCGTCGGCGACCAACCAAAGGATGACAGGACAATGCGGAAACTGATGATTGCCGCGGGCGCGGCTGCTCTTCTTGCTGCGTCGAGCATCTCCTCATACGCGGCCGAAGCCAGCGGCGCGATCACGGCTATCGATCCGGCGGCAAAGACCGTCACGCTTGCCGATGGCAAGGTCTACAAGCTTCCGGCGGAGTTCGATGCAGCGCAGCTGCAGGTCGGCCAGGATGTCACGATCACCTATGACGAGGCATCGGACGGGTCGATGACGGCCTCTGCGGTCACTCCGAAGACCTAAGTTCGGCAATCTCATCTGGGGCGGCCGCGGCCTCGCGGCCGCTCCATTTGTTTTCCTCATCCGGAACGGCATAAGGCGGCATGGATGCCGCCGCGTTCGTTCGTGCCAACACATCGCTGCTCGCGCCGCCGCTCGTCCCCGAAGTGAAGCTTCGCCTCGCGCATGAGGCACTGCAGCTTTGGGAGAAGACAGAGGAAGAGCTCGCCGCCGAAGGCGTGCCTCCGCCCTATTGGGCTTTCGCCTGGGCCGGCGGTCAGGCGCTCGCGCGCTACATCCTCGACAATCCGAAGACTGTCGCGGGGCGAAGTATACTCGACTTCGCGTCGGGCTCCGGCCTTGTCGCAATCGCCGCGATGAAGGCCGGCGCGCGCTGGGCCGGCGCGAGTGAGCTCGATGCCATCGCGCGGGCGGCGATTTCGATCAACGCGGAAGAGAACGGCGCGGAGATCGTGGTCATCGAAGACGACATGATCGGACGCGACGAGGCATGGCAGACGGTGCTCGTCGGCGATGCCTTTTACGAGAAGCCGCTCGCCGACCGGCTGCTTCCCTGGCTGCAATTTCTCTCGGACCGCGATGTGACGATCCTCGCTGGCGACCCGCGCCGCTCCTACTTTCCCCGCCACGCCTTCGAACCGCTCGCAACTTACGAGGTGCCGGTCAGCCGCGCGCTCGAGGACGCTGAGATCAAGAAGACGAGCGTCTGGCGCTTCGCCCTTTAGCGCGAAGCGCCGTTGCTCCGTGCTAGACTTGCATCGCCAAGTCTTCACGGGGGAAGAAATGACATTCAGCGGTGTGAACTACCTCGCCATCTTCGTCGCGGCTCTCGCCGGATGGATCATTGGCGCGGCCTACTACATGTCATTGTCCAAGGCATGGATCGATGCGCACGGGCAGAGCGAAGCGGAATTCAAGGCGCGCGGCGCAGCACATTGGAAGTCCGCGCCCTGGCTGCCCTTCGTGCTAGTCTTCGTCGCCGAGATCGTGATGGCATGGGTGCTCGCTGGCCTGCTTGCGCATCTTGGCCCCGGCCAGACGACCATCCGCAACGGTATCGTCTCCGCGCTCTTCGTGTGGGGGGGATTTGTCGTCACGACGACCGGCTCGAACTACATGTTCGGCATGCAGAAGACCAAGCTCATCATCATCGACAGCGGGCATTGGCTGCTGGTGCTCCTCGCCGCCGGAATCGTACTGGGAGCATTCGGAAGCTGACAGAACCTGAAAACGCTCTCGACAGGCGTTGCTTGCGCTTTACTTGATATCGACATGAGCCGATTCCGCGCTTGTCTGTAGCGGCGGCGGTCCATCATCCGGCGTTTTATGTCTCCCGGACAAAATCCAGGAAAACTTGCCTCGGCGCCAAAGTCGATCCTTAAGTCCTGGCTCCCATAGATATTTGCAAAGCCGCAGGAAGCCTGCCGGCGTTAACCATTTCCGACTTGCCGACCCACAGCCAGTTCTATGGATAACCTTAACAGGGAAGCACGATTCTCGCCGCGGTGGACGCGGCGGGCCGCCCTCCGCCATAATGAGGTTAAGGAAGCCGGCGAGCCCCACTGCCGCCGCTTTCGGGAGGAGGCCATGTCGGACGCAAAGCTTTATCCGGTCGCCGGCGAGTGGGCGTCGCGCGCCTATATTGATGCAGACAAGTACCGCGCCATGTACCGTAGAAGTGTCGACGATCCTGCTGGCTTCTGGTCGGAAGAAGCCAAGCGGATCGACTGGATCACAGCCTTCACCAAGGTGAAGAACACCAGCTTCGAATATCCCGACGTCTCCATCAAATGGTTTGAGGACGGCGCGCTCAACATCGCGGCGAATTGCATCGACCGACATCTGAAGACACGTGCCGATCAGGTCGCGTTGATCTGGGAGGGCGACAATCCCGCCGAGGACAAGAAGGTCACCTATCGCGAGCTGCATGCGCATGTGTGCCGCCTCGCCAATGTGCTGAAGGCGCGCGGCGTCAAGAAGGGTGACCGCGTTACGATCTACATGCCGATGATCCTCGAGGCGACCTACGCGATGCTCGCCTGTGCGCGGATCGGCGCCGTGCATTCCGTTGTTTTCGGTGGCTTCTCGCCTGACTCATTGGCGAACCGCATCGAGGATTGCCGCTCCGACTTCGTCATCACGGCGGACGAGGGCGTGCGCGGCGGCAAGCCGATTCCGCTCAAGGCCAATACCGACAAGGCCGTCGCCCGCGCCGAAGAGAACGGCGCGCATGTGCGTCACATCCTCGTCGTGCGCCGCAGCGGCGGTCAGGTGAATTTCCAGAGCGGACGCGATCTTTGGTACCACGACGAGATCGCGAAGGTTTCGGCCGATTGTCCGCCTGAGGCGATGAACGCCGAGGATCCGCTCTTCATCCTCTACACGTCGGGCTCAACGGGAAAGCCGAAGGGCGTGCTGCACACGGCGGGCGGCTACATCGTCTTTGCCTCGACCACGCACCGCTACGTCTTCGACTATCACGACGGCGATATCTACTGGTGCACGGCGGATGTCGGCTGGGTCACGGGGCACAGCTACATCGTCTATGGCCCGCTGGCGAACGGTGCGACGACGCTGATGTTCGAGGGCGTGCCCAACTATCCGACGATGTCGCGCTTCTGGGAGGTGATCGACAAGCACGGCGTCAACATCTTCTACACCGCTCCAACGGCGATCCGCGCGCTGATGGGCGCCGGCGAAGAGCATGTGAAGAAGACGTCGCGGAAGTCGCTGAAGCTCCTCGGGTCGGTCGGCGAGCCGATCAATCCGGAAGCATGGGAATGGTATCACCGCGTCGTTGGTGACCGCCGCTGCCCGATCGTCGACACATGGTGGCAGACGGAGACCGGCGGCATCATGATCACGCCGCTGCCCGGCGCCATTGCGCAGAAGCCGGGCTCGGCGACGCTGCCGTTCTTCGGCGTGAAGCCGGCGCTTGTCGACAATGAGGGCAAGGTCCTCGACGGCGCGACCGACGGCAACCTCGTGCTGCTTGATTCATGGCCGGGGCAGATGCGCACCGTCTATGGCGACCACAAACGCTTCGTCGACACCTACTTCTCGACCTACAAGGGCAAGTATTTCACCGGCGACGGCTGCCGCCGCGATGCCGACGGCTATTACTGGATCACCGGTCGCGTCGATGATGTCCTGAATGTCGCCGGCCATCGCATGGGAACGGCCGAAGTGGAATCGGCGCTCGTCGCGCATCCGAAGGTTTCGGAGGCCGCGGTGGTCGGCTTCCCGCACGATATCAAGGGTCAGGGCATCTACTGCTACGTGACGCTGATGAGCGGCGAGCAGCCGACCGATGCGCTGAAGAAGGAGCTGCGCGACTGGGTGCGCTCCGAGATCGGCCCGATCGCCTCGCCCGACCTGATCCAGTTCGCGCCGGGACTGCCGAAGACGCGCTCCGGCAAGATCATGCGCCGCATCCTGCGGAAGATCGCGGAGGACGATTTCTCCAATCTCGGCGACATCTCGACCCTCGCCGATCCGACCGTCGTCGATAACCTCGTCGACAACCGCCAGAACCGGAGGGCGTCATGAACGAGGCGCTCCCCTCCATGCTCTTCCGCCGCGAGACGCTCGAAGCGATCGCGGCCGGAAAGGTCACGCTCGCGTTCCGGCGGTGGCCGCGTCCCTCGGTCAAGGCCGGCGGAACGCTCAGGACGTCGGCCGGCATCCTCGCCATCGACGCGATCGACAAGGTCACGCCGGCGGCGATCAAGGATAAGGATGCGCAGAGCGCTGGCTACAAGTCGCGCGCTTCGCTGCTCGAAGAATTGAAGAAGACCGAGGAAGGCGACCTCTATCGCATTGCCTTCCATCGCATCGGTCCTGATCCGCGCATCGCGCTCCGCAAGGAAGCGAATGTCACCATCAAGGAGATGAAGAGCGTTATCGCCGCGATGAACCGCCTCGACCATGCGAGCCCGAGCGGCGCGTGGACGCGGACGATCCTCCGGCTGATAGACAAGTACCCGGCGCGCCGCGTGCCGGACCTCGCCGGCAGCATCGGGCGCGACCCGATGGTCTTCAAGCGCGAGGTTCGCAAGCTCAAAGAGCTCGGTCTGGTCGAGGCGCTCGAGGTCGGCTTCCGTATCTCATCGCGCGGCCGCGTCGTGCTGCTGGAGCTTCAATAACCATCCGGGTTGCTGAAGTTTAATTCGGGCTGAAGCTTCTGCATCCACTGCCGCGACTTATGTAAAGCGTGGAGCAACGCTCCGCTTAGCCGACCTTACCAAAGCAGCCGACTAGGCATCTTCCTGATGGAGGGAAAGATGTTTGGTATCACTCGCAAACAGACCACAGCCGGACTGGCAGCCGCGATCTTCACTGCCGCCATGCTCTCCGCCACCGCCGCGACCGCGGCGCCCGCAGGGCATCATCACGAGCACGGTGTTCACAGCCGGCCGCCCGTGACGCAGTCCTTCGGCCTCTACAACGCAGCGCCCGCCGCACCGACGGGCAGCCTGATGGTCGACTCGCCGCAGCACTGCCTGCCGGGCCACTACTGGATCATGAGCGGTCCGGACGGTGATCCTGGCGATTCCGACACGCCGATGGCCTGCCCCCGCTAGCGCGACGTTCGGACAGCGGACGCCCGGCCTTCGCCGGGCGTCTCAAGACTTACGCGTCAGCGCGAAAAATCCACCGCGCCGGTATTCCCGCCGCACAGGATGACGCCAACGCGCTCATCCTTCTTCGGCTCGTAGCGGCCGGAGAGAAGTGCGGCGAATGCCGCGGCGCCGCCCGGCTCTGCCGCGAGCCTGAGCTTGTCCCACAGCACTTTCTGCGCGTCGGCGATCGGAGCGTCTTCGACCAGCGCGACATGATCGACATGCGCCTTCGCGATCGGGAACATCAGTTCGCCGACGCGCTTCGGCGCGAGCGAGTCCGCCGCGATACCGCCCGCCGGTGCGTCGACCGGCTCGCCCGCTTGAAGCGCCATGTGCAGCGTCGGCGCGAGCTCCGGCTCGACGCCGACGATCTTCACGCGGCCCGCGTACCACGCGGCGACACCTCCGATCAGCCCGCCACCGCCGACCGCGACGAGAAGCGTGTCGAGGTTGGGCTGATCCTCTTCGATCTCCAGGCCGACGGTCCCCTGCCCGATCATCGTCTCCGCCTGATCGTAGGCGTGGATCGGCAACGCGCCGGTCCGCGCGGCATAGTCCTCGCTCGCTGCCAGCGCGTCAGTGTAGCGCTCGCCTCCGACGACGAGCTCGGCATCGTAAGAGCGGATGCGTGCGATCTTGGCGGGCGACGATATCGCCGGCACGAAGATCGCTGCCTTGTGCCCGAGCATCTTTGCGGCGTAGGCGACCGCGGCACCGTGGTTGCCGCCCGATGCCGCGACCACACCCGCTTTCGGCACGCTCCGCGTGAGGAGATTGGTGAAGGCGCCGCGCGGCTTGAACGACCCGGTGTGCTGGAGCAGCTCAAGCTTGAAGGCGATCGGACCCGTGGAAAGGCCGAAGTCGCCGCCCTCCGCACGGAGCACCGGGGTCCGCCGCACATGCGGACGGATTAGCGCCGCTGCTTCCACGATGGCGTCACGGTTAATCGCCTTTTCATCGTGCCGTTGCTGCATTCCCACTCCCTCGCCCGGTCCATTGCCACGGATCGGCCCGGCGCGTCGACCGGTGGAACTGTCACGCGGGCAGCCGCCTTTTAGGTCCGTTCGAAAATTCGCCGCTTTTCGTCATTCACTAGCTATTGAGCCTCACCCGGCGGCGCTGCCCGGCCGGAAAAACGGCGAATCGAGTTAGAGTGAGTCAAGCCAAGGGCCCCTCGGGGAAGGATCTCATGACATTCAGCCGCCGCGCGCTTATCGCGACCACGTTTCTTGTCCTCGCCACCGCGACCACCGGCGCAAATGCCGCTTCGGTCGACCGCCAGTTCAGCGATGCCGTGGCCAAGATCCTTTCGACCGTCCACAACAGCTTCCTCGACGGGCTTTCCGCCAAGGAACGGCGCACCTTCGTGGCGTGCGCGCAGAACATCATGGGGAACGCGCCGCTCGGCCGGAAGCAGTACGTGCTGGCCTCGAAGAACCAGGGCGAGATGCGCAAGCGCTTCGACGAGGTGGCGCTCGACAACCACGCCGTCCTGAAGCAGCGGATTGCCAAGGAATGCGCCAACTGACGGCGCGTCGCTAGAAGTCGCTGGCGATACCTTTCACTTCCCAGTCGCCGTAGCGGACCGGGTCGGGCCCGTTCCGGCCGCCGATCTCCTTTTCGCCCGGAGCTTTCGGCGCAGCCGCACGCCGCCGCTCCTCGGCCTCGGCCTTGGCGCGCTCGCCCGCCTCGCGGATGCGCCGCCGCTTCGCCGCCTCCGGCGTTTCGTCCGTATGGTTGTCCGCCGGCTCGTCCATTTCCGATTGAACCAGGACCCGCTCCTTCCCATCATTATAGGGAACCGGAAAGACGATTTCGTCCGCCCGGCATGAGGTTTTCGCGATGAACCTGATGAAGACCACGATGCTGCTCGCCACGCTGACGGCGCTCTTCATGGGCGTCGGCTACCTGGTCGGCGGTTCCGGCGGCGCCTTCGTCGCTTTCCTCGTGGCGGCCGGCATGAACCTCTTCAGCTATTGGAACGCCGACAAGCTCGTGCTCCGGATGCATCGCGCCCAGCCGGTCGATGCTGCGAGCGCGCCGGAGCTGCATTCGCTCGTCGCCGAGCTTGCCGCGCGCGCTCGCCTGCCGATGCCGAAGATCTACGTGATCGACAATCCGCAGCCGAACGCCTTTGCCACCGGCCGCAACCCTCAGAACGCTGCGATCGCCGCGACCACCGGCCTGCTCCGCACGCTGTCGCGCGACGAGCTTGCCGGCGTGCTGGCGCACGAGCTCGCGCATGTGAAGAACCGCGACACGTTGACGATGACGATCGCCGCGACCATCGCCGGCGCCATCTCGATGCTTGCCAACTTCGCCTTCTTCTTCGGCGGCAACCGCAACAATCCGCTCGGAATCGTCGGCGTGATCCTCGCCGCCATCACCGCGCCGCTCGCCGCGATGCTGATCCAGATGGCGATCAGCCGCACGCGCGAATACTCAGCCGACCGTGACGGCGCGGCGATCTCCGGCAATCCGCTCGGACTCGCCTCGGCGCTCCGGAAGATCGCGACCGCCGCCGGACGCGCGCCGATGATCACCGCCGAGCAGAATCCGGCAACAGCGCCGCTCTTCATCATCAACCCGCTGACCGGCGAGCGCATGGACAATCTGTTCTCCACGCATCCTTCGACCGAGAACCGCATCGCCGCGCTGACGGAGATGGCGCAGCGTGGCGGCATGAGCGAAACTCCGGGGATGGATGAGACATTAGAAATCGTTCCCGCGCCGGAGCGTCCTGCCGCACGGCCAGGCCCCTGGTCGAACCTCAGCAGAAGGCGTGGCCCTTGGGGTTAGCGCCGACGAAGCGCGGCCGGTCTTCGCCTCCCGCTGATCGCTCCCCGCCGCCGGGCCTTGCCGTCCGCCGCACGGCGACGAAGGTTCTGAGCCAGATCATCGAGAATGGCGTGCCGCTCGACACGCTGCTCGACGATGAACATGGGGACCCGCATTTCCTCGCACTCGACCGCCGCGACCGCACCTTCGCTCATGCCATCGTGGCAACGGCACTTCGCCGCCGCGGCGAGACAGAAGCAGTGCTTCGCGGTATCCTGGACCGCCCGCTGGCGGAGAACACCGGCACGCTCTCGGCGCTGCTCCACATCGCCGCTGCTCAGATCCTATATCTCGGCGTGCCGGATCACGCCGCCGTCGACCTGGCCGTCACACAAGCCGGCAGCGACCGCCGCACCGGACGTGCGCGCGGGCTCGTGAACGGCGTGCTACGCCGCCTGATCCGCGACCGCGACAAGCTCACCGCGCGGCCCGGTGCCGCCCGGCTGAACATGCCGGAGTGGCTCTTTTCACGCCTCGTCGATGCCTACGGCGAGGCTACAGCCGACGCGATCGCCGCGGCGCATCTCGTGCAGCCCGGGCTCGACATCTCGGTGAAGAGCGACGCGCAAGGCTGGGCCGAGCGGCTCGGCGGCGTACTCCTCCCGACCGGCACCGTCCGCCTCGCCGAGACAAAGCGCGTGCGCGAGCTCGACGGCTACGACGAGGGCGCCTGGTGGATACAGGATGCCGCCGCGGCTCTTCCCGCGCGCCTCCTCGGCAACGTCGCCGGGAAATCCGTCGCCGACCTTTGCGCCGCTCCGGGCGGCAAGACGGCGGAGCTGGCCGCTGCCGGCGCCGACGTTACCGCGCTCGACAACTCCGAAAGCCGCGTCCGCCGGCTTACTGCAAATCTCGGCCGGCTGAAGCTCGATGCGAAGATCGAGCGCGCCGATCTGTTCGAATGGCGACCAGGCCGCACATTCGACGCCGTGCTCCTCGACGCGCCGTGCAGCGCGACAGGCACGATCCGCCGCCATCCCGACATTCCGTGGCTGAAGGGCGCGGATGATGTTGCCGCCCTGGCAAAACTTCAGGCCGGGATGCTCGATCGCGCCGCCGATGTCGTCGCCGACGGCGGCCTGCTCGTCTTCTGCACTTGCTCGCTTGATCCACAGGAAGGTGAATCACAGGTTGCGCCGTTCCTGGCGCGGCATCCTGAGTTCGCGCTCCTCCCGATCGAGAGCAGCGAACTCTTCGGATTGTCGGAGCTGATCGACGCGCGCGGCGCGCTCCGCACGCTACCCTTTCACGGCTTTGGAAAAAGCCCGGAAATGCAAGGCATGGACGGCTTCTTCACCGCGCGATTCCGGCGCAGTTGACGCAGCCGGCACTTTGCTTGCCAATGCCATCGAACAAGGCTACCCGCTCATCATGTCAGCGATCGCGCCGGCCGACCAGCTGAGGCTTGCTTTGCACCGCGCGGGGCAGCTCACCCGGCGCTTCCGGCTTGGTGCAGTATCCGGTCCGATCGGGCGATTTCGCGTCGCCGGCGGCGCACGCTCGCAACTTCTGATCGCCCCTCCTGATCTGCGGACCGCCGACCCGACCATCGCCACCGAAATTTACAGCGGACGCTTCGCTTTCGCGGGGCATGTCGTCGAGACGACAGGTGAATCGCCGTTCGACATCGGCCCCCCGTCGGAGGACTGGCTGCGCGAGCTGCATTCCTTCGGCTGGCTCCGTCATCTGCGCGCCGCCGACACGCCGCTCGCGCGCTCGAACGCACGTGCCACCGTTGAGGATTGGCTTTCGCTGCATCGCCGGCCGGGCGGCGAGGTGGTGTGGGACACCGATGTCATCGCGCGGCGCGCGCTCTCCTTCCTCGCGCAGTCGCCGCTGATCCTGCACGACGCCGACCACGACCTTTATCGCGACTTCGTGCGCTCGCTGCTTCGCCATGCGAGCGTGCTCCGCTCGGCGATCAGCTCGAGCGAGCCGGGCCTGCCGCGCATCCACGCGGCGATCGCCATCGCGCTCATCGGCCTGTCGCTTTCGCATCAGGAACGGCTGGCGCGGAGCGGCCTCGACCGCGTCGATTCCGAGCTGCAGACGCAAATCCTACCGGACGGCGGCCACGTCTCTCGCAACTCCGCTGCGCTGGTCGAAATCCTTGTCGATCTCCTGCCACTGCGGCAGGCGCTGATTGCGCGCGGACTGGTGCCGTCGGACACCCTCCTCCATTCGATCGACCGCATGATGCCGATGCTGCGCTTCTTCCGTCACGGCGACGGCGCCTTCGCGCATTTCAACGGCGTCGCCTCGTCGGCGGGGGGACTCGTCGCGACGATCATCTCCTATGACGAAGCGCTCGGCGCACCAGCTTCGAGCGCCACCTACTCCGGCTACGAGCGGGTCGAGGCACGCGACTCGCTGCTGATCGTCGACGCCGGCGGACCGCCGCCGATCGCCTTTTCCAACGAAGCGCATGCCGGCACGCTGTCGTTCGAGTTCTCGCGTGGCGTCAGCCGCGTCGTCATCAATTGCGGCGCGCCAGCCGCCCGTCACCGCAACCTGCGCCGTGCCGCACGCCGCACCGCCGCGCATTCGACCGCGACGTTGAACGACGAGTCGTCGGCCCGCTTCTCCAGCCCCGACTTCGACGCGCAGATCGTCTCCGGTCCGCGCACCAGCATCATGCGGCGCCAGAATCCCGACGACGGTTCGACCGTTCTGCAGATGAAGCACGACGGCTATCAGCGCCGCTTCGGACTTGTGCACGAGCGCAATCTGCGGCTCGTCTCCGACGGTCGCCTGCTCGAAGGAATGGACCGCTTCAACGGTGAGCCCCTGCACCCGGAGCTTTCCTTCGCCACGCGCTTCCACCTGCATCACGCCGTGTCGGTGCATTCAACCGAGAGGCGGACGGCGCTCGACCTTCGTCTCCCCGACGGCAGCGTGTGGCGCTTCGAGGCGAACGGGCCGATCGAGCTTGAGGACAGCGTGCACCTCTCCGACGTCTTCGGCAGTCGCCCGACCAAACAGATCGTGCTCCACAGCGATGCGCGATCGGAAGTTCCGGTGAAGTGGCGGTTCTCGCTGGCGCACTGACCCTGGCGGATCGTATCGACCATGCTTGAACTCGCCGGTCCGGAGCTCCTCGAGATCCGGCGCGTGCTGATTTCCGTCTCCGACAAGGCCGGCCTTCTCGATCTGGCCCGTGTGTTGGCGGAGAGAGGCGTCGAGATCGTATCGACGGGCGGCACCTCGCGCGCGCTGTCGGAAGCGGGATTTGCGGTCACCGACGTCAGTCAGGTGACGGGCGTGCCGGAGATGATGGACGGGAGGGTGAAGACGCTTCACCCCCGCATCCACGGCGGCCTGCTCGCGATCCGCGATCATCCCGAGCATCAGGCGGCGATGCAGGATTTCGGCATCAACGGCATCGATTGCCTGATCGTGAACCTCTACCCGTTCGAGGCGACAGTGGAGCGAGGCGCTACCGCGCCCGAGGCGATCGAGATGATCGACATCGGCGGACCTGCGCTGATCCGCGCCGCTGCCAAGAATGCCGCGTGGGTCGCCGTCGTGACCGATCCTAGTGACTACGATGCACTGACCGCCGCCATGAAGGAAGGCGGCGTGTCGCGCGCGCTCCGCGCCAGTTTCGCCGCCGCGGCCTTCGCCCGCACCGCTGCTTACGACAGCGCAATTGCATCCTGGTACGCCGATGCGATCGGCGACGAGCTTCCGCAGCGGATTGCTTTCGCCGGCGAGCGGCGCGAGCGGCTTCGCTATGGCGAGAACCCGCATCAATCGGCGGCGCTCTATCTGACCGCCGAGCGCGGCCCGGGCGTCGCCCGCGCGAGGCAGGTGCAGGGCAAGGAGCTTTCCTACAACAACATCAACGACGCCGACTCTGCCTTCGAGCTTGCCTCGGATCTCGACGCCGATCGTCCGGCGATCGTCATCGTGAAGCACGCGAATCCCTGCGGCGTCGCTGTCGGCGACAGCCTGACCGACGCCTATCAGGCGGCGCTCCGCTGCGATCCCGTCTCCGCCTATGGCGGCATCGTCGCGGCGAACCGCCCACTCGATGCGGCAGCAGCCGAAGCGATCAGCGGCATCTTCACCGAAGTCGTCATCGCGCCCGACGCTGACGAAGCCGCGCTCGCGATCTTCGCCAGGAAGGCCAACCTGCGCCTGCTCCTGACCGGCGGCATGGCCGAGCCCGCGTCGAAGGCGCTCCGGGCGCGAAGCGTCGCGGGCGGGCTTCTGGTGCAGGCGCGCGACAGCGCGATCGTCACCGAAAGCGACTGCCGCGTCGTGACCAAGCGGAACCCGAGCGACCGCGAGATGGCCGACATGATCTTCGCCTTTCGCGTGGCGAAGCACGTGAAATCGAACGCGATCGTCTATGCGAAGGATGGCGCGACCGTCGGCATCGGCGCCGGACAGATGAGCCGCGTCGACTCGGCACGCATAGCGGCGATCAAGGCAGCCGAAGCCGCGAGCGCCGCCGAGCCGCTGACCAAAGGCTCGGTCGTCGCATCCGACGCGTTCTTTCCCTTCGCCGACGGGCTCCTCGCCGCGGCGGAAGCCGGCGCGACCGCCGTGATCCAGCCGGGCGGGTCGCTCCGCGACGCGGAGGTGATCGCCGCCGCCGATGAGAAGGGCCTCGCGATGGTCTTTACCGGCATTCGCCACTTCCGGCATTGAGCTAGGACAAAGATCACGAGCCGGCGGCGACGCGCACCTAACCTCCCCCTTGAGGGGAGGTCGAAGGTCGGCGAGCGTCAGCGAGCAGATCTTCGGGAGGGGGTCGCCAGTCACCCGGAGTTACCCCCTCCCGAAGTTTGTCGCCCGCTTCGCGTTCGGCAAACTTCGACCTCCCCTCAAGGGGGAGGTTAAGCTAACCGCGCACGAGAGGAGCCTTCGATGCCTGTCTTCATCGCATTCCTGCGCGGCATCAATGTCGGCGGCAAGAAGACCATCGCCATGGCGAAGCTGAAGGCGCTGCTCGAAAAGGTCGGCTTCGAGGACGTGAAGACGCACCTGAACAGCGGCAACGTCGTCTTCGCCACGAAGGAGAAAAGCCCCGACAAGCTGACCAGGACGATCGAGAACGCGATCGGGAAGGAGTTCGGCTTCGCTCCCGCGATCGTCCTCCGCAGCGCTGCCGAGCTGAAGGCGATCCTCGCGAAAAATCCGTTTCCGAAGATGGAGAAATCCGACCCGAGCCATCTGCTGGTGATGACGCTGGCCGGAAAGCCGCACGCGGGCGCCAAGGCAAAGCTGGCGGAGGCCCATCAAGGCGACGAGGAAATCCACATCGCCGGCGAGAACGTCTATCTCACCTATCCGAACGGCATCGGCAAATCGAAGCTCACCAACACGCTGCTCGAGAAACACCTCGGCGTCGCCGGCACCGCACGCAACTGGAACACGCTGACGAAGCTGCTCGCGATCGCGGATGAGGTCGGGAAGCTCGCGTAGCTTCAGCCTCTACCCGACCGCGGTCGCCCTTTCGCTCTTCCGCATCCGCTCGCTGGCGCTCTTCAATTGCCCGCAGGCGGCGAGAATATCGCGGCCGCGTGGTGTGCGGATCGGCGAGGCATAGCCAGCGCGGTTCACGACATCGGCGAACGCCTCGATCCGCTCCCAGTCGGAGCATTCGTAGCGCGCGCCGGGCCATGGATTGAACGGGATCAGGTTGATCTTCGCGGGCATGCCCTTCAGCAGCCGCACCAGCTCCTTCGCCTCGGCGAGCGAGTCGTTCACGTCCTTCAGCATCACGTATTCGAAGGTGATGCGCCGCGCATTGGAGAGGCCCGGATAGGCGCGGCAGGCGTCGAGCAGCTCGGCGATCGGCCACTTCTTGTTGATCGGCACGAGCTCGTTGCGAAGCTCGTCGCGCACCGCGTGCAGCGAGATCGCGAGCATCGTGCCGATCTCGGCGCCCGCGCGCGGTATCTCCGGCACGACGCCAGACGTCGACAGCGTGATGCGCCGCTTCGACAGCGCGATGCCGTCGCCATCCGAAGCAATGAGCAGCGCCTCCTTCACGTTGTTGAAATTGTAGAGCGGCTCGCCCATCCCCATCATCACGACGTTTGAGACGAGGCGTCCTTCGCTCGGCACGACCGCGCCCTGCGGCGTCGCCGCGTCGGGAAAATCGCCGAGCCGCTCGCGCGCAACGAGGATCTGCTGGACGATCTCGCCGGCAGTGAGATTGCGCACCATGCGCTGCGTGCCGGTATGGCAGAAGGTGCAGGTCAGCGTGCAGCCGACTTGCGAGGAGACGCAGAGCGTCCCGCGCCCCTCCTCCGGAATGTAGACCGTTTCGACCTCGACGGGCCGGCCTGCACCGAGCGCCGGAAAGCGCAGCAGCCACTTCCGGGTCCCGTCCTCCGACACCTGCTCCGCGACGATCTCCGGACGGGCGAGCGAGAAGCGCTCAGCGAGCGTCTCGCGCAGCGCCTTCGACATGTTGGTCATGGCGGCGAAATCGGTCGCGCCCCGGAAATAGAGCCAGTGCCAGATCTGTCCCGCGCGCATGCGAAGCTGCGCCTCGGGAACATCAGCGGCCTTGAGCGCCTCAGCGAGCGCCGGGCGCGACAGCCCGATCAGCGACGGCCTTTCAGCCGCCGCGACGGCGGTCGACGCATCCAATGCAGGGGCAGCGATCATCTCAAACGGTCTAGCATGCTCGGGCGGGGAAAGCCGCCGTCCTCCAGTGTCGTCATGCCCGGACTTGATCCGGGCATCCATTTCGAAACGCTCGCGGCAATCCCGGCTGCCGAGGAATGGATTGCCGGGTCAAGCCCGGCAATGACGGGTACTTTGAGAGGTTGGGTGAGGGCTGGTGAACGTCAAGGGGAACGGAGAGACCCCTCCCCACAAGAGGGAGGGGAACACTTCCGCCTACTTGCACTCCGCCATCATCTTGTCGGCGGCGGCGGTCACTCCGGCGAGCGAATAGCTGTAGGTGGTCTCGTTGCCGCGGCGCGAGGTGGCCTTGATCATCATTCCGCTGCCGGACTTCATCGCCTCGAGCAGCGCGCCCTCCTCGTCCTTGTTCACCAGCCAGGCGCTGTCGCCCTGCGTGAACATCGTAAAGCTCTTGTCGCCGATCGAGACGGTGACGGAGGACTGCTCCTTCATCGGATAGCCGGTGACGAAGTTCGCCTCGCTCTGGATGCCTTCCTTCAGGCTCCGCGTGATCGAGAAGCTGACGCGGCCGTGGTCGAGCTTCGGCGGGGTCATCTTGTCCGGCTCGGAATAGATGTAGCAGATCTTGCCTTCGCCGGTTCCGCTGTAGCTGCCGGTGTAGGACCACATCGTCCACTTGCTGAAGGTGGCGACGAGGGTGGGCTTGGCAGCGCCCTGCGCAAAGGCCGCCGTCGCCAGGAGCGACAAGGCGCCGAAGAGAAGAAATCCCTTTTGAGTCATGATCCTGATTTCATCTCGTTGCTGGGCGGTGGGGTCCGCCTCCCGGAGATTTCCCCGGTTTGGTTACCAAACCGTCAACGCGCCGCCCCGCCTCGGCATCCGGCGCGGTGCGGGGTGAATACTTCCAAGGAAATGGGCGAGACTGTGACTGACCCTCAATCAGCCACAACCTCTTCCGCGAGCGCGCGCCGGGCGGCGGCGCGGTGGCTGTCCTTGATCGAGCCGCGGACCGCGGAAAAGGCGGCAAGAAGCACCGATGCGTCGTCGAAAAAGCCGATGCCGAAGAGGACGTCAGGGATGAAATCGAGCGGCGCGACAAAATAGGCGAGTGCGGCAAGAAGGGTCAGCCGCGCCGCTGTGGGGGTCTCCGGGTCGAGCATGGCGTAATAGGCGGCGACGACTTCCTCGATGAAGGGGACGGCCCTAAGCGCCCGCTTCACCGTCGGCCAGAAGCGGTCGCGCACGCGGCGCTCCTTCTCGGCTGCGTCCTCCGGCCCGAGGATTTCGATATCCGTAATCCGCTTCGCCATTTCGCTTCCTCCGGTGCCGAAGATGGGCGCTTGGGCCCCCTCCCGCAAGCGTCAGACGGCGGCCTGCCAGTCGCGGATGATCTGCAGCGGCCAGAGGAGCATGATGATGTTCAAGGTGAGGTTGTCGTGGATCATATACCCGACGAAAATCTCCATCACCGCCGCGACCAGCAACGTCAGCCACGCCGGCAGCCGCGACGCCGCGACGAAGCCGAGCACCATGAACAGGATGTCGAAGGTCGAGTTGATGACGCTGTCGCCGTAATAGTCGAGCGAGATCGTCACCTCGCGGTAGCGGTTGATGATGAGGTCGGTGTTCTCGAAAATCTCCCAGGCGGATTCGATCAGCGTCGCAATGACGAGCCTGATGCCGACCGGCAGGCGGCGCGCAACCAGCCACAGCAGTCCGTAGAAGATGAAGCCGTGGATGACATGCGAGGGCGAATACCAGTCGGAGAGATGCTGCGAGTTCTCCGAGCTCATCACCACGCCATGCCAGAGCTTCACGTATCCGCAGGTGCAGATCGGCGTGCGGCCCATGAGGAGAAGGACGAGCGCCGCGAGCGCGATGACACCAAGGGCAAGCGTGAAGTGGCGGGCAGAGATACGCATCGGAATTCCTTGGCCCGCTGCCAGCCATTGCGCAACCCAGGGCGCCGCCTTCTCCCCTTGCGGGAGAACGTGCCGGCCGGGCTTGCCCGACCGGCGGATGAGGGGGAGCGGCGTTCTCCGCTTACTGCTGCGTCTGCAGGCGCTCCATCGACGAAGCGCTCTTCGCGAGCCGCACCAGGTTCACGAACTCGGCGCGGTAGCCGAACGCGTCGTCGCCCTTGTTGGCGTTCGCCAGTTCGATCACGTCGTCATAGCTGAAGTGCTCTGTGTAGCGACCACCGCGGAGGATCTGCCCAAAGGCCGCGACCGAGGCGGCGAAGCGCGCTTCCGATGCCACCTTGCCGCCGCCTGAAGCGCCGACATCCTGGGAAGCCGTGATCGGCGTCTCGATCAGCTTGCTCGTCTCCTCCTTCGGCAGCTTGTAGCGGAGCCGCAGGAAGGCGTACTCGCCGTCCTTGCCGGTCGGCGCCGCGGTGGCGGGAGCGTTCTGATAGCGGAGCCCGTCGACGAGCGCGCCCGTGCTTCCGACCGGAACGATCTCGTAGATCGCCGTCACCGTGTGACCAGAGCCGATCTCGCCCGCGTCGACCTTGTCGTTGTTGAAGTCTTCGCGGTTGAGCAGGCGGTTCTCGTAGCCGATCAGCCGGTACTCTGAGACGGTCGCCGGGTTGAACTCGACCTGGATCTTGACGTCCTTGGCGATCGGGAAGAGCGTCGAGGTCGTCTCGTCGACAAGCACCTTGCGCGCTTCGTTCAGCGTATCGACATAGGCCGCCGCGCCATTGCCGTTCTGCGCCAGCGCCTGCATCAGCTCGTCGTTGTAATTGCCGCGTCCGAAGCCGAGCACCGAGAGGAAGATGCCGCTCTCGCGCTCGCGCTCGACGAAGCCTTCCAGCTCGTCGGTGTCGGTGATGCCGACGTTGAAGTCGCCGTCGGTCGCAAGGATCACGCGGTTGACGCCACTCGAGTCGAAGTTCTGCTTGGCGAGGTCGTAGGCCTGCCGGATGCCCTCTGCACCGGCGGTCGATCCGCCGGCCGAAAGGTTCTCCAGCGCCGAGAGGATCTTACCCTTCTCCGATGCCTTGGTCGGCTCGAGGACCGTGCCGGCGCTCCCCGCGTAGACGACGATCGCAACGGTGTCGTCGGCCTTGAGCCCGTCGACCAGCAGCTTCAGCGAGTTGATGAGGAGCGGAAGCTTGTTCGGCTCGTCCATCGAGCCGGACGTGTCGATCAGGAAGACGAGGTTCGCACGCGGCCGCTCGGCGGCGGTGATGTCGAAGCCCTTGATGCCGATGTGGATGAGCTTCGTCGCCGCGTTCCACGGCGTCTGCATCACCGTCACCGAGGTCTTGAACGGCTCTTCCGCCGTCTCCGGCCCCGGATAGCTGTAGGGGAAGTAGTTGATCAGCTCTTCGACGCGCACGGCATCGTCCTGCGGCAGCACGCCATTGCTGAGCGCCGCGCGCATGAAGGAATAGGACGACGTGTCGACATCGATGGAGAAGGTCGAGACAGGCTCCGCCGCCGTCACCTTGAGCGGATTGGTGTCGATCGCCTGGAACTTGTCGCGTCCTTCGTCGTGATAGGCGCCAGGAGCCTGCGCTTCATCCGCTCGGACCGTTCCGCCCGATATCGTGCCGGCGGACTCCATGAGTGGCTCGACCGACGCAAGCCCCGTCGTATTGGACGCGGAGAGGTCGCGCAACGCCATGTGCGGGGATGGCGCAGCCGGAGCTCCCGCCATGGAAGCGACTTCGCTGGCGTCGAACGAATCCATGGGGACTGGCGGCGCAGAGCTCAGCACGGAGGTATCGGCTTCAGGCTTCGCCGCGGCGATCTTCTTTTCCACCGTATCGATGGACGCTGCCTCGGTCAGCACCTCGGCCGGCGCGACTGCCGGCGGCACGGAGGACTGGTTCGCGACCTTCTCGCGCGCGTCGATTTGGACGGCCGGGGGCTGCGCCGGGACGGTTGGAATGGCGGTCGGAAGCGGCGCTGTGTCGCGCGCGCCAAAGCCTTCGATCGTCTGCCAGTTGGCGGCGGTCATCACGGCGAGCGTCAGCACGGCAAGGCTGGCGCCTGCGGCGAGCGCATGGCGTGTCGTGAAGTGGGTGGTGGTATGCATGGATCGTGCTCCGGTCAGTGTGTCGAGCGCGGCACGTGCCGCGACCCTGAGACGGTCGACCACAGACGATCCTTGGCGATCCGGTTGCGATTTCGCATCGAACGCGACGAGCGCGGCGCGGATGGCGGCATCCTTCGCCTCCGGTCGCGCGGCGATACGTTCGTCGGCGAATCCCTGCCTCAGTCGCTCAAGCTCATTCATCGTCGTCATCCATCAAGCCTCTGAGCGTCTCCCGCACCTGTGCGAGACGCCATGACACCGTGCCCTCCGCGCAGCCGAGGATCTTCGCGGCCTCCTTGTGCGTCTTCCCTTCGCTGAGAACCAGGATCACGGTCTCGCGCAAGCCCGGTTCGAGTTTTGCCAGCGCCCTGTCGAGCCAGCTCAGGCGGCGGTCGTTGTCCTCCTTGTCGCCCTGCTCGAGATCGCGGAACGCTGCGTATTTGGCAGTCAGCCTGTCGGCGGATCGGCCGCGCCTCAGAACGTCGCGGCAGCGATTGATCGCAACGCTCGTGACCCACGTCGTGAAGCGGCTGCGGTTGGCGAACTTCCCAAGCCGCGTCGCCAGCGTCACGCACACGTCCTGTGCGACATCCTCCGCGTCGGCCTTCGAGCCCATCGTGTAATAGGCAACGCGGTAGATCATGTCGTAGTGCCGCTCGACCAGGCAGCGCAGCGCCTCGCGGTCACCGCTTCGCGCGGCCGCGACGAGCTCGCTATCTCCCATCGTGCTCAGCATCTGCTCCATGAGACGAAGGATGGCAGCGTTTCCTTGGGACGCGCGTTGAATAATTGTTGGGAAGGGGCGCCCGCGTCCATGCCCGATGCGGTTCTCCGCCGCCGGGCGCGGCGCAAGGATTCGCTAACCACCGAGATCGAAAGGCACAAGTTCCGCCTTTTTCCGTTCCTATTTGATGAAAAATGGAAGCGTTCTTTCAGAGCCCTCCTTTAGATCCTTCCCGACAGGGGGGCGGAGGACGTACGGGATTCGAGGAGCAGAAGGCAGTTCCGATGTCCGACGACGGCAAGCATAGCCGCAGCGATCACCGCCAGCGCACGCTGAAGCAGGCGCGCGCGCTCCTGTCGGACCGCACCACGGTGGACTGCATGGTTCGCGACATGAGCAAGGGCGGAGCGCGCCTCAGCTTTGCCGACGCCTTCGCGCTGCCCGAGGAATTCCGGGTGCTTTTCGTCAGCTCCAACACCGTCGTTCCAGTCAAGCTGCTCTGGCAACGTGGTCAGAATGTCGGCGTCGGTTTCACCGGTCCGGAGCAGCCCGGCCCGGCGAGGAAGCACGACACGCCGTCCAAAGATTGACTCTTCCGTCGCTGAGAACATAATAAGAACATCCAGGGACCACCTGAGGATGAGCGCGGGCCTTTGTTGGCCTGCGAACGGCTCCGCATGCCTGAAAAACCGCCATACAGCCGCGAGCGGCCGTCCGTCGCCGAACTGCTGCAGCAAGCTGGAAAGCCGCCACCTAGACCGGCGGAAGAGCCGCCCTATGTCGAGCTTCTCGCCGCCTCGAACTTCTCGTTCCTGCGCGGCGCCTCGCATCCGGAAGAGTTAGGGGCCACAGCGGCTGTTCTCGGTCTTTCAGGCTTAGCGATCACCGACCGCAACACGCTCGCCGGAATCGTGCGCGGCCATCTCGCGGCGAAGGAGACGAGCGTCCCCTACTTCGTCGGCTGCCGCCTCGTCTTCCGCGACGGCACGCCCGACATCGCCGTCTGGCCGACCGACCGCGCTTCTTACGGCAGGCTCTGCCGGCTGCTCACCACCGGCAACCTCCGCACCAAGAAGGGCGAGTGTCATCTCGACCTCGCCGATCTTCTCGACTGGGGCGCTGGGATGGAGATGGCCGTCCTGCCTGGCCAACGTGTAGCCACCCTAACCTCCCCCTTGAGGGGAGGTCGAAGTTTGCAGAACGAAGTGAGGGCAAACTTCGGGAGGCGGGTATTCGCACTGTCCCCCCCTCCCGAAACCGGCGACGCTTTGCTTGCCGATTTCGACCTCCCCTCAAGGGGGGGGTTAAGGGTCGTGGCGCCTCCAACAGGGAGCGCTCTGGAACGCACCCTCGCTACCCTCGCCGAGACCTTCCCCGGTCATGTCAGGCTGGGTGCGACCTGCCTCTATCACGGCGACGATCGGCGCCGGCTTGCGTCCCTCGCGACGCTGGCGGCGCGATACGGGGTGCCGCTGATCGCGCTTGGCGACGTCCTCTATCACGTCGCCGGACGCCGCCCCTTGCAGGACGTGCTTTCCTGCGTGCGCGAGAAGCGGACGCTCGAGACCGCCGGCAAGCTGCTCGAGGCGAATGCCGAGCGGCACATGAAGAACGCCGGCGAGATGGCGCGTCTCTTCGCCGAATATCCGGACGCGATCGCCGAGACGCTGCGCGTCGCCGAGCGGCTCAACTTCTCGCTGGAGGAGATCAGCCACGACTACGAATACCCGGTCGAGTCCGCCGGCGAAAGCGCGACGCCTTACGACGAGCTTGTTCGCCTCACATGGCTGGGGGCCGCTTGGCGCTATGCGGACGGCGTGCCGGAGAATGTGCGGTCGATCATCGAGCACGAGTTATCGATCATCAAGGACCTCCGCTATGAGGCCTACTTCCTGACCGTGCGCAACATCATGGAATTCGCCCGGCAGAAGGGCATCCTCTGTCAGGGGCGCGGCTCAGCGGCGAACTCCGCCGTCTGCTATTGCCTGCAGATCACCGACGTCGACCCAAAGCGCGGCGATCTTCTCTTCGAGCGCTTCATCTCGCGCGACCGCAACGAGCCGCCCGACATCGACGTCGATTTCGAGCACGAGCGGCGCGACGAGGTGATGATGCATGTCTTCGAATCCTACGGCTACGACCACGCCGGCATCGCCGCGACCGTCATCACCTATCGCTCCCGCTCGGCGGCGCGCGAAGTCGGCAAGGCCTTCGGTCTGTCGGATGACGCGGTCGGTGCGCTGGCCGGCAATGTCTGGGGCTGGTCGAACTCGGCCGTCGACGGCGAGGACGCGCGCCGCGCCGGACTCGATCCTGCCGAACGCCGCATCGCGCAGGTGCTCGAGCTGTCGCGCGAGATCATCCGGTTTCCCCGTCATCTGTCGCAGCATGTCGGCGGCTTCCTGATCACGCGCAGCCGCCTCGACGAGGTGGTGCCAATCCTGCATTCCGCGATGGACGGGCGGAACATCATCGAATGGGACAAGGACGATCTCGAAGCTCTGAAGATGCTGAAGATCGACGTGCTTGCGCTCGGCATGCTGACGGCCCTGAAGCGCGGCTTCGATCTGCTTGAAAATCACTACGGCGAGAAGCTGACGCTTGCCACGATCCCGGCCGAGGAGCCGGAGATCTACGACATGATCTGCCGCGCCGACACGATCGGCGTGTTCCAGATCGAAAGCCGCGCGCAGATGACCATGCTGCCGCGGCTGCGCCCGCGTGAATTCTACGATCTCGTCATCGAAGTGGCGATCGTCCGCCCCGGGCCGATCCAGGGCGACATGGTGCATCCCTATCTTCGCCGGCGGCAGGGACTGGAGAAGGCCATCTATCCGAGCCCGAAACCGCCGCACGATCCGGACGAGCTGAGGAAGGTGCTCGAAAAGACACTCGGCGTGCCGCTCTTCCAGGAGCAGGCGATGCGGATCGCCATCGTCGCCGCGAAGTTCGAGCCGGGCGAAGCGGATCGCCTGCGCCGCGCCATGGCAACCTTCAAGCGCGTCGGCACGATCGGCCTCTTCAAGACCAAGATGATCGAGGGGATGGTCAGCCGCGGCTACGAACGGAGCTTCGCCGAACGATGCTTCAGCCAGATCGAGGGCTTTGGCGAATACGGCTTCCCGGAAAGCCACGCCGCCAGCTTCGCGCTCCTCGTCTACGCATCCTCATGGATGAAGTGCAAATATCCCGACGTCTTCTGCGCCGCGATGCTGAACGCCCAGCCGATGGGTTTCTACGCCCCGGCCCAGCTTGTCCGCGACGCGCGCGAGCACGGCGTCGATATGCGCGAGGTCGACATCAACTTTTCGGACTGGGATTCAACGCTCGAACCAGAAGACTCGACGGCGAGGCGCCTCACCCCTCCCCCTTGTGGGGAGGAGGTTGCCTTCGGCGCAAGCCAAAGGCTGGGGGAGGGGTTGACTGATGTTGCATGCGACCCATCACCCAGTCGGTCCTTCGGCCCGGCGACCCTCTCCCCACAAGGGGGAGAGGGGTCGCGTCGCGCCATCCATCAACGCCACATCGAACAATCCCCCCACATCCGCACCACACATGCCGTGCGTCTCGGGCTGCGGCAGATCAAAAGCTTTCGCGAGGCGGATGCGGAGCGCGTCGTCGCCGCGCGCGGCAACGGCTATCGAAGCGTGCGCGAGCTGTGGCTCCGCTCCGGCATTGCACGCGCGAGTGTCGAGCGTCTCGCCGAAGCCGATGCTTTTCGCTCGATCGGCCTCGACCGTCGTGCCGCGCTTTGGGAGGTGCGCGCGCTCGATCCTCTCTCCGCCGCCGAGCGTCTGCCGCTCTTCGCCGCCGCTGACGGAATACGCGAGCGCGACCTGCAGACGGAGGCGAAGGTGACGCTCCCGCGCATGGGCGAAGGCGAGCACGTCGTGAACGATTATCGTTCGATCTCCCTTTCGCTGAAGGCGCACCCCGTCTCGTTCCTTCGCACCGAACTGACCGAAAACGGGATCCTCAAGACAGAGCGCCTCGCTGAACTGAAAACTGGAAGACGCGTCGTCGTAGCGGGCCTGGTTCTCGTCCGCCAGCGGCCCGGCACGGCGTCGGGCGTGATCTTCGCCACGCTCGAGGACGAGACGGGCGTCGCCAACATCATTGTCTGGCCAAAGATCTTCGAGCGCTTCCGCTCCGTCTTGCTCGGCGCGCGGCTCCTGAAGGTCAGCGGCAAGCTGCAATCAGAGCAGAACGTCATTCACGTCGTGGCGGAGCGGCTGGAGGATCTGACCCCGCTCCTCTCGCGCCTGTCCGCCACGTCGATCGGCGAAAATGACATGGCACCGACCGACGAGGTGCGGCGACCCGTCGACGAGCATCGCCATATCGCGAAGAAGTCATCGCGCATGGCGCGCATGCTCAAGGAAGAGCCGGACCTCGCCGCCGAGCTCAAGGCAATGCGCGAGAGCGCAGCCGCCATGCCGAAAGGTCGGAATTTTCACTGAACAAAAAAATCGGGCCGCCATGCAGCGGCCCGAGCATTAGTCCTGGAAAGAACTTTGGGCTTAGCCAGCGAGGCGCGGGCTGTGCTGGCGGAGTTCCTCCTGCACGGCCTCCGCCGCGTCCTTGAGCGGCAGGCCGAGGCTCTTCGCCACGCCCGGATGCGTGATGCGGCCGCGATGTACGTTGAGGCCATCACGCAGGTGCACATCGTCGAGGATGGCGCGCACGCCCTTGCCGGCAAGTGCCAGCCCGAAGGGGAGCGTCGCATTGTTCAGCGCATGGCTCGACGTGAGCGGCACCGAGCCCGGCATGTTGGCGACGCAATAGTGGATGACGCCGTCGACGGCATAGACCGGATCGGCATGCGTCGTTGCATGCGAAGTTTCGAAGCAGCCGCCCTGATCGATGGCGACATCGACGACGACGGCGCCGCGCTTCATGTGCTTCAGCATCTCGCGCTTCACGAGTTTCGGTGCGCTCGCTCCGGGAACAAGCACCGCGCCGATGACGACATCGGCGGCGAACACCTCCTCCTCGATTGTATCGAGCGCCGAGAAGCGCGTCCGCACGCGGCCCTGGAAAAGCTCGTCGAGCTCACGCAAGCGCGGCAACGACTTGTCGAGCACCGAGACTTCAGCTCCAAGCCCCACGGCCATGCGCGCCGCATGCGTGCCGACGACACCGCCGCCGAGCACGACGACACGCGCCGGCTGCACGCCGGGCACGCCGCCGATCAACAGTCCGCGTCCGCCGTTGAAAGCTTTCAGCGACATGCCAGCCGCTTCGATCGCAAGCCGGCCCGCCACCTCGCTCATCGGAGCAAGCAGCGGCAGACCGCCGCGCGCATCCGTGACCGTTTCATAGGCGACCGCCGTGCAGCCCGACTCCATCAATCCCTTCGCCTGCCGCGGATCCGGCGCAAGGTGGAGATAGGTGAAGAGGATCTGCCCTTCCGACAGGAGCTTCCATTCCTGCGACTGCGGCTCCTTCACCTTCACGATCATCTCGGAGGTCGCGAAGATCTCGGCCGCGTCCTTGCCGATCACGGCGCCTGCCTTTTGGTAGGCGGCATCGTCGGCGTTGATCCCCGCGCCGGCATTCGTCTCGACCGTCACCTTGTGCCCGGCCGCCACATATTCGCGCACCGCGCCGGGCGTCAGCCCGACGCGATATTCCTGCGCCTTGATCTCCTTCGGAACTCCAACCCGCATCGCGGCATCTCCTCTGCTTTCCCTTTCAACTATCGAAGCCGCGATGAGGTTTCCCGGCAATCTTCAGCACTATTGATTGCCATGACGATCGAAATCGCCGATAATTTCCAAAATCTAGCTGGAAAGCTGCGCATGGAGCTGGACCGCATCGACCGCGCCATTCTGACGGCCCTGTCGCGCGAAGGGCGGATCAGCCATGCCGACCTTTCATCAAAAGTTGGCCTGTCGCCGACCGCTTGCGCGCGCCGCCAGCGCGCCCTCGAAGAGTCCGGCTACATCGCCGGATACCAGGCGGTGCTCGGGCTGGGACGGCTCGGTTTTGCGACGACAGTGATCGTCCGGATCACGCTCGACAGCCAGGCGGAGGAAGCGCTCGACATTTTCGAGAAGGCGGTGATCGCCTGCCCGTCCGTCGTGCGCTGCTTCCTGATGTCGGGAAGCGACGACTACATCATCGCCGTCAACGCGCGCTCGATCGCCGACTTCGAGCGCATCCACCGCACCGAACTCGCCTCGCTGCCGCATGTCGCGCGCGTCCATTCGAGCTTCGCCCTTCGCGAGGTGGTCAATCGCGCCGTGCCGCCAGCGGCGCTCGCGCCGCCACTGCACGAAGACGAGGACTAATTTGGCGCTGGTCTTAGCCGCTCTGGGCCAGCGAAGATGATCGCTTAGCCCGGCTTCGGCGAGCCGCCATGCCGCGCCACGCAGGCGTCGATCGCCTCGACGCCCGGACCGATGTCGCGGGTGTCGAAGGAAAGCGCCATGCCTTCTGCCTCGACGTTGACCTGGGGCGTATCGTGGAGCGCCGCGGTCGCAGCACTGTCACTGCCGATATTCGCTAAGATCAGATTGCCCGGCACGACCTCGCCTTGGGTCGAGGCAGAAATCGGGTTGCTGCCGGCCATCGCATAATTCAAAGGCACGCGATCGCCGGGCTTCAATGACCAATCCTTGTGCTTGACGGAAAGGACAAGGTCACCGTTCGCGGCACGCGCAACGCCGAGCGTGGCACCGTTCTGGTAGTCCGCGCGGATGGCGCAGTGCGTGAATGTGCCATCGGCGAGCGAGAAGGCAGCCGCTGTCCACCCAGGGACGGCAATTTTCTCCAGCGTCTTCGCGCCAAGCCGCGGGATCTGGGCTTGCGTCGGCTCAACGCTCGCAACCGCCGCAGGAGCTTCCGCTGGTGCCTCAGCAACGGGTGCCCGAGCAGGCACTTGAGGCTGCGTCGCAGGCGCCTGAGCCTGTGGCGCGTTAGGCGCCGGCCTGTTCGCCACGCACTGCCGCGTCGCTTCGAATGCATTTCCGGCTTCCGACAGCGCGAAGCTGTAGCTCTCCGGCGGCGAGGAGAGTCCGCGCACCTGGATGTTGAGCTGCGAGCCAGCGCCCATGCGCGCGATGATGTCTTCGAGCTCGCTCACCTCGAAGAAGATGCGTTTTGGTTCCGCAGCCTCGACCGGCCGCTTGATCACGCCGGCCCCGTCCGCCGGAGCGTCGACGTTGTACCAGAGGAAGTAGCTTTCGTTGGTGTTGAGCTGCCAGGTCGTACGGTAGAGGCCGAACGTCCAGACGCCGTCGGGAAAGAGCGAGAGGATGAGCTGGTCGCTGCCATAGACTCCAAAAGCGGTGCAGTTCACGAAGTCGCCGTTGGAGGCGCTCGTCGCTGTCACCACCCAGGAGCCGAACGTTTGCCGCTCGCCGGTCGCCGCCGACGGGCGATGGTGATCGACAGGCCCCGAAGGCGGCTGCGCCGCTTGCGTGGGCTGCACTTGAGCCGGTGCCGGTTGCTGCTGGCCCTGTTGCGGCTGCTGCTGGACCTGCTGCGGGGCAGCACCCGGTTGAACCTTCGCATCGAGAGCAGCGGCCGACTCCGATTGCGCCTGCCGATGCTTGGCGACGCAGTCCTCGGCAGCTTTCATCGCCTTCGACGAGTTCGAGAGCTGGAAGGCGTACTCCGCTCCCTGGAAAATCACCGTCAGCCGGGCACCCCGGCGCAACTGCGCGATGAACGGATGATTTCCCGGGATGGGAAGGCCGAGCTGCGCGTTGCCTAGAGCTGCGCTCGTTCCGTCGATCGCATTGCCACTGTCGACGCGCAGCTGCAGTGGATATTGCGAATTCGAAGTCAGCGACCATTTCGGGTTGGCGAAACTCAGGAACCATCCCCCGCTCACCTCGGAGGAAAGGTAGAGCGTCGATCCGTTCTGGTACGTCGCAAAGACCGCGCAATGGCTGAATTCGCCGGTCGTGTCATTGGTGAACGCGAGGCCGTCCCAGTCCTCAGCCTTGAAGCTCTCGATGACGGCCGCCGCCGAAACGGCCGGCAAGCCAAATACCAGCAGCGCCGCCCAAAGGACGGCAACGCCTAGCCTCCGCATCGAATGCCCTCACCGATAAGCGGGCATAAGAAACCGCCGCCGAAAGGAACCTTCAACCCCATTTTACCTTACGATTTCGTCACCGGCGCTTCCGAGCCGCCGGCGGCACTCAAGTATCCGTGCAAGCCAAGCTGAGCAACCAGATGGGTCAATGTTACAGACCTATTTCGCGCGGCGCTTTCGCCGGAAATGCGGAAACATTCGGCGACATTCGTCCGAAACGCCCTTCGGTTAACAGCCTTCTATGGATTGGCGGGAGCGATCCTGGCCGGCCGGTAACGATCGGCCGTGGCTTGGAGACGCTCCGCCCAACGAACGACCGAGGAACTTGGTCGGAGAGGCTGGGAATGTCGATTTCGATGGACAATGCCGCCGGCGAAACCCGGCGCTCGATGCTGCGCGTATGGTTCGCGATCTCCGCCGTATGGGTAGCTTTCTGGCTTTCGATCTCGCTCCTCGTGATGATCTCCGTCGGCACCCACAGTCTCCTCTCCGATCGCGCCGGCACCTTTGTCGTGATCCTTCTTGCACCACCAATTGTTTTCCTCGCCGGCGGCGCCATCTCCCGCCGCATCTTCGAAGCCCTGAGCAAATCCTCGAACGCCTGAGCACCTGCCGCTCTTGACGCCGCGACCCGCGGCGCGACACGTTCGCCGCAGCGACCCGACGAGCACGCTGCCCTCCATATGAAGACCGTCCTCTGCTTCGGCGATTCCAACACCTGGGGAAGCGCCACGCGTCCCGGCGACGACGAGCGCTATGAACCGCACGAGCGCTGGCCCGGCATTCTGCAGAAGCGCCTCGGAAAGGCATGGGCAGTCATCGCCGAAGGGCTCCCCGGCCGCACTGCGGTGCACCCCGATCCCGTCGAAGGCCTCTATCTGGATGGCTCGGCCTACCTCTTGCCATGCCTTCGAAGCCACCGGCCGCTCGACGCCATCGCCATCATGCTCGGCACCAACGACCTGAAGAAGCGCTTCGGCGTGCCGGCCTACGACATCGCGAGGGGCGTCGGCGCGCTGCTGAAGATCGTGGCGCACTCCGAATCCGGTCTGCGCGGCGGCGTACCGAAGATGCTCGTGATCTGCCCTCCCCCGCTTCTCGAGAGCTTCGGCGAGCACCCGGAGTTCGCGGAAATGTTCGAAGGCGGCCGCGAGAAGTCGCTGGCTCTGCCGCAGCATTACAAGAACGTCGCGCGCGAATACGGTGCTGCGTTCCTCGATGCCGGCAAGCATATCGTGTCGAGCGCCTTCGACGGCCTGCATCTCGACAAGGATGCGCACGTGGCGCTCGGCCGCGCCGTGGCGGAGACCATCGTCAAGCAGCGCTGGTAGCTTCGCTCAGGGAAGCGCGACGGCCGGCGGCGAAGACTGGATCTCCATCATCTCGAAGACGAGCCCGCCCGGCGAACGGAAGAACGCAATCCTGCGCTTGCCGAACCCGGCGCTGATGTCGGCCGGCGCGATCAGGACTTCCGTGCCGACCGCGGCGAGCCGGTCGATCTCGGGCTGCAGGTCATCGACCTCGAATACCGCGTGCGTCAGTCCATTTTGCGGCGGCTCGTCGAGCTTGTCCTCGAAGATCGGCTTCGACGTCAGGAAGAGACGCGCGCCTCCGAAAGCGACGAGAGCGTATTCCGCCTCGCCGTCCGGGGTCTGAAGCCGCTCGTGCACCATGAGCCTCCCGCCGACCGACAGGAAGAAATCGATTTCGGCGGCAACATCCGCGACCTTCACGCCGATATTCCAAAGACCCCTTGCCATTGCGGTCCTCACGAACGTGTTCGCGCGGAGTCATTGCCGGCAAAGGCGGTGCGATGCCAGAGGCGGAGCCTCAGACGATCGCGTTTCAGCCCTGACTAGAAGCGGAACAAGCCACCGCCGAAGTGGTCGTCATCTTCAAAGAGCGGCGGCTGCGCCTTGCAGACATAGCCGATCACGCAGCTTGAGGAATCCGCAGTCGGCGCCGTTCCGACATAGGCCCACTCCCCCTGCGAGCAATAACCCCGGCGGGAGACGAAGCGGTCGTAGGTGTGCCGGCCGGTCGAGAGCACGATCGCGCCATTCTTCGCGACAACGCTCTGCGCCCGCGAGCAGCTCATGCCGAGCGTCGAGGGCCGCTGGGCGAAGGCGGAGGTGGCAGTAAGGCCGATCAGGGCGGCGAGAACGAGTTTGCGCATCATGTTTGCTCCGGTTCTGCCCCCGGAAACGCACGCCGGTTTCCCGGCGTTCCGATTTTGCCCCACTCGCCTCATGGCTGCAATCCGCGTCGCGAAGCGATGGCTCCGCGGTCGGAAGGCATTGCCGGGCAACCGGTTACGGATATAGTCAAATCAAACCCGGTGAACAGGGACATAGCGAGGGGGGACGAATGGCGGCTTCTGGTCTGAAGCAGATGGCGCGTGAGCGCACGGTGAAGGTTGGCCACTTCATCGTTGAGTTCGTTTCGCCCGGCATTGGCTACCTCCTGAAGAACGCCGGCTGCGATTTTGTGTTGTTCGATACCGAGCATTCCGGTTTCCACAACGAGACGATCAAGTCGGCACTTCGCTATTTCGAGGCCGCCGGCGTGCCAGTCATCGTCCGCGTCCCGTCGAAGGAGTACCACCACATCGCCCGGGCCCTCGACATGGGTGCCGAGGGGCTGATGGTGCCGATGGTGAATGACGCGAAGGAGGCACGCGCCATCCTCGACTGTATGAAGTATGTGCCGGAGGGAAAGCGCGGGGTCGCGCTCTCCGTCGCGCATGACCACTACACAAGCGGCGCCGTGCTGGAAAAGCTTGCGGCCGCCAACCGCCGCACCACGCTCTTCGCGCAGATCGAGACTGCCGCAGGCGTGAAGAACGCCGAGGAGATTGCGGCGGTCGATGGCGTCGACTGCCTTTGGGTCGGCCATTTCGACCTCTCCGCGTCGCTCGGCATACCCGGCAAGTTCGATCATCCGAAGTTCAAGGACGCCATCGCGCGCACCTACGCTGCTTGCCGCAAGCACGAGAAGGCGTATGGGCGCCTCGTTCCCGACGTCGCGACGGGCGTCGAGATCTTCGGACAGGGCTTCGATTTCGTCTGCTATTCCGGCGACGTGTGGGTGTTCCAATCGGCGCTGAAGAGTGCCGTCTCCGCCGTGCGCGACGGCTGCACCGGCAAGGCCGGCGGAAAGGCAGACGCCCCGCCGAAGCGGGCAGCGGCGCGGAAATAGGACGGGACGATGGAGCCGTTTCGCATTGCCCTCTCCGGCGACTTCCGCAAGCCCGACGGGAGCCTGACCTTCCCGAGCTTCGACCTATCGCCGATCACCAACAAGCCAGGGATCGAGCTGCGCTGGGTCGACGCTGTTGGCGGGATCATGCCGGCAAGTGGCCTCGCCGGTTGCGACGCACTGATCCTGCTGGCGCATCGGATGGCACGTGAATCGTTCCCAAGCGACGGGCGGCTCGCGGCGGTCGCACGCTTCGGCGTCGGCTACGACAATGTCGATCTTGCCGCCTGTAACGAGAACGCCGTCGCTGCGGTCATCACGCCGGACGGCGTGCGCCGTCCGGTGGCGGTCTCCGTCATCACCTTCGTCCTCGCTCTCTCGCAGAAGCTCCTGATCAAGGACAGGCTGACGCGGCAAGGTCCGCCGGGTTGGGCAAAGCGCGTCGACTTCATGGGCGAGGGCCTGATCGGCAAGACGCTCGGCCAGCTCGGCATGGGGAACATCGGCGCCGAGGTGTTCCGCATGGCGGCGCCGTTCGGGATGAAGTTCATTGCTCACGACCCCTATCTCGACAAGGCGAAGGCCGCCGAGCTCGGCGTCGACGCTGTATCGCCGGAAGAACTCTTCCGCCGTTCGGATTTTCTGTCGGTCAGCGTCCCGCTCTCAGACGCGACAAGGCATTACGTCAACGCGGCGCGGCTGAAGACGATGAAGCCGACCGCCTATTTGATCAACACGGCACGCGGGCCGATCGTCGACCAGAAAGCTCTCTACCAGGCGCTGAAGGACGGCACGATCGCCGGCGCCGGGCTCGACGTGTTCGAGGTCGAGCCGGCGCCCGCCGACGAGCCGATCTACCAGCTTGAGAACGTGATCGTGACACCGCATTCGCTGTGCTGGACCGATGAATGCTTTGCCGGCAACGGCGCAGCCGATATCGCGGCCGTGCTGGAGATCAGGAACGGGCGCGTGCCGAAGGGGATCGTCAATCGCGAGGTCGTCGAAAACCCGCGTTTCAAGGAAAGACTGGCGGAGAACGCGCGCCGAAGTGCATGATGCCGGGACGGAGCCGGTAGAGCTTCAGGAACACCAGCTCGGCGCGCCGCATGGCAGACACGAGCGGTGACTAAGGGAGGACGAAGATGAACGAACGCGAGCGCAAGGATTTTGAGGCCGGCCTCTCGGAAGAGGTCGACGCCTGGATGCGGGGCGACACGTCCCGCCGCGAGTTCCTGACGAAGTTCGGGCAGGCCACGGGCATGCTTGCTCTGGCGGGCGGGTCTCTCGCGCCGTTCACAGATTGGGCGCTCGCCCAGGCAGCCCTGGATCTTGCGGATCCCTCCACGCCGCTCGGGCAAGCGCAAGCCGCCGCCATGAAGGCCTCGACCGAGGGTCCTGCCGATGGCTCGGCCTTTCGCGCCGTCCAAGCCGCCAAGCAATTCTCCGGCGTAACCATCACGAACACCTACGAGGTCGGTCTGCAGGCGCTCGACCCGCGCAATTTCTCCGGCCCGATGTGGGAACAGCTCACGGGCATCAAGCTGAATGTCGCCGAGCTCTCGAACCCTGATCAGTATTCCAAGGCGGTGGCGGAGCACATTGCCGCGTCAGGCGCCTACGACGTGCTCGACATCTCGCCGGCATGGACACCCTCACTCGCCGACGGCGGCGTCATCGCACCGCTCGATGACTACATCGCCAAATACATGAACATGGATGACCTGAACGACTATCATCCGCTCTACAAGGCGCTCCCGACGTACAAGGGAAAGATCTGGGGCTTCTTCGATGATGGCGACATGTTCGCCCTCTACTACCGCAAAGACATCTTCGAGGACCCGAAGCTGAAGGACGCCTACCAGGCGAAGTTCAGCAAGCCGCTCGAAGTGCCGAAGACATGGGAAGACTACGCACAGGTCGCCCAGTTCATCACTGATCAACTGGCGCCGAACGTGTACGGTGCGGGCCATTTCCGCAAAGCCGGCGATCCGGGCAACCAGTTCGACTTCCTGCAGCAGTTCCGTGCCAACGGCGGAAAGTTCTTCGACGAGAACATGAAGGCGCTACTGGCTACCGACGCCGGAATGACAGCCTTGAAGAACATGCTCGCCGCGAACGCCGCCTCCATCCCCGGCAACAACGAGATGGGTGCGGTGTCGCTGTGGGCGGCCTGGCTGCAGGGCAAGGTAGCCATGATCTATTCATGGCCGCCGACAGGACGCATGACCGCCGGTTATTCGCAGAGCGACAAGGCGATCAATTTCGTCCCGCAGTCCACGATCGCCGACAAGGTTGGCTATGCCATCGTGCCCGGCAATCCCGAGCACGCGACGGGATACAACAAGGCGCTTTCGGCAGACTCGGCCAATCCGGAAGCAGCGTATCTCTTCATGCAATGGGCCTGCTCGCCGCCGGTGTCGTTGGCGCGCTGCATGCTCCCCTACGCGCTGCGCGACCCGTACCGTCTGTCGCACTTCAAGTCGCCGCTTTACGGCAAGCTGTTCCCGACTGCGCCCGAGTACCTGAAGAACCTGAACAACTCCGCCAATGTCGGGCTGCTCGACCCGATCATGCCGGGAGCGCAGGATTACTTCATCAGCCTCGACCGCATGTGCACCGCAGTCTGGGCCGGCGCCGACCCCATGGCCTCGCTGCAGACGGCGGCCGCCGAGTGGGATGCGACGACCGAGCGGCTCGGTGTCGACAGCCAGAAGGGATACTACGAGGAGTTCAAGAAGCTCCCCGGCTCTTTCGCCGACAACACGATCGAGAAGCTCGGCATGGCGGTGAAGCTCGACTGAGCCCAGCGCCGATGTCGCTGCCAAACCAATAATGCGACGATCCTCTCCGCCATTTCCTTGGCGGAGAGGAAGCTTTGGCGGTGCTTGGGGGGGGGGAGCGCAACACCGATGACCGCGGACAGCGTGCCGAGCGGAATCCCGGCGGGACGTCGCAAGGCAGGGCTCGAAGGGCTCTCCGATTGGAGCGATCGCCATTTCAAATGGCTCCTGGTTGCTCCCGCGGTTCTGCTCATCCTCGCCCTTTCGATCTATCCGCTCCTGTTTTCGATCTGGGTTCTCTTCGTCAATTACGACTTTCAGGTCCCGGGTCACGCATTCGTCGGCCTGCGAAACTTCGAGCGCGTCGTCACCGATCCGGTCGCGATTCGATCGCTTTGGCTCACCATCGTGTTCTCCACGATCAATGTGAGCATCGAGTTCCTTCTTGGTCTCGCGCTTGCTCTCTCGATGACGAAGATGTTCCGCGGACGCGGCATCATCCTTTCCATCATCATCACACCGCTGTTCATCTGCCCGGTGATCGTCGGGCAGGCCTGGGCGTTGTTGCTGCAGCAGCCCTTTGGCCCGACCAACTACCTGCTCGGCAAACTGCTTGGACGGGAGGTCACGATCGGGTGGCTGACGGAAGCTCCGTGGAACTACCTCGCTATCATTCTTGCCGATGTCTGGCAGTGGACGCCATTCATGTTCGTCATCCTGCTCGCCGGACTGACATCCATCCCGCCCAATCTCTATGAGGCCGCGGAGCTCGACGGCGTAGACAGCTGGCAGGCGTTCAGGACGATCACCCTGCCCCTGCTTTCGCCGATCATCCTGCTTGCCATCACTTTCCGGTTGCTCGATGCGATCAAGCTGTTCGACACGATCTTCATCATCACCGGCGGCGGTCCGGGGACCAAGACCTACACGAGCGCCTTCTATCTCTACACGCTCGGCTTCACCCAGTTCCATCTCGGTGAGGCCACGGCCGGCGCCTGGATAATCCTGATCCTGACTGCCGTCCTCATCACATTCCTTGTGCGGCGACTGCTCAAAGAGGAGCACGCGTGATGGCCGTCAGCGCTCGCCGCATGCACCGGTTTCCGATCGGGCGGACCATCTTCGTGGCGCTGTTCCTGCTGTTCCTGCTGGCGCCGCTTTATTGGATGGCGATGACCTCGATCAAGCCGAGCGACGATTACCTGACGGTGCCACCCGTGTGGTTCCCCGCCAAACCAACGCTTGTGCACTATACCGCCGCGCTTTTCGCTTACCGTGGCCTGCACGGCATGGTGAACAGCCTGATCATCTCATTCGCCGCCACGCTTCTCTCCGTGCTCTTTGGTACGCTCATGGCGTACAGCCTGGCGCGCTTCAGAACCGGCGGCCAACATCTCTCGTTCTGGGTGCTGTCGCAGCGGTTCCTGCCCCCGATTGCCGTCATCCTTCCGATTTTTCTGATCTACCGAAGCATCGGGCTAGCCGACACTCATGTCGGGCTGATCCTCGCCTACACCGTGATCACGCTCCCGGTGACGGTATGGATGATGTACGCCTATTTCCGCCAAATGCCGCGCTCGCTCGAGGACGCCGCTTTGGTGGACGGGTGCACGCGCTGGCAGGCCTTGTGGCGGGTTGCCATTCCGCTCGCGGTACCTGGGCTCGTCGCCGCGGCGGTGTTCGCCTTCATAACCTGCTGGACGGAATTCTTCTTCGCGCTGCTTCTCACAAGCCGCAACGCGTTCACGATGCCCACCGTGTTTCGCGCTTTCACCGGCTTTCAGGGGGCTCTGTACGGCGAGTCGAGCGCACTGTCGGTAGTGTCGCTAGTCCCCTCGATCGCACTCGGCATTCTTGCGCAGCGGCATCTGGTGCGCGGCCTGACGCTCGGAGCAGTTCGTGGTTGAGGTAAAATTGTCCAAGATGGGACCAGCGCATGGCTGACGTCAGGATCAACAAGCTGGAGAAGACGTACAGCGGCGGCGTCCATGCCGTCCGTGGCGTCGACCTCGTCATTCCCGACCGCCAGTTCACCGTGCTTGTCGGACCGTCCGGCTGCGGCAAGAGCACGCTGCTGCGCACTATTGCCGGACTCGAGGATGCCGACGCGGGCACGATCGAAATCGGCGGTGAGGTCGTGAACAACGTGCGCCCGCGCGATCGTGATGTCGCCATGGTCTTTCAGGATTACGCGCTCTATCCGCACATGACGGCGCGCCACAATATCGGCTTCGGGCTGAAGGCGCGAAAGTTCGCTGCATCTGAGATCGAGTCGCGCGTAATGGCGGCGGCGAAGATGCTCGGCATCACGGCTCTCCTCGATCGCTATCCTCGCCACCTCTCCGGCGGCCAGCGCCAGCGCGTCGCGATCGGCCGCGCTATCGTACGCAACCCGAAGATCTTCCTCTTCGACGAGCCGCTGTCGAATCTCGACGCGCAGCTTCGTGACGAGATGCGGGTGGAGATCAAGCGCCTGCACCAGGAAATCGCCACCACGATCATCTATGTCACGCACGACCAGATCGAGGCGATGACACTCGCCGACCGCATCGTGCTGATGCGCGACGGGCTGATCGAGCAGCAGGGCCCGCCGCTCGAACTGTTCGAGCGGCCGGCAACGCGGTTCGTCGCGGGCTTCCTCGGCTCGCCGCGCATGAACTTCGTCGCCTGCAAGGTGGAGCGGAACGGAGGCGAAGCGCGCGCCGCGTTCAGCGATGGCCGTACGCTGCCCCTTTCCCCGGTCCATGCAGTCGTGCCTGAGGGCAACCTGACCTTCGGCATCCGCCCCGAGCATATCGCGCGCGGGGCGCCCGGCGTGTCGATGCGCGCCGGCCAGGCGGCGCTGTCGGCAACGATCGATCTCGTACAGCCGACAGGCACGCGCACCTATGCGCAATTCCAGCTCGGCGGCGTCGAGGTGACGGCCGAGCTGCCGGCGCATACCGTCGAGCATCCGGGGACGTCCGTGGAGCTTCTGGTCGACATGTCGCGCGCGATCTTCATCGATCCGAACACTGAAAAGGTGATCCGTGGCTAGCGCCAATCGTGCCGACAAAGTTGAAATGACCGCCTCACGCGCAATCAAGCTCTTCGGCACGGAAGAGCCGGCGGCCGAGCTGACCACGCTCAGGGCGGGCTCGCTCGAGGCAACGCTCGATTCCGGCAATCTGCGCTACATCAAGATCGGCGACCGCGAGGCGCTCCGCGCCATCGCCTACCTCGTCCGCGACCGCAATTGGGGGACCTACAATCCCGAGATCACCAATCTCAAGATCGATCAGAGCGCCCACAGCTTTTCCATTCGCTACGATGCCGTCTGCAAGGACAAGCAGGCCTTTCGCTACGCCGCCCAGATTGACGGACGCAGCGACGGCTCGCTGACTTTCTCCGCCGAAGGCGAGGCGCTGACGGATTTCGTCACCAACCGCACCGGCTTCGTCGTGCTTCATCCGCTCGAAGGCGTCGTCGGCGCGCCGCTGACGGTCGAGCACGTCGATGGCCGCATCGTGGAGAGCAGATTTCCCGAGCTGATCGACCCGGCATGCCCATTCCAGGACATTCGCGCGCTGACGCACGAGATGGCGCCCGGCGTGAAGGTCGTCTGCCGCATGGAGGGCGACACGTTCGAGATGGAGGACCACCGCAACTGGATGGATGCCTCCTACAAGACCTATGTCCGTCCGCTGGCGCTCCCCTGGCCGTACACGCTGAAGAAGGGCGAGAAGCTTTCACAGCGCGTGACACTAACGGTGAAGGGCGCCATCCCCGCAAGCGCGGCGAAGGCTGGCGCCGCGATCGAGGTTTCGATGGGCGCTGCGGGCCGTGGTCGGATGCCGCGCGTCGGCCTCGCGGCGCCGGGCGACGGCATCGCCGAGGCGATCAAGAACGCCGACCTGATCAAAAACGCCAGGCCGTCGTTCCTTGTCTGCGGCTTCGATACGCGCAAGGGCCACGACAAGGAGACGATGCGCGGCTTCGCGGCGCTCGGCGCTGCCGTTGGCGCCGAACTGGTGCTCGAGGCCATCGAGCCCTGCGTCGACAAGGACGGCAAGCCGAGCGCCGATCCCGACATCATGCATCGCGACATCGCGGCGATAGCGAAGGCCGCCAAAGATGGTGGCGCAAGCTTCGCGCGGGTCGCGCTATCGCCCGCTTCGGACCTGAAATGCACGCTTCCCGGTTCGGTGTTCCCGCCCGCGCCGACTTGGGCCGAGCTGATCGGCGCAGCGCGAAAGGCGTTCCCCGGCGTTCCGGTCGGCGGCGGGATGTTCTCCTACTTCACCGAGCTCAACCGCAAGCGCCCGCCTGCCGAGCTTCTCGACTTCATCTGCCATACCGGCATGCCGATGGTTCACGCCGGCGACGATGTCTCGATGACCGAGACGCTCGAGGCGACGCCTTCGATTTTCAAGTCGGTGCAGGCCTTCGGCGGCGGCAAGCCGTACTGGGTGTTCCCGACGGCGATCGCCATGCGCGACAACCCCTACGGCGCGGCCCCGGCCGAGAACCCGAAGAACATCCGCCAGGCGATGAACCGTGTCGATCCGCGCGAGCGCGCGCTGATCGGAGCGGCGTGGTACGCCGGCTTCATCGCGCGTGCGGCGGCCGCCGGCGTCGACGCGGTCACGCTCGCCGCGACGCACGGACCGGCGGGAATCGTCGTTTCGCGCCAGCCCTACGCGCAGCCGTGGTTCGACGAATCCGGCGCCCGCGTCTTTCCGCACTACCACGTCATCGCCGCCCACACCGCAAACTCCGGCAAGGAGCATGCGACGACCAGCTCCGACGGGCGATCCGTGCAGGCTCTTGCTGCGACAGGGGACAGCGGCACTGTCCTGCACCTCTGCAACCTGACGGGAAGCCAGCAGACGGTGCGCATCGCCGGCACGCCGAAAAACGGCCGCGCGCTCGTCCTCGACGAGACGACCTTCGAAGCCGCCTGCCGCGATCCGAACTGGCGAGCGACGGCAGCGCGGACAACCGTGGCCGGCGACGTGGTTCTGCGTCCCTACGCCGTCGCGGAGATAACCTTCAGCTGACAACGTAGATTTTCAGGAAGTCACAGCGCGCCGGTACCGCGCCGGAGGCAGGGCAATGGAAAGATTCGCCATCATCGTGACGTTCCGTCTGAAGCCGGGCGCGCGCGACGCATTTCTGAAGCTTGTGCGCGAGAACGCGGCGGCGTCGGTGCGTGAGGAGCCCGGCTGCTCTCGCTTCGACGTCATGACCTCGGAGAATGCCGACGAGGTCGTCCTTTACGAAATCTATTCCAACGCCGCAGCATTCGACCACCACATCACAACGACCCATTTCAAGCACTTCGATGCGGCCACGCGCGACCTGGTCGCGGCAAAGAGCGTCGCGCGCTACGCCGTTGCAGAAAACGCTAAGAGCCCTGCGTAGCGATGGCATCTGCCAAGCCCGCCGGTCCGCTTGCACTCGGCGTCATTGCCGATGATTTCACCGGCGCCAGCGATATCGCCAACACGATCCGCCGCGCCGGGCTTCCCACCGTTCTGGCGTTCGACATCCCGTCACTCACACTCGCGAAGGACTTTGCCGCCATCGTGGTCGCGCTGAAGACGCGTTCGATCGCCGCTGCCGACGCCGTCCACCAGTCGCTTGCCGCGCTCGATGGCCTGAAAGCGCTCGGAGCGCAGCAGATCATCTTCAAATATTGCTCGACCTTCGATTCCACGCCGGCCGGGAATATCGGCCCGGTCACTGAGGCGCTCATCGAGCGGATGGGCGTATCGGGCGCCGTGCTCCTCTGCCCCGCTTTTCCCGATGCGAAGCGGACGATCTTCTCCGGGCACCTGTTCGTCGGCGACCGGCTCCTGTCGGAATCCGGCATGGAGAATCATCCGCTCAATCCCATGACAGACCCCGATCTCCGGCGCTGGTTGAAGCGCCAATCGAGGAGTGACGTTGGTCATCTGCCTCTCGCGGTGGTGCATGCCGGGAAGGCCGCCATCCGCGCGCACCTCGACGCCGAAGCGAAGGCCGGGCGACAGCTGGTGATCGGTGATGCCGTTGAGAACAGTGACCTGATGGCGCTCGGCAGAGCGCTCGCCGATGCGCCGCTCGTCACCGGCGGCTCGGGAATCGCAGTCGGCCTCGCCGCCGTGCATGCGGAGTCGCGCGCCACAAAAGCTGCCGCGTCGAGCAAGCGAACCAATGGACCGGGGCTCGTGCTCGCCGGAAGCTGCTCGAAGGCGACGCTCGGTCAGGTCGCTGCCTATGCCGCGAAGCATCCGGCGCTTGCGATCGACGCCGAAGCGGTGGTCGCCGGGCGCACGACGCCGGAGACCGCCCTCGCCTTCATCGCCGCCAACAAGGACGCAGCGCCGCTGGTCTTTTCCTCGGCGGAGCCGGATGTGCTTCGCGCGGTGCAGGCGCGGCACGGGCAGGAGCGCGTTGCCGCAGCACTCGAAGGGCTCTTCGCAGCGATCGCCAGCAGCGCCGTTGACGCCGGCGTGCGTCGTCTTGTCGTCGCGGGCGGCGAAACCTCCGGCGCGGTCGTCACTGCGCTCGACCTGAAGATCCTCGAAGTCGGAGACGAGATCGCGATCGGCGTGCCGGCGCTCGCTGCGCTTGACCGTCCGCTCGCGCTTGCCCTGAAGTCCGGAAACTTCGGCGAAGCTGATTTCTTCGAGAGGGCGCTGTCGGCGCTCGGAGACGACTCGGATGACTGAGCCCGACGAGGGCGCGCTGCGCCAGGAGATCTGCGTCTTCGCACGCTCGATGTTCGAGCGCGGACTGACGGCAGGCTCATCGGGCAATCTGAGCGCGCGGCTCGCCGACGGCTTTCTCGTGACCCCGACGGGATCGTCGCTTGGCTTCCTCGATCCATCGCGGCTCTCGAAGCTCGACCGCTCCGGCCGGCATATCGCGGGCGACCCGCCGACGAAGGAAGTGCCGCTCCACCTGGCATTTTACGAAGTCGCGTCCGAGGTCGGTGGCGTCGTTCACCTCCATTCGACCTACGCGACGGCGCTGTCATGCCTCGCCGACATCGATCCGAAAAACGCGCTCGACCCGATCACGCCTTACGCAATTATGCAGCTTGGGCCGGTGCCCGTACTCCCGTACGCTCGGCCGGGGTCGCAGGCGATCGCCGAGCCCATCAAGGTGGCGGCGCGAACCGCGACGGCGGTGCTCCTCGCCAACCACGGCCCCGTCGTTTCCGGAAAGACCTTCCGCTCCGCCGTCATGGCCGCGGAAGAACTCGAAGAGACCGCGAAACTGATGCTGCTGCTCCGCGGCATGAAGGTCCGGCTTCTGTCGGAGCAGGCGATCGCCGAGCTGCAAGGACGTTAGGCGCATCGCGCCTGCCCTATCCTCCGGTGTTCTCCACCAGCATGTCGACGAAATCGCGGAGCTTCATTCCGGCTCGGCCTCCGAGACCGGCGGCGGTTTGGTTCACGTGCGACAGCGCTCCGAACGAATAGGCAGAGCGCGAGTCGCCGATCGGTGCTGAGGCCGAGGACACCGTTCCGGCCGCCATCCTGCGCAGATCGAGATCAGCGAGACGGGCGATGCCGGCGTTCTCCTTGCCCACACCGGCATCGTTGAAGAAGATCGCGTAAAGCTGCGGACCGATCACGCCGTCCGGCCTGCCGCGAAAAAGTGCTGCATGCGAGCCGGTGATCGCGATCGCCCCGGCGTCGTCGGGTTGCAGCATGGGCGCCGCGTCGAGGCAGATGATCTTCGGCGTGCCCGGCGTCTCGCGAATGGTGAAGCGCTTGCCGCCCTCGATCGCCGGCAAGTGCGCCGCGACGACTGGCGCGGACCGCATGCGCTCGGCGCTGTCGCGCGCCCGCTCGCCACGCTGGATGCCGAGCTTCGCCGCCGCTTCGTTAGCGTAGCTGATGATTCCATGCTCGAGCATGTCCTCGGCATCGGCGATCTTGCCTGTGAAGGCGTCGACCGTGGCGGCTGCAAGCGCGACCCTGTCGAGATAGGCGAGGCCCTTGATGCCGGCCTGCTGATAACCGACGCCGGCGTCGTTCAGGATCACGCCACGGATGCCCCATTTTGCTGCGTGATAGGCATTGTACTCGCCGCCGTAGGAGCCTGAGACCAGCACCTGGCCTTCGCAATCCTGCGTGGCGCTGGCGCTGCTCGAAACCGCGATTATCCGGACTGCCTCGCTCATGCCTGGCGGGCAGCGCGCGGTCTATCCTCTTTGCCCTCGCGCACGACATTGCGAAGTGGCGCGCTTGACTCGAGCCGCCGGATGTTGTCGGCGAAGACGACGCAGCGCCGCTCCCACACGCCATCCGTCCAGGCAGCAGCGTGCGGGGTCATGCGCACGTTGGGAAGGCTTTCGAAGGGGAGATTCGCCGGCGACACCTTGTCGTCCGCGGAGGTCGGATAGCGGTACCAGGTGTCGAGAACCGCGCCGCTGATGATCCCTTGCTCCAAGGCGTCGTAGAGGTCCTTCTCGACCGCGATCTCGGCACGCCCGACATTGATGAGCAGCGCCGTCGGCTTCATCAGCTTGAACTGTTCACGGCCGAGCATGCCACGCGTCGAGTCACTGAGCGGACAGGCGACGACCACCACATCCGCGCGCCGTAGCATCTCGCCGAGCCGGTCCGCCGTCGCGATCCAGTCGACATTCGGCGCGCTCGCCCGGCTTCTCTGCGTGACGGCAAGCACCGTCATCCTGAAGGCCTTGGCCCGCGCCGCGATCGCCGCACCGATGTGGCCAAGCCCGATCAACCCGAGCGTCTTTCCCGAAGCCTCGCCGTGCGAGGAGCGGGAGAAGTACGCTCCGGCCCAGCCTTCGCCTCGGATCGACTGCGTCATCGCACCGTAGCCGACGATGTGGTCGAGCATCGCCGCGAAGACATATTCCGAGATCGGTCCCTCATGCTCGAAGGCGTTGCAGACCCACGCATCCGGCGGCAGCGCCGGAAAGACGATCTTGTCCGTGCCGGCGCCAGGCAGCTGCAGAAGCTTGAAGGCAGCGCGCGAGGAATCCTTCTCGAAGAAGCGCGAGGCGATGACGACATCGACCTCGACCGGCGAAGGCGGCGCCTCCGGTATGTCGACGAAGGCGTCGCCGGCGGAAAGCAGGGGGCGAAGCATGTCCTTCCGGCCCACAGCGATGTCCCAAAGAGCGATGCGCATTTTCGGCCTTATCTCGCGGCCCGAACGGGCGATCCAACCGCTGCGTCCTTCAAGAGATCGGCCGCTCGTTCGATCAACGCCGAAAGGTCGCGTTCATCCTCGCGGCTGACCTCGACGAGGGGCGGACGCACAGGTCCGGCCGACTTGCCGACCATCCGCAGGCCTGCCTTGACGATCGCCACGGCGTAGCCGTGGCGGCGGCGGCGGATCGCGCCGAGCGGGACATAGAATTGCTCGAGCAGCGCCTCGACGGTGTCGTCATCCCCGCCGCGGAGCGCCTCGTAGAATCGGACGGCAAGCGCCGGCAGGAACGTGAAAACGGCGGAGGTGTAGCTGCGGATACCGAGGCTGAAGCACTCCGCCGCGATAAGCTCGGCCGTCGGCACGCCGTTGATGAGCGCCAACCGATCACCGGCACGACGTTTCAGTTGCGCCAGCGCCTCGAAGTCACCGGTGCCATCCTTGACGGCAATGAGGTTCGGGCAGGTTTCGGCAAGCCTGAGCGATGTGTCGGGCGTCAGGATGCCGTTGCCGCGGCTATAGACGATAACGGCGATCGACGCCGCACGGCAGACCGCTTCGATGTAGTGCGCGAGGCCTTCCTGCTCCGACTCGACCAGATAGGGCGGGAAGAGAAGGACCGCGGCAGCGCCCTCCTCCTCAGCCGCACGCGCCATCTCGCAGGCGAGCGCCACGCCGAACCCTATTCCGACGATGACGGGGATACTCGGCGTTGCCTTCGTCGCCGCTTTCGCAAGCGACCGATGCTCAGCCTGTGTCAGCGAGAAAAGCTCACCGGCGCCGCCGACCGCCACGATCGCCGTCGGGCGGTAAGCCGCGAGTTCGGTGAGGTGGCGCTGGAAGCCGCCAAGATCAACGCGATCACTGGCGTCGAACGGCGTCGCCGGGAAGGCGAGAATACCCTCCGAGATCTGCCGCTTGAGAGCGTCGTGCGAGAAGCTCACAGGGGAACTCCGGCGCTGAGCACCAAGCCAAACCAAAGTCTCACTGGATGAGACTCGCTCTTGCTTGGTGAGATTTGGCGAAGCGACATGGCGTTAGGGGGACGCGAGGGCGACGAAGCCCAGCCGTTCCGAGATGGCCTTCGCGGTGTCCGCCACGAGCCTGCCGATACGGTCGATCTCCGGCATGATGCGCTCGGCCGGGCCGGAAACGCTGATCGCCGCCACGGGCTGGCGGCGATGATCGAAGACGGCGGCCGCGGTGCAGGCGAGCGTCGCCTCGAACTCGCTCCGGTCCATGGAATAGCCGCGCGTCCTGATCTCGGCCACATCGCGCTCAAGCGCGACCAGGCTCGTCAGCGTGTGCTCGGTGTAGCGCTTCATGGCGATACGGCCGAGCAGCACGCGCCGCTCGCGCTCGCCCATCGCCGACAGGAATGCCTTGCCGACGGCGCTCGCATGCATCGGGCGGTGCGAGCCGAGCCGCGAGCTGATCGTCACCGATTTCGGTCCCTGCTCGCGATAGAGGAGCACCATGCTGTCGGCGTCGAAGACAGCAAGATTGACCGCCTCGCCCACCATCTCAAGCAGCGCCCGAAGCAGCTCCGGCGCGACCTGCATCACATCGGTCGACTGCAACGCGGCAACACCGAGCTGCACCGCTTCACGGCCAAGCCGCCAGCGATTTGTCGTCGCATTCACTTCGAGGAATCCGAGCTCGCGCAGCCGCTCCGCGATCCGATAGGTGGTCGAGCGGCTGAGGCCGACGGCCGCCGCCACCTCCGGAATCGTCGGCTCCGGAGACATACGGAAGAATTGCAGGATCGAGAGCCCGCGCTCCAGCGTACCGACCGGCACTGCATCGGCAGGCGCGACCGGTTGGCTTTTTGTCGATTTCGGCACGGACGGGCTGGTGGGATCAGGCTTTGCCGCCAAACTCGCCTCTCGGCTCACGCGGGTCAAGAAATCTCCTAACCTTCCAGGGATGAGCCGGCGCGAGGATGCTCCCGCGCCGGCTCTTGCTCATGCAGGGCTATTGAACGCCCCAGATCTGCTTGTAGTGGTCGCGATAATTATTCGACGGCTCGAAGCGGTTCTGATCGCCGCCATCGGCATCCACGTTTTCCTTAGTGACGAGATGCACCTTGGTGACGAAGCCTGACGGGCCTTCGCCGTTGAACGCGCGGTTCAGCTCGTCGATCACCTGCCAGCCATGCATCACCGCCGGTTCCGGCACCGTGGCGATCTGATACTGGCCGTTCCTGATACGCTGATAGGCAGACTCGCTGCCGTCGCCGGCGGCGATGAGATGCGGCGGCGCTGCCGGGTCGATGCCAGCGGCCTTCAGCGTCGGCACGGCGAAATCGAAATACACCTCGTTGAACGTCAGGATGTAGCCGAGGTCGTTGCCGAACTTCTGCAGGAGCGAGCTGATCAGGCCAGGCGTGCGCTGCGGCACCTCACCGAACGGCGCATTGTCCTCGGAGAGGAGCTTGCAGCCGGTGCACTCGGCAATCGCCTTCTCGATGCCGTCGCTCTTCATCACCACGATCGGATATTGCCGGTCGGAGATGACTTCCGCCTGGGCTTTGCCGTCCGAATGGACGACGGCGTATTCGCCGGCCGTGTAGGCGATGTCCCACGGATCCGTGCCGACATTGGTGAAGACCTTTGGGTCGGCGACGGGGCCGGGCTTGTCTGTCGCATGCCAGCCGATCACCACGATGCCCGCGTCGTTGGCCTGCTGGATCAGCGTCTTGTTGTTCTCGATCGACACCGAGCCGAGGATGATGGCGTCGGGCTTCAGCGCGATCGCCTGCGCCAGCGCGTCGGCGCCACCGGTCGCGGTGCCCTTGCCGTCCATCAGCGTGAATTTCCAGCCGAGCACCTTCGCGGCTTCCTCAGCGCCGCGCGCCGAGTCGGCGTTGCCGCTCGAATTCTGCGTGAGCGAAACATAGACCACCGACTTGCCCGTCGCAGCCTTCGGACCTGTCGTCGGTCCATCCCATGTCGTCTGCGGCCCGACCGAGCGCGCGATGTCCGCCTTCATGCGGTCCAGCACCTCGTCGGCGTAAGCGGCACCCGCGAGCGTTCCGACCACGCCGAGCGCGGCTACACTTGCGAGGAGTTGCGTCTTCATTTTCGTCATGTCGATCCCTCCCTTTCTTTCTCTCTTTGGGTTTTCCCCAACGTCACCGTTTGCGCCGACGCGCGGCGTATCCTGCCAAGCCGACCGAGATGATCAGGGCAGCGCCCTGGAAGATCGGCTCAGCGAAGAATGAGTTTCCGAGCTGCTGCAGGCCGGCGATGCCGACGGCGAGCACGAGCACGGCAATGATGGTGCCCCAGGCGTTGACGCGGCCGGGACGAACGGTCGTCGCGCCGAGAAGCGCGCCGACAAAAGCCGGAAGCAGGAATTCCGGACCGACCGAGCTTTGCGCCACCTGCAGCCTCGCGGCGAGAAGCACGCCGGCGAGCCCGACGAGAAGACCGCTGCAGACGAAGGCGCCCATGACCAGCCGCCGTGCCGGCACACCGGTCAGCTCGGCAGCGCGGCGGTTCGATCCGATGGCGTAGAGACGGCGCCCGATCGGCACATGCTCGAGCGCGATCCAGGCGAGGATGGCGACCGCCGCGACCATGTAGGTCGGGAGCGGTATGGAGAAGAGCCTGGCGTCGTTGAGATTGGCGAACGCCAGCGGCACGTTCCCGACGAGCTGCGTGCCGTTCGTGTACCAGGTGCCGATTCCGTAGAGGATGGTGCCGACGCCGAGCGTCGCGATGAACGAATCGATCTTGGCGTATTCGACGAGGACGCCGTTGATCCAGCCGACAAGCCCACCGATCCCGATGGTGGCGAGAACGACAAATGGCCAGGGCAGACCGAGATCGGTCAACAGTCCCATCGCCGTGATGTGCATGAGCCCGACATTGTAGGCGATCGAGAGATCGTAATTGCCAGTCGAGATGACGATCATCTCTGCCATCGCGAGCAGCGCGACCGTCGTGTTGTTGCCGAGGATCGCGCGGAAGGTCTGCGTGCCGGTAAACGTCCCTGGCAGCAGGATCGAGAAGACGATGATGAGCACGATGCCGAAAACGAGGAGGCCGTGCACCGAGAGAATGTGGAGAAGCGTCGCTCGGATGCTGCCGCCAATCGGCGCGGCTTCCGAGCCCGCACTGTCGGCACGAGCACTCTTCTCAACGCTTTCCCGCGCGCTCATGGCCGCGCTTCCGCCGCAGATCGCGTCACATCAGAAGAGCCGATGCCGCCGACAGCCTGCGTCAAAGCCTCGACGCTCAGCTCCGAGCGCGGAAGCTCATCGACGATGCGGCCGCGGCTGAAGGCGAGAACACGATCGGCGATTTGCACAAGCTCGTCGAGGTCGCTCGAAACGACGATCGCCGCTGTGCCTTTGGCGGCGTCCTCCGCCATCATGCGGTAGATCTCGGTCTTCGCGCCGAAGTCGACGCCGATTGTCGGGTCCTCGAGCACGAGCACGCGATAGCCCTGCTCGGCCCAGCGGGCGAGAACGACCTTCTGCTGGTTTCCGCCGGAAAGCGTTGAGATGTCGCGGTCGGGATCGGGCGGGCGCACGTCGAAGCGTTTCAGGATCGTGCGCGCCGTCTCCGTTTCCGTGGCGCGACTCCTCAGCCGGAACGTCTTCTGACCGAAGTTCAGCGGGTTCAGGAACAGGTTCTCCTTGACGGTCAGCGTGCCGGCGAGCCCCTCCTCCGCGCGCTTGCCGGTCGCAAAGCCGAGGCCGGCGGAAATAGAGGTGCCGGGCGAGCTACCTGTCAGCGACTTGCCGTCGATCTCGATCGTGCCTGCCTCGTGCGGAATGACGCCGCCGAGCGCACGGCCGACAGCCTCGTGTCCCGCGCCGCGAAGGCCGGCGAGGCCCACAATCTCCCCTACCGCGACATCGAACGACACGGGCCCGACATCGCCGACGCAAAGATCGGTGACGGCAAGGGCCGGACGGCCCTCATGCTTCCGCCGCACAAAATTCCGCGACGTGGGCGCGCGGCCGACGATGTCGGTGACGAGCTGCTCGGGCGAGATCGCGACCGGCCTGTAAGTGGCGACGGTTCGGCCGTCGCGCAGCACCGTCAAGGCATCGGCGATGCGGAACACCTCATCAAGCCGATGCGTGACGTGGATGATGCCGACGCCGCGATCGCGGAGCCGCACCAGAATATTGAAGAGCCGCTGAACATCGGCCTCAGGCAGGCTCGCCGTCGGCTCGTCGAGCACCAGGAGACTGGCGTCGTTGGCCAGCGCTCGCGCGATCGCCACGATGGATTTCTCGGCGCGGCTTAGCTCCGATACCGGTCGATCGAGCGGAAGCGGCGAGCCGAGCCGCTCGACGGCCTTCGCCGCGGCGCGCTCGACCGCCGGCCAATCGATCAGCTTCCAGCGCCGCGGATAGCCATAGCCCATGGCCATGTTCTCGCCGACGCTCATCGACTGGATCAGGCCGAGGTCCTGATGCACGAAGGCGATCTTCCTGCGCGACGTTTCGTCGAGCGGGACGCCGGCAATCTCGATCTCGCCGCTGTCGGCGGCATGGACGCCGGCGAGGATCTTGATGAGCGTCGTCTTGCCGGCGCCGTTGGCGCCGAGGAAGGCGTGGATCTCGCCCGCGAGCACGGTGAAGTCGACGCCGCGCAGCGCCTCGGTCCCGCCGAAGCGCTTGGTCAGGCCTCTAACCTTGAGGAGCGTCCCCTCGCCTTCAGCCATCGCAGCCGGTAGCTAGTCCCATTCATTGGGACATTATGTCATTTATTGAGACTATGGACCGAGGCGAAGCCCGTCAAGTTTGATGGCAGTGCCGAGGCGTGCGGCAAAACAAGCAGCCTTTGCTTCCGTCATCGGCCCGCGGGCCGCGACTCACGAGCCGGCAACCAGCCAGGCGAGCAGACACACGCCCAGGAAATAACCCAGCGCCACGATCCCGCCGATCGAGACGCACTGATCGAGCTTTTCCTTCCAGAGCCGGTCGGCGGAGCTTTCCCGTTCCTTGGACATCGCACGCTCCCTGAGTTTGACCCCAGCGAGCGGGATTATTAGGCGGCGCGCCCCCGAAGGCTGTGGGTTTCACCACAGTTGATTTACGAGGCGAAAGGCACAGTATCGGCCGGCGACGCGGTTCTCGCCGCCACAGTCCGGGAGCCTGGCGTGACGGCTTCTAAGACATTCCTCGACGGGCTTTCAGACGACGATCGGGCCGAGCTCGAGCGTCTGTGGATCACGTGCAAATACGAGCGCGACGAGACGATCATCACGCATGACGGAAGCGACCGCGACGTCTTCTTCGTGCTCGAAGGACGGGCGCGCGCGACGATCTATTCCGATAGCGGCCGCATGGTCGCCTATCGCGACATCGAGCCCGGCGGCATCTTTGGCGAGCTAGCGGCGATCGACGGCAAGGCCCGCTCGGCAAGCGTGGTTGCGCTCGATTCCATGCGGGTCGCGCATCTCTCCGCGTCGTCGTTCCGCAACCTCGTGGAGACGCGGCCAGGCTTCACCTGGGCGATCCTCGTCCACCTCTCCGACCAGATGCGGCGCATGACCGAGCGCGTCTATGAGTTCAGCACGCTCGTCGTCCGCAAGCGGCTGATCCGCGAACTGTTGCGGCTAGCGGGCGGCGAGGAGCGCGCTGAAGGATCAGCGACGATCTTCCCGGCGCCGACGCACTTCGATCTCGCCACCATGATCAGCACGCACCGCGAAGCCGTTTCGCGCGAGATGAGCGAGCTTTCCCGCCGCAAGCTCGTCGAGCGGCGTGGGAAGAAGCTGCTCCTTCCCGATCCGGCCGCGCTGGAGGCGCTCGCCGGCACTGAGAATTAGCCGCGAAAGGGCCAGATTCAGCTCCGGTTAGCGGCTCGTTAGCTTTCTCTCTTAGAGCGGTATGAACCCGCTCGATCTACCTCAAGGTTGAGATTGCTTTGAGAGGAGCGGGACAATGTTTCGTTCAGCCTGTCGTCTGGCCTTCGCGTTCGCCTTCGCCCTCGCCCCGGCGAGCCTGCTTGCCGCCGATTGGCAGGTCGTGAAGGTCAGCGGACTTGTCTGGATCGTCGGCACGAAGATCGAGCCGATGCGCGCCACGCCCGGCATGGTGCTCCCGCCGAATGCGACGATCGCCACCACGGCGCGCGCACGCGCCATGCTCCGCCACGGCGCCGACGTCCTGAGCCTCGGCCCGAACACGCAGGTCGCGCCGCAGGCGCGCGCCATTCGCGGCCTCACCACGGTCCTCATGCGGCAAGGCAAAGCGGAGCTCGACATCGAGCATCGCAACCAGCCGCATTTTTCCGTCGAGACGCCTTATCTCGCCGCTGTCGTGAAGGGCACGCACTTCACGGTCGACGTCGACCAGGGTGCTGCGGCTGTGTCGGTCGAGCGGGGACGCGTTCAGGTGACGTCATTCTCGTCGCACCAGAGTGTCGATGTCACGAACGGTCAGACCGCGTCGACGTCCGATGCCGGCCTTTCGGTGGATGGCGGCGGCACCGTTTCGCCGGTGGCCAGCGTCGGTGCAAAGGCTGCGCTTGTCGAAGCGACGGAGAGCGCAGACACGTCGGCAACGACAGAAGCGGCCACCAACATTGCGGCGGCAGGCCCGCGCGGCCGCGCCTCGTCCATGCGAGGCGTCGGCGAGACGAGAAGGAGCTTCAGGGAAGCCGGCAGCCGTTCGGGTTGGAGCGGCTTTGGTCGCCATGCTCATCAAAACAGCGGCCCCGGCAACAACGGCAACCACTTCGGCTGGTCCGGCCATTCCGGCAGCAACGGAAGCGGCAAGGGGAAATCGGGCGGCGGCGGTTCCGGTGGCGGGAACGGAAACAGCGGAAGCCATGGGAACAGCGGCAGCGGCGGCAGCAACAACAGCAGCAACAGCGGCGGCAGCAACGGTAACAATGGCAATGGCGGCAATAACGGCAACGGCGGGAATAACGGGAAGAGCGGCAAGAACTGACGATCGCGCTCGCTAACGTCTGCCAGAGACACGAGGGGGCCCGTGTCCAGGATTCCGATGTCAGCCTGGTTTCGGCCGGCACTGGCCGCGATCGCGGTCGTGCTCCTGTCGCTCATCGCCGACAGCTCAGGGCTTCTTGCGCCCGTCGACCGGTGGCTCGGCGATCTCCGCTACCTGTCGGGGAAGCGGGCTGCGAGCGGTGACATCGTCGTCGCCGACATCGACTCCAAAAGCCTGCATGACATCGGGACGTGGCCCTGGCCGCGGCATATCCACGCCGAGCTGATCGACAAGCTGAATGATCTCGGCGCTGCGCAGATCGCCTTCGACGTTGATTTCAGCGCCGCGTCGAACCCCGCAGACGACACCGCCCTTGCCGACGCGCTGAAGCGCGCCGGGGGCTCCGTCATCCTCGCAAGTTTCGCGCAGGCGCCGACCGGACAGATCGGCGACCTCGACCTGACTTACAATGTTCCGATCCCGGCCTTCCTCGCCAATGCGTGGACGGCCTCGGTCAACGTGCTTCCCGATCCGGACGGACACGTTCGGAGCCTTCGCTACGGCGGCGTGATTGCCGGCGAGGCGACGCAATCCCTTTCCGCCATGCTGTCGGGCCAGCCGGTCCAATCGACCGGCGGATTCCCGATCGATTTCTCCATCCGCGCCGACACGATCGAACGCCTCTCCGTGATCGATATCCTGCGCGGCAAGGTCGACAGGAGCCGGATCGAAGGAAAGACCATCGTCATCGGCGCCAGTGCCGTCGAGCTTCGCGATCTCTTCCAGGTGCCGCACTACGGCATCGTCTCGGGGTCGCTGCTCCAGGTGCTCGGCGCCGAAACGCTGATACAGAACCGCGTCATCTCCGATGCCGGCAGCAGCGTCGGCTTTGCCGGCCTCGCGCTGATCGCGATCCTCTTCACGCTCGTTTTTGGCCGGTTCCGCTGGTCGCTCTTGACGGGCGGTACGCTCTTTCTCGCGCTTGGCATCGAGGCCGCGGCTACGCTCGCGCAGGTGCAGGGGTTGATCCATATCGACACCGCGATGTGGCATATCTCGCTGTTTGGCCTCGCGATCTTCGTGATCGGCAGCGAGATCGACGTCCGCGGCATCCTGCTCCTGATTTCCCGCAACGAGACCCGCAATGTGCGGACGATCCTCGAGCAGGTGATCTCCGACAACTTCGCGGGCGTCCTGGTCGTCAATGAAGATGGAACCATCGAATCGGCAAGCCGCTCGGCGCTGACTTTGCTCGGACTTCCGCAGCGCGAGCTTGCGGGCGACCGTGTGGAATCGATCGTCCCAGCGAAGCTTGCTCGTGCAACACGGTCGGCACTCGCCAGCGCTGATCCGGCCTTTACGCCCGCCGCGCACGAAGTTCATTACGCCCGCGCCGACGGCGCTTCCCGCATCCTTGAATATGTCGTGACGCCCTCGCGGCTCGCGGGTGGCGTCAGCCAGGCGGGAGAGAAGCTTCCCGACCGCGTCGTCGCGACCCTCACCTTCGTCGACGTGACTGAACGCCGTGCCGCGGAGGAGCGGGTCGCTTATCTCGCGCGGTTCGACACGCTGACCGGCCTGCCGAACCGCAATCACTTCGAGGAGAAGCTCGAGGGCGCACTCCAGCGCTACCGCGAGACGGGCAAGAACTGCGCGGTCCTGTTCTTCGATCTCGACCGCTTCAAGGCCGTGAATGATACGCTCGGCCACGATTACGGCGATCGGCTACTCACCGCCGTGGCGCGGCGGCTGCTCGAAGTCGTCCGTGGCCGCCCGGACGGCGACACCATCGCGCGCTTCGGCGGCGACGAATACGCCGTGCTGATGGCAGGGCCGCTGACACCGCGCGAAGCGGAGATCCTGGCGGACCGCCTGATTGCTACGGTCGGCGAACCCTACGAGCTCGACGGCCACCGGCTCATCGTCGGGCTGAGCGTCGGCATCGCGCTCCCGCGCGCCGCGGACATGAGTGTCGGCACGCTGATGAAGAACGCCGACGCTGCGCTCTACCGCGCCAAGGGTAGCGGCGGCGGCATTTCGCGTGTCTTCGACGCTAGCATCGAAACACTCATCCGCGCGCACCGGGAGATGGAGGTTGCGCTCTGGGATGCCTTTGAGCGCGACGAATTCGAGATCTTCTACCAGCCGCAGGTGAACCTGCACGATGGCAGCATCCTTGGCGTCGAGGCGCTCCTTCGCTGGCGCCGGCCGGATGGCAGCTATGTTTCCCCTTCCGACTTCGTGCCTGTCGCCGAGGCCGTCGGGCTGATCGCGCCGCTCGGACATTGGGTGCTCGAGCACGCCGCCATGGAGGTCGCCCGCTGGCCCGTGCCACTCAAACTCGCGGTCAATGTCTCTCCCGTGCAGTTCGTGAAGGGCGATCTCGCGATGTCGGTCGAAGGCGTGCTCACACGCTCAGGACTGCCGGCGGAGCGGCTGGACCTCGAGATCACCGAATCGCTGTTCCTTCAGGAGAACCGTTCGATCACCGAGACGATCGAGAAGCTGCGCGCACTCGGTGTCAGCTTCGCGATCGATGACTTCGGCACTGGCTATTCCTCGCTCGGTTACGTGCGGAAGTTTCCCGTCGAGAAGATCAAGATCGACCAGACCTTCGTGCGCGGCCTGCCGCATGACAACGAAGCCGCGGCCATCGTCGGCGCCGTGTGCGCGCTCGCGCGTGGGCTGAACATCGGGGTTCTCGCCGAGGGAATCGAGACAGAGGAGCAAGCGGCGGCACTGCGCCTCTTCGGATGCGGCGAAGGCCAGGGCTTCCTCTTCGGAAGGCCGCAGCCGGGCGCCGCGATCCTGGCACTGCTCGAGACGGACGAAGCGAGAGAGAGGCGCTCCGCATAGCCGCCTCGATCGCGGCATCGGTTGAGTCCATTCGCCCACTTGGGCAAACTGCGTAGCCGGAAGGACGGGACGCGGGGATCATTGGGTGAGGCCTGGGCTTCTCGCGTCGATCCTCACCGGGCTCGCGACCGCCGCCTTTGCCTGGCTCGTCTCGCTGACACCTGCGGGTAAGCTTCTCGAAAACCAGTATGCGCTTGGCCTGCTTTACGGACTGCGCGGACCACTGCTCGCGCCGCCCGGCGCCGTCATCGTCGCGCTTGACGACGAGACCATCGAGTGGCTGCGCGAGTCTGCCGCCGAACCAGACAGCCATCCATGGATCGTCTGCATCCCGCCGGAGGAGCGCCGGTCCCTTGCCCAGCTTCGCGGGCCGAGCTCCCTCCCCCGTTCGGTGCATGCGTGTCTTCTTGCGCGACTGAAGGAGATCGGATTCCGCGCTGTCGCCTTCGACATTCTGTTCTCGGTACCGGGAGCTGAGCAGGACGACTCGCTGTTCGCTGAGTCGCTGCGAGCGCATGGGGTAGCGGCGATCCTGACCGGCGTCGAGCGCGCCGTTGTGCGTGACGGCGCGACCGAGCTTCTCGTCGAACGCAAGGTTGAGCCGCTGCCGCTGTTTCAGCAAAGCGCCGCTGCTACGGGCATCTTCCTCGTGCCGAAATCAGGCGGGCCGGTTTATGGGTATGTGAGAGAAGCGCCGGGATTTGAAAACACGGCCTCCCTTCCAGATCAGCTGCAGGCACTGCTGGACGGACAAGCTGCCAGCGTCCCGCAACGCTTCGGCAAGCGCGCCTTCGAGTATCTCTGGCTTTACGGGCCGCCGGGTTCGGTGCCGACCGTCTCGGCGCGCGACATCCTGAGCGGCGAGGAAAGCGACGCGGTACGCGCGCTCGCCGCCACATCGGCCGCGCTCGTCGGTGCATCCGATCCAGACACCAGCAACTATCCGGATTCGTTTCCGTCCTTCTTTCAGGGCGCGATCGGGACGGATATCAGCGGCGTCGAGCTGCTCGCCACGGCCTTCCTCAACACCCACACCAACACCGCGCTCCGCCGCCTTCCCTCTGCGCAGGAAACAGTCGTCATCGCGCTCTTCGCCTTCGCCCTTGGCTTCCTGGCGAGAGCGAGGAGCCGGCTCGCGATGTTCGCTGCCCCTCTTGCCGGATTGGTCTACGTCGGCGCGGCGGCGTTTCTGTTCTCCCGCCTGCACCTCTTCGTGCCGACCGCCACGCCGGTCTTCATCGTCGTTCCGACCGCGTTTCTGATCGCCGTGGTCGTCCGCTATCGTTTCGCGCGCGGACTGATCATGCGCCTCGCCCCCGCCCCTGCCGCGCGGCGCATGCTGACAAAATCCACCGATCGGCGCAGCACCGCCGTGACACACGACGCGACGGTCGCGTTTCTCGACCTGATCGGATCGACGTCGATCGCCGAGAAGGTTCCGCCGGCCGACTTCAACTCGCTTCTCAACACCTACTTCGATCGGGCGGTGGAAAACGTCGAGAAGCATCGCGGACAAATCGCCGCGTTCACCGGCGACGGGATCACCGCGATCTTCACCGGGACGGAACGTCGGCAGAACCATGCCGTCCGCGCCTGTCTCGCGGTAACCGATGTCCTCGCGGCGATGGAACGCGTGAATGCCGACAACGCGACGCTCGGTCTTCCCGCGCTTCACATGCGCATCGGCATGAACAGCGGCGAGGTTGTGGAAGGCGAGATCGGCGCGCGTGACCGTTTCAATTTTTCGGTCATCGGCGACGTCGTCAATCTCGCATCGCGCCTGGAGCAAATGGGAAAGACGTTGTTCCCGGGCGAGAATGACGTCGTGCTTCTCGGTGAGACCACGCACGAGATGAGCGTCGGCGCGGGCTTCCCGTTTCGCGACTGCGGCCCTTGCGAGATCCGCGGCCGCGATCGCCCCGAACGAGTCTTCAGGCTTGAACTGCCCCACCGCGGTTGATTGAATAGGCCCCGCCTTTTGGTGGTATTTTGTTCCGGGGGAAGGCGCTGTGCACGGAGTGCTCCACACAGCTTGCAAGCCTTTGCAAAGGCTGGGCGCCGTGGCCCTGGCAGGCATTCTTTCCCTCGCGCTGGCCCCCTCTTCCTTTTCGCAGGAGCGCACTTCGTGCCTCGGCGGCGCGCCAGGAGCGCCCTCCGTCTTCATCGATTCAACGGCAAGCGAAGTCTCCGTCTTTACCACCGACGGCTTGCGGCTAACGGCGTCGCGCAATCTCCTCCTCTGCCCCGGAGACGAGGTGCAGACTGGCGCCACCGGCCGCGTCGCCATCCGCTTCGACCAGAAGCGGACGGTCATTCGCCTCGACGGCAACAGCCGCACCCGCGTGCTCTCTGGCGGAACCGGGAGCGGCGATGTCAGCCTCATCTCCGGCATCCTCTACTTCGTGAGCTCGGTGCGCCGCCACTTCCAGGTCGACACGCCCTACATCGTCGCGGGCATCGATGGCACGGAGGCGATCGTCGCGGTTCGTCCGCGCGATGCGTTGGCGATGGCGGTCGTGCGCGAAGGACTTGTCAGCGCCTATGACCAGACGGTGGGACAAAACGGTGAGTTGAAGGTCGCAGGAGGCGAAGCGGCCTACCGCTCGATGAGCGTGCCTTTCCAGAGCGCGCCGATCGGCGCGCTTCCGCCGCCCTTCCGCGAGCTTCTCATCGCGTCCGACTCCGCCGTCGACTGGGCGGTGTATTATCCGCCAATCCTGCTTGTCCGCGATGCTAGGAGCGCTGCCGTGCGCAAGGCAGTGACGCTTCTAGCCTCCGGCGACTACGAGAAGGCCGAAGCGGCCTTGGACGCGGGCGGTGGCGCGACACCAGCAGCAACGGCTGCGCTCCGCACCATCATCGCGATCTCGCGCAATCACATCGCAGACGCTGAGCGCTGGTCGGGCATTGCGCTGCAGGCCGATCCAGAATTCGCGCCCGCTTCAATAGCCGCCTCCTACGTGCACCAGGCTAAAGGCGATCTCACCGGCGCGCTGGAATTCGCGCAGTCCGCAGCTAAGGTCGCACCGAACGACCCGTACGCGCTCGCCCGGCTGGCGGAAGTTCAGATGATCATCGGCGATCGCCGCGCGGCACTCGCGACCGCAAACCAGACGCTCGCGATCGAGCGTCTTCCTCTCGCGCTCTTCGTCGCCGGCCTCGCTGAGCTCGCCGCGTCACATTACGAGAAGGCGGAGGCGCTCTTCGAGGAAGCGATCGCGCTCGACGACGAAGCGCCGCTGCCGCGGCTTGGCCTTGGCCTCGCGCGCATCCGCCAGGGTCACACCTCGGCAGGAACGTGGGAGATCGAGCGCGCGGTCATCCTCGACCCGCGGCGCGCGGCGCTCCGCACCTGGCTCGCGCGCGGCTACTTCGACGAGGCGCTGACCGCCAAGGCAGCCGAAGAGCTGCGCCTCGCCAAGGCTGAGGACCCCGAGGACCCGACGCCTTATCTCTTCTCTGCGCTGCGGCTCTTTGCCGAAAACCGGCCAATCCCGGCGCTTCGCGAATTGCAGCAGGCGGAAGAACGCGGGAATCTGCGGCGAACGCTTCGCGCGACGCGCGGGCTTGGCGAAGATACGGCGACGCGCGGCGCCGCCGAGGGGCGCATCTACGACGTGCTCGGTTTCGAGCAGCTGGCCATCAACGCGGGCGCACGCGCCACCGACGCGGACCCCTCAAACCCGGGCGGGCACCGCTTCTTCGCCGACGCATACCGCCAGTTTCCTGGATACGAGGCTGCGCAGACGAGTGAACTCCTTCGCTCGCAGCTTCTGAGTCCGCCTTCCAAAACGCCGGTGCAGCCCGAGCTTGCCGAGGCCGACCTGGCGCTGCTCGATACAACCGGTCCGTCGCGTGTGACTTTCGCAGAGTTCTCACCGCTTTTCGATGCCGACGGGTTCCGCTTAGACGGTTTCGGTTTGATTGGGACACAGAACACCTTCGCCGATCAGGTGTCGGCTACGGCGCTCTACAAAAACGCCTCGGTGAGCGTCGGCCAGTATCACTATGCGACCGACGGGTTCCGCGAGAACAACGACCTTCGCCACGACATCTACAATGCAATCGGGACGCTAGCGATAACACCCGAGTTCAGTGTCTTTGGCGAATATCGTCTCCGTGAGACGAAGGGAGGCGACCGTCCGATAGATTTCGACATCAACAGCTACGATCCGACCGTGCGCGCGACGCTGGAGCGCGAAGTAGCGCGCGCCGGATTCCACGCGCAGCCGACCTCGAAATCCGACTTAGTCGGCGTCTATACCTGGGCGCGGCTCAACAGCACGAGTAGGAGCACCGATCCATTCGGCTTCGATCTTGTGTCGGAAGCCACGGATGAGTCCGACAGCGGTCAAGTGCAGCACATCCAACACTTTGACCGCGCGCGTACGGTCATCGGTGGCACTTACATCCACAACGACATTGTCGACGTGGCAGAGATCTTTGGCTTCCCTTCGGAAGAGCGCTTCGAAAGAGACTACCGGAGCGCGTACGGCTATCTTTATCTTGATCTTCCCGATTTCATGACGTGGACGTTCGGCGGTGCTTGGGCCGACTACAAGGAACGGCCGAGCGATCTGGAGATCACCGAGTTCCTGCCGAAGATCGGCGTGACGGCCGCACTCGGCAAACACCTCAATGTGCGCGCCGCCTATCTCCAACACCTTAAACCCGACCTTGTCTCCGAGCAGGTGATCGAGCCTACTCATGTCGCGGGGTTCAGCCAGCTCTATGACGGCTATAACGGGTCGAGGTTAGAGCAGATCGGCGCCGGCGCAGATCTTTCTTTTGGCCCCCTGGTGATCGGCGGAGAATACGTGCGGCGCGACTGGGATATTCCCTCTGTCGGCGCGCCCGATGCAGACCTCATCGAACGCGTGAGCCGCGCCTACCTCTACGCGACGTTGACCGACAGGCTCGCGTTCTCTGCAGAATACGTGTTGGAGCACTCCGACGGAGAATCGCCCTTCGACTTCGACCATTGGCGGACGGCGACGATTCCGCTGAAGTTCGGCTACTTCGATCCGACAGGGTTCTTCAGCTCGGCCGAACTCAACTTTGTCGAGCACGAATTCCAGGAACTCAGCGACAGCGGCACAGATAAATTTCAAGTCCTGAATGCAACCCTAGGCTATAGAATACCTAACAACCGAGGGGTGTTTTCAGTAGAGGTCTTGAATCTTCTTGACGAAAGCTTCCATTTCCAGAACCGTACGTTGCGTCCGGATATTGCTGTGAAGCCAAGGTACGCTCCGGAGCGCACAATCTATGCGCGGGGCTCGCTTCGGTTCTGAATGGCCGTGCGAGCTGCACTTAGAATCGCGGGGGAAACTATGAAAGCTGGATCGACTGCATCGACCCTCGGGGTCCTGTCACTCCTCGGAGTTGCTTCCGTTTGTCAGCCGACGTTTGCGGCGGATCTTGCGATCTTCGGCACGCAACCTGCATACGAGCCGCCACCCTGCTCATCCTATTGGGAGAAGACGTTCGACAATGGCACATACAAGTACCTTTGGTGTAGGTCGAACCGACCGGGTTATGAGGCTCGCCTTGATATTTGGAAATTTGCCAATGGCGCATGGAGCTATTATCGAACAAGCCACTATGACTGCCAGAACACGGGCGACTTTCCACTAATTCCGCCGATCACCAAGCAGAACGTCTGCTGACGAGACGCGTAATGGCTGGTGGACTGCGGGCCGGGTCAGGCTGACTCGTTCCGGGTTGCTAGCTTCCGGGAAGTCGCCAAGCACGCTTTTAGTCATTCTCCTCGGCGATAACCTGGAGCGCGCCGGTATCGCATAGCACGAGCGCTGGGCCCTGCTTTTCGATCAATCCTTCCTTGGCGAGTTCGTTCATCTCGCGCGAGACCGCCTCGCGATGCGTGCTGATCATTGCCGCGTGCCGCCGCAGAGATGTGGTCCTGCTAGGGTCCTCTCATGCTGCCGAGAGGTCTCGACGAGCTTAAACGGCGCCGCCTGCGGCGATAAAAGCCGGAAGGTCTTAGTATGCGAAGGATGACTACCCGTGCGCATCCAAACAGCTTCAACGATTTTGAAGCAAGCGTAAGCGATCACGTTCTATATTGTCGATGCATCACGCGGCTACAGACTTCCCAGTGGAAGAAATATATTTTCGCTCCGCGGCATCTAAGTTGCTGGACGAGAATTTGCAGGCGGTCCGCGCTAGCGGCGGACGATTGTTCCCTTCGCCTCAATACGTGACAGTCGTCACCACAGTATCCGCATAAGTACCGGCTGACGGCGTCGTCTGCGCTGGCACGCGCCCGTAGACCGTGACGACAGTGCTCGCTCCGCTCCCGGTTCCGGCTACCGTGCTTCCAGGGGTGCCGGCGTCGCCCCCAGACCTGACTTCTTTCCACGACGGCGGCGCTCGACGCCGCCGCCCTCAGCAACCCTGAATCGACCGTGGTCTCCTCAGCCGATCAGGTAGTCGTGCCCGTGCTGCACGAACGCGCCGGAGTGATCGCTTGCCGCGAGGTCGGTGAGATCCGCGCCGTGGGATGAGCCGGCGCCATCCCCCCGTCCTGTGCTGGCGGAATGATCGAAGAGATCATCCAGCGACAAGCGGTTGTTCGAGCCGTTCGTCACATCGGCTGCGAACTTGAAGGTGTCGCGCTGCGGAAGCTGCATCGCATCATGATCAAGGGCGGCAGTCTCCTGCCCCCTGCCGGCGGTCGCGCCGAGACTGATCGTCTTGTCGGTGAAGCGAAGGAACTCGATGTTGGCGACGGTATCGATGCCGTCCGGCCGGCCGACGCGAAGGTCAGTCACCATCCAGCTGCCGTCCGAATTCCTGATCCAGGTGTAAAGGGTGGATTGCCCGGTGTAGATGGCGGTGTCGGACCCCGCTCCACCGTCGAGCACGTCATTTCCGCCCGCACCGGTCAACAGGTCGTTGCCGTCAGCCCCGCTGATGCGATTGGCGTTGTTGTCGCCGCGGATCGTGTCGGCAAAGTTGCTGCCAATCACGTTCTCGACGCTGTTAAAGGTGTCGCCGAACGCTTCGCCGCGATTGTTGGACGGCGTGATGAGGTCGACAGTCACGCCGACGGTCGCGGAGACATATCGCGCGGTGTCGCTGCCGTTCCCGCCGATCAGCGTGTCGGTCCCGGCGCCGCCTTCCAGGATGTCGTCGCCGTCGCCGCCATCAAGCGTGTCATTTCCCCAGCCGTCGATGAGCGTATCGTTGCCCGTTCCGCCGAGGAGGGAGTCATTCCCGGCGCCGCCTTCGAGCGTGTCATTTCCGGCGCCGCCTTCAAGCCGGTTGTTGGCGGCGTCGCCGCGCAGCGTATCCGCGAAGTTGCTGCCGATCAGGTTCTCGACGCCGCTATAGGTGTCGCCCGCGGCATCGCCCTGGTTGCTCGATGAGGCCGCGAGACTTGCGACAACGCCCGCCGTCGCACTCGTGTAGCGCGCCGTGTCGGTGCCGGCGCCGCCGATAAGCTGGTCAGCTCCGGCGCCGCCGTCGAGAATGTCGTTGCCAGCCCCGCCATCGAGCATGTCGTTGCCGGCGGCTCCAATCAGCGTGTCGTTGCCGTTCAGGCCGCTGATCTTGTCATTGCCGGCGCCGCCGGTGAGCGTGTTGTCATTCGCATCGCCCGTCAGCACGAGGTCGGTCGGCGGAGGCGGGGGCGGAGGCGGCTGCGACGGCGTCAGCTCGGCCAGCGTGTAGGTCTTGTCGGTGAACTGGAAGCTCTCGACATTCAGCGCGACGTCGATGCCATCCGACGAAGCGCGGCTATCGGCGATCTGCAGCCAGCCACCGGTCAGCAGCTTTCCAGCACAGTGGGATCCGAAGCTTGGAATTCACGTGACTTGAAGTCGCGGC